>ERZ808267.11-NODE-11-length-163327-cov-5.753197_pt1 | contig 163327 bp, 146 predicted proteins | sample MGYA00521241_ERZ808267 | MGnify/ENA primary metagenome ERZ808267 (study PRJEB31516, sample SAMN03275592) | gut metagenome | biome: mammalia-associated habitat; material: feces | host: Papio cynocephalus | place: Kenya | collected 2012-07-19 ...
AAGCATGAAAGTACTGCTGGATGAGGATGCAGGATTGTTTATAGTTACTTCGGCCCGGGATTTGGCAGAGGCAAACCCGGATGTTTTGGCTTTCTCCGATGTAACCGGTTGTAACATGGATATTGATGAGGATCGGACTGAAATCAAGCGGGAGGATCATGAAGGAAATAAAGTGAGCTACCAGCCTCCGCGTTATACCTATCGCTATACGTTTCGCATGATAATCCATGTGAGGAATCCTTATTTTGACGAAATTTCCTTCAAATTAAATGATCATAGTGTGGAGCTGGAAAGCGAGGCACCACAGCATGTGTCCAATACAGGTATAGGACGATTGTTGAATGGTTCTGCCATGAACATAAATCCTGAATATAATGTGGCTTATCGCCATTATAAACAGATGGGAGAGGAAATACAGAATGTATTGCTGGATGCCCGTCAGACTGTCAGGGATGCTTCGGCAGCTTTTACGGCAGAACAGTCACAGCTTGCTACTCCGTGGAGTTGTTCTGCCTGCGGAGGACAAAACAAGAGTGGAAAATTCTGCGAATTCTGTGGCACACCACGTCCACAATAAAATTTGTTGATTCCTTGAGTCGGTATAAATAATATACCCGGGATATACATCAATTTATCGTCTTTTGTGACGGAAAGGAAGGATATTATGAAGAATATAACAAAAAAACTGGTTTGTGCGTTACTTGTTCTCACTATGGTTATTGCCTTGTCGGCTTGCGGTAAAAGTAAGGATGCCGTGACAGGCACCTGGACAGGTGATATGGGTTTGGATGGCAATATTACCTGGACCTTTGACGGTAAGGGCGGATGTACGATGAAAAATGAATTTATGACCCAGAATGGTACTTATACTTTGGAAGATGACCAGATTACAATCAAACTTGAAAACTGGGATAATGCAAAGGTTTATACCTTTTCGGTGGATGGCAATTCGCTTACGATGAATGACAACGAGGGTATAGCAGTAAGCGGTACTTACACCAAAAAATAATTGCTTAGAGAGAGCTGTTATTGGAGTATTCCCGCAAAATGTGCCGGGAGGAACGGCAAATTGGGAGAAAGGAGATAAAAGCATGCAGACGTTACAAGAATACAAGTGCCCCTGTTGTGGTGGAGCAATAGCTTTTGACAGCACATTGCAAAAAATGAAATGTCCATTCTGTGACACAGAATTTGATATGGAGACACTGGCAGAGTATGATTCCGGGCTGCAAGAGGAAAACAGCAGCATGGAATGGGAAACCGTCGTGGGTGGTCACTGGCAGGATGGAGAAGAAAGTGGTCTGCGCTCATATGTATGTAAGTCCTGTGGTGGCGAGATTGTCTGTGAAGAGAATACAGCGGCAACCTCCTGTCCATTCTGTGACAATCCGGTTGTCATGATGGGACAGTTCACCGGTGCATTGAAGCCCAATCTTGTAATTCCGTTTAAGCTGGATAAGAAAGCCGCAAAGACCGGGCTTGTGAAACATCTGGAAGGAAAACGTTTACTTCCGAAGGTTTTTAAAGATCAGAATCATATTGATGAAATTAAGGGCGTTTATGTCCCCTTCTGGTTATTTGATACCGATGCCGATGCACAGGTACGATATCGCACAACCAAAGTACGTACATGGAATGACAGCAGATACAATTATATTGAAACGAGCCATTTCCTTGTCCGACGTGGTGGAAGTGTAGGTTTTGAACATGTACCGGTAGACGGTTCTTCCAAAATGCCGGATGATTTGATGGAATCTATTGAGCCGTATGATTTTTCTGATGCAGTGGATTTTCAAACGGCATATCTAGCCGGGTATTTAGCGGATAAGTATGATGTGAATTCTGAGCAGAGCATAGAAAAGGCTAACGCCCGGGTAAAAAAGTCTACAGAGGAAGTCTTTGCTTCAACCGTACAGGGGTACGAAACTGTTGATGTGGAAAACAGCAATATCCGGCTTCGTAACGGAACCGTAAAATATGCGTTGTACCCGGTGTGGCTTTTAAATACCACATGGAATGGCAATAAATATACTTTTGCAATGAATGGACAGACAGGAAAGTTTGTTGGCAATCTGCCGGTGGATAAGGCAGCAGCACGGAAGTGGACAATGGGCTTAGCCACCGTATTCAGTATCGCGGCATATGGCGTTGTTCTTTTGTTGCACCTCATGGGCGTGCTGTAAAGGAGGAGTGATAATGAAAAAGAAAATTATTGTATTGCTATTTGCTTTTATCCTATGCTTCTCAGCAGTTGTTCCGGTATTTGCAGCTGAAGAAGAGAGCTTTGACGATAGATACTATCGGTTGTATGACCTGGCTGATATACTTACTGACAGTGAGGAAACTGCGCTTCTTGAAAAGCTTGACGAAGTCAGCCTGCGGCAAAAGATGGATGTGGTTATTTTGACGGTTAATGATATAGAAGACTATGACAGTGCTGCCGATTATGCGGATTACATTTATGATTCATGTAATTATGGATATGGACAGAACCAAGACGGTATTTTGCTGCTTATTTCAATGGAAAATCATGATTGGGCAATCTCCACAGGTGGTTACGGAATTACGGCGTTTACAGATGCCGGACTTGATTATATCGAGTCACAGATAAAGGATGATCTGTCTGATGGAAATTATGCAGAGGCCTTTGACACCTATGTGACACTGTGTGACACATTTATCGAGCAGGCAAGAACGGGTACTCCATATGACAAGAACAATCTGCCCCGTAAACCATTGTCGATAATCTGGATACCCATTTCCATCGGCATAGGTATTATTCTGGCACTGATTATTGTCGGAACAATGAAGGATGAGTTAAAAACTGTGAGAGCCCAGGCTGCAGCCGATAATTATCTGAAAAAGGACAGTCTCGCTGTAACGGAAAGCAGTGATTTATTCCTTTATCATACCGTGGAACGTACGGAACGAAAAGAGGACAGCAACAGCTCAGGAAGCAGTACGCACACCTCGTCCTCCGGTAATACCCATGGTGGCAGCAGCGGAAAATTCTAACGGCAGCAAAGGTATAAACATATCAGAATAGATTAGGGGGATGAGAGATATGAGCATTTTTGATAAACTGAGGAATACAGCACAACAGGTAGCGGGCACTGTCGCACAGTCCGTGGGCAGTAGGCGGGAGAGCTTTACCTTTGCAGAACTTCCTGAAAGTCTTGCAAAATTACAGTCACTTCCTGAAGCCGATCTGGATACACCGTATAAAACGGCTGCATTAACTGTATTGGCTCTGTGTGCCTATGCCGCAGATAAAAATATTGGCATAGAAATGTTGAATTGGCTTCGTGGTCCACGTCCGTTGAATGGTCAGGAAATAGCTTTTCTGAATGACAGATTCCGTGACGGAAAGACATATCTGCCATTCACTTATTTTACCGGTTCCACACCGGACAATAACTATACGCCTACAGAACCTTACACACTTACAGTAGAAAGTAATCATGTTTCGGATGCAGAGGCCGGTTACAAGAAGCTATTTATTCCCTGTGGTGGCGCAGATGATCCCCGCCCGGTGATGCTTCGGCAGCGAGGCAGCGATGGCAAGTGGTTTTTGTGGGAGCAATACCTGCTTACAGGGGTCCGCACTCCAAAAGCAGCCGATCCCTGGGCATAACGGAGAGAAAAAATCAGCAAAGCAGGAAATCTTGTAATGAGATTTCCTGCCTTTTTTATGCATACAACGGATGATAGAGTATAATTTTATAAAAGGCACTAAAACAGGGTAAGAATAGTGCAAGGTATCCGGCAGAAATTTTGATATATTTTTGATATACTCAGATAAAAGAAAGTGCTATAATAAGTCATAGAATTCTGACCGGGATGGAGAAAAATACTATGAATATAAATATTCGCAGATATACTGACGATGATATTGAGGCAATGATTAAAATATGGAATGAGGTTGTCGAGGATGGAATTGCTTTTCCCCAGGAGGATACTCTGTCATATGCACAAGGAAAGAAATTTTTTCAAAATCAATCTTATTGCGCAGTAGCTGAAAATACTGACAATAAGGAAGTAACAGGTATGTACATATTGCATCCGAATAATGTTGGGAGATGTGCTCATATATGTAATGCAAGCTATGCTGTAAGCAGGAATTCCCGGGGAATGCATATCGGTGAAAAGCTTGTCATGGATTGTCTTGTCCAGGCAAAAAGGTGCGGCTTTGGTGTTTTGCAATTTAATGCCGTAGTCGAATCGAATATCCACGCAAGACATTTATATGAGAGATTAGGCTTTGTACAGCTTGGAACAATACCGGGGGGATTCAGAATGAAGGATGGACATTATGAAAATATATGTCCATATTATCATGTCCTGTAAGTAATAGACAGGATTTACTTTGCCTGTATAAGCAGGGATGTTATGATATTGTAACAGAAAATTTTAAACATTACAGGCTGATGACAAAGAGGATCGATATGATTTACGGTATTTTGGACAATATAATGATTATTGTACTTTCATGTATAAGCATTCCCTGCAGTATAAGCAAGGAATTATTTATTTTGCTTGCAACATTGCTTATGATAACTGCTGCATATCAGTCTCTTGAGCCTGAGAATGAAAGAAAGGTGATTGTAATTCAATTACCATTAATGCTTTTGTATTCGGTTTTGTCAGGATGGTGCTTTGGCTTTTTAATTTTTATGCTTGCAAAAAGGCTTCCGTGGCAGATGAGGATTTTAGTGGGAGTTCTGCTGTATATACCTGTTTCGTTCTTTGTTTATAAAAGGTCTGCTGCTGCTGTGATAATAAATATTCTCCTGCTGATTTTGGCATTTATGCTATTGACCTTAATATACAGAGTTATAGATATATTACAAAGAAAAAACAGGATTGAGCATGAAAGGGTAGTTGCGTCAAATATCGGTGAGCTTCATGCGAAAAGACTTAACGAACAGCTCGCCCTCCAGAGTTATGTTACAGAGAAAAATGCAAGGCTTGTTGAGAGAGAAAACATAAGCAGAAATATACATAACAGTGTAGGTCATTCGATAACGGCTGCTATAATGACACTGGAAGCTGCAGATGTGCTTTTTGATGTTAAGCCGGAGGACGCAAGGAAAAAAATGAATGATGCCAATAATCGTATCAGGGGAAGTCTTGAGTCAATCAGGAGGGCAGTCCGTGTTCTTGACGAGGACAGTACCGGAATCCCGGCTGGAGATTTATTGTCGGAGATTGATATGATTATAAAAGAATTCATCATGGATACGGATATCACTGTAAACCAAAATTCTAATAATATGGCAAATGATATGGAAATACCCCACGACCATGCCGTATTTTTGGTGGGTACACTTCAGGAGCTGCTTACAAACGGAGTAAAACATGGCGGTGCAACTGAATTTACCGTTATTCTGGATGGAGATTCGGCGCATGTAAGGCTGGTTGTTACCGATAATGGACACAGCGATTTTAATGACATAAATGGTGCAAAAAGGATTGAGGATGGATTTGGTATCAGGAAAATAGCCGCGTATGCAGAGAAATGTGGGGGCAAGGCGAAATTCGGCAATTACATGGGATTTAGAGCTGAGGTTGAATTGCCTGTTATATTTGAAAAATAATAGGAGTGGATATATGTACAAAGTTTTGCTTGTTGATGATGAACAATTGCTTATGGACAGTCTTGAAATTATACTCTCGTTGAATGATATGGAGATTATAGGTAAGGCAAATGACGGAAGAGAAGCACTTCGGATTTTGGAAAATAAAAATCAGGAATGCGACATTGCACTTGTAGATCTGAACATGATAGGGATGGGAGGAATAGAGCTTATCCATATTATGAAACAGAAATACCCGGAGATTAAGATACTTGTGCTGACAACCTTTTATGATGATAAATACATTACAGATGCAATAGCGGAGGGAGCTGACGGATACCTTTTGAAGGATAGCGGCAGGGATGCTATAATAGGTGCAGTTACACAAATCCTGGGAGGGGTTACGGTTCTTGACCAGAAGATAATGAGACGCCTTACTGAGCTTGTGTCAGGCAGGGATAAGTCAGCAGGGCATACTGCTTCTGTGGAAGCGGGTAAGAATATAGATGAAATTGCCTTTGACATGACGGCCAGGGAAAAGGAAATATGCAATCTTATGGCAGACGGACTTACAAACAGACAGATTGCCGACAAATTATACATTTCAGAAGGAACAGTAAAAAATTACATATCAAATATATATGATAAAACAGGAATACATGACAGGGTAAAGCTTATAGTTGAATTAAAAAAGTAGCAGATGATTAATCTGCTGCTTTTTTGTTCCCGGAATATGACCAAAGTCATCCTCCTTTCCTGTTAAAATATGACTGGGGTCACTTTTTTACAAAGATAAATAAATGTATACTTACATTAATAAAAAAATTTAGAAAATTTTATTAAAGAAGTAAAGACAAGGGAGGAAAGATGAAGGGTGGATTATCGGCACTTAAATTTGTGCGAAATAACAAAAAACAGGTCTGGGTTATGATTATAGCATTATCACTGACATTTATGACCATGTATATTATCAATTTTATACTTATGACTACCACGGAGAGCTTTAAAGCCATATTCATAGAACAACCGAAAAAGGTTGCATTTGTGAATCTGACACCGGGGACCATGGGGGTGATGGCAGAAGACTATGAGACCAATGAGGAATATAATGAAGGTCTGGCAGAGGCGAGAAGCACAATAGCTGACGAGCTGAAAAAACATGAGGGTATCAGCAATGTAATATTTACCCAGGAACTTACAGCAACTTATCAGGCAATGTTCGGTAGTGTGGGATACAGTTTTCCGCTTATGGAAAAGGAGGAAATTCCTGAATATCTTGAGCATATGGAGGCTCTGCTTACCAGGGGAAGGCTGCCGGAAAATCCCGGGGAAATTCTTGTAGATGAGAAGGTGCTTAAAAATAATAAGATGGAAATCGGCGGAATATTTATGGAATCCATGTATGGAAGCACCTTTACAATTTGTGGAACTGTAAGGTCAAAGGGGCTTATCTGCGTAGGAATACCATATGGATACACAAATACCGGATGGGATTTTGTGATTATGTGCGATGAGAAAAACTGTGATATGACAGAGGTGTTAAATGATATCGGGAGAGAGCCAACAGATGATGATATTATTTATGATTCTGTGAATTGGAAGCGGCTGTATGATGAGTTGGTTGTTGATATGATAGATGTGGCATTTTTTGTAATATTGATTGTGATAATGGTATTTCTTGCCTTATCAATATTGGTTGCATACATTTCATTTTTGAGAAGCAGGGTAAATGAATATTGTCTTTATGCATCCATAGGATATGGAAAGACAGCCATATATGGAATGGTAATGAGGGAGATATCAATAATATTCGGACTAAGTATTGTTATCGGAGCAGTTATAACCATGGTAGTAATGGCTCTGATGGGACATTTCATACTTGATAAAATGGGACTTGTATACAGGTATTTTTATCCGCAGCAGCTGCTTAGAATACTCACGGCCTTTGCTGTGATAGTGGGTGTGCTGCAAATACCTGTGGCTGTAGCCATTAATAAGATAAAAACAGTTGATATGATTGAAGAATAGGAGAGCAAAATGTTTGAGATAAAAGATGTAAGTATGATATATGATATGAATTCGGATGAAAAAATGTATGCATTAAATGGCTTTAATCTTACGCTGCCTGATACAGGACTTGTAGGTATTATAGGCCCCTCCGGAAGTGGAAAGAGTACACTTATGTACTGTATGTCTACTTTAAAAATGCCTACTGAGGGTAGTATAATTTACAATGGACAGGAGCTGACTGAGCTGATTAATAAAGACAAGGAAAAAATGAGGAGAAATGAATTTGGCTTTGTTTTTCAGAAGCATTATCTTGTTCCGTATATGACAGCTATGGATAATGTTATTGTCGCAGGCAATGGAGAAAACAGGAATATTGAAGAGACTGCAAAAAAGCATCTTGAGGAGCTTGGGCTTAAGGAAAGAGAGTTTTCAAAGAGACCGTCAAAGCTTTCCGGTGGACAGTGCCAGAGAGTTGCAATAGCAAGGGCAATTATAAATAATCCAAAGGTAATATTTGCTGATGAGCCGACGGCTTCACTTGATCACGAAAATGCATTTAATGTAATGAAGATTCTTAAGAAGTATTCTGAGGATAAGCTGGTTATTGTAGTAACCCATGACAAAAGCGTTCTTTCCGATGCGGACATATTGGTGGAAATGTGGGATGGAAAGCTAAGCGGGGTTTTAACGGCCAAGGAGGAAGAAAACAAAAATGCGTAAAATTAATCCATTTTCAGCAGTATATTACATAAAAGAAAACAGGGGAAGGTCAGTTGTCTGTATAATAATGCTGGTGCTTGCCGCATTTATGTTTCTTGCGGGAAACTATATCAGCTCTGAATTTGGTACATACGATAAGGAGTTTGAATACTCGGATAAGCTGGTTGTTGTGGAACTGTCAAGTACAGACGAAGAATATAAGGATTACCGGGAATTCAGAAAACTTGTGGAGCAGGATGAAAACCTTGATTTTGTTGATTCCACTGCATATGGTTATTCGGGGATAAGCTATGATACTGTTATGAATATTTCCTTAACCGGGCAAGCATATGTATTCAGCTCAGTTGATGATATGAAAAAGGTATTTGACCATCTGGGTATAGATTGTGATTATACACAATGTACGGATAAAAGTATTGTAATAAGCAGGAATCTGGCCCAAAACAGAGGATTAAGTACCGGAGATATAGTAGACAGAGGCTTTGATCAGAATTTAAATGGTGAGTACAGGGTGGGAGCAGTTATAGATGACGGAAGCTTTTGTACATTTTATCTGGTCGATGACAGTACTAATCTGGGCAGGCTCTACATTTTTAGCAACACAATGGAAGGAAGAGGGCTTTACGATTATGTTGTGCAGCTTGCAGGAGATAAAAAAGTGCACATAACGCAGTGCGAAAGAGACTTTATAGCCCCACAGTTCAATATCTATTATATATTGTTTTATCTTATTGACTTAATGGTTTCAGTTGTACTGGCTGTAACTATAAATTCTGTTATAACCGGGCATTACATAAAACGAACCTATGAATTCGGGATATATCGTGCTCTTGGACGAAGCAGACGTGACATCAAAAAGAAGGTTGCGGCAGAAATGCTTATGGTTAATGCTATAGCATGTACTGCCGGAGCAGTAATAATTATGCTTTTTACATATCTGATTAATGAGCTTATTTTTAAACCTAAGGGACTTTGCCTGTTATATATGTCATGGACGGGTCTGCTTGGCTTTGTAATCTGTGATTTGCTTGTTATGATTCCTGTAATCCTGTCAAAGGGTAAAAAAATGTGCCAAGCCGATGTAACGGAATTTTAATTTCCACTGGAAAAAACATTTGGTGATAATTGTATAATATGATATAATGGGCGTTGGAGAGTCAGAATCACGAAATAATGACCGGGCAAAATTCAATTAAAATAACAGCGGTAAAATTCTGCTGATTAAGGTGAGGTATTAAAATGAGTGCAAATGAATTAAAGCCTATTAAAGAAGGCAAGGTGCGTGAAATTTATGATAACGGAGACAGCCTGATTATGGTTGCAACTGACAGAATCAGCTGCTTTGATGTTATTCTCAATAACGTTATAAGCAAAAAAGGAACGGTTCTTACCCAGATGTCCAAGTTCTGGTTTGATTTGACATCAGACATTCTTCCTAATCACATGATATCAGCTGACGTTAAGGACATGCCTGAATTTTTCAGACAGGAAAGATTTGATGGCAACAGTATGATGTGTAAGAAGCTTGAGATGCTTCCGGTTGAATGTATTGTTCGCGGTTATATAACAGGAAGCGGCTGGGCAAGCTACAAGGAGAACGGACTGGTTTGCGGAATAAGGCTTCCTGAGGGACTTAAAGAGTCAGATAAGCTTCCTGAGCCTATATATACCCCTTCTACCAAGGCTGAGCTTGGTGACCATGATGAGAACATTTCATTTGAGCAGAGTATTGAGCATTTAGAAAAAGTATATCCGGGAAAAGGTCTGGAATATGCAACAAAGCTTAAGGATTACACCATTGCACTGTATAAAAAATGTGCTGATTATGCGCTCTCAAAGGGAATTATCATTGCGGATACGAAGTTTGAATTTGGTCTGGATGAAAATGGCAATATTGTACTTGGAGATGAGATGCTTACTCCGGACAGCTCACGCTTCTGGCCGGCTGAGGGATATGAGCCGGGACATGGTCAGCCTTCTTTTGATAAGCAGTTTGCCAGAGACTGGCTTAAGGCTAATCCTGGTAACAATTGGACACTGCCACAGGATATAGCAGATAAGACTATTGCCAAATATCTTGAAGCATACGAGCTTTTGACAGGGAAAAAGCTTGCATAGCAAATAATGAGTCTCTTAATTTCCCGGTGCTGAACCTCTTTGATATAGGGGAAAGCACCGGGAACGAAGACTTAATCACTTTCAAAATTCTTATTCAAATTTTCATGGGTCAGTTAATGTATATTTAATCTAAATCATATTAAAGAACTTTACGGTTCATGAATTCTTTTATTATCAGCCGTAATTTTTAAAATTAAATAGAAAATTAAATAGAAAAATAAATATTTAGCATATCATGCTGCTTTGTGATACAATAGACGGGTGAGATTATTTATCAAGGAGAGTATGCGAATGAAGGAATATGTAATGGGAAACGGAGCTATTGCCCTTGGTGCATTGGCAGCAGGAGTTAATCTGGTGTCAGGATATCCGGGAACTCCCTCCTCAGAAATTATAGAAACCATAGCAGGATATTCTCATCAGGGAGTTCATCTTGAATGGTCGGTAAATGAAAAGGCAGCCCTTGAGGTTGCGGCGAGTGCGTCTTATGCCGGGGCAAGAACAATGGTGACTATGAAACAGGTGGGACTGAATGTTGCTTCCGATCCGCTTATGTCTCTGGCTTATGTGGGAGTTAAAGGTGGAATGGTAATTACTGTGGCAGATGACCCGGGACCTATATCCTCACAGACTGAGCAGGATACCAGGAGATTTGCTGATTTTTGCAGAATACCGGTATTTGATCCTTCCTGCCCTGAAGAGGCCTATGATATGATTCAGGATGCTTTTGCATACTCGGAGAAATATAATACGCCGGTATTGTTCAGACCTACAACAAGAGTATGTCATGGATATGCTTCCATAGAAATACCGGAAAAGTTTACTCCGAAAAAATATGAGGGCTTCATAAAGGATTCAAAAAAATGGGTAATTTTTCCAAGACTGTCATATGAAAATCATGGAAAAATTGAAGGAAGAAATGTACATATAGGTGAAGATTTTTCAAAAAACAAATACAATACAATAGAGGGAGAAAAATCCCGTAAAGCTGTGATTGCAACCGGAATAAGCTATGCCTATACCAGAGAATATTTGAAAAATCACAAGGATATAACCTTAATCCGAATAGGAACACCATATCCTTTCCCGGAAAGCTTTATGCTGGAGGCCCTTAAAAACATAGATGAAGTAATCTGCATCGAAGAGCTTAGCCCTTATGTGGAGGAACAGCTTCTAAAGCTGTGTGGAAAGCACCACCTGGCAGTTAAGGTATCAGGAAAGCTGGATGGCACTGTTCCACATAATGGTGAGAACAGCACCAATCTTGTTGCCGGTATATTGGGCAGATTTCTGGGCATAGAAAATATCAGACAGGGAGTTAATACCGGTGACATGCCTAAGCTGCCTATGAGACCACCTGTACTTTGTGCCGGATGCCCTCACAGAGCCTCCTTTTATGCCGTAAAGCAGGCAATGAAGGGTAAAAAAGCGTATTTTTGCGGGGATATAGGCTGTTATACACTGGGTAATGCCATGCCTCTTGATATGGTAGATACCTGTCTTTGCATGGGTGCGGGGATTACCATGGCCCAGGGCTTTAACTGGATTGATAAGGATGCAACTGCCTTTGCATTTGTAGGAGATTCTACATTCTTTGCTTCGGGAATGACCGGAGTTGTAAATGCAGTATATAATGAGGCAGATATGATATTATGTGTTTTGGATAATTCCACAACTGCCATGACAGGACACCAGCCTCATCCGGGAACAGGACGTAATATGATGGGGCATTTTGTAGAAAAAGTGGATATAGAAAAGGTTTTGCTTGGAATCGGAGTAAAAAAGGTAATAGTCACAGATCCTCTCGATTTAGTCTCAACCGTTGAAGCCATAAAGGAATGTAGTGCTCTTAAAGGTGTAAAGGCAATTATTTTCAAATCGCCTTGTGTGGCAATAACAAAGCCGATTGGATACATGACTGTAAATGATAAATGTATTAACTGTAAAAAGTGTATAAGGGAAATCGGATGCCCTGCACTTATTACCATAGACAAAAATGTAATAATAGATAAAAACCTTTGTACAGGCTGTGGCTTGTGCCGGCAGATTTGTCCAGTGGGAGCTATCGGAGGTGAGACAGATGAATAAAATGTCAGAAAAAATATCAATGGATGTTATGATATGTGGTGTAGGTGGACAGGGAACCGTACTCGCATCTAAGATAATTGCATCAGCGGCCATGGATATGGGGAACACTGTACATTCCGCGGAAACAATAGGTATGGCACAAAGAGGAGGTCCTGTAACCAGCCATGTAAGGATAGGTGATGATGCGTATTCGCCTCTTATACCTTACGGAGGAGCTGACATTATTATTGCATTTGAACCATCAGAGGCTGTAAGAAATCTTATTTACCTTAAAAAAGACGGATTAGTTGTAGTAAACAGCGATCCGGTAAAGCCTGTTACGGAATCTGTGCAGGATACAGGATATGATGGAAGAAAAATGATTGAATATTTAAAAACCAGGTGTGAAGCCATAGTGATTTCCTCAGAAGATTTGTGCCGCCCCTTCGGCTCAACCAGATATTTTAATATAGGAATACTGGGTCTTGTAACTGCAACGGGGAGACTGGGAATAAGCAGGGACATCATTGAAGGCGAAATTGAAAAGAGAGTGCCGGAAAAATATATTGACATAAACAAGGCTGTGTTTAATGCAGGATTTTCATATTACAAATAATATGTATATAGGAGGAATATTAAAGTGACGCTTAGCAAATTACAGTTACAGCAGGTGGATAATCAGATAAAAAGGCTGATAAATACAGAAAGCTATTATGGGAAAATGTACAAGGAGGCCGGTATTACAGGAGTAGAATGTCAGGAGGATTTTGAAAAACTGCCATTCTCCAGTAAGGCTGACCTGAGAAATGCATATCCTCTCGGAATACAGGCTGTACCCGATGAAGATGTGGTGAGGATTCATTCATCATCGGGAACAACAGGTAAGCCGGTAATTATACCTTATACTGCAAAGGATGTAGATGACTGGGCTATAATGTTTGCGAGATGCTATGAAACAGCAGGTATAACAAAAGAGGACAGAATACAGATTACACCGGGATATGGTTTGTGGACAGCGGGAATAGGCTTCCAGGCCGGCTGTGAAAAGCTGGGGGCTATGGCTATACCTATGGGACCGGGTAATACAGATAAGCAGCTACAGATGATGATTGACCTTAAATCTACGGTTCTGACAGCCACATCCTCCTATGCTTTACTTCTGGCAGAGGAGATAAATAAGCGTGGAATCAGGAATCAAATCCATCTCAAAAAGGGAATATTCGGCTCAGAGAGATGGAGTCAGAAAATGCGTGATTACATAGAGAAGGAACTGGGAATAGAGCTGTATGATATATATGGACTTACTGAGATATATGGACCGGGTATAGGAATAAACTGTAAGGAACAGCATGGTATGCACTATTGGGATGATTATGTATATATTGAAATCATAGATCCTGCTACTGGAAAGACTCTCCCTGACGGAGAAGAGGGGGAGATAGTAATAACAACTCTGGTTAAAGAGGGAGCACCGCTTATCAGATTCCGTACTCATGATATTTCAAGAATTATTCCGGGAGAATGTACTTGTGGAAGAAAATATCCTAGATTGGATATTATTAAAGGACGAAGCGATGATATGTTTAAGGTTCATGGAGTAAATATGTTTCCAAGCCAGGTTGAGGAGATACTTGGTCTTGTGGACGGAGTATCCAGTGAATATAATATCAATATAGCCCATGATGAAGCGAAAAACAGAGATGTTATTCTGGTTACGGTGGAGGCAGAAGGACGGGTTGAGTTCGACAGCGTAGGTGTTAAAATTAAGGAACTCTTCAAATCCAGGATGAGTGTTACGCCAAAGATTACCGTAGTCCCAATCGGAACACTGCCAAGAACAGAAAAGAAAGCAAAGAGAATTTTTGATCACAGGGAATCATAGAATATGCTGGATATAATTATTGTTGAAGATAATCAGGAGATAGGAAATCTTTTATGCGATTTTCTCCGCAAAGAAAACTATACGGTAAGTCTTGCATCCACAGGGGAAAAGGCTCTTGCTCTGTTTGAAAAATACGGAGCAAGGCTGATTATTCTTGACATAATGCTGCCGGGTATGGATGGTTTTTTGGTGTGTTCAAAAATAAGAGAGACCTCCAACGCCCATATATTGATTGCCAGTGCAAAAAACCAGAAGGACGACAAGCTTAAGGGACTTAATCTTGGAGCGGATGATTATATTGAAAAGCCCTTTGATATAGACATACTTATGGCCAAGATTAAGGGAATATTCAAAAGAAAATATGCCATGGAGGAGCTTCAATCCGGCGACATAAGTCTGAATACCGTTACTGAAAGGCTGTATGTGGGAGATAAGCATATTGATACCACGTTAAAGGAATTTGAGCTGTTAAAGCTTTTAATGCAAAACCCGGGTATTACACTGAAAAAGGAATATATATTTAATTCTATATGGGGCAGTGACAGTGATTCTGAGCTTCAGACCCTTACAGTCCATATAAAGTGGTTAAGGGAAAAGATTGAAAAGGATCCAAGACATCCGGAGCATATTATCACAGAGTGGGGAGTAGGTTACAGGTTTGAATAAGTATAAAAGATTTGCCATGACAGTTATAGTAATAAATATACTCCTGATTATAGGCTTTAACATAATTATAAAAGCAGATAATCAGGGTATGGCGTATGGGCAATATAGGGTTGACATTTCACGGATTGTAAAGCTTATGGAGGCGGGAGAAACAATTGACAGGCTGAATCTAAAGGAATATTCTACCATAATAGCAGTTAAGGAATTTGCCCCTGATGAGGTTACAAAAAACAGTTATACTGTGGAGAGTGTCAATGGAAAGTTATACAGGTTTGAATACAGGGGGCAAAAGCAGGAAGGTAGACTGATTTTAAATATATTGATGATACTGAATCTTCTATTTAATATCTTTTTGATATTTTATATCGGCAAAAAGGTTATAAAACCAATGTCTGATATGACCGAGCTTGCGGTCACGCTGGCAAAAGGGAATCTGTCAATACCGATAAAAGCAGAAAAAAGAAGCTTCCTTGGAAGGCTTGTATGGAGTCTGGATATGCTGAGGGAAAAGCTGGAGGGGGATAAGGAGAGAGAGCTTGAGCTTATAAAGGACAGAAAAACATTGATTTTATCCCTGTCTCATGATATTAAGACGCCTCTTTCTGCTATTGATTTGTATACCAATGCTCTCTTAAAAAATATATATGACAGCCATGAGGGAAAGCAGGCAGCTATAAATGGCATACGGAAGAATACACATATAATAAAAGATTATGTAAATCAAATTAATCAGGCTGCCAGGGAGGACTTTTTGTCACTTCAGGTTAATAACAGTGATTTTTATATCAATGATGTGCTGGATTATATTAATGAATATTACACTGATAAAATGAGTCAGAAGCATACAGGATTCGTGATTCATGCAGGCGAAAATTGTCTTTTGTACGGAGATAAGGACAGAACAATAGAGGTTTTGCAAAATATAATAGAAAATGCACTCAAATACGGAGACGGAAAGAAAATCGGAATTTACTGCAATGAAGAAGAGGGTTGTAAGCTGATATCAGTTGAAAATACCGGCTGTACACTGAAGCCGGAGGAGATAAATTATATATTTGATTCCTTTTACAGAGGAGCTAACAGCGAATCCGTAAAAGGGAGTGGCCTGGGGCTTTACATAGCAAGGCAGCTTATACATATGATGGATGGAGAGATATATGCAGGAATAGAAAGTGATATATTTAAGCTGGTGGTTGTCTTAAGAAAACTATAATAGAAATGTAGTATGGATTTTTCTGTACTACATTTTTTCTTTAAGGATTATTTAATAATTATGCAGGTATATTAGATAAAAAGATTAAGGGAGGTGCAGCATGCTGTTTAATATTTTAAAGCGGGATTTAAAGCGGAAAAAAACGATGAACTGTATTTTGTTTCTGTTTTCGATTCTGGTATCAATGTTTGTTTCAAGTGGAGTAAACAATGTAGTAACGGTTATGAACGGAACAGACTATTTCTTTGAGAAGGCCGGGATTGGGGATTACATAATAATTACACAAAATGGTGACGGAGGAGTAACAGATATCCTGGACAATTCTGATAACCAGGAGGGGTATCGTATCGAAGAAAGTATTTTCTGCTCCAAGGAGGATATTGTTTCAGAGGAAAAAGAGCTTAATATGAAAAATAATATTACGCTGGTGCAGTCGGTAAAAAACGGGGGAATCAATTATTTTTTAGAGGATAACTCAGTATTGAGGGATGTAAACAAAGGTGAGATATATGTTTCAATAGCCTTGATGAATAAGAATGATTTATCAGTGGGGGATACAATCAAAATAGAAATAGGAAACATCTCCGGAGAGTTTAAAATTGCCGGAGGAATAAAGGATGCACTTATGGGCTCAGAGATGATGGGAAACATAAGAATTATCCTTAACGACGAGGACTATGGTAAATTTGCCGGAGATCCTTCTGTAGAAGCATATAAGGGCTGTATATTCTATATTGAAACGGAAAATGCAAAGGAATTATCCGCGGAGCTGACGGCGGGAAAAAATGTCCTGTTCGAAAACGGCAGAGATACAATAAAGCTTCTTTATGTTATGGATATGATATTGGCAATAATAGTGCTGGTATTGAGTATATGCCTCATTATAGTATCCTTTGTATTACTCAAATTTGTGATTACGTTTACAATAAATGAGGAATACAGGGAAATAGGTGTAATGAAGGCTATAGGAATAAAAAACACTAAAATACGTGGGCTGTATATGATAAAATACTTTTTTATTGCTGTTGCCGGAGGATTGATAGGATTTTTATTAAGCATTCCATTCGGAAATATGCTTATCAGGGCTGCATCTGAAAAAATGTATCTGGGAAATGACAGCGGATACATTTATAATATAGCAGGTGCCTTAATAGTTGTAATTATAATGGTCGGATTTGCTTATATATGCACAGGGAAGGTAAAAAAGTCCTCCCCAGTAGATGCTATAAGAAACGGACATACAGGTGAAAGATTTAAGAAGAAAACCATATATTCATTAAAAAAGGCACATACCTCCTCAGTGTGGTATATGGCTATAAATGATATATTAAGTGCTCCTAAAAGATTTATAACCATAGTTGCTTCCTTCTTTCTGTGCTCGATATTTGTGCTGGGGATAGTCCTTGTAACGGATACTATGAACAGTGAAAATCTGATTACCCTATTTGGAAAGGAGTCAGATGTATATATACCTGATTCCGGGCTTGTAAAAATGGAATCTATGAGCGAAGGGGGAGAGGAAATACTGGATGAGGTTAAGGAGGATATAAGTAATCGTCTGGAAAAGGAAAATATGCCGGCAACGGTCAGCATTGAGGTGTGGTACAAATATACATGCTACGTTGATGGGGAGCAATATTCCCTGGTGTTACAGAAAAACTCCGGAACAAAGACGGGGGACTATGAGTATATTGAAGGCTCGGCGCCGGAAAATCCTGATGAAATAGCAATAACTCCGGGAATATCAGAAAAAACAGGAGCCCAAATCGGAGACATTATAACAATAGATTTCGGAAATGAAAAAAAGGATTGTATGGTTGTTGGATATTTTCAGAGCATGAATCAGTTGGGACAGGTTATAAGGCTGCATCAGGATGCACCTACATCGATGAAAAATGCGTCAGCTCTTATGGCATATCAGATTGATTTTACGGATAATCCAGACAGTGAGGAAATAGAAAAAAGAGTGGAACGTATTAAAGATATATATGACATTGACGGAGTTTATACAGCAAGCGGATATTGCCGGGATTGTATCGGAGTGGTGGATACCATGGAGAGCATAAGGGCTATGCTTCTTATGATTACCTGTATAGTTGTAATTCTTGTAACTGTACTTATGGAAAAGTCCTTTACCTCAGACGAGAGAGGTCAGATAGCACTTTTAAAGGCAATAGGTTTCAAGGATAAAACCATTATAAAGTGGCATGTAACCAGATTTTTCATTGTAGGTCTTGTGGCTGAGCTTCTGGCATTGGCTTTGACTATGCCGGTTACAGCTTTATGGTGTAATCCGATATGGAAGATGGCGGGAGCTGTTACAGTGGAATACTATTTTAAGCCAATATCAATATTGGTAATATATCCTGGAATTATTATAGCAATAACACTTATTTCGGCTTATCTTACAGCTCTGGGCACAAGGAGAATAAAGAGCAGTGATATTGTAAATGTAGAATAGAAAATGGAGGCGGGAAAATGGAAAACAGTAGAGAAAAATTGCTGCAGGTAAAGGATCTGTGTAAGACATATATTACAAATAAAAGACAAAATAATGTATTAAGAAATGTTAATCTTGATGTGGAGAGAGGAGATATGGTGGCTATAATGGGACCGTCAGGCTCAGGAAAGTCGACTCTGCTTTATACCGTATCGGGAATGGATATTCCCACCAGCGGAAAAGTCCTGTTTGACGGAAGGGAGCTGACAAAGCTTGGGGCCAATGAGCTTGCCGATATAAGACTCAACGAGATGGGCTTTATTTTTCAGCAGATGTATATGATGAAGAATCTGACCGTTCTGGACAATATAGTTCTTCCGGGGATAGAGAGCAAAAAGGATAAGCTGTCAAGAAAGGATAAGCTTATAAGGGGAGAAGAGCTTATGAGAAAGCTGTCAATAATTGATATTGCGGATAATGATATAAATGAAGTATCAGGTGGACAGCTGCAAAGAGCCTGCATAGCCAGAAGTATGATTAATAACCCTAAGCTTTTATTCGCAGATGAGCCTACAGGTGCTCTTAACAGAGCGACCTCAAATACTGTTATGGAGGAGCTTGTTAAGCTTAACAATGAGGGTACAACCATAATGATGGTAACACATGATTCAAAGATTGCAGCAAGATGTAAAAGGGTATTGTACATTGTAGACGGTAACATAAAGGGAGAGTACAAAAACCCTGATGAGGAGCTTAAACCAATGGACAGGGAAAGAAGGCTTAACAACTGGCTTATGGAATTGGGCTGGTAATAATCAGCCGTTATCCGAGTCAAAATGCTTTCTGTAATTTCTATCCCTATACTCCTTTGGAGTCATGCCGGTTTCCTTTTTAAAGGTGCTTATAAAATGGCTGTGTGAGGAAAATGCAAGGTAATTTCCAATCTCCAAAGGAGTGTAATGGGTGTAGATAAGCATGCTTTTTGCTGCATCGGTTTTCAGTCTGGTTATAAAAGAGCCAATAGTTACCCCGGTTTCCTTTTTAAACAGGCTGCATAGATAGGATTTGTTAAGTCCCACATGGTGCGCAACTGATTCCAGTGAGATTTTTTCCTGAAAATGCTCATAGATATAATCCATAGCTTTTATAACAGACAGGGACATAACCGGCTGCCTTTTCAGATCCTTCATTCGTCTGGTAAAATCATATACCACATTCCGGTGTAAAAGTGTGACCTCATCCTCAAGAGTGCAGATATCCGCCTTTTGAATATAAATATCACTAAGGGTATATGCTGTTTCCTCGGGAAGCCCACCCTCAATGCAAAAGCGGGTAATAAGGGCTATGGTTATTGTAAGATGGTATTTGAGATTTCTCAGAGGATTTTTTGACAAAACTCCCAGAAACTCATTTTTGAGAGGAAGCATAAGACTTTTTACCATTTCCGGATTCCCGGATTTGACAGCATTGTAAAATGACAGTTCCTTGTCATAAGCAAGGTGGCGGATGCCGTATTCTCTGTTGGTGAATAATGTATGGGAAAGTAAATGGTTTGTGGATGGCGATGTATTTTTCATAATTTCTCCTGATTTAATGGTTATTAATATTTTTTTACAGTTCTATTCATACTCTCATGATATGTTATATTGTGTCATGTAATAAACGATACATATAGGATTAACTGTATATATTATACACAAATATTATAATACAAAACAAAATATTTTGATATAATATATTTGTAAAATATCGTAAATTAGCAATATAGAATCAAATATACAAATCTGAACAATACAGATTTTGCAGAGAGGAGAACGGCAATGGAATTATTAAGAGGAATAAATTTTGGAGGATATCTCTCACAGTGTGAACATTCCCTTGAACATTATAAAGCATTTATTTCAAAGGAGGATGTAAAAAGGGTTGCGGACTGGGGCTTTGACCATATCCGTCTTCCTATTGATTATGAGGTACTTGAAACTCCTTCCGGAGAGGATTATATGGAAGGAATAAGCTATGTTAATCAGATGGTGGGCTGGTGTCAGGATTATGGTCTGGATATTATTCTTGATCTGCACAAGGCATATGGCTATGATTTTAATGATGCCGGAGATTCAGAGAAAAATAATCTCTTTAAGGACAAGGAATTAAGTAAGAGATTCACAGATTTGTGGGTGAGAATGGCTAAAAGATACGGAGGCTTCAAAAATGTTGCCTTTGAACTGTTAAATGAGGTAGTGGAAGAGGAAAATGCCAGACTCTGGAATGACCTTGTAAATGCTACGGTAAAGGCTATAAGGGTATTCGCTCCGGAAACTCCCATTATATATGGAGGTATACAGTGGAATAGTGCCAGAACTCTAAAATTACTGGATCCTCCTGCTGATAAAAATATAATATATACTTTTCACATGTATGAACCGTTGATTTTTACACATCAAAAAGCATACTGGGTGCCTGATATGCCAATGGATATAGATATATATTATCCTGAAAGCATGGATTACTACAGAAAAATGTCAACACTTATCGGAGACAAAGGAAAGGATGTAATTGTATCACCTTGTAAGGAAATCGGAAGCCCTTTTTTAGAGGAAATGGTTAAGGAAGCAGTGGATTCAGCCGAAAAAGCAGGTGTGAGATTATATTGTGGTGAATTCGGAGTAATTGACAGGGCACCTGTTAAGGATACTCTGAGATGGTTTAGGGACATAATGGCAGTATTTGGAAAACACCATATCCATTGTGCTGTCTGGAGCTATAAGGAGATGGATTTTGGTATTTCTGATGATCATTATGCACCAATCCGTGAGGAGCTTATAAGACTCCTTACCGGACAGACAGAATTTACTGTTTAAAAAAAGAATACATTGTGGTATAATCCCATAGAAATATAGGATTATACCACTTTTTTTGTGTAATTAATTATGCGGAGGAGATTATGCTAAGAACGATTGAGTTATTTGTTTTCTGGTATCCTGCCATTATGTCTGTTGTGTGGGTTGTAGGTGGACTAATATTTTACCTGTCCAATGAAAGAAAGGGTCCGCTGCCCTTGTATGAAACCCCTCTGGTATCAATATTAGTACCCTGTTTCAATGAAGCTGATACCATAGAAAATACAGTGAAGCGATTATCACAGATACAGTATCCGAATTATGAGATAATTGTAATTAATGACGGAAGCTCGGATGCCACATCGGAAGTGGTTATGAGATTGCTTGACAAATATGAAAAATTGCGATTCATTGATTTAAAAGAGAATAACGGAAAGGCAAACGCATTATATCTTGGACTTTTGGCGTCTAACGGAGAAATCCTAATGGGGGTAGACTCGGATGCCTATATTATGCCGGATGCGCTTAATTATATAATTCCTCACTTCACCAATCCGTATAACGGAGAGAGAGTCGGAGCAGTTACAGGTAATCCAAGAGTCAGAAACAGAAGCTCTTTACTGGCCAAAATCCAGCTTTGCGAGTATGCCAGTATAGTAAGCCTGATAAAGAGGACCCAGCGTATCTGGGGGAAGGTTATGACAGTATCAGGGGTTGTGGTTGCATTTAGAAAACGGGCTCTTCTGGACTGTAGATTGTGGGACCGTGATATGATAACAGAGGACATAGGGGTCACATGGAAGCTGGAAAAGAAGTTCTGGGATATCAGATATGAACCAAGAGCATTATGTATGATGCTGGTGCCGGAAACTGTTAAAGGTCTGTTTAAGCAAAGAAAGAGATGGGCCCAGGGAGGCATGGAAATATTAAGAAGGCATTATGACATATTTGGTGACTGGAAAACAAGAAGGATGTTTTTTGTATATATTGAACAGATAATTTCTATAATATGGGCTCTGTGCTGGCTGGCGATGCTCATTATTCTTATATGTAATTACATTGTATTGGGAGAGTGGATTGCCTTGCCATATATATGGAAAAGTCTGTTCTTATCCGTGGTATGTCTGATACAATTTGCAATTGCCATGTTACTTGACAGCAGATATGATAAAAATCTGGTAAAAAATGCAGTTACAGCCATATGGTATCCATTCTTATACTGGTATGTCAATGCATTGATTGTAATTGCATCGCTGCCTGCTCTTTTTAGAAAAAGAAAGAAAACAGCAACATGGAACAGTCCGGACAGGGGGTTGTAGAATGAATGAAGAAAAAGACAATTTTACTAATCCATTACCTCAGAAGGTAGATTATGACATAAGGGATCATCTCATATATGGCAATCAGAAAAAATGGAAAAAACTGATAGAATGGATTATTACAATAATTGCCTGGATAGTTATTTTATCCTATGTCACTTATCTTATATATGGTTCTCTTGCTATAAAGTATAACTGGTATCTTCCGGAATTCAGAATATATAACCGGGAAATGGTTCTGGAGATTCAAAAATATTTCTTTATACTTTTTATAGTAATGCTTATTGCCATAGTATTGCTCATATTCTGGAAGAATTACAATAAGAGAAAATATGGCAGACTTCACAGAAGAAAATTCAGACCACCTGTAACAAATGAGGAGCTTAAGGAGCTCTTTCAGGTAGATGAGGAAATGATAGAGAAAATGCAAAAGGAGCGGGTAGTAGTCCTTAATACCAATATAGTACCTCAAAGTCTTGGGATGGGAAAGGAAAAGCGAAAGGAAAAGAAAAATGACAGAGACAATAAGTAATACAATCCGGAGTGAGGAATTTTTGTCTGCTATAAAGGAAAATGCCGCAAAGCTTACAAGAGAAGTAATATCGCAATCAGGAATAGGAAAAGGCAGCATACTGGTAGTGGGCTGCTCATCCAGTGAAATTATCGGAGAAAAAATCGGAACAGCCTCAAGCTTAGAGGCAGCCCGGGCCACATTTTCCGGTATATATCAGGTTACGAAGGAAGAGGGAATATATGTGGCAGCCCAGTGCTGTGAGCATTTAAACAGAGCTATAATTATTGAGAAAAGACTTGCTTTGCAGGAAAGACTTGATATTGTAAATGTTGTGCCACAGCCCAAGGCCGGTGGCTCCTTTGCCACTACAGCCTATGAATATTTTGATTCACCTGTGGCTGTGGAGCACATAAAAGCTGATGCGGGAATTGACATAGGCGATACTCTTATAGGTATGCATTTACATGATGTAGCTGTTCCTTTACGGACAGATATAAAAGTTCTGGGAAATGCCCATGTGGTATGTGCAAGGACAAGACCAAAATACATCGGAGGAGCAAGGGCAAAATATCTTGAGGAATATATATAGAGTAATGCTGACACTATAAGCCGGTATAATGAATAAAATATAATATAAAGTGTTCCAAAGCAGGGGTGATGGGATAGAATGAAGGAATATATGGAATTTACCCCGGAGGTCATGAGGTATACCGGTGTAATCAAAAAGGCTTTAATGATAGATGTGCCCCTTGTCCTGGAGGGAATATCCTATAGATGTACCTGCCTTGAATATCAGAAAATGGGATATTGTGTCATGCCCTTCAGAAGAGTTACCTGCAGCTTAGCAAGTAACATGGGAAGGATGATTAATGCTTCGGGATATTTTGGAAGAGAAATATATACTGTTCTGGTACAGATAGTTGATAGGGAAAATGTTATAATTGAGTATTGCCCGCCTGTTAATGGGAAAATAGTATATAACAGCGATTTGTTTCTGGCTGCAGTCAAAGCCATGAATGTTATAGATTACACTAAAAGCAGGGTATGGGTAGATTACCACGGAGATAAAATGTTAATAATTTGTAAAAGCATATGATACTAATTGTGAACATTTTTCAAATAATATTGTAAGCAATGTAAATATAGTGATATAATAACATAATGAATTTTATATAATACAAAAGTATAATCAGTGGGAGGCAGATATGGGATTTATAATTAACCTTATTATCAGTTTATTGTGTGGTGCTATTTCCGGATACATTGCCGGACAGATTATGGGAATTGAGGGCAATGTTGTCAAGAATATAATTCTTGGCATCGTAGGTGGTGCAGTAGGCGGAGTTATATTAAGGCTTATCGGAATAACCAGCACCAACTTAATCGGAAGCATCATTGTTTCCATAATAGGTGCATGTATACTTATTGCGGTAGCAAAATCTATAACAAAATAGGTGTATGTAATATGTATGCTGCAACCGGTATAATACCCTGCAACAGGCAGTAAGGATAGAATAAAGTGGCTCCTGACATATATGCTGTATGTCAGGAGCTCATTTTTATTTTGCAGGAAATTTACGCCTTACAATTATAAAACAAACCACATGGGCAAGAAAGGTGATTATCCAGGAAACCGGATAGGTAATATATATCATTTCCACAGTATGAAAGCACTCCATCCGGAAAAAGGTAAGAAGCCATATAATCCTGAGACCACAGGCGCCTATAAGGGAAACTATCATTGGCATAACGGCATACCCCAGTCCTCTGAGCGAGCCTACCATTACATCCATAATACCACAAAGAAAATAGCAGGTTACAACATATTTTAGTCGAATAAGCCCTTCGTCTGCTACCAGTGGATTGTTAGTATAAAGACCAAGAAGCTGCCTGCCGAAGAAAACCACCGTAAGACCCATTCCAAGCCCGACAACTACTACATAGAACAGAGCTGTGTAGAGTATTTTATTTATTCTGTCATATTTACCCGCACCTACATTCTGACCGGTGAAGGATATGGCAGACTGGTGAAAGGCGTTCATGGCCATGTATACAAAGCCTTCAATGTTGCTTGCGGCAGAATTACCGGCAATGACTATTTTACCAAAGGTGTTTACAGAGGATTGAATTACAACATTGGAAAGAGAAAAAAGCACACCCTGGAAGCCGGCAGGGAGTCCGACCTTAAGTATTTTAACCGGGTTTTTCTTATCAATGCAAAGCTCTCTCGGACAAAGCTTTATGTCCCCGTCCTCTTTTATAAGACACCTTAATATCATAAATGCTGAGATGATTTGTGATATAACTGTTGCAAGGGCAACACCGGCCACGTCCATCTTAAATTTAATAACAAATAGCAGGTTGAGGCACACATTTACCGTTCCGGCAAACAAAAGGTAATATAGAGGCCTTTTTGTATCTCCAACTGCTCTTAATATGGCAGCCCCGAAATTGTATACCATGGTGGCAGTCATTCCCGAAAAATATATTCTCAGATACAAGGCTGCAAGACCAATAACCTCATCAGGGGCCTGCATAAGAATCAGAAGCTTTTTTGCAAACATAACTCCCACAATGGTAAGAAATAAGCCGCTTATAATACTTATACTGATTATGGTGTGGATAGATTTTTTTAGCTCCTCTTTTTCCTTTGAACCGTAATAATGGGCTACAAGTACATTTGCTCCTACAGAAAGCCCTACAAAAAGGTTGGTAAGAAGATTAATGAGGGAAGTATTTGAGCCTACGGCTGCGAGAGAATTGTCACCGGCATATTTTCCTACCACTACCACATCGGCAGCATTAAAAAGAAGCTGCAAAATGCTGGAAAACATAAGAGGAACTGCAAATAACAGCATCTTTTTTAATATGGAGCCGGTGCACATATCCATTTCATATTTTTTGTTTGTTTTTTCAGATGTTTTGTGTAAAATCATAAAAAACTCCTTTTGTAAAAGGTAAGGATAAAAAGAGGCAGCACACCAATATGGCGACAGCCTCTCTTTATTCCTCATGGAAAACTCTGTATATTTTTATATTTTACAGTATTATGATTATTTGTCAGTTATTTCACTGTGAAGCTCCTGTAAACTCTTAATTTCCCCTTCTTTGTGGGTCTTGACATAATGAATACCCGATGCGGTTGCTTTCGCTGCAGCAATGGTAGTCATATAAGGAATGCGGGCTTTGATTGCAGCCTTTCTGAGGTAGCTGTCATCATTTACACTATCCTTTCCTACAGGAGAGTTAATTATAAGGTCAATATCACCGTTTGTAATCATATCAAGCACGTTAGGACGACCCTCATATAACTTTTTAACCTTCTTTGCAGGAATTCCGTCGGCACAGATTAGTTCGTAGGTATTTCCGGTTGCGACTATGTCAAAACCGTTTTCATGGAACTTTCTGGCAACCTCAACAACCTCGGCCTTATCCTTGCGGTTAACAGAGATTAGAACAGTACCGGAAAGAGGAAGCTTTGAGCCTACAGCCTCCTGGGCCTTGTAGAAGGCTTCACCATAGGATGGGGATAAACCTAAAACCTCACCAGTGGAACGCATTTCAGGTCCGAGTACAGGGTCAACCTCCTGGAACATATTAAATGGGAATGCAGCCTCCTTCACACCATAGTTAGGAATATGCTGCTCCTTTAATCCCGGTACAGGAGATGGTCTTCCTGTGAGCTCAGAGGTAATAATATCAGTTGCAAGAGGAACCATGCGTATATTACATACCTTAGAAACAAGAGGTACGGTACGGGATGCTCTAGGGTTTGCTTCGAGAACATACACCTTTCCGTTCTCAATGGCATATTGCATATTCATAAGACCCTTTACATGCATTTCCTCGGCAATTTTTCTTGTATATTCCTTAATAGTCTTTACATTTTCTTCTGATATATGAACAGATGGAATTATGCAGGCTGAGTCACCTGAGTGAACGCCGGCAAGCTCAATGTGTTCCATAACAGCAGGTACAAAAGCATGAGAACCATCGCTTATGGCATCGGCTTCACACTCAAGAGCATGATTGAGGAATCTGTCAATAAGTATAGGTCTGTCAGGTGTAACACCAACGGCAGCCTTCATGTATTCGGCAAGGGTTTCTTCATCATACACAACCTCCATGCCACGACCGCCGAGAACATAGGAAGGACGAACCATAACCGGATAACCGATTCCGTCAGCAATCTTCTTTGCCTCCTCAAAATTCACAGCCATACCTGATTCCGGCATAGGAATATCAAGCTTTTCCATCATGGCACGGAACAAATCCCTATCCTCGGCAAGATCGATTACCGAAGGAGCGGTTCCGAGGATTCTGACACCGTTTCTCTCAAGGTCATCTGCCAGATTAAGAGGTGTCTGACCACCAAACTGGGCAATAACTCCAAGAGGTTTTTCCTTTTTGTAAATGCTTAATACATCCTCAAGGGTAAGAGGCTCAAAATACAATTTGTCCGATGTATCATAATCAGTTGAAACTGTTTCAGGGTTACAGTTTACTATAATGGTTTCAAAGCCAAGCTTCTTAAGAGCCAGTGCTGCGTGAACACAGCAGTAATCAAATTCGATACCCTGACCGATACGGTTTGGACCACCGCCAAGTATCATAATTTTTTTATTGTCTGTAACCGGATTTTTATCAGGAGCATTGTAGGTAGAGTAGTAGTAAGCACTGTTTTCTGTACCGCTTACATGTACACCCTCCCATGCCTCTTCAACTCCCAGGGAAATACGCTTGTTTCTTATATCGTCCTCGGAAATATCAAGAATCTGGCTTAAATACTTATCTGAGAAGCCATCCTTCTTTGCCCGGATAAGAAGCTCGTCAGCAGGAAGGCTTCCCTTTGATTTGATAAGCTCTTCCTCTTCCATAACCAGCTCTCTCATCTGCTGTATAAAATAATGCTTAACCTTTGTAAGCTCAAATATCTCATCGTTGGTAGCACCCTTCCTTATAGCCTCATACATAATGAAGTGGCGTTCGCTGGATGGATTGATAAGAAGCTTTAATAATTCTTCCTTTGAAAGGGTATCAAAATTCTTCGCATGGCCAAGACCATATCTTCCTGTTTCGAGGCTTCGTATAGCCTTCTGGAAGGCCTCCTTATAGGTCTTACCGATGCTCATAACCTCACCTACGGCACGCATCTGTGTACCAAGCTTATCCTCTACACCCTTGAATTTTTCAAAGGCCCAGCGCGCAAACTTAATAACAACATAGTCTCCGTCAGGAACATACTTGTCAAGGGTTCCGTATTTTCCGCAAGGAATATCCTTGAGAGTAAGTCCTGCTGCCAGCATGGCAGATACCAGAGCAATAGGAAAACCTGTTGCTTTGGAAGCAAGGGCGGAGGAACGGGATGTACGAGGATTGATTTCAATAACAATAATACGGTCAGTTACAGGATCATGGGCAAACTGGACGTTTGTACCACCTATAACCTGTACAGATTCAACGATTTTGTATGCCTGTTCCTGAAGCCGCTTCTGACATTCCTGGGATATGGTAAGCATTGGAGCTGAACAGAAAGAATCTCCTGTGTGTACGCCAAGGGGATCTATATTTTCTATGAAACAGACGGTAATCATATTGCCTTCTGAGTCACGGACTATCTCAAGCTCAAGCTCTTCCCATCCAAGGACTGATTCTTCAACAAGGACCTGTCCCACAAGGGAAGCCTGAAGACCTCTTGCACAGACGGTTTTCAATTCATCCTTATTATATACGAGACCACCACCGGCACCTCCCATGGTATATGCAGGACGAAGGACGACAGGGTATCCCAGCTTATCGGCAATGGCAAGTGCCTCATCGACTGAGTAAGCAACCTCACTTCTCGCCATCTCGATTCCGAGGGAATCCATGGTTTTCTTGAATTCTATACGATCCTCGCCTCGTTCGATGGCATCTACCTGTACACCGATAACCTGTACATTATATTTATCTAAAATACCTGCTTTGTATAACTCCTCACAGAGATTTAAACCTGACTGGCCACCCAGATTAGGTAAAAGAGCATCAGGACGCTCCTTTTTAATAATCTGCTCAAGTCTCTTGACATTAAGAGGTTCAATGTAAGTTACGTCAGCAGTTTCTGGATCAGTCATAATTGTGGCAGGGTTTGAATTAACCAGAACTATCTCATAACCCAGTTTGCGGAGTGCTTTGCAGGCCTGGGTGCCGGAATAGTCAAATTCACATGCCTGTCCGATTATGATAGGACCGGAACCAATAATAAGTATTTTGTTAATATCTGTTCTTTTTGGCATAGTAATGTCCTCCTTATATTCTCTAAAATATTATATAGAAAATAGAAAAAATAACAAGTTTTTTTTACAGGTTTTATAAAAAAAATCACGCAATGAACTTTATTGTTGAAAAATGTAAAATAAAGTTTAAGTATAGTCTTTATTTGTCTGAAGAAAACTGATAAAATATGTGTGAATTTATTTGTGAGGAGTGGGAGAAAAAGTACTATGGATTTGTATAACAAAATAGAAAAACTCAGATCTGAGAAGCAGTCATGGACAATAGTAGCAGCTTTCACCAGTATATTCATGGTATTTACCTTTGTAAGAATGACACTTTTCAGCCTGATTTTTCTGGTTGTGGTTTTAATTAGCTTCAGCAAAGTCAAAGATTGCAACAAAAAGATACAAAAGGTTTATAAGAATGAGTTCCTTTATGGCATTTTAAATCAGTACTTTGACAATGTAATATTCAACTGGGAAGGTGGATTTCTGCCGGATGAAATCAAGAAAATGGGATTAAACCGTATGGGAAACAGATTTTTTTCAGAGGATTACATCAGTGCAGTCTATAATGGGGTAGCCTTTCAGCAGGCAGAGGTAAAAATCCAGAATGTAACCGGAACAGGTGAGAACCGTTCGGTGCAGACATATTTTAAGGGACGGGTTTTCGTATTTGAATATGGTATGAAGGACGTTATATCTACAATGGTATTTTCAAAAAATTATATGTATGAGGGACGTGGCATTGGATTGAAATACAACAAGGTTGAGATGGAAAGTGTTGGCTTTAATCAACAGTTTGTTGTAAAATCTGCCAGGGATATTGATGCCTTTTTCGTGTTAACACCGCAGATTATGGAATGCATTAATATATTGAAGAATAAATATGGCAATGTAGCCTTTCACTTTACACCTCTAAGGGTGTATGTGGCATATAATACAACGGAAAATGCTTTTGACCTGGATACAAGAAAGAAGCTTGACCTTGGTCTTGAAAGGGAAAGACGTGAAAAGGATATAGCAGTAATTATTGATTTGATAAATGCATTACAGATATCGAATAACCGTGACGGGGAGCAGATATCATAAGTCGGAAACAAATATATTACATAATAAAAGGAGGATATTATAATGGAAATGGCTATTGGAGTTGTTGTAGGAATTGTGGTAATTGTACTTATCTGGTACATTGTGGTGATGAATGGCATAAAAACCCTTGAGCTTAAGGTTAAGGAGGGTGAATCAGGGATAGATGTAGCCCTGACAAAGAGATATGACACCCTTACAAAAATGCTTGATGTTGTAAAGGCATATAAAGAACATGAGCAGTCAACTCTTACTAAGCTGGTTGAGCTTAGACGAGGCATGACAATGAGTGAAAAAAATGCCGCAAGCAGGAATATGGATGATGTAACAAAGGAAATAAATATTCTGGCGGAGAATTATCCGGAGCTTAAATCAAGCAATAATTTTGCCACATTGCAAAACACAATAACTGATGTTGAGGAGCATCTTCAGGCGGCAAGGAGGCTGTATAATTCAAACGTAAATGCATACAACAGGAAGATTGTAGTATTTCCAAACAGCATTGTTGCATCTGGTATGAAGGCTGTTGAAAAACCATATTTTGAAGCAGAATCCACAAAGAGACAGGATGTAAAAATGGATTTCAGCTAAATGCGGAATAACATTTACATAATGTACAGAGTATCAAATTTAAGTGACAAAAGTAAAAGAATGTAATATATTAGTAATAGTGAAGAATAAATATATTAACAGGAGGATATTTTTTTGAAAGATGTATACTTTGCCCTTTTGATACCTATGCTGGGTACTACTCTTGGGTCAGCCTGCGTAATGTTTATAAAGGGACAGTTAAACGCAAACCTTCAAAAAATACTCTCAGGATTTGCAGGAGGAGTTATGGTAGCTGCATCGGTGTGGTCCCTGCTGATCCCTGCCATAAATATGTCAGAGGAAGGTGGAATGGGCAGACTTTCATTTCTGCCTGCTGCTGTCGGGTTTCTTGGCGGTGTATTATTCTTGTTATTACTGGATAAGATTATACCACATTTGCATGTGAACGAAGAAAAAGCGGAGGGACCAAAGGTTTCTCTCGGAAAGTCAACCATGCTTATACTTGCAGTGACATTGCATAATATTCCGGAAGGAATGGCCGTTGGAGTCACCTTTGCGGGAATGTTATCAGGAGAGACTAACATAACATACATGGGTGCCATGGCTCTTGCAATAGGAATTGCAATCCAGAATTTTCCGGAGGGAGCGATTATATCATTGCCTGTATGTGCATCCGGGGTAAGCAGAAAGAGAGCTTTTTTGTATGGAACACTTTCCGGTGTTGTTGAGCCGGTGGGAGCGGCTGTTACAATATGGCTGTCTGCATATCTGGTAAATGCCATGCCATATCTTTTAGCCTTTGCGGCAGGGGCGATGATTTACGTTGTAGTGGAGGAGCTTATTCCTGAGTGTAGTGAGGGGGAACATTCCAATATTGGAACAATAGGTTTTTCTATAGGATTTGTTCTGATGATGATTCTGGATGTAGCCCTTGGATAGAATATAGAGGCATAAAACGAGGCTGCCGCATTTAATGTGGCAGCCTCGTTTTATATATGTGACAGCATCATCTGTGTATAAGCATATATAAAAAGAAGAGAAGGGAAAGAAAAACAACATTAATCAGTGAAAAGCATAGCAGGTATTTCCCTGTGCTGCTGCCGGATGTTTTTCCATAGAATTTAAAGGAAATAAGACTTGCCATTGAAGCAATTATTGTGCCAAGTCCACCAAGGTTACAGCCTATGATAAGACCATCAAAATCAGTAGTGAAGCCTGAGAGCAGCATGGCAGCGGGAACATTGCTTATAACCTGGCTGCTTAAAATACCTGTAATACATTCCCTGTCCCGGGTGAGGGCACTGAGCCAATGATTTATACAGGGGATATTCTTAATATTTCCGATAAATATAAAGAAAGCTATAAAAGTAAAAAGTAAAACATAATCAGCCTTGAATATAAGATTATAATCACAAAGGATAATGCAGATTAAAACAATGAGAAGCATAATCCTGTAATCCAGAACAGATAAAACCGTACATAAGCATATCCCAAACAGTACAAAATATATAATAAGCTTTATCTTTGGCAGGGCACTTCTGCTTACGGAATTGTATTCAGTATTTGTAAGCCTGTCTGGCTTTACAAGCAAAGAACCTGCGACAAGTAAAGAAAGTGACAGGGCAGCGTATGGAAGCATCAAAGAAATAAATTGTTTGATATTCATGGCTGAAAGGGAAAAAAGATACAGATTTTGCGGATTGCCTATTGGTGTAAGCATGCTTCCCAGGTTTGCTGCTATAGTTTCCATAACTATGAGATATATGTTATATCCGGGATCGTCCAGATAGTCAAGAAGAATAATTGTAAAGGGAATGAAGGTTATGAGAGCCACATCATTGGTAATGAGCATGCTTGAAAAGAAGCAAACCATTACGAGCATTAATGTAAGCTGGCGTTTGCTTTTTACCCTTTGTATGAGGATACTAATCAGAAAATCAAAAACCCTACAGCTTTTTAACCCCTGGACTACCAGCATAAGACCAAGAAGAAGACTCAGGGTCCTGAAATCAATGTAGGATATATAATCGGAGGAGGGTGTGACAAAAAAGCATGAAGCAACAGCCAGAATGCAGGCAATGGAAAAAACTATTTCTTTTTTTAGAAAAGCGGTCAGGGATTTCATGATATACACCTCTCTGATATAAAAGGATATTTTACAGTGGAGATGGTAACACATTTCATATAACGATTCAATAATTTTATTAAAAATGAATTGTATCATTTTTTAATGCTTTAACATTTCTTTGAATTGCATTTATTCTTTTAATATGATATAATTGGTTACGTTACTACAATTATAATGAGGAATAAAAGGGAGGAAATTAGTAATGTTATGTAGCAATTGTGGAAATGACATACCTGAAGGTCAGTCAGCTTGCCCATATTGTGGTGCACAGATGATGAATGGTGGGGTGCAGCCTGCATATGATCCGGCACAGGCATATGCACCTGCTCAGACCTATGCACCTGCTCAAAAGAGTAAGAAGGGACTTATTATCGGACTGATTGCCGGTCTTGTTGCTATTGTCGCTGTTGTGTTAGTGCTTGTATTCTTTGTATTTGGCAAGGGAAAGGCAGACGGAACTTACGTTTGTCAGGATTATGCAGCATTTGGCATGGATGTATCTCTTGAAATTGACGGTGATGAGTTTGTTCTTGAGATGTCAGCGTATGGAGAGTCTGAGACTATAGAAGGCAAGTGTAAGGTTGATGGAGATACCATTACTCTTACATATGAAGGTGAAGACGTTGAGTGCGACTATGATAAGAAGGAAGGCACTATTGATTTTGAGGGTATGATATTTACAAAGGAGTAATATCATATTATATCAGTGAAAATATTCCCCGGGTTATCAGCAATATAACCCGGGGCTTTTTTCATTATTAGTATTACTTACAGATGATTGTACCCATCCTGAAGTTTATTGTACTCATCTTCGGAGTTTATTTTATTATATTGATTTTACCTGAAAAATCATCTATAATACTTGGACGGCATGTATAATGACGGACCTTGGAGAGGGTCAAAAAAACTACTACTATGTATTACGAGGAAAATCATATGGAAAGCTTAAAGGCTCTTATCCTGGCAGCAGGAAAGGGAACAAGAATGAAATCGGAACTGCCGAAGGTTGTCCATGCTTGTAATGGAAAGCCGATGGTTCAGTATGTTATAGAAGCTTCGAAAGAGGCCGGAGCAGATAAGGTTTGTGTTATAGTCGGATATAAGGCACATGAAGTTGAATCGGCCATAAACGATACAGTGGAATATGCTTTTCAGACTGAGCAACTGGGTACAGGTCATGCGGTAAAGTGTGCAGGCAAATTTATAGGTAATGAAGGTAATGTTATAATACTTTGTGGCGATACTCCACTGATAACCGGAGAAACCTTGAAAAGACTTGTGGATTTTCATATTCAGGGAGATTATGGCGTGACGGTTTTGTCAGCCATTCTTGATGATGCCACCGGATATGGAAGGATAATCAGGGACAACAACGGAGATTTTCAAAAAATTGTAGAACAGAAGGATGCAAACGCGCTTGAAAGGCAGGTAAAAGAAATAAATTCGGGGATGTATGTGTTTAAGTGTGATGAATTGAGCCGGGCTCTTGATAAGCTGGATAATAATAATGCAGCCGGAGAATATTATTTGACAGATACAATTGAAATTATTAAAAACAAGGGCTTACGGGTAGCAGCAATGCCTCTTAAGGGTGATGACGTTAATCAGATAAGGGGAGTGAATACCCCGGAGCAGCTAAAAGAGGCTGAACTCATTATGAAGGGAAAAAGAGGTTAAAGAGAATATTTATTCGCAGGTCGTTTGAGAAAACAGACAAAATCAGGTAAGGGTGATAATTATGAAGATAATAGCAGGGCTGGGAAATCCGGGAGCAAAATATCAGGGAACAAGGCATAATGTGGGATTTTCCGTAATATATCAGCTATCTGATAAATATAATATAAAGGTAGATACAGGCAGACATAAGGCCTTAATCGGTAAAGGAATTATTGAAGGAGAAAAGGTTATACTTGCCATGCCTCAGACATATATGAATCTCAGTGGAGAAGCATTGAAGCAGCTTGCTGACTATTATAAGTGTGACAGTGATGATATTATTGTTATATATGATGATATCAGCCTTGATGTGGGCAAGCTGCGTATAAGAGGGAAGGGAAGTGCAGGAGGTCATAATGGAATAAAAAGCATTATTTCATGCCTTGGAACAGATGCTTTTCCACGAATAAAAGTGGGAGTTGGAGAAAAACCACCGGGAATGGATCTGGCTGATTATGTACTGGGAAGATTTAGCAGAGAAGAGGCACCTGTTATCAGAGAAGCGATGGACAGGGCAAGCCAGGCTGTGGCTGCCATTATAGGTGAAGGAATATCCTTCGCAATGAATAAGTTTAATTAATATAATATTGGAGGAATCTTTGTATGCAGACAATTAATGAAGCATTCAGGGAAAATCCGGGATTTGTAAAGCTAAGGGAATACATTGAGACAGAAAAAAGCCCCATACATGTGTGGGGCATGGACAAGAGAGTATTACCTCTTCTGATAGACAGTGTTCCAAGAAAAAATCCTGTGCGGCTGATTGTTACCTATGAGGAAAAAAGAGCACGGGAAATAGTAGAGGATTATCGATTCTATGACAGGGAGGTTATGTACTATCCCGGGAAGGATGCGCTGTTTTATTATGCGGATGTGCATAGTAATGCTACAGTAAAGAGCAGAATCGAGATATTCAAAAAAATAGTGGAGCAGGAAAGGATAACCATTGTCACTACCATTGAGGGACTTATGGATAAGATTCCGGCTCTCCCGCATATAGTTGAAAATGTGGTAAAAATTGCAGTTGGTGATACTCTTGATACTGCTTTATTTTCAGGAAGGCTTACAACTCTTGGATATGAAAAGGTAACTATGGTTGAGACTCCGGGGCAGTTCTCGGTACGAGGAGGTATAATAGATATATATCCTCTTACCGAGGAGTGCCCTTATCGTGTTGAACTGTGGGGAGATGATATCGAATCCATAAGATGCTTTGATGTAGAAAGCCAGCGTTCCATAGAAGAGGTAAAAAATGTGTTGATTTATCCATCCTGTGAAATGATTCTCAGTGAGGAAAGAATTGCGAAGGGTATAAAAAAGATAGAAAAGGAACATAAGCTTCAGGCAAAAAAGCTTAAGGAACAATTCAGAACAGAGCAGTATGCAAGACTTAACAGAATGGTTGAGGAGACAAAGGAGGAGCTTTGCCAATTCAATTCTACCATGGGCCTTGACAGCATGGTGGAGTTCTTTTATGAGGATACTGTGTCTTTTTTGGATTATATTCCAAAGGAAGCTGACATATTTATTGATGATCCTGAGAGAGTTCAAAGACAGGGAATAATGTATACTCAGGAATTTGCTTTATCGATGGAAGGAAGACTTGAGGGAGGGTACGTTCTTCCGTCCCAGACAGATATACTTTACGACGGAAAGGCAATTATCGGAAGACTGGCTCACAGGAGAATCGTTTTGATGTCCGAGATATATACAAAACAGCCTGGCTGGGGAGAAAAGGAACAGCTTGCAATAACCACAAAGGGACTTATAAGCTACAACAACAGCTTTGAGGCATTGGTTAAGGATGTTCAGGAGAGAATAAAAAAGAAGTTCAAAATAATTATATTGTCACCATCCACTACCAGAGGAAAAAGACTTGCAGGGGATTTGAGAGATAATGATATTATGGCATATTTTTCGGAGGATTCCGATAGGGCATTAAAATCCGGTGAGGTAGTTGTCCTTAGGGGCAGAATGGAAACCGGCTTTGAAATTCCTGAATGTAAGCTTGCTGTTATAAGTGAGGGTGATATTTTTACATCAAAGGAGCTTAAAAGAAGAAAAAAGCTTCCTAAGTATAAGGGAGATAAGATTAATAGCTTCACCGATATATCCGTAGGTGATTATGTTGTTCATGAGAGACACGGAATAGGAATATACAGAGGAATTGAAAAGGTTGAGACTGATGGCAGGCTTAAAGATTATATATGCATAGAGTATGCCAGGGGAAGTAAGCTTTTTGTACCGGTAGAGCAGCTTGATATAATAGGAAAGCTGTCAGGCAAGGATGGTGTAAAACCTAAGCTTAACCGTCTGGGGGGAGCTGAATGGGAAAAGGTTCGACAGAGAGTAAAGGGACATGTAGCTGAGATTGCCCAGGAATTAGTGAATCTTTATGCAATAAGGGAGAGCAGTCATGGATTTGCTTTCAGCCCGGATACTCAGTGGCAGAGAGAATTTGAAGAGCTTTTTCCTTATGAAGAGACCCTGGATCAGCAAAAAGCAATAGATGATACAAAAAGGGATATGGAAAGCAGTAAAATAATGGACAGGCTTATATGTGGCGATGTCGGCTTTGGCAAGACGGAAATTGCCATAAGAGCAGCCTTTAAGGCTGCCCAGGATAATAAACAGGTTGCTTATCTTGTACCTACCACAATCCTTGCGGAGCAGCATTATAATACATTTACACAGAGGATGAAGGATTATCCGGTTAACATAAAGCTTTTGTCCAGGTTTAGAACTCCAAAGGAGATTAAGGATACACTGAAGGATATAAAAAACGGAACTGTTGACATAGTTATAGGAACCCACAGACTTCTTTCCAAGGATGTAATTTTCAAGAATCTCGGACTTTTGATTATAGACGAGGAACAAAGATTTGGTGTAAGGCATAAGGAACAGATTAAGCAGATAAAGAATAATGTGGATGTTCTTACTCTTACTGCCACACCTATTCCGAGAACCCTTCATATGAGTCTGGTAGGTTTGAGAGATATAAGCCTTTTGGAGGAGCCACCTGTGGATCGTATGCCTATCCAGACCTATATTATGGAATATGATATAGAATTTGTTAAGGAGGCAATTAACAGAGAGCTCAGCCGTAACGGACAGGTATATTATGTTTATAACAGAGTTAATACTATAGAGGATATAACAATGAAGCTTCGAAGTGTTCTCCCCTCTGCCAGAATTGAATTTGCCCATGGACAAATGAATGAAAGAGAGCTGGAGGATATAATGCTCGCCTTCAATAGAGGAGAGATAGACGTACTTGTTGCAACGACAATAATCGAGACAGGTCTTGACATACCTAATGTTAATACCATGATAATTCATGATGCCGATAAATTCGGACTCTCCCAGCTCTACCAGCTCAGGGGGCGTGTAGGCCGTTCAAACCGTAGTGCTTATGCATTTTTGCTATATAAGAGAGATAAGGTTATAAAGGAAGTTGCCGAAAAACGTCTAAAGGCAATCAGGGAGTTTACAGAACTGGGCTCAGGTTATAAAATATCCATGAAGGATCTGGAAATCAGAGGTGCCGGAAATCTTTTGGGACAGGAGCAGTCGGGTAATATAGAAGCCGTAGGCTATGATTTGTATTGCAAGATGCTTAACGATGCAATAAAAAGGCTCTCGGGCGAAATACGGGATGATGACTTTGTTACATCTATAGAGCTTCCTCTCGATGCCCATATTCCGGATACCTATGTTAAAAATGAATACATGAAGCTGGATTTGTATAAGAGAATATCCAGATGTGAATCAAGGGAAGAAAACGATGCAATACTCGAGGAGGTCAGAGATCGTTTCGGAGAGCCTCCAAAACCGTTTTTCAGATTGCTGGAGGCTGCCTATGTGAAGGCTATTGCCCATAGAGCATATATAAGTGATATCAAGTATGTTGACGGTGAAATCAGATTTGTAATGTGGCCACAGGCTCCGGTCAAGACAGAACGCATGGATACCTTGCTAAAAAGGTATAAGGGAAGATTAAAATTTGTTCCGGGAAAATACGCAGGCTTTCATATCAGGGAGTCAAAAACCATACAGGATGAAATGCTGTCAACTGTTGAAAGTATTATAGGTGATATTGCATTTCTTACAGAAGAGCAGGCTGATGCATAGTCGAGGATATAATGATGAGATAAAGGAGATAATAAACTATGATATCTTTTAAAAAGAAAATTTACAAAAAAAATATTATATTGATAATTGCTTTGCTTGTCACAATTTTGTCTTTGGCTGCCTGTGGAAAAAAGGGCAAAAAGAGTGAAGAACAGGCTTATGATGGAACCCTTGTATTTCGGTATGGGGATGATTATGTGACAAAAGGAGAAGTATATATATACTTTAAAACCATATGTGAGAGGTATGAGAACCAGTATGGTGAGGATGTATGGAATACTGCAGACGTAGCGGATAAACAGGAAGAATACTCCATGGAGGAACAGGTGAGGGAGGAAACCGTAAATGAGATAGTAAAAGTAAAAACTCTGGTAAGAGAAAGTGAATCATACCGGGTTATTCTTACTGAGGAAGAGGAAAGCAGGCTTAAGGAACAGGGACATGAAATATACAGAGGCTTTACAGATGAGGATATCTCCAAAATGGAACTTAGCGAAGAACTGATATACAAGGTTTTAAGGGAAACAACAATTGCCAAAAAGGTTGAAGACCAGCTTTTGCTGGACAATCCTATTGAAGTATCCGATGAGGAAGCCAGGATGACCACATTTTATGATATGTATTTTAATTGTTATTCCATGGATGGAAAAGGAAATATAATTCCGTTTACCGATGAAGAAAAGAGGATTCAGCATGAGAACGCACTGAGTGCATGCAGTACCCTTGCCACAGCTACAATAGATGAGAATAAGGAAGCAGAAAATATTGCAAACCTGGCTGAATATTATAAGCTTGAGGAGGCAGGGGAATACACCATGTCGCCGGATGAAATTCTTAATGTATACGGAGAGGATGTTTGTAATCTTCTCTATTCAATGGAAAATGGAGATTACAGTGCTGTGGTGGAAACAGAATACGGTTATCATGTGTTTCAGATGATTGCCCTCACTGACCCTAAGGCAACAGGTGCAAAAAAGGAAAACATGACCTTGGAAAGAATAAACAGACAGCTTTCAGACAAATTGTCAAAATGGAAAAAGAAAATAGACCCGGATTTTTCTTACCCGGAGTCTATTGATATGGATGTATATAATTCAATTGAAATAAAATAATAGAACATCTAGTGGGTGCCTGTGGAACCGAAACCACCGGCGCCCCTTTGCGTCTTGTCAAGTTCTTCAACCTGATTAAAGACGGCAGATATGTAAGGTGTTATGACAAGCTGTGCAATTCTTTCCCTAGGCTCTATTGCAACAGAGTCTTTACCATGATTGTGCAGGGCAACCATTATTTCGCCTCTGTAATCTGAATCGATTACACCTACCTTGTTAGCAGGAGCCAGCCCTTTTTTGGAAGCAAGTCCACTGCGGGCATATATAAGTCCTGCATAGTTATCGGGAATTTCTATTGCAATTCCCGTAGGGACAAAACAGGTATGACCAGGAGCAATGGTAAGAGGGGCATCTATGCAGGCGTATAAATCTGCACCGGCAGCATTAGCTGAACCATAGGTTGGAATAATTGCATCGTCATTTAATTTTTTTATATTTACTGAAATAGTATTAATCATTATATTGTTCCTTTCTCTCCCCAGAGAACAACCTGTCCCGACTCCAAGGATTTGTGTACATCTATAATTCTCTGATTAGAAGAACCACGGAAACGCAGAGACAGATTTTTCAAATCCTCTACAAATTCTCCGTCTACCAGAATATCAATATATGAAATCAATTCCCGGGTTTCGGGCCATTTAACCATCATATTCCGGGTAATATCTTTTTCATAGTCATATCCGCTATAACACCAGATATCCTTTTGGGGATACTCTTCTCTGACTCTTCTGAGAAGTGGCAGAAGTCCGAGCTGGTTTTCGTATTCAAAGGGCTCTCCTCCTAACAGGGAAAGTCCGCGGATATGCTCAGGCTTCAGATAAGAAATGATTTCATCTATCTGAGCCTGGGTAAAAGCCTTGCCATAGTTAAAATCCCAAGTTTCGGGATTAAAACAATTTTTACAATGATGAGTGCATCCGGATACAAAAAGGGATACCCTGACACCGGGACCGTTAGCCACATCAATTCGTTTTATATCTGCATAATTCATTGTGTGTCCTTTCGTTTCTATAAGTGGAGGACTCTGGCTTTAATTTCCTTGGTTTTACCTACGTTCCAGAAATTTTCTCCCAGATATCCACAGGTACGTCTTGTTACATTCATCTTGGAATGATCCTTGTTTCCACACTGTGGACAAACCCACTCGTTATTATCATCTATAATAATCTCGCCATCATAATTACATACATGACAATAATCAGATTTGGTGTTAAATTCAGCATATTGTATATTATCGTAAATAAAACGTACGACCTCCTCCAGGGCTTCCAGGTTGTGCCTCATATTAGGTATCTCAACGTAGGAGATAGCACCACCGGAAGAAATTGTCTGGAACTGGCTTTCAAATCTGAATTTGCTGAAGGCATCAATTTTCTCACGGACATCCACATGATAGGAGTTTGTATAATAGCCCTTGTCCGTAACATCCGGAATTGTACCAAAACGCTCCTGGTCAATACGGGCGAATCTGTAGCACAAAGACTCGGCGGGTGTGCCGTAAAGGCCAAATCCAAGACCTGTCTCTGCCTTCCATTTATCGCAGGCAGAACGAAGCTTTTTCATAACCTTAAGGGCAAATTCCTCACCCTTTGGGTCTGTGTGGCTGACTCCCTTCATAAGCTTGGTCAATTCGTACAGACCAATATATCCAAGAGAGATAGTGGAATATCCGTCATGGAGAAGCTTATCGATTTTTTCACCCTTCTTTAATCTGGCAATAGCGCCATATTGCCAATGCACCGGGCTTACATCAGAGGTTATTCCGTGGAGAGCATTGTGTCGGCACATTAATGCCTCATAGCAAAGCTGAAGTCTCTCGTCGAGAAGCTTCCAGAATTTGTCCTCGTCACCCTTTGCTATAATTCCTATCTGAGGAAGATTCAGGCTGACAACTCCCTGATTAAAACGTCCCTCCCATTTGTAATTGCCGTTTTCATCCTTCCATGGAGATAGGAAGGAACGGCATCCCATGCATGAAAAAACATTTCCTTCATAATTCTCACGCATTTTCTTTGCGGAAATATAATCAGGATAAAGTCTTTTTGCAGAGCATTTTACAGCAAGCTTGGTAATATAGTCATATTTTCCGCCCTTAAGGCAATTATGCTCATCCAGTACATATATAAGCTTTGGAAAAGCAGGAGTAACATAAACACCCTTTTCGTTTTTTATGCCCTCAAGTCTCTGGCGGAGTATTTCCTCTATAATAACGGCATTTTCTTCAATATACTCATCCTTAGGATCAAGGTTGAGGAAAAGTGTTACAAAAGGAGACTGCCCATTGGTTGTCATAAGAGTATTAATCTGGTATTGGATTGTCTGCACACCGGATCTGAGCTCATCATTAAGTCTGTCCCTTGCCATTTTTTCCAATATGGAATCATCTATTGTATCGCCAAATTCTTCAACAAGTCTGCCTTTGTACTTGTTATAACTCTTTCTGAGATATTTACCGAGATGTCTTATATCTACGGATTGCCCACCATACTGGCTGCTTGCCACAGAGGATATAATCTGGGTCATGACTGTGCAGGCAACCTGAAAGCTTTTTGGAGGCTCGATAAGCTTTCCGTTCATAACCGTACCGTTATCTAACATATCTCCGATGTTAATCAGGCAGCAGTTAAATATGGGCTGAAGAAAATAATCTGCATCGTGGAAATGAAGAACACCATCATCGTGAGCCTTGGAAATCTTCTCGGGAAGGAGAACACGTCTTGTAAGATCCTTGGAAACCTCACCGGCAATCAAATCTCTCTGGGTTGATGCCACAGTGGCATTTTTGTTAGAATTTTCTTCCATGACATCCTTATTACGGTTCTGAATAAGGCTTAAAATGGAATCGTCGGTAGTGTTGGCCTTACGCACCAGCTCTCTGGTGTAACGATATATTATATATGTCTTAGCCAGAACAAATTTCCTGTCATCCATAAGCTTTTGCTCAATGATATCCTGAATGTCTTCAACCAGCATTCTGGAACGGTTTTTAGCCTCGATACCCTGAACAATCTCTTCAATCTTGTCTTCAGAAATTTTTTCGCAGGGCTCCACCTCTGCATTAGCCTTCTGAATAGCTGTGATGATTTTTGAACGGTCATAGGTAACAGTATGTCCGTCTCTCTTGATTACTTTCATCTTACCCTCTCCTAAATATAGTGTTTTAAAATACATATTCATGTACAAATAAACTTTAAATGGCACAAAAGCCCTATAGGTTAGTATTATAGCACCGTAACAGTACTTTGTCTACCAAATATAGTATTATTTTTGCTTAAAATTACAATATGTAGTATTTTTTGATAACATAATTGTCTGATAAAAATGTGAAAAGTGTAACAAATATAAGGCATACGGGCAAATTGGTTGACAGTAATGTAAAAAAGATTGTGTATAAAAGATGAAAAAAATAAAACTAACTTTATTTTTTTCATCTTTTATGATATAAAGGTAGAAGCGTTAATAAACTATGAAAGGAAACATTGTTATGAAAAAAAATCTGAAAAAGCTCAGTGCAATCTTTACTATGGCCTTATGTTTTACACTTCTGGCAGGCTGTTCAAAAAAGAAGGAAGCACAGGTTACCCAGAAGGATATGATAGAAAAATATGCTAAGTTCTGTACTCTTGAGGAATATAAGGGTGTGGAGTATGACCTCACAAAAACAGAGGTTACAGACGACATGATGCAATCCGAGATTAACGGTATTTTGTCAAATTATGCTTCGTCAGAGGAGTCAGCCACAGAACCGGCTGCAACAGGAGATAAGGTAAATGTTGATTTTGTCGGAACTGTTGACGGGGAAGAATTTGAAGGCGGTTCAACCGATGGAGCGGGATATGACATTACTCTTGGGGCGGGACGTATGATACCCGGCTTTGAAGATCAGATAATAGGTCATAAGGCAGGAGAAAACTTTGATATTTATGTAACCTTTCCTGAGAATTACGGCAAGGAGAATCTTAACGGAAAGGATGCTGTATTTAATATAACATTGAATAAGGTGTATAAGCAGACACTTCCTGAATATAACGATGAGTTTGTTGCTGATAATACCGGTTATGAAAGTACTGCACAGCTTGAGGATGCAATAAAAGAAAAATATACACAGTCAGATGAAAATCTTAACCGCCAATCCATCATGAATAACATTATGGACAGTGCTGTCGTAGATGAGTATCCTGAAAAGGATATGCAGGCACTTATTGATGAGACAGTGGAAAAGGTGGAAGCAGAGGCAAAGGGCTATGGCTATGATCTGGAAACCTATGTAAAAGCAATGTATGGTGTAGGTTCGGTAGATGAATTCAGGCAATATATCAGTGCCCTGGCTGAAGACTTCATGAAGGAAAAGATTATAATATGCTATGTTGCCAAGGCGGAGGGAATTACTGCCTCGGAGGATGATGTGAAGGCATACAAACAGCTTATGCTGGATACTCTCGGAATGACCGAGGAAGAGCTGGATGATATTTATACAGAGGAGGATTATATATACTACGCACTGGCAGATAAGGTATATGATTATCTCCTTGAAAATGGTACTCCTGTTGACAACCAGGCTTCTGATGACACTAAAGCAGAGTAACAAACCATTACAAATGATTTTTATTAACACTGAAATATAAAAATTAATTGATTCTTTTTAAAACTTGCAATTGACAATACCTGTATGTAAATGGTATTATGTCTTTTGCAATGAGCAGTCGTGGCGGAATTGGCATACGCGCATGATTCAGGTTCATGTCCACTTACGTGGGTGTGGGTTCAAGTCCCATCGACTGCATTGATACTGTTTTTTTATTTTCATATTATTTCCTTATAAAGAGGCATCATATTTTATATGGTGTCTCTGTCGCTGTTTCATGATTTCTTTATGTTGTAGTATTTCAAAAAAAATGATATTATAATTATATGTTTTATTTTTATTATATCGGACGTTTAAGGAGGCATTACTAATATGAATATTCTGGTTACCGGAGGTGCGGGTTTTATAGGAAGCCACACCTGTGTTGAGCTTATACTGGCAGGATATAAGGTAATTGTTATTGATAATCTTGTTAATTCCAGCAAAGAGGCTGTCAGGAGGGTGGAAAAGATAACCGGTGAAGTTATACCGTTTTACCCGGTGGATTTACTTGATTCGGATGGTGTAAGAGATGTCTTTAAAAAGGAAAATATCGATGCTGTAATACATTTTGCCGGACTTAAGGCGGTAGGGGAATCAGTGGCAAAGCCATGGGAATACTACAATAATAATATTGCCGGAAGTCTTAATCTGTGTAAGGTAATGATGGAAAATAACGTGAAGAATATTATATTCAGCTCATCTGCAACCGTATATGGGGATCCAAAGGAAATTCCTATAACTGAAGAATGTCCTAAGGGTCAGATTACCAATCCTTATGGACAGACTAAATCTATGCTTGAACAGATATTTACAGATATATATAAGGCTGACAATGAATGGAATGTGGTATTACTGAGATACTTTAATCCTATAGGAGCTCATGAAAGCGGACTTATCGGCGAGGATCCGTGTGGAATTCCTAATAATCTTGTTCCTTATATTTCCAAGGTAGCTATAGGTCAGCTGGAAAAGCTTGGTGTGTTTGGAAACGATTATCCAACTCCGGACGGAACGGGAGTGAGGGATTATATACATGTTGTGGACCTGGCAAAGGGACATGTTAAGGCCTTGAAAAAAATAGAAGAAAAGGCAGGCCTTTCTGTATATAATCTGGGAACCGGAAAGGGATATAGCGTGTTACAGGTAATTAAAGCATATTCAAAGGCCTGTGGCAGAGATATACCATATGAAATTAAGGACAGAAGACCCGGAGATATAGCTGTATGCTATGCAGATTGTACAAAGGCAAAGGAAGAACTGGGCTGGGAAGCACAGTATGACATAGACAGAATGTGTGAGGATTCATGGAGATGGCAGAGCATGAATCCAAGAGGTTATAAGGAATAATAACGGAGAGAAGAATGACGGGGAAAATACCTTCAAAAATCCTAAAATTAAATAAAGAAGGTTTGAAAAAACTGGTATTAAAGAAAAGAAAGAAATATGTTCCACAGATACCTGCATATATCAGCAGACAGTTTCAGGTAGATGAGATAGTGGAAAATGGATGCAAATGCTACAGAATCATTCCTGAGGAGGGCTTCAGCGGGACATATGTCGTATACCTTTACGGAGGGCATATGTGCATGAATATAACAAATGCCCACTGGCGATTTATTTATGAGATATGCGAAAAAACAGGGACAGGCTTTTTTGTGCCGATGTATCCTCTTGCACCTGAGCATTCCTGTAAGGATATGTTTAAGATGCTTAAAAAAACCTACAGTAACTTTGTTAAGGGCTTCGATGTTAATAAAGTTATTCTTATGGGGGATGAGTACGGGGCAGGTCTTGCCCTGTCTATATGTATGCTTGCCTGGGAGGAGGGATTCAGGAAGCCGGATAAGCTTATACTTATCTCTCCTGCACTTGATACAGAATTTTTTGACAAGGAACTGGAAAAATCTCTTAACAGACCGGCTGCAGACAGAAAGTTCTATTTTTTCAATGAAAATGTAAAGGATTTTCTCAATACCTACTGGGTAAAAGATTATGCGGTAAAGACACAATATACCAGTCCGTTCTATGGAGATTATATGGATTTGTGTGATGACGTGGCAGTTTTTTCCGGTGACAGGGATATATATAGCGGTTATGCAAAGGCATTTTATAATAAAGCCAAAAAGCAAGGCGTAAATGTAAGAATGTTCCTCTTTGAAGGTGGCGGAAACGATTTTTTAATATATTCGGGAGAAACATGCAAAAAGGAAGCATTTATATATCTTACGGATGTGATTAATGATACCTATATTGCATCATGCAAGGACTTGTATCCGGTAAAGATAATGTCATACTGGAATAAGATAGATCCGGAAATAATACAGGATCCTATACTTAATCAGATATCCAGGGAAAAGAAATATAATATAGACTCAATAAAATGCAAGGCAAACGAATACAGAAAGCTTCTTATGATATCAAGAATAAGGGCCTGCGACAGCTTTGCAAGGCAATTTATTATGAAATACCCGGATTGTACCATTATAAATGTGGGATGCAGGCTTAACAATATGTTTATGCGTGTGGATAATGGAAGAATTAACTGGTACAGTGTGGATACATATAATACAATAGCGGTCAGAAGGGCTCTTTTCGGCGAGAATGAAAGGGAAAAAACTATTGGAAGAAGTATTATGGATTTTTCATGGCTGGATGAAATCAATTGTAAAAGAAACTATGGGGTAATGTTTATATTCAGTAATACACTTTGCCTGCTTAAGAATCATCAGATTAAACAGCTTATGAGCCATATTAGATTCAAATTTCCTTCTGCGGAGGTGGTGTTTACCGCAACCTCTACTGATGCTACAATATATCATAATATTTTTCAAAGAAATAAAATGTGGTCGAGGGGCAGGATAAATATGTCCATAGATGATGCCCAGAAAACAGTTTACGGCTGGAGACCCGATTACCGTATAATGGATGAAAGCCCTATTATGAAATTCAGGCCAAAGAGAAAATATAAAAAGCTAAAAACCGAAATTGGGGTCAGGTACAATCTTATAACAAATAATCACAAAATCATTCACCTTAAGCTTGGTCGTGAGGAGTATGATGTAAATGTATAATTAAATGCTGTCAGATATTAATATATTTGACAGCACTTTTAGTAAGGAGGTACATATGCTAAAGGCAGTTAATCTGGTTAAAACCTTTGAAAAAAATCAAAAAAAAGGTAAAAAGGTCAGCTTTAACGCTGTGGATGGAATTACACTTGAGATAAGAGAGGGTGAAATAATAGGTATATTGGGACCAAACGGAGCCGGAAAAACTACTCTCCTTAGAATGCTGGGAAGCTTAATGACTCCTACAAGCGGCAGTGTGATTATGGACATAAATGGCCGGGTTATAGATGATGTGAGAGAAATAAAGAAAAATATCGGATATCTTTCCGGCAATACAAAACTTTATGGCAGGCTTAGCACAAGAGAAATTTTAAGTATTATGGGAACGATATATGGTCTTAGTGAGGAGGAAACAGCCACTAAGATTGATGAAATTATCAGCATAATGAATCTGGGAGACTTTATTGACAACAGAATTGAAAAGCTTTCCACAGGTCAGACACAGAGAGCATCTATAGCAAGATGTCTTATTCACAATCCGGGAATATACATATTTGACGAGCCCACTCTGGGACTTGATATACTTAGCAGCAGTGCTATTATAGAATTTATTAAAAGTGAAAGAAAACGGGGAAAATCTATAATATATTCAACCCACTATATGGAAGAAGCGGAAAGTCTGTGCGACAGAATTGTATTTATCAATAAGGGTAAGGTAAAAGCCCAGGGTAGTGTTGAAGAATTAAAAAAGCTTACAGGAAGAGATAATATAAGAGATGTGTTCAGAATGTTGAATGAAAAGGAAGGACTGGAGTATGAATTTTAAAATTGTAAAAGCACTTTACAAAAAAGAAATACTGGATGTACTCAGGGACAAAAAGACAGTCATTATGATGCTTCTTGTACCTTTGGTTTTATACCCTCTTCTGATTGTGGCGGGACTTAATATTGTTACTAAGATAGCGACAGATATTACCGGTGGAAGCTATAAAATAGCTCTTGATTTTGAAAACGAGGCTCTGGAAAATATTATAAATGACAGCAGTGACGAGGATTATAGAATAGAGCTGGTAGATGTGGAAAATTGCAAGGAGGCTCTTGAAAATGGGGACATAGATGCATATATGGAAAAAGACAACAGCTCAGATGGGGAAAAATATGTAATTAACTATCTTTCGGCTGAAACAGGCTCTGATTATGCCAGAGGAATAAGTATAGATATACTTGAAAAATATGCCCGTTCCATAACAGTAAGGCTTCTGGAGGAAGCAGGATTTGATTCCGAATACATATTACAGCCGGTGAAAATATCAATCAGGGATTATTCTACAAAAGAGGAATCAGCGGGAAGTATTATGGGAAAGATTATTCCGTTTATGCTGGTGACAAGCCTTCTTATGGGAACTATGTATCCTGCAATAGATACTACGGCGGGAGAAAGGGAAAGAGGAACACTGGAAACTGTGCTTACCCTGCCTGTAACTAACAGGGAATTGTTTGTGAGCAAATTTTTGACAGTGGCAACCATAGGAATTGTCTCAGCTCTTTTGAATATCGTATCCATGGGTGGGGTTGGAATATATATGTACAGGACTGTTCTTACCATAAACGGAGGACAGGGCATAAGACTCTATACGTTTTTGCCGGTAATTGTGATATGTGCTCTCTGTATTATTGCATTTGCCGTATTTATAAGTGCGTTATCCATGAGTGTGTGCGTATTTGCAAAATCATATAAGGAGGCAAACAATTATATTACACCCCTTACCATAATTGTTATGTTTGCAGCTATGGGGTCAGTTATGCCTGAGCTGGCACTTACAAGAAAAAGTGCGGCCGTACCGGTGGTAAATATATGCCTGCTTATACGGGATTTATTGCAATTTAAGTACAACCCTACACTTATAATGATAGTTCTTATGAGCAATATTATTATAGGGATTCTGGCCATATTGCTATTGGGCAAATTATATAACAGCGAAGCAATTCTCTTTGGTGAGGAGGGAACCTCACTGCGGCTTTTTGAAAAACCGGGAAATATGATAAAGGGAGGCGTACCCGGGATTGGGGATTTGATTCTTGCCCTTGCGTTGCTTTTGATAGCTGTAATTTACATAGGCGGTGCCCTTTCCGTAAAATCCGGTTTACTGGCAATATTTGTTACACAGCTTATGATTTTTCTTATACCTGTTATATATGCGCTGTATACAAAAAGGGATATGGAAAAAACTTTTCGTCTCAGACTTCCGGGGATATGGGATATATTGGGAGCAATATTAATGATAATCGGAGCAATGATAATCGGGACAATTCTGACCTCCGTAACCTCAGCAGTATTTAAGAATAGTGCTGTAGAAATGAACAGGAGTACCCTTGGGCTTTTTGATGGAAACTTTTTGCAGGTTTTTCTTCTTGTGGCTGTTGCCCCTGCTGTCTGCGAGGAAATCATGTTTCGCGGATTTGTGTTTTCGGCACTGGAAAGCAAAACCGGATACAGAAAGGCAATTATTATAGCCGGATTAATATTTGGCATATACCACATGAATCCGGTACAGGCTGTCACTACGACATTTATCGGAATAATTATATGTATTGCCGCATATAAGTCGGGAAGCATTTTACCGGGAATGATAATGCACTTTGTCAATAATGCCTTATCTTGTGTATTGGCATTTTATCCGGAAAAAGTATGCAAAATGGTACCCTGGCTTGTGAATATAAGACTTACCATAGCCGGGGCGGTTATTTTGGTGCTTGCAGGAGCATTATTAATATGCTCAGGGTGTAAATTAATGGACATAAAAATAAGAAAATATGCTAAAAAACAGTAAAAAAGTTATATAAAGTATTTATATTTTCTCTTTTCATTGTTAAAATTCACTTTTTATGTTAAAATGTACACAATATTACATTAAAGGATATTTACAAATGAAAGAATACGTTGTCAGGTTTTTTATCTACATAGCATCAGCAGTTATTCTTGTTGCCATAGGCATCGTTATTGGTATTAATATTAACATTTCAAAGATAAAGCCTTCGCCTGTGCATCCGGGATATCACTCATGGACCTTTCCGGAAAGCTATGAAGGACATGTGATTGATGATAATTTCTGGAACTTTGTGCACGCAAGCTATGTGCTGGTTGGAACCCCTCCTGAATGTGAATTCTACAAGATTGTGAGTGAGGTGCCAAGACATAGCTACAATCCGGAAAATTTCTATATCGAAGACAATGATAATGCTATGTATTATCATCTGGATGACGGAACAAGAGCATCCTCTGTAGCTATAGATGTTTCGACCTATCAGACATATGTCGACTGGGATAAGGTCAGGGCGGCCGGGGTAGATGTTGTTATGATTCGTGTAGGCTTCAGAGGATATGGCTCAGGAAAGATTGTTCTGGATAATATGTTTGAAGACCATGCAGAGAAAGCAAAAGCAGCCGGACTAAGGGTTGGTGTCTACTTTTTCAGCCAGGCTCTCAACTATGAGGAGGGGGTAGAGGAAGCCGAATTTGCTTTGGATGCAATAAAGGATTATGGTATTGACGGTCCTGTTGCTATTGATACTGAATACGTTGATGCGGCAGATGCAAGAACTGTGGGACTTGGAATATCTGCAAGGACTGATGGTGTGGTTGGCTTCTGTGAAAAGGTAAAGGCTGCCGGCTATGAGCCGATGATATATGCCAGCAGGAACTGGTTTGTACAATGTCTGGATATGACACGTCTGGGGGACTACAGATTATGGCTGGCACATTATACCAACCAAAGTGATTTTCCGTATGAATATATGGGATGGCAATACACTGATTCCGGTGAAATCGACGGAATATCCGGAAAGATAGATATGAATGTCTGGTTTGAGTAGCGATACAGGAAGATATGGGGGTGGGTTATGAGAGATTGGTTCTCATCATTTGATTTTGCAGCACTTATTTTGCTCATTATCATCTGGATATGGTTTATAACTGAAAAAAGGGTACCTCTTAAGGGACACGAATTGTTTTTGAGATTGATAGTTCTGATTGTTGCTGCCACTGTTCTGGAGCTGGCAACAGAGTTTGCATGGCTGTATATTACCCCCGAGGAATCTTTGCTGTTTGAAGGCTTGCTGATATTATATTCCGTAGCATTTAACATTATATTACCTACGTTTGCATATTATGTAAGCCTGCTTGCAGATTACAAAAAGGAAAAGAGAAGAGTTATAGAGTATGTCTGCCATGGCTTTATGATTGTGTCGTCTGTTATATTGCTTCTTAATCCATGGCTTAAGTGGGCATATTATTATACTGAACAGGGACAGTATGTGGAAACCGTGGGAATGTACATACTTAATGGTATTAATATTCTGTCTGTTCTTTTGGGATTATGTTCAATATTGAAGATAGTTACAAGGCTTACCTTTGTTAAGGCAGCTACTATATTTTTTACCCTTATCCTGTGGGCTCTGGCATGGTTTGCACGAAGGGATTATGACATGAATGTGCTTTGCTTTGCTATGTCTATATGTTGTGCAACCCTGTATCATTATCTGCATAATCCCGGCAGAGTTATAGATGCGAAAACCAATCTGTATAACCGTAATTTTATGGGGCATTATGTTATAAGTCTGTTTTCGTATGAAAAAGGCTTCAGTGCAATTTTAATTGCAATGGATGATTTCAAATTTGTTAATAAGACCTATGGGGTAGATACAGGTGACGAGCTTCTTGCCCAGATTGCCAGATTTCTTAAGGGCATTAATGAAAAAAATGTGGTGTTCCGTTTTGGCTCGGATCAGTTTTGTATAATTTTGGACAAAAAATCCCAACCTGTTGAGGACGTGGCTGAAGAAATTCATGCCAGATTTCTGCATCCCTGGTATTGTAATGTAGTATCAGGGGTAATGATGTCTGCATCGCTGTGTTGTATAGATTGTCCGCGGGATGCGGCAACCTATGGGGATCTGGTGGAAGTGATTGATTACTCAATGGCTATTGCCAAGAAAAACAAAAAAGGTGGAATAAGCCACGCATCAGAAATAGAGCTGGACAGAATACACAAAGATAAAGCTGTGGAAAAAGCTGTAAGGCTTGCGATGGACAGGGATGAACTTATGGTTTATTATCAGCCGATTTATTCAGTTAATCATAATGGGTATAATTCCGCAGAGGCATTGGTAAGACTAAAGGATGAGGAACTGGGCTGGATATCTCCGGAGGTGTTTATACCCCTGGCAGAAAAGAATGGTCTTATTGTTGAGATGGGAGATATTATCCTTAATAAGGTATGCAGATTTATACAGGAAAACAATCTAAAGGAAACAAGCATTGAATATATAGAGATTAATATCAGCCCTATACAGCTGATTCAGGCTGATTTTGCCAATCGTGTCAAAGCAATAATGGAAAAGTATGAGGTGCAGCCATCCCAGCTTAACATGGAGATTACCGAGACTGCCACTATAGCATCAATGTCTGTTGTAAAGGACAATATTAATAAGCTTGTGGATATGGGAATAAGCTTTTCCCTGGATGATTATGGCTCCGGGTCAGCTAATATAGATTATATTAACAGAATGCCATTTAAGATAATAAAGCTTGATAAATATATTATATGGGATGCCTTCAAAAATGATAAGGCAGGAATAACCCTGGAATATACCATTGGTATGCTGAATGCCCTTAAGCTTTTGATAGTTGCCGAGGGCGTTGAGACAGAGGAAATGAGAGACAGACTGACAAGCATAGGCTGTCATTACATGCAGGGCTGGTATTATTCAAAGGCAGTATCGGACAAGGAGTTTATGAACCTTATGCAAAAGGCAGCAGAATAGTATAATTACATGTTCCATAGCCCATAAGCGGGAATATTAAATACAGAATTATTAATTGACACCTGCTCAAGGGAAATATTAATAGAAAGCTCAGATGTAAGATTTTGATTTTTGAAAGTCTTTATGTTCTGGGCTTTATTATTATGGGTAAATCTTATATCAACGGGAACAACAGTATGACCTCCCTCGTACACAAAGGGTACTCTTGCTGTAGCTTTTGATATCCAATAGTATACGGACCCCACCTTGTTGCTGAGTTCCTGGAAAATATATTGACAGGCAATAGCACCGTTTTCCTCCCCGAATATTCGGTCTATTGGTGTGTCCTGATCACATGGAAGATTATAAAGTGCTCTTAAAAGGCCATGATCCAGAAGAAACAACTGAAAGGATTTATTGTCAACATGGTTTTCTAATGGCAGAGAACAGTCCTTAAGGCGTGGGAGCTTCCTTGCCAGCCCAAGATTGCACAGATTGAAGGCTGCATCAGCATACTCACGGCTTCTGGCATTTTCTTCAACAAGACGATACATAAATTTTTTGTTATCCTTATTGAGCTGCTTTGGAATACTCTTCCATATCCTTCTGCATCTTGTGGCCATAGCGGGAGAAAAGGATGAACGGATAAGCCACTCATAGTTGTTTATCATGTCCAGCTGCATCCTGCGTACCAGTGAAAAATCCTTATTTTCAATAAAATTCTTTACGATTGCGGGCATACCTCCTGTTATCATATAATCACGAAGCATTGCAAGGACAGTATTTTCTTCTACCGGATTAAGGGGAACGGATTTGGAATTTTCAATAGCTGAGACTATAGGTGTAGCCTTGTTTGCAATAAGGTATTCGTCAAAGGTCATAGGACGCATGCGTATAATGTTAAATACATCCTTGTGGTGGTATTCGAATTCGGTTATAGCCATGGATGAGCCTATAAGACAGATGACATGGTTTCTGTGTAATTTTCCATAATGGTAGAATATTTCCCCGCAAAAAGGGATGTTCTGAACCTGATCAATGATAAGAAGATTTTTAGTAAAATCAACACCGTCAAAATGCTTTTTGACGTATTCGTCAATTGCCAGTGCTATGCTTTCAACAGGAATATCCATTGTAAGTATATTCTTTAATTCCTTTCGTACAGAAAGATCGATAATCCTGTAACCATCAAAAAATGCAGTGGCAAAGTCTGTTATTGTCCAGGTCTTTCCTACTCCGTGAGCTCCCTTGAGATATAGAATTCTTTTTCGTGGCTCTTCGTACCATGCAGCCAGGCTGTTGATTACATTTCTGTACATAAAAATCCCCCATTGACAGTGTAAATATTAATTAATAACATTTTAGTCAATAATTACAATTATGTCAATTGACAGAAGGAGAACTTTCTTTGACAAATTATTGCTTGTTGTAGGTGAATGGAAATGTTATAATGGGCAATAGCAGGTTTATAGATAAAGGAGGGTATTTTGTGGGTAAAAAGTTTGATAAGAATCTGGTAAAGTTTGGAGTTGTTTTAACTGTATCGGTCTGTATATGTATTGTATTTTCCGAACTGGTAAAGGAATGGCGGTCGGTATTCCATTTTATCGGCAAATTTTTCTCGGCACTTACACCTTTTATAGTGGGACTGGCTGTGGCATTTCTTCTCAATCCGTTAATGGTATATTGCAGAAGGGGAATAGCCCACTTCTTTGGAAAAACCTTGAAAAAGACGGATTATGATACGGCCTTCAGAAAATCGAAGATACCCGCACTTATTATTACCCTTGCAACCTTTCTGGTAATTATAGGTGGCTTTTTAAGAATAGTAATCCCAAGAATATATGAAAGCCTTGAGGATCTGGTGTACAAGATGCCCGGATATCTGGATAGTGCCCAGACCTGGATAAAGCATTTCTTCGAGAAAAATAATAAATTTGAAGAGCCGGCACTTCAGGCGCTGGATTATGTCAGGGATAATGTAATGGTATGGGTCCAGGACAAAATTATGCCTAATCTGGATCAGATTGTTGTAAAGGTATCCAGCGGTTTTGTTGTAGGTGTTAAAGCAATATTTAATTTTCTGGTGGGTATTATAGTCGCAATTTATCTGCTTGCAAGCAAGGATGTGCTTATTGCACAGGGCAAAAAAGTTGTATATTGCACATTTTCCAAAAAGCATGGAAACAGGATACTTGACGGACTATCTTATGCAAATTCTGTATTTGGTGGATTTATCAACGGAAAAATACTCGATTCTATCATAATAGGAATACTGTGCTACATATTTACGGCAGCGGTTCATATGGAATATGCGGTTCTTATCAGTGTGATTGTAGGTGTTACCAATGTAATTCCGTTTTTTGGACCGTTTATCGGTGCTATCCCGGGAGCATTGCTGGCTCTTATGGATGACCCGGTTATGTTTGTTGTATTTGTAATATTCGTACTTGTACTTCAGCAGTTTGATGGAAATATTCTTGGACCGCTCATTCTGGGAGATTCTACAGGCTTGTCAGGAATGTGGGTGCTGGTTGCCATTCTGGTAGGAGGAGATTTGTTCGGAGTTGCGGGTATGTTCCTCGGAGTTCCTGCCTTTGCGTGCATATATGCCTTTATAGCTGTTCAGCTTAGGGACGGACTAAGGGATAAAAATATGTCATCCAAGACAGAAGATTATTTCAGACTTAAAGGCTTTGATGAGGAAACAGGGGAGCCTATATATAGGAAAAAGCATGATTTTGCAAAGATATCCATAAAGAAACGTAAGAAAAAGTCCCTGTTAAAGCGAATTAAGAACCGATACGCAAAGGGAAAGGATCCGGGAAAAAATATGATTCAGGACGGAGGAGACACAATTTCCGAGGAAGAAATCAATGAAAAATATGAGTCTGAGGACAAAAATAAATAACAGATTATATCGTAAGGAGGAAGTAGTATATGGCAAAGGGAAGCTACAAAAACAGTGATATTCTGGCATGGATGGGATATTTTGCCGAAAGAATGGAGGTAAGCCCTGAAAAGATAAAGCTATTGGATATATGCGGTAAGTTGAAAAATGTCATTCCTTTTGTAGAGACCAGAAAAAGGGTTCTCATATTTGCCGATGAGCTTCATGAGGATTTGTTTTATGATTTTTGGGAAGCCGGTTTTGGAGAATACGATATGTGGTACGGAACAGGCATAGAGGAAAATGGACAGATTAAGCAGGTCAAAATTAAAGAGGTAATTAATAAAAAAATCACCGGTCCCACAGTTATATTTATTCTTAACGAAAAGACCAGGGAGTCATATCGTATCGGTATGAAAAATGATATGTTCTCCAAGGGACCGATAAAATATGTTGGGAATGAAATAAGGGCTGTAATTATGAGTATGCTGGGAGTTGACAGCCAGGACACCATATGTCTGGTGGATGCGGAAAGTATAGCCATTGAAGCGGCTTTTGTGGCAGGTGACGGAACTATCATATGTGTTGAAAATGATAAGGGTGCAAAGGAAACCATGGAGGATAATGTTAAGCAGTTTGGCGTCCATAACGTTATGATTGTACCGGATTTATCTCCTGAGACAATGGAAAAAATACCGGTACCAAGAGTATCCTTTATAGTAGCAAATAAGCATCTGGAAGAAGATATACAAAGACTTCTCAACAAAAATCCTAAGATGCAATTTGTAATATATACCCTTGAACTTGATATCCTGTCAGGAATCCGGGGACTGTTTTCAAAGTATAATATAAGCAATATGGAGGTAACCCAGATTACAGTTTCAAAGACTGATAAAAACAGTATTTTTGTAACCCAGCCATCTCCATGGCTTATTACCGGTGAGGTGCAATGATGGGGATTGACAGACTTCCGGAGGATCCGATGATGCTCCTTTCCTTTGTAAATACCAGATTGAGGGATAATAATATTTCTCTCGGGGAGTTCGCCAAGGAATTTGGTACATCAGTTGAAATTATAGAGGAAAAGCTTGACAAGATCGGATATAGCTATAATAATGATTTGAGAAAATTTGTTTAATAAAAGGCTGCTTTTGTTTTTTATGCAGAACGGAGGAAATATGAGACACGATTTTAAAAAAATTGAGCCAAAGTGGCAGGCAAAATGGGAAGAATCAAAGATATTTAATGCCGAGGACAAGTCAGACAAGCCTAAATTTTACGGGCTGGTTGAATTTCCATATCCAAGTGGAGCAGGTATGCACGTTGGTCATATTAAGGCATATTCCAGTATAGAGGTTGTTTCAAGAAAACGTCGTATGCAGGGATACAACGTACTTTTCCCTATTGGATTTGATGCATATGGTCTTCCTACAGAGAATTATGCCATAAAGACAAATACACATCCAAGAATTATTACCGACAGAAATATAGAAAAATTTTCCACACAGCTTAAAAAGGTGGGATTTTCCTTTGACTGGGACAGAGTTATAGATACGACAGATGAGGGATTCTATAAGTGGACCCAGTGGATATTTCTTAAAATGTTTGAAAACGGTCTTGTATACAGAGACAGGGCATTTGTAAACTATTGTCCAAGCTGTAAGGTTGTTCTTTCAAACGAGGACAGTCAGGGGGGAAAATGTGATATATGTCACAGTGATGTAGTTCAGAAATCAAAGGATGTATGGTATCTCAGGATAACAAAGTATGCAGACAGATTATTGAAGGGACTTGATACAGTCGATTATCCTGAAAATATTAAACAACAGCAGGTAAACTGGATAGGAAAGTCCCAGGGAGCTTTTGTCGATTTTGAGATAGACGGTGTGGACGAAAAGCTTAAAATATATACAACAAGACCTGATACCCTGTTTGGCGTAACCTTTATGGTTATTGCACCTGAGCATCCCCTTATAGACAAATATGCCGACAAAATTTCTAATATGGATGCGATAAAAGCATACAGGGAAGAATGTAATAAGAAAACAGAATTTGAGCGTACCCAGCTTGTAAAGGACAAGACAGGTGTCAGGCTTGAGGGAATTTCGGCAGTCAATCCTCTTAATGGTAAGAAAATACCTGTGTTTATCGCAGATTATGTAATGATGGGCTATGGTACGGGTGCCATAATGGCTGTTCCTGCCCATGACCAGAGAGATTATGATTTTGCCAAAGCTTTTGGAGTAGATATAATAGAGGTAATTAAGGGAGGAGATATAAGCAAGGAGGCCTACACCGGAGACGGTGAGATGGTTAATTCCGGTTTCCTTGACGGATATAATAATAAAAAAGATTCTATTAAACGGACCATAGAAGAACTGGAAAAGCTGGGTATCGGTAAAGGTGGCGTCCAGTTCAAGATGAAGGACTGGGCATTTAACAGACAGAGATATTGGGGTGAGCCTATACCTGTTGTTCATTGTGAATATTGTGGTGATGTGGCTGTTCCATATGAGGAATTGCCTCTTAAATTGCCTGATATTGAAAACTTTGAACCGGGTACAGAAGGAGAATCACCTCTGGCAAAGATTGATTCCTTTGTAAATTGCAAGTGCCCTAAGTGTGGCAGGGATGCGAAGAGAGAAACTGACACCATGCCTCAGTGGGCAGGCTCATCCTGGTACTATCTGAGATATATAGATCCTCATAATGACAAATGTCTGGCCGATATGGACAAGCTTAATTACTGGATGCCGGTTGACTGGTACAATGGTGGTATGGAGCATGTTACAAGACATATGATTTACTCTCGTTTCTGGCATCAGTTCCTGTATGATATAGGGGCTGTAAATACACCTGAACCATATGCAAAGCGTTCTGCCCAGGGGCTTATACTCGGACCGGATGGGGATAAGATGAGTAAATCCAAGGGTAATGTTATCGATCCTCTTGATATTGTTCAGGAATACGGTGCTGATACACTTAGGACCTACGTACTTTTCATGGGTGATTACGGAGTTGCCACACCATGGAATGACAGCTCCATGAAGGGCTGTAAGAGGTTTTTGGAAAGGGTGGCTGCCCTTACGGATATGGTTTCGGATGAAAAGCCGGACAGTACCTTTGAAACCAGACTGCACAAAACTATTAAAAAGGTTTCGACTGATATTGAGGATATGAAATTCAATACAGCAATAGCAAGTCTTATGGCTCTTTTGAATGATATATATAGCATAGGACATATATCAAGGGAGAATCTTATGATTTATATCAGACTTTTGTGTCCGTTTGCACCTCATATTTGTGAGGAAATGTGGGAACTTTTAGGAGGAGAAGGCTTTGCTTCCCTGGCACAGTGGCCTGAATATGATGATGCAAAAACAGTTGATGCCAACGTCGAGATTGGTATTCAGATTAACGGAAAGGTTAAGGGAACAATAGTAATTCCTAATAATGCAGATAAGGACTTTGCCCTTGAGCTTGCCAAAAAGGATGAAAAGGTTGCATCAATAATTGCTGATAAGACAATTGTAAAAGAAATATATGTACCTAACAAGATAGTTAATATTGTTGTAAAATAATATTATTTCGGGGCTGCTGCCTTAGGACAAATAATCCTAAGGCAGCAGCCCTTGGTTAATTAATGAAGCCCTTTATCATATTGAATTTCTTTTTTTCATCAGGAGAAAGTCCATCCTCTATGACTTCAAGGAGGATTCCGATTTCAGCAGTAGTAAAAGACATATTTCTTCTTTTCAATTCCTGATTAATCTGCATAATTTCAGGGAGCAATTCTTCTATGGATCTGCCCTTGCTTTTCTTTTGAATTTCATTGATTATTTTTAGCTTAAGAGGATCTACATCTGCGAGTCGGGGATCCTTTGTAAAATCCTTTTCGGAAGCTCCTGTATCAGGCCGGACAGAGGACATATTGTTCCCTTGATTGTTGGACTGTGTTCCCATTGCCGCTCTCGGATTATTCTGTCGGAATCCCATATTATTTCTGTTATATATCATGACTTTTACTCCATATTCTCATTATTTAATATTGACATTACGCTATCATAAATACTGTCATCGTTTGTATTGCTGCTTTGATGTGTATTATTCATGACATTCATCATATCCATCATCCCCATCATTTGTTTCATCTGCTTTATTGAGGAGGAAAGGTTCCTGGGGAGAAAATCACACATTCCTGCCAGCATTTCTTCTGTTGATTTGGGATGACAGTCAAAACCACATGATGAAATATATTCCCTATTATCCAGATTGGACATTATTGATATCAGCTCCCGGTATTTTATAAACAGGACAAGCATTTTTTTATAAGGGTAATCAATAAAAGGAACAATAGTCTCTAAAAGAAAAAGAGAATCGTCGGATATTAACTTGTCTAAAGGATGATTTTTAGGAATTTGTCCCATTGGCTTACCTCTGATTCTCAGTTATATAATTTATATGAAAAGAAGGAATTAAATATACGGGAAATCAGGTATATTATAGCTATGTATGTTGTGGGGCAGGATTACTGCCCCACCTGAAATTTTTAGCAGCCGCAGCCACATCCGCCGCCGTTGTTGCCATTGCAGCAGAAAAGAAGGATAAGAATAATCCAGATAAAATCACATCCTGAACCACATCCGTCATTAGCCCATGAGGTACCGTTTCCGCCACAAAGAAGTAAGAGAATAATAATCCAGATGCAGGAACAGCCACTGCCGTTACCTCCTAAGCCGAAAGTAGAACCACAGCCACAGCCACATGAAGTTGCTGATAAATCACTCATTTTAAGTGCCTCCGATAATTTTTCTTATGGTTTATACTATTCACTTACATGGGATGTGTTAAAATTATTTTATCAGATATGATTCGGGGGGTTTACTCATCTGATTTTAAGTGATAATATGTAGAAAAAATGAGAGGGAATTATGAATAATAGAAATTTTGAAAGATTGCTATTAAAAAATACAATGTCTATTGCTGTACCGGCAATGGCTGTTCTTTTTGTACTCTCTTTTTTTCTTACAAGATTTTCTGTATTCGCCCAGATGAAAAATGTTAATTTAGACCAATGTGAAAAATCAGCTCACACACTGGAGGATTTGTATAGGAATAATACAACAAACGTAATTGTAACTCTTAGAGATATTTATTATACCGGCTTTGATTACCATGTAAATAATAAAATTCAGGGTGCATATTATTACAGTATGGACAAGGATAGCATGAATATATACCTTATCAATACAGACAACCCTGCAAAAACTATATCCGATATTGAGATAAAAGGCAAAATAGTAAGGGATGATATTACCCTGGAGCATATTATACAAAGGCTGGCAGAGCAAAGCAATACGAATCCGGAATTTATCAAGGAATATGTGTCCTTATATATTATCAGTGAACCGGATTATCCAAATTCTTATGTAATGATGATGAATGTTTTTTTTCTTGTCCCTATAATTCTTGGTGTTCTTGTATTACTGTACACAATAATTATCTGGTTTATACCAAGACTCCATCCCCAGTGCAGACAGCTTTTACAATATGGTGATGTGGATGCGATAATAGAGGAGCTTAACGGTCAGCTTAGATCCCAGTTGATTTTCAGAAAGAATGGAGTATATATAACCAGGGATTATATGGTTGTCAATTATTTTAACAGGACAGATGTTATTAAACTGGATTGTATTAAATATTTGTCGAAAAATCTTATACCAAAAAGGGAAATATTAAGCAGGACGGATGAGGTATTCAGACTCACAATGTCTGATCCGGATAAGAATATTTTTTATGAAGTGGATTTTATCAATGAAGAATTAATTGATGATGTTGTAAACTATATCAGAGGAGTCAATAAAGGCAAAAAGTGAATTTACATAAAAAATGCTTGACACCTGTTATCATTGTGATAGAATGAGAACGAAATATTGAATAGAAAAGGCAGTGATGGTGCAACAAGGGTTGGTTTCTGTCGCCAGAGAAGGAAGGTCTTAGGCTGTGAGCCTTCCCCGAAATGAATTAATCTCATTTTCACACCGGAGTCATATGCTTGAAGAGATGTTTTGTGATGGCTTAACATAAGTAGGGCATATCGTTTTATGTACGTTACACATATTGAGTGCGATTTTATTTTTATCGAATTTGGGTGGTACCGCGGATTTATGCTTCGTCCCTTTTTAGGGACGGAGCTTTTTTAGTATAATAACAAAAAGACATATATGGAGGAATTGAGATGAAAGACAAGTTGAAACAAATCAAAGAGGCAACTCTTGCCCGCATAGAAGGGGCGGATGCAATATCGGCGCTTAATGACATTAAGGTGGCGGTTCTCGGCAAAAAGGGAGAGCTGACTCAGGTGTTAAAAAGCATGAAGGATGTTGCACCGGAGGAAAGACCTAAGGTTGGACAGATGGTAAATGATACCCGCCAGGCCATTGAAGAGGTTCTTGATGCCAAGATAAAGTCCATTAACAGTGCATTACGGGCTGAAAAAATGAAGAGAGAAGCGATTGATGTTACCCTTCCGGGTATAAAGAAAATTGACGGACACAGACATCCTAACCAGATTGCCCTTGAGGATCTGGAGAGAGTATTTATTGGTATGGGATATGAGGTCGTGTCAGGACCTGAGATAGAGTATGACAAATATAACTTTGAGCTTTTGAATATACCTGCCAATCACCCTGCAAAGGATGAGCAGGATACATTCTATATTAACAAGGATATTTTGCTTAGAACCCAGACTTCCCCGGTTCAGGCAAGAATCATGGAGCAGGGGAAACTACCAATCAGAATTTTGTCACCGGGACGAGTATTCCGTTCGGACGAGGTAGATGCAACACACTCGCCATCCTTTCATCAGGTAGAGGGTCTTGTAATAGATAAAAATATTACAATGGCTGATCTTAAAGGAACCCTGAATCAGTTTGCCAGGGAGTTTTTCGGCGAGAATACCAGAACAAAATTCAGACCTCATCATTTCCCTTTCACAGAGCCGTCTGCTGAGGTTGATATCACCTGCTTTAAGTGCGGTGGAAAAGGCTGTCGTGTATGCAAGGGAAGTGGCTGGATAGAAATTCTCGGCTGCGGAATGGTTCATCCTCATGTACTTGAAATGTGTGGTATTGACCCTGATGAATATTCAGGCTTTGCCTTTGGAATCGGTCTTGAAAGAATTACACTTTTAAAGTATGAGATAGATGATATGAGACTTCTATATGAGAACGACGTAAGATTCCTTAATCAGTTCTAGGATTACAGAAAACATAATAAATTATATTTGAAAGGACTATGAAAATATGAATACACCAATATCATGGATTAAAGCATACGTTCCTGAATTGGACGTAGATATAAATGAATTTGTAGACAGAATGACCTTATCCGGCTCACATGTTGAATGTTTTGAAAAAAAAGACAAAAATCTTGAAAAAATCGTGGTTGGAAAAATTGAGTCAATGGAGAAACACCCGGATGCAGATAAACTGGTTGTGTGCCAGGTGAATATAGGTGGGGAAGTAACCCAGATAGTTACAGGTGCAAAGAATGTAAAAACAGGTGACCTTATCCCGGTTGTACTTGATGGTGGAAAGGTTGCGGCAGCCCACGGAGATAACAATGAATATCCTGAGGGTATAAAAATAAAGAAGGGTAAGCTGCGTGGAGTTGAGTCCAATGGAATGATGTGTGGAATTGAAGAACTCGGCTCATCAAGGGATTTCTATCCGGAGGCTCCTGAGGATGGCGTGTATATATTTCCGGAGGAATCAGGTGTTAAGCCCGGCGATGATGCAGTATGTGCCCTTGGATTGAATGATGCTGTTGTGGAATATGAGATTACATCAAACAGAGTTGACTGCTTCTCCATGCTTGGAATGGCAAGAGAGGTTGCAGCTACATTTGACAAAGAATTTGTCCCTCCTGTAGTTAAGGTAAAGGGAAATGGCGGAAATGTAAATGACTATGTTTCTGTTGATGTACAGGCAGCCGACTTATGTCCGAGATATGTTGCCAGAGTTGTAACAGACCTCAAAATCGGACCTTCACCAAAATGGATGAGGGAGAGACTGGCTTCCCAGGGTATAAGATCAATCAATAATTTGGTTGACATAACTAATTATGTCATGGAAGAGTACGGACAACCTATGCATGCTTATGATCTTGAGACAATAGCAGGGAAAAAAATAGTAGTAAGACGTGCCATGGATGGAGATAAATTTGTAACTCTTGACGGACAGGAACGTACAATGGATAAGGATGTCCTCATGATTTGTGATGGAGACAAGGAAATAGGAATAGCAGGTATTATGGGTGGAGAAAATTCCATGGTAACTGACAACATTAAAACGCTTATGTTTGAGGCAGCCTGCTTTGATGGGACCAATATAAGACTTTCAACCAAGAGAATCGGACTTTCAACAGATGCTTCATCAAAATTCGTTAAGGGTCTGGATCCAAATCTTGCCATGGAAGCAATAAACAGAGCCTGTCAGCTTATTGAGGAACTGGGCTGTGGAAAGGTTGTAGATGGGGCTATAGATATTTATCCTGAACCGGTCCATGAAAAACAGCTTCCGTTTGAGCCTGACAAAATGAATTCACTTCTTGGTACAGAGGTTTCGCCGGAGATAATGCTTAAGTATTTCCATAAGCTTGAGCTTGCGTATAATCCGGAGACAAAAATGCTTACAATACCTACTTTCAGACAGGATCTCAACTGTATGGCCGACCTTGCCGAGGAGGTCGCCAGATTTTATGGGTACGATAATATTCCGGTTACATTGCCACACGGAGAAGCTACAGCGGGTAAAAAAAGCTATGCAGAGAGAATTAATGATGTGGTAAGAGATATATGCGAAGGAAATGGATTTTCGGGAGGAATGTGTTATTCCTTTGAGAGTCCTAAGGTGTTTGACAAGCTGTTAATTCCGGAAGATTCTCCATATCGCCGGGCTATTGAAATTATGAACCCGCTGGGAGAGGATTTCTCAATAATGAGAACCCTATCATTAAATGGAATTCTGACTTCGCTGGCTACGAACTATAATAGAAGAAATAAGACAGCCAGACTTTATGAACTGGCCAATGTTTATATACCAAAGTCACTTCCTCTTACAGAGCTGCCTGATGAAAAGATGAAGCTTACCATGGGAATGTATGGTCAGGGCGATTTCTTTAATCTCAAGGGTGTGATTGAGGAACTGTTTGATAAGCTTGGGTTTGGTAAGGAGGTTGTGTATGAGCCATCAAAGGAGCAGCCATTCCTTCATCCGGGAAGACAGGCTGTTATCAAAAAGGGTAATATGGAAATTGGATATCTTGGACAGATGCATCCGGAGGCCTGTGACAACTATGATATTAAGACAGAGGTATATGTTGCAGTAATAGATATGGATATGGTTACTATGTTGTCAACCTTCGACAGAAAATATGAGGGTATAGCAAAATTTCCGGGAATGACAAGAGATTTAAGTCTTGTTGTGGACAAGAATATATTTGTCGGTCAGATCGAAAAAATAATAAAGAAGTGTGGCGGAAAGCTTCTTGAAAGCTATAGACTTTTCGATGTTTATGAGGGAGAACAGGTAGCTTCGGGAAAGAAATCCGTAGCATACACAATGACCTTCCGGGCAAAGGACAGAACTCTCGAGGATGCGGAGGTAAGTCAGATTATTGACAAAATCCTTAAGGAGCTGGCAAAGCTTGGCATTGAGATAAGAGCATAAGGGTGATTTAGTATGAAGCTTAGTGATTTTTATTATGAACTGCCTGAGGAGCTTATTGCCCAGGACCCGCTTCTTAAAAGAAGTGATTCAAGACTTATGGTGCTTAACCGTGAGAAAGGGAGTATTGAACACAGACATTTCAGGGATATAACAGATTATATTAATCCCGGAGACTGTCTGGTTATTAATGAGACAAGGGTTATCCCTGCCAGACTTATGGGAGTTAAGGAGGAGACAGGAGCGGCCATAGAGGTTCTTCTTCTTAAAAGAATTGATGAATGTGTGTGGGAAACCCTGGTAAAGCCGGGTAAAAAGGCGAGAAAGGGTGCTGTGATTTCCTTTGGCAATGGTCTGTTAAAGGGTGAGGTAATAGATATAGTGGAGGAGGGAAACCGTCTTATAAGATTTTCCTACGAAGGAATATTTGAGGAGATACTGGACCGGCTTGGGCAAATGCCGCTTCCTCCATATATAACCCATAAACTGGAGGATAAAAACAGATATCAGACTGTATATGCGAAAAACAATGGCTCTGCTGCCGCACCTACAGCAGGACTGCACTTTACCGGGGAATTGTTGAAGGAGCTTGAGGATAAGGGAGTAAAAATTGCCAGAATTACTTTACATGTAGGACTTGGAACCTTCCGCCCTGTTAAGGTTGATAATATTCTTGAACATCATATGCATAGTGAGTATTATATGATTGATGAGAATGCTGCGGATATTATTAACAGCGCAAAAAGAAGTGGAGGCAAAATTATTTCTGTAGGAACTACCAGCACCAGAACCCTTGAAACTGTAGCAGATGAAAATGGGATTATCAAACCATCCAGTGGCTGGACTGATATATTTATATATCCGGGATACAAATTCAAAATAGTGGACAGACTTATAACAAACTTTCATCTGCCTGAATCCACATTGCTTATGCTTGTGTCTGCTCTTTATGACAGGGAGAAAATTCTTGATGCATACAAGGTTGCAGTGAATGAAAAATATAGATTTTTTTCATTTGGGGATGCTATGTTTATTATTTAGTATATAATTATAGGAGGAAAATTATATGAAAACTTACAAGGAAAGCTATAGAATGTTTAAATATAATTTTTCTTCTATTATTTTGTTTGAAATAACCTTTAAGCTTATGGCGGCGGCATTTTTTATTCCTCTTATATATTACATTATAAATCTGTCGGTAAAGCTGGCGGGGATATCCTATCTTGGAAAACAGAATGTAAAGCAATATTTTACTTCACCGTCTACATATGGATTGTTTGTGATATTGCTTATTATTCTGGCAGCATATTTTCTGATTAACGCATCAGGTCTCATATATGTTATGGAAGCATCACACAGGGAAGAAAAAATAGGCGTTATTCCGTTAATGATTAAGGCTGTACTAAATGCCCTGAGATTGATTAATCCTAAAAACTGGGGTATTATCGTATATATACTTCTTGTATTGCCTGTTACCTCATCTGTTATGCTTTCGGGTTCGGCAGCTTCCTTAAAGACACCGGACTTTTTTGAAACTTTGCTTAGGCATGGCAGATTATATATAAATATATTTCTGATTGTATATTTTACTATGTCGGTTCTATCTATAATAAGAATATTTTCACTTAATTATTACACACTTTATCACGTTAATTACAGAGAGGCAAAAAGGCTGAGCCATGAGACCATAAGACGTCATTTTCTTGTAACATTTATGGGTCTGATAATATGTAACCTTTTGATTAATGGCGTGCTTTATCTGCTGCAGGGAACTCTGGCAACAGCATTGGCAGGAATTCTTGAAAGAGTGGTGGCAATGAAACAACTCAGATTTGCCCTGACTCTTGGAACACAGATTATTTTCCTCGTTCTTTATATTGTTTTTTCCATTGTATCAACCCCTCTTATCTATGCGTATGTGTGCACCAGATTTTATGAGCTGGAAGGGGATAAGGGCTATAATGATTTTCGTGAGGTCAAGGAAAAGAGAGAAAAACGTAAAAAGAGAATTCTTACAGATAATGAGAAGAAAAGCAGGGAAAGAGTCGCTTTTATAGCGTTGCTTTTTACTGCTCTGTTCTTAAATGGGCTTTACATTTATATGGGAGCCAGCAATCGTGCCAATCTCAGTATTCTTTATCCTACCAGGGCAATGGTTACTGCTCACAGGGGAGATTCCCACGGTGCACCGGAAAATACCATGTCTGCCATAGCCTTGGCCCATGAAAACCAGGCAGATATAGTTGAGGTGGATATCAGGCAGACAAGAGATGGGGAATATATTTTAATGCATGATGAAAATATGAAAAGAACCACCGGCGTTAACAAAAGGGTGGGGGATGTGGATTATGCATTTATTCAGGAACTGGATGCCGGTATAATTTTTTCCGGGAAATTTGCAGGAGAGCATATACCTACATTAAGGGAAATTCTTGAGTATGGAAAAGAAAATAATATATTTTACAACATTGAGCTGAAGCCTGCCGGGACAGACTACAATTATGTCGAGGGAATTGTAGACATGATTGGAGAATATGATTATGTTGATAATTGCGTTCTGGCCTCTGCAGATTATGATAGCTTGTGCAAGGTAAAGAGTCTTAATCCCGATATCAGGACGGTTTATATACTTACTATAGTTGTCGGGGATGTAAGCGGAATAGAAAATGTGGATATATTCAGTATCAGATACAATTTTATTACTGTAGAGATGGTAAAACAGATACACAGTGAGGGCAAGGAAATATACGCATGGACCGTAAACCGTGAGGAACAGATAAAAAATCTGCTCCTCATGGATGTGGACAGCATCATAACAGATAATCCTTACAATACAAAGGAAATAATATATAACGCCAATGCAAATATTATAACGGACTGGATTAACAGGCTGATAAAAGAATATTAATCAGTTCCGGGGTACTGTGTAAGCAAAATCCGGATTATTGATACTCGTAAAATATTTTTACAAGGGTCACGAGCTGACTGTAATCTGCTTTACAGGCAAGCTCTCTGGCAGAATGCATTGCCAGTATTGGAATTCCCATGTCAACAGAGGGTATCGGCAGATAGGAGGACATAATAGGACCCAGGGTCTGTCCGCCGGGAAGGTTGGAGTTGTTTACCTGCTTTTGAAGTTTTATTCCGTATTTCCGGCATAAACCTGTAATAATGCCGCCTGCTTCACTGTCAGTAACATAACGCTGGGATGCACTGGTCTTTAACACAATACCATTTCCCAGGATAATATCATTTGTTATATCACTTTTTTCGGAATAGTTCGGATGAGTGGCATGTGCCACATCAAGAGACAGAGAAAAGGAACGGCCATACAAGTCTCTTGTTCCTGTCATTCTATTTATAATATCCCTGAAAAGCATAGAATCGGCTCCCTGCTTGGAACGGCTTCCGATTTCTTCGTTGTCGAAAAAAGCACCTATAACAATGTTGCTGCTATTATCAATACCGGTTAATCCCTCCAGAATTGCGGCCACAGAGGATATATTATCAAGCCTTGGGGAGGATATTAATTCTTCGTTTATCCCTATTGTAACAGGAGATTCACATATATACAGATAAAGGTCATAGTCAAGTATATCTTCTTTGTCAATATCAAGCTCCCGGCTTATATAATCAAGAATAAATGAAGAACAGTCACAGTTGCATAAATTATTACAGCCACAGACAGGAATCAACTCCTTTTGCTTATCCAGATCCCGGGAATCAGTTTCCTTTTTTAGATGTGGTGCAAGGCTTGGAATTATAAAAACAGGTTTTTTTGAGTCAAAAAGTCTTGTGACGGGGGAAAATATGTTATCGCTTCTCAAAATCACCTTGCCGGCAAGTCCCAGAGGTCTGTCAAACCAGGTTGACATAATCAAACCACCATAAGGCTCAACGTTAGCTTCAAGATAGCTCTTTTTAACTATTTCGGGCTTTGGCTTAAGCTTAAGCATGGGGAAGTCGGAGTGAGATGCTGCAATACGGATATCTCCATGCAGATTTCCCATGTTGAAAGCGAAGAGTACAGAGGGATAGGGCATTACAATATATTTTCCTCCGACACTCAGATTCCAGTCGTCCTGAGGGCTTAACAGGCTGTAACCATTTTTGAGAAGATGGTTTTTGGCTATATCAATTACATGAAACTGGCTTTTGCCTTCAGTCAAAAGTGTATTTAACAAATCCATAAAAACCTCCCTGGTAATATACGCTAAAATGCGCTGATGTACATTTATTATATACATTTTTATTTTATTCATCAATGCCTTTCTCTATTGTATTTATATATTAGATATGCTACATTGAATTTATAAGAATGTGTGTGAGGAGGATGGGCTATATGACAAGATCAGAGATGGTAAATAATTACAATTTCTGGGTTAGAAAAAGAGATTCATATATAGAAAAAATAGCAACAAATTCAAGTATACGGGGTACATTGTCTGCAAGCCTGTCAAATTGCGAGACATACTCGGCGGATCTGGGAAATTACAGTGATGCGGCTGTTTTGTTTGAAAATCTGCACCAAAAGACAAATGCTTCTTTCAATGCAAATGTAACATCAGATATTCTGGAAATTATTGATGATGTGGGTACTCATCTTGAAGGCGTGAAGACAAATGCACAGCAGCAGATTAATTACTATGACGGACTAATAAGGGAATACGACGAAGCCAATAAAGATAAGTAGGAAGCGGACTGATAATAAGGGAGGTAAATTATGGCATTAAAGGTGGATGAAGATTATTACAGCTCTGTCACAGAACTGTTTAGCCGGCATATCAATAAGGTTGAACAGAATCTGGAGGATTTCAAAATTACATGTGATGAATTGTTTGCGGAAAACAATTTTGGAAGCTGCCTTCAGGAGGTTCTTATGGAGCTTTACACAGGTTTCTATTCAACAGCAAGGGAACAAATGAAAACTCTGATTTCCACAACAACCACTTCGGCAACTGATTTTGTGGATGATATTGAAACAACAGACAAATTATAGAGGTGATATACATGGGACAAGATGTTAATTATTCTGATGTATCGGAAAAATGCGGTAAGATGATGGAAATAGCAGGGAATATCAAAAATACATCCAATATTCTCAGGTATAATTATCCGGATAACAAAAATGCCGGTGAATTTTCAACGCAATTTAATCGGACAACAGATTCGATGGAAGAAACTATAGGATATATCAGTTCATTTATTTCAAAATACGCGGAATTACTGCTGAAGGTGTCATCATGCTATGCCAGTCTTGACACGCAGTTGTCAGAGATGACTGTTTCAGAGGATTAGCAAATAGGGGGTTTGTAATGGTCAGAGATTTTGAAAAGGAATATTTCACACAGAGCATTTCACTCTTAGCAAAGCAAAATACAGAAATGTCCACAATGAAGCAAAGCCTGTTTAATGCATTGTCAAATGAGTATTCAAGTGAATTTCCCAATGAATATATGAAGACAAAATATAACAGTATAAGCTCCTTGCTTTCCCGGGAAACCCAGAATAATATTGACCGGCAGATTACTATGGGGAAAAAGAGTTTTTTAATATATAATACCGATAGGAAATGTGCGTCAGAACAAAGAACTGCCAACGAAACATTTGATACAGTCAAAGCCTCGTTAAAGGAAATGACAGATGCAATAATGTTAAGTGTAAGTAATTTTAAAGAGACTTCCCCGGATGCAAATCATATAGTTGATGCTTTGCCGCAGACCAGGGCAAGGGAAATAAAAAATGGCCATTTGTTTATATCTCCTGATGGGGAATATCTTTATTTCAATGGCTTTAAATATAAGATATATGACCCTGCTGAGGAACAGACTGAAGGACCGGTATTTTCTCCTGTTTATGAATGGACGATTGACGGAGTAAAGGAAGTCTCATCAGTGGATAGAGATGTATGGGATGGTATCAATGGATTTTTTAATAGCAATGGAGTATCAAATCTTGATGATGAGGCATCTGCCTTGTTTAATGCCCCTATGCTTTTGATGGGAATTCTGGAGGGTGCGGCGGAAAGCAAAAACACCACAACAATTACTACAACGTTTAAAACCAATCAATATGGAGAGAGAGTTGCTGTTGTGACCATGAGGGATTCTTCTGTTCAAAGAAAATATGATAATTGGGATTATTCAAAATCAAGCAGTATGTATGATGGCTGCGACAACGTTTCCAATTATATAGCTTCAGAATATGCGAAGAGCGCCTATGAGGCTATAACAGGCAATAAGGCATCAGGCAGATTTGCCACACAATATGACGTGCATATTACACTGGATGAATCACATCAATATAGTGACGCACCACATTATTATATTACCTTTGGCAGTGGCGGAAAGGCATATGTGACACCTAATTATTATCCGGGAGATAAAATTGAGGTTACCCAGTTCACTAATGTTATAAGTGTGAGAACCAACGAAACAACTGTATGGGAATCTTCTATGTCTGATTTCTGTAAGCCGACGGAGTTTGATAATTCTGAACTGCTTTTGCAATGTATTATGTCAGATTAGTCAGATATAGAAGGAGAAAGGTTATGAAAAAAGTATATATGGCCATATTGCTGTTTTTTACAATATTGTGTACCGGATGTGCCGGTTCAGACAGTTCAGGGAGTGAAAGACAGGAAGCTGTTATGACCTACGGTATCCCTGTTAATATATACACATTTACCGATACGGACAGCATGGATAAAAATGCTTATGACAGCTTTTGCCTCGAATTGAATCAGACTCTGGCAGCATCAAAAAAGGATAAGAGCATTTCCACCGGAGAATTTGATTCGGAAACAGGGATGGTATATCTTTCCTTTGATAGAAATCAGAAGGAAAAATATGTGAAAAGTCTGAAATCACAGCTGGAACCGGGCAATAATGATATTATCACAAATGACTTATATACACTTGAAAGCTATGGCAGGGAATATGACACCTTAAAAATACACACCAGGGATGAGGCTTCCTGGGAAAAGGCAAAAGCATATGTATATATGCATATAGATTGTCTTATACAGCTTCAAATCTTGTCCGGAGCTGATTATGAGACAGCCGGAGTTATTGTATATATAGATTACGATGACGGCACAAGCCGGGAGAAAAGCTTTGACCAAAATAATATATATTAATAACCTGATAAAATAGGATATACTTACAAGATTAACCAGATATCGGAGACAGCTATGATTATAAGAAAAATTAAGGGGCTTTCAGGAGAACTGACTGTTCCGGGAGACAAATCAATATCTCACAGAAGCATTATGCTTGGCTCTCTTGCAAAGGGAACAACAAGAATAAGTGGCTTTTTACAGGGGGCAGATTGCCTGTCAACTATAAATTGCTTCCGGAAAATGGGAGTTGAGATAGAAAATAACGGAAAAAACGTCACAGTTAAGGGGAGAGGCTTAAGAGGCCTCCTTGAGCCGGAGGATACACTTGATGTCGGAAACAGTGGAACAACCACAAGGCTTATGTCAGGCATTTTAGCTGCACAGCATTTTGCCAGCAGGGTTAACGGAGATGCCTCTATACAAAAACGTCCGATGAAGAGGATAATTACTCCTCTTTCCATGATGGGAGCATCAATAATCAGTGAAAAAGGTAATGATTGTGCACCTCTTATAATAACGGGGAAAAAACTAAAGGGAATACATTATGATTCACCTGTGGCATCGGCCCAGGTTAAATCTGCTATTTTACTGGCAGGTCTTTATGCAGAGGGGGAAACCTCCGTAACAGAACCGGTACTAAGCCGTAATCATACAGAGCTTATGTTCAGGGAATTCGGTGTAGATATAGAATCTGTTGGTACAAGCGTAACAGTAAAACCGGCAAGACAGCTTTACCCCAGAGATATTATGGTTCCGGGGGATATTTCTTCTGCTGCATATTTTATTGCTGCAGGACTTATAACACCTAATTCCTCGGTTGTAATAAGAAATGTAGGCCTCAATTCCACCAGAGATGGGATTATAAGAGTATGTAAGGCCATGGGTGCAAATATATCGATTGATATAACATCGAAAACTGAGGCTGAGCCTGTGGGAAATATAACAGTTAAATCATCTACACTTAAGGGATGTGAAATAGGAGGTGATATTATACCAACTCTTATAGATGAGATTCCCATAATCGCCATAATGGCATGCTTCGCCGAAGGAAAAACAGTTATAAAGGATGCAGGAGAGCTGAAGGTAAAGGAATCTAACAGAATTGATGTTGTGGTTAATAACCTTAGAGCTATGGGTGCAGATATAGAGGCAACAGATGACGGTATGATTATAAAAGGCGGACGCAGATTAAATGGTGCCGTTATTGACAGCAATATGGATCACAGAATAGCCATGAGCTTTGCAATTGCAGGTATGAATGCAGACGGAAATACGGATATATGTGGATTCGAGTGTGTAGAAATATCCTATCCTGACTTTTATGAGGCTTTGTCCGGTCTTATTATAAGATAAAATATCCTGAGTGGTATAAAAAAGGGATCCCGCACTAAAAAATTAATGCGACATCCCTTTTTTATTTCGGATGTAATCCATATGGCACCAATGACTATAAATCTATAGTAGGTACCTCGTCCTTTGGCTCATCACCGGATTCTTCAGCCAAATCTACGTAATCTCTTTTGACGTCCTCTGCAGCCAGATCTTCGTCATTGAAGAAGATTTCGTTTTCATCTACATAATCTTCCTCATTGTCAAATGCCTTTGGCATTTTTTCCTTTATTGTAGTTTTTACTTTCTGGATTTTTTCATCCATATTATTATCCTTGTAAATCTTAGACTCCTTAATCTGGTCCTTAAAGATGTAACATAAACCACCGACAGCAGCAGTGGCTATAGTAAATTTTGCTATACCCTTTAATAACTTGCCCATAGTCATTCTCCTTTTCATATACATATTATGCACAAATAACGTAGATATTATTCTAATACATTAAAAAACAAAAATCAAGACCACAGGAGGCAATTTGGAGTATTACTATAATCAAATGTGAAAATAGTATGATTTTCCATTATTTGTTTGATATGAATCCATAATTATATTATACTGATTTAGGAAATTAAATATAACTGTAAAAATGCAGATTTGATATTAGTATGGAGGATGTTATGAAAAGACCGATGCTTGAGTCAGAAAAAAATTTTATAACCTGTGGAGTAATGATGGCATTTGTTGGGGCCGGACTAATTGCAATGTCTAAGGTTAATCCGGGTATAATATGTATAGTGATAGGAATAGGCTTTATTATTACAGCTATATATATGTATAAGACCAATGATAACAGACCGGCCGAAAAGCCACAGAAGCAGGACAGGGAGCAAAAAACAAAAAAAGAAGATGATATATCTGGAGACAATGATAAGGATAATAAAGGAGATAAGGAATAACCGGAGATATAGAATATGATTAATGAAGAAAAAAGAAAACAATTTCTGACCATTGAAGATGCACTTATGGCTAAGAAAGCTCTCCTTGAAAAAAGAATATCAGCTATATCCACAGGGCGTGCAATAAGCTTTGTCGCCGGTGCTGCGTTATTTTTTGTAGGAATAGGAGACGGAAAAAGGTGGGCATTGATTTTAGGGATAATTGCTCTTGCGATATTTGTGACACTGGTAATGTATCATGCCAAGGCATACAAAAGCCTGGATATGACAAAAAGCCGTCTGGATGTATGCGGCAGCTATCTGAAGAGATTTGACGGAACCTGGATTGAATTTCCGGATAATGGAGAGGAATATCTGGATAAGGATGATATGGCAGATACAGTTGCCATGGATCTGGATCTTTTGGGAAGAACTTCTTTGTATCAGATGATTAATACGGCACATACAGATGAAGGACGGGAACGGCTGGCAGATTCTCTCAAATTGAAAAAACTTAATCCCTTGACTTCCAAAGAAAAATCACAGGCCATTGGCGAGCTTATGGAAAAAACGGAGTTTGCGATTGAATTTCAGGCAAATGGTATTCTTCTTGAAAAAAACAAAAAAAGAGGAGATTTGGGTAAGCTGAAACAATATTGCAATCCGGAAGCCGGAGGAAAAAACAGTGACGGGAAAGCAAAAGGAGATATTCCCGGCTGGATAAATGTTATCCGGATTGGTGCACCGATGGTACTGATATTGACTATAATATTATGTCTTGCAAAGGTGGTTGTATATATAGTGCCTCTCCTATGCTTTCTTGCAATTTTGCTGTTTTCCTGGCTCACCGGAAGAATTAAGGATATTGCTATAGCACCATTGTATGGTATAAATTATTGTATAGATGATTATGTCGGAATGATGCAATGTATCAGTGAAGAGCAATTTGAAGCATCATACCTTAAGAGGATAAGGGAAAATATAAGCGGAAACAGGGGAGCAATGGAGGCATTCGGGAAACTTAGATTTCTCTGCCAGACATATAATATAAGATTTAATCCAATTCTTCATCTGATTTTAAATAAAGGACTTTTGTGGGACTACCATCTTGCATATTATATGGGGAAATGGAGAAAAAAATATGGTAAGTGCGTAGCAGACGCATTTGAAAGCATCGGCATGCTTGAGGAGCTTCTCAGCTTTTGTGTTATAGGACAGGTAAGAAAAACAGGATGGGGGCATATCAATTATGAGGACAAAGAAAAGGTATCCCTGGAAGGTAAAAGCCTTTATCATCCTCTTATAAATCCGGAAAATGTAGTGGCAAATTCCTGTAAACTAACTTCGGGAATTACAATAATAACCGGCTCCAATATGTCGGGAAAAACTACATTTCTCAGAACTTTGGCTGTCAATCTTGTCCTGGCATATATAGGGGCACCTATATGTGGTGAGAAGCTGGAGGCTGACTATATGAAAATGTTTACCTCGATGAGAATTACTGATGATGTGGCAAATGGTATTTCCACATTCTATGCAGAAATCTTAAGAATAAAGGCAATGGCAGAATACAGGAAAGAGAATAAACCGATGCTATGCCTTATTGATGAAATCTTTAAGGGAACAAATTCTGCGGATAGAATTGTAGGAGCTGCAGAGGCAATACAACGTCTGTCATCGGAAAAATGTATGACTATAGTTTCCACCCATGATTTTGAGCTTTGTGAAATCTCTGACAATCAGGGAAAGCAGGCTGTAAATTATCATTTTGAGGAGCACTACAATAACGGGGAACTTAGCTTTGACTACACAATAAAGGATGGAAAATGTACCACAACAAATGCAAGAGAACTTCTGAAGCTGGCAGGCTTCTTTTCGGAAAATCAGAAAGAATAAGAAAACTAAAATGTTACAAAGACATTGTGAATAATTACTAATTTGTCTAAAAAAAATTGTAGATTTTTCATTGTGACTTATGCACAATGCCAATTATGAGAATTTAACAAAAACAATGTTGACACTTAAAGTTTTTTTGTTATAAAATGAATGCAGTGAATTAGATTAAAAGGGGGTAGTAACTTATGGCATTACCGGCTAATTTAACAACAGGTTCTGACAATAACGTATTATCAATTGCAGCTTCAAACAATAAGGGATTACTCATCAGATTCCTTAATGAGCAGGTTGAGGATGGATTTTATGCACTGGTTATAGATTACTTAAAGGACAGCAACTTTGATCTTGCCAATATGGTTGTTGACGATGATGTAAAGGCACAGTGTACAAAGCTTTATGAGCTTAATGAATTTGTAGAGGAAAATATAAAGGCAACGGGCAGATATGAGATAGAGGAGTGGATTGAACCCCTTTTCAAGTTTGTATATGGAGATATTGATCCATCTGATGTGGATGCGTCTATCAGTACATCAGGTATATACAGGTTCAGCATATGGCTCATTTATCTTTATCAGAGGGAAAAGTTTAATGATGCAATGGCTCTTATAGGCGAGAGAATAGCACCATTGCTTATTAATGTAAGCTATCAGATTTTAGAGGATGATGACAGACCGAAGAATTTTGATAAGGCTGTCATGGGATACCTGGATCTTATTAATGTGATTATGGAGATGGGTCTTCCGACTGACAGTATTAATTCTGATGCCTATATGAACAATCTTGAGGTTCTTTTTGATTATGTTGTTGAGGATCCTCATGTAGGCAATGACTACAAGATTCAGTTCAGCATAGGGCTTTTTAATACATATATTAACAATAAGGACTATAATAAGGCCTTTGAGTTCTATGGACTTAACGCAGAGTACATACCTATTGACAATATGTCTGTATATGAGAGCTTTAAGGATCTTATCCGTAATTGTAATTCCCCTGAGAATACCAGTGTATTAAGCAGAAGTGTGGTTAATGCAATTTCAAAGCAGGAAATATACAATAAGAGAATTGATTCACTCATAAGTGAAGTATCGGGCTTTGTCAAAAAGGTATATCAGTACATTGAGAATGAGCCTAATATGAAGAAGAACATTCAGATTCTCGGTGCAGGTACATCCCTTAAGGATAAGACCAATATATTTGAGGGACTTTATGAATATAACCTTGTATTCTACGAATGTGGAATCAAGGATTTGGTTAATCAGGATATGTCAGTGCGCTCATGGGAAGAGAAGTATGAGATATTGGAGCTTTTATATACAACCCTTAATGTTATCTTTGATGGCTATAATGTATACGAAATTTCTAACAAGATAGAACATCAGTATGTAGAGCTTACATGGATTAATAATTATGTTAATGCTAATCCTACACTTCTTAAGCTGTTCTTCAGTGTAAAAGAGAAGATTAAGGCATTTAAGGTTAGAAAAAATTCCATACTTGAGAAGTCCAAGACAAATTATGAGATTAAAAAGCTTATTGATGACCGTCAGAAGGCATTGGTATTTATGGCTGCCGAGGACATGATTGTAAATGGTCTTAACAGTGGCGTTGTGAACATAATTAATAATAACTATGATCCTAAAAAGGCAGAGAAATATCTCATTAAGACATATCATGAGACTGTTGTTCCGGCAAAATACAAGAAGGCTGAAGCAGTATCCACAGGTGGTAAATTCTTCGGCAAGAATTCTTCGCCTGCTATGGATCCGGATTTGAAGAAGCTTTTATCTGATACCAAGATTGAGGAGATGCTCCTCAAATCAGAATGGTTATGGTATCAATATGAGGATAAGGGCAATGAAAAGCAGACTCCGGAGGAGAGTACATATAGTGTAGTATGTCTCATTAAGGTAGTGGAGAAGCTTCTTGATAGAAAGGGCACAGGTCAGGCAAAGACTGAGTCAACACCTAATAAAAAGGTAATTATTACAAAGACCGGTAAGGTTATCGAGCTTTCGGATGAAGGCTCAGGTACACCTGTTTCCAATACAATTGCAACCCCAAGTGTTATAGAAAATGTCAACAATATTGTTGTGGCATTAAAGGATAAGTCAGAGGAAAATGTGGGATATGTTCAGGCATATATTAATGACTGGCTTGACAGGGTTGTTGCAGCTAAGCTTGATAAGTCAACTATGCTCCCTCTTTATGAAGCAGAGGAGCTTAGGGAAAAAACACTTCAGGTTATCAAAAAGCTTAGAGCAGATTTGTTATAATTTTGCTACACAAAAAAACCTTTATCATATTTGGAGATGTCGCTTATTGCTATGTGGCATCTCCTTTTAATTAATATAATTTCGGTACAAATTCAGGTTGATATAAGGAGTCAGGTTGTGAAGGACAAATTATTTGATATAGAAGAGGAATTAAAAAAATTGCCTGCAACCCCGGGAGTTTATATAATGCATGATTCACACGACGGTATACTTTATGTTGGAAAGGCAATAAATCTTCATAATCGTGTCAGGCAGTATTTCAGATCAGGCTACGGACATAATAATTCTCCTAAAATAAAAAAGATGGTAAGTCAGATAGCTTACTTTGAATATATTATTACATCCTCTGAGATGGAGGCTCTGGTTCTTGAATGCAATCTTATAAAGGAATACAGACCTAAATATAATACTATGATGACAGATGATAAGGGATATCCTTATATTAAGGTTACAATAGATGAAGAGTATCCAAGACTGTTTTACAGCCATACCATGAAGAGAGATAAGGCGAAGTATTTTGGCCCTTATACCAATGGGAAGGCGATAAAAGATATTATAGAGCTTCTCAATAAAATATATAAGCTTAGAACTTGCAACAGAAGGCTGCCAAAAGAAATCGGAAAGGACAGACCATGCTTGTACTACCAGATTGGGCAGTGTACAGCACCTTGCAACGGATATATATCCAGGGAAGCTTACGGAGAAAATGTTAAAAAAGCAATGGATTTTTTGAATGGTGAGTATAGCAGAACCATATCAGAGCTTACCGGTGACATGAAAGACTATGCTGCCAAAATGGAATTTGAAAAGGCAGCTGAGGTGAGGAATCTTATAGAAAGCATCAGGCATATTGCCGATAAGCAGAAGATGAATAATGTGAATGGAGAGGATAGAGATATAATAGCCCTTGCCTCTAACAATAAGGATACCGTTGTATCTGTGTTTTTTATCAGAGATGGAAAGCTGCTTGGAAGAGAGCATCATCATATGAATGTAGACAATGAAGAAGAGCCTGCCCATGTACTCAACGCCTTTATTGGACAGTTTTATTCGGGGACTCCTTTCATTCCCAAAGAAATAGTAGTTCCTGCAGCTTTGGAAGATCAGGAAGTAATTGAATCATATTTGTCGTCAAAAAGAGGAAGTGGAGTAAAAATCTTTATTCCACAAAAAGGTGACAAATTGAAGCTTCTCAAACTGGCTGAGGACAACGCAAGACTTGTTCTTGAACAGGATATGGAACGCATAAAGCGGCAGGAAAAGAGAACCGCGGGGGCGGCCAGAGAGATAGCATCCATTCTGGGAATACCTAAGGCTGACAGGATGGAGGCCTATGATATATCCAACATATCGGGTACTCTGTCAGTGGCATCCATGGTGGTATTTGAACAGGGTATGCCAAAGAAGAATTCTTACAGAAAATTCAGATTGAGAACGGTTGACGGCCCTGATGATTATGCTTCCATGAAAGAGGTATTAAGCAGAAGATTCACTGATGAGAAGCTTGATATATTACCCGATGTGATTATGATGGACGGAGGTAAAGGCCAGGTTAATGTGGCACTTATGGTTCTTGACAGCCTTGGCTTAGATATTCCTGTATGTGGAATGGTTAAGGATGATAATCATAGAACAAGAGCCCTCTATTATAATAACAGAGAGGTCGAATTCCCGAAGGGAAGCCAGTCAATGCTTATGGTAACTGCACTACAGGATGAGGCACACAGATTTGCAATAGAATATCATAAACAGCTTCGAAGCAAAAAACAGGTAAAGTCTGTTCTTGATGAAATACCGGGAGTTGGACCGGTCAGGAGAAAAGCATTATTGAAATATTTTAAAGATGTTGATAATATAAGAGCAGCTTCAGTGGAAGAATTAAAAAAGGTATCCGAGATACCTGAGAGTACAGCCAGGTATATATATGATTTCTTTCACAAATAGATTATAGAGACCGGAAGGGGAAAGCATGTTTAAAAAATTTTATCCAAGGGATTATTTTAACTCTGCCTATTCAATCAATTTTAAAAAATATTACATGTTAGGCTATCGGGGAATAATTTTTGATATTGATAATACACTTGTGGAGCACGACGCTCCTGCTGACAAAAAAGCAGGTGAACTTATAGAAAGGCTTAAGATTTTGGGATTTAAGATATGTTTTTTGTCTAATAATGATGAAAACCGAGTATCAGATTTCAATAAAGATCTTGGTTGTCAATATGTATATAAAGCAGGGAAACCATTAACAAAAGGGTATAAGCAGGCAATGAATAAAATGGGAACCAATGCCATGAATACAATTTTTGTGGGAGATCAGCTCTTTACCGATATCTGGGGAGCAAATAATGCAGGTATACGCAGCATACTTGTACGTCCCATTGCAAAGCATGAGGAGATACAGATAGTATTGAAGCGTATACCTGAGAGATTAATTCTCCATTTCTATCTAAAAAAACACAGAATTAAATGCAAATAAGCTACTTTTCCATTTTCCAGAAATAAGCACTGTAAGGTGGAAGCAGTGAGCCGCCTCCAAAGTCATGGACTTCCCCGGTAATAAGGTCGACAGCTGTACCACAGCCTGCATCGAAATGTGCTGTGTATGGCTGATCGTCGGCATTGATTGCCACTAAAACCCTTTCTCCTTCACATTGCCTTTGAAATATACATTGTCTGTTAGTAAGAACCACTGACCTGAAGTCACCGTAATTCAGGGCAGTGCTTTTTTTCTTTGCGGCAGCAAGCCGGCTTATCCAGGTGGTAAGCTGGTTCCATTCGGGAACTTCATAGGAAAGCCTTAATGCAGGATCACCATCCTCTTTTCGTCCGGTAGCACCCCACTCACTTCCATAGTATATACATGGCATACCGGGCATACCAAAGGCAAGAGCATATATAAGCGGCAGATGGTTTTTGTTTGTAAGGATACTTGCAACTCTTGTTACGTCATGGTTGTCAACAAAGGACAAAAGATGTTTACCTCTGTACCTGCACCAGTCCTCGGGACCAAATTGTTGTAAAAGACTATGAATGATCTCGAACATATTCATAGAGTTAAAGCTGGAGTATAATCCCTTATAGCACATATAGTTGGTAGCACTGTGGAGCATGGAATCATTTACAAAGACGTTATAATCGCCGTGAAGAAGCTCTCCCAAAAGGAGAAAATCTTTTTTCTGATTGTCACAGTAAGAACGGAGCTGCCTGCAAAAATCGTGATCAAGGCAGTATGCTACGTCAAGCCTTAAACCGTCAATATCAAATTCCTGAATCCAGCTCTTTACGTTTTCAAGTATATGGTTTACAACCGCAGGGTTTTGAAGATTGAGCTTGACCAGGTCATAATTGCCTTCCCAGCCCTCATACCACAGGCCGTCATTATAATTTGAATTGCCGTCAAAGCTTATATGAAACCAATCCTTGTAAGGACTGTCCCATTTTTTTTCAAGAACATCCTGAAATGCCCAGAACCCTCTTCCTACATGATTGAATACACCGTCCAGGACTACCTTGATTCCGTTTTTATGAAGGTTTTCACAAACCTGTCTGAAATCCTCATTTGTTCCAAGACGACAATCTATCCTGGAGTAATCCCGGGTGTTATAACCATGGGTATCAGATTCAAAAACCGGTGAAAAATATATTGCATTTATTCCCAGTTTATTAAGATGAGGGATCCAATCTTCAACCTTTTTGATGCGATGTGTAAGAATGCCATCATTTTCAAAGGGTGCATTGCAAAATCCCAGGGGATATATCTGATAAAATACACTTTCATAAGCCCACATAATCTAGTCTCCTTTCTAAACTGCGCACGCATCAGCGTGCTTCATTATATCATATGTCACCACGCGGCAGCGTGATGACAGGTACACGCATCAGCGTGCTTCATTATATCATATGTCACCACGCGGCAGCGTGATGACCTGCGCACGCATCAGCGTGCTTCATTATATCACAAAAAATCATATATGTAATCAGCAAAACATATATATGGTGATAGAAAAAAGTAAAAAAATATGTAACACCTGTAAAATTTTAACAAAATATAAAAAAGGTAAAAAAATGTCAGAATTAGGTTTGTAATTTATAGTTTAGTGTGATAAACTATTGAAGTCTAATTTTTATTAAGGAGAGAAAATGTATGGAAAAATTTACAGAAATCCTGGTAGCAATCGATGATTTCGTATGGGGACCGCCTCTTATGATTCTGATTCTGGCCGGTGGACTGCTCTTAACCATAAGGCTGGGTGTTCTTCAGGTAAGAAAGCTTCCGCTTGCACTTAAGTGGATGGTAAAAAATGAGGAAGGCGGAGTAGGAGAGGTTACCTCCTTTGGCGCATTATGTACTGCATTGTCAGCCACTATAGGTACAGGTAATATAGTTGGTGTTGCCACAGCTATTATGGGTGGAGGCCCGGGTGCTCTTTTCTGGATGGTGCTTGCCGCCTTCTTTGGAATGGCCACAAAATATGCCGAAGGCCTTCTGGCAGTAAAATATCGTGTGGTTGCAGAAGATGGTCATTCTCTGGGTGGACCTTTCTATTATATTGAAAAGGGTATGGGAGAAAAATGGAAATGGCTTGCTAAGATATTTGCATTTTTTGGTATATGTGTAGGTCTTTTCGGAATAGGTACATTTACCCAGGTAAACGGTATTGCATCAGCAGCCCAGGGATTTTTTGATCCTGATGGCAAAAACACAGTCAATATTCCTTTTATTGGGGAATATTCATGGTCGGTTGTAATTGTTTCCATTATTGTTACAATATGTGTTGCATTGGTCCTTATAGGTGGAATTAAGAGAATTGCCAGTGTATCCCAGGTTATAGTGCCATTTATGGCTGTCATTTATATAGTTTGCTGTGTTATATTACTTATATGTAATGCAGACAGGATTCCGGATGCGATAGTTACCATAGTAAAATCTGCGTTTAATCCAAAGGCTGTTTTAGGTGGTGCAGCGGGAACCATGATTGTAGCTGTACAAAACGGTGTGGCAAGAGGAATTTTCTCAAATGAGGCAGGTCTTGGTTCAGCACCTATTGCTGCAGCGGCAGCAAAGACAAAGGAGCCTGTAAGACAGGGACTTGTATCCATGACAGGAACCTTTATAGATACAATTATTATCTGTACAATGACAGGACTTTCAGTTGTAGTTACCGGAGCATATGACGCTGCTCTTGAGCAGGGCTTAGAGGGTGTTAACGTAACAAGCTACGCCTTTAAGGAGGGCTTGCCATTTTCGGGAAACATTTCAGCACTTTTATTGATGGTATGCTTAATCTTCTTTGCTTTTACTACAATACTTGGCTGGGATTACTATTCTGAAAGATGCCTTGAATATCTTAGCAAGGGAAGCAAAAAATCAATATTGGTATACAGATGGCTTTATATTGCAGCTGTATTTATAGGACCATACATGACTGTTGCCGCTGTATGGAAGATTGCTGATATATTTAACGGTCTGATGGCTTTGCCAAATATGATTGCCCTCTTTGCATTAAGTGGTGTGGTTGCAAAGGAAACAAAGGAATTTTTTGCTAAGAGAAAAAGTGATAAGAAAAACGGTAAGCAGGTTAGCAATTAAATTGTATTGAATAATCTGTAAATGAGTATATAAAAATAACGGCAGTCTGGTATAATATAGGTATCAGGCTGCTGCTTTTTTGTCTGATTAATTGTCATGACAGATGAAAGGATTTAATGTATGAAAAAAGGTATAATATTTGATATGGATGGAACATTGTGGGATTCTGCCGAAGGAGTTGCCGGAAGCTGGACTAAGGTAGTCAGAGAGGATTATCCTGATTTCCCCGAAATAACCAAAGAGGATATTCAGGCAGTAATGGGGAAAACCATGGATGTAATAGCAAAAATATTGTTTCACGGACTTCCCGAAGCTGAACAGATGCAGCTTTTGGACAGATGTGGAGAATATGAAAACGATTATCTTGCAGAACACGGAGGAATCCTGTATCCGGATGTGGAGGCAACCTTAAAAATATTAAAGGAGCATTATAATCTGTATATTGTAAGCAACTGCCAGAGTGGATATATAGAGGCTTTTTTGCAATTTTACGATTTTGAAAATTATTTTGAAGATATAGAATGCTATGGTAATAACCAGCTTGGTAAAGGTGACAATATCAGGCTGGTGGTTGAACGTAATCATATAGACAGGGCAGTATATCTGGGAGACATACAGGGAGATTATGATGCAGCTACTGAGGCGGGGATAGCATTTATCCATGCAGCATATGGCTTTGGAACAATAAACAAAGAGGTACCTCATATAGACTCCTTCAGGGAGCTGCCACAGGCAGTTAAAAATATCCTTGACATAGTATAGAAAGTATGGCATAATCTCCTTAATGCACTTTAAGACGTTAAAGCGTTACGGATTAAAGCAACAAAGAAAAACATAGGAGAATTGAAAAAATGGCAATTAAGGTTATTATGCTGATAATATTTTTCAGCATTATGGTAGGAGTTGGCATATATTGCAGAAAGCATGCCACAGATGTTAATGGATTTGTTCTCGGGGGCAGAAGTGTCGGACCATGGCTGACTGCATTTGCATATGGCACCTCATATTTCTCGGCAGTTATATTTGTAGGTTATGCAGGTCAGTTTGGCTGGAAATTTGGTATAGCATCCACCTGGATAGGTATCGGAAATGCTATTATTGGTTCTCTTCTTGCATGGGTTATACTTGGAAAAAGAACCAGAATAATGACACAGCACCTTGAAAGCAAAACAATGCCTGAGTTTTTTGGACAGCGTTTTGATTCAAAGGGTCTGAAAATAGTTGCTTCAATTATAGTTTTCATTTTTCTTATTCCATATACAGCCTCACTGTATAATGGTTTGTCAAGACTGTTTGGGATGGCGTTTGACCTGGATTATTCAATTTGCATTATAGTCATGGCTGTGCTTACAGGAATATATGTTATAGCAGGCGGATACATGGCTACAGCAATTAATGATTTTATTCAGGGAATAATAATGATAGTTGGAATAATTGCCGTTATTGCTGCGGTGCTTAATTCAAACGGCGGTTTTATGGCTGCTTATAAAGCAATGGCTGAGGTAAACGATGCTACGGTTTCTGATGCACCGGGAGTCTTTGCTTCATTCTTTGGACCGGATCCTCTCGGACTGTTGGGAGTAGTGGTACTTACTTCCCTGGGAACATGGGGCCTTCCTCAGATGGTACAGAAATTTTATGCGATAAAGGATGAAAAAGCCATATCAAGAGGAACAATAATATCAACAGTATTTGCTCTTATTGTGGCAGGAGGATGCTATTTTCTGGGTGGCTTTGGAAGACTTTACAATATAGATGTGGCTAAGGTGGGATTTGATGCAGTTGTACCTGCCATGCTGGAGAAGCTGTCACCGTTTCTTATTGCAATAGTTGTGATATTGGTTTTGTCAGCCTCCATGTCCACATTATCATCCCTTGTACTGGCTTCAAGTTCTACTCTCACACTGGATCTTATAAAGAGTACGGTTGTTAAGAAAATGAATGAAAAGAAGCAGGTTTTTGTAATGCGGGTGTTTGTGGTAATATTTATTGCTATTTCTGCAGCTATTGCCATGATTCAGTATAAGAGTAAGGTAACATTTATTGCACAGCTTATGGGAATATCCTGGGGAGCACTGGCTGGAGCATTCCTGGCACCGTTTATATACAGTCTTTACTGGAAGGGCATTACAAGGCTTTCTGTCCTGGTGAATTTTGTGTTTGGATGTGGAATAATGATACTCAATATGGCAAATAAGGATATATTCCCGGTCTGGCTTCAGTCGCCGATTAACTGTGGAGCTTTTGCAATGCTGGCAGGTCTTGTCATTGTTCCGGTAGTAAGCCTTATTACACCTAAGCTTAAGAAGGAAAGGACAGAGGAAATCTTTGCCTGCTATAAAAGGAATTAGTGAATAAAAATGTCATGTACACAGTTCTTTCAAAATATATAGGTTGTTTTTTTCCGGATAATAAGTTATTATAAGGAAAAATGTTTTAACCTGGCAATTGGAAGGATAAATTGATATGAGTAATAAATCAAATATAAAAAAAGAAAAAAAAGGCTTGAGTGCCAATGCCAAATGGGGAATTGCACTTATTGCGGAGTTAGTTATACTTGTTGTTCTATGCATATGCTATTTCCGTTTCTGGTTGGGAGAAAAGTATGACAAGGTTCAGATACTTGACATTGATAAGGAAGATCTGGCAATAAACGAGGGCGCCAATTCTGTCCAGAGTGGATATACCAATATAGCGCTTTTCGGCATAGATGCCAGGGACACCTCCCTTGGTGCAGGTAATCGAAGTGATACAATTATGATTGCCAGCATTAATAACAAAACAAAGGAGGTAAGGCTTGTATCTGTATACAGGGATACTCTTCTTGAAATAGAGGATGGCAATAACGTAACGGCCAAGGTTAATGCGGCGTATTCTTATGGCGGTCCCGAACTGGCTATAAGGACTTTGAATGCAAATCTTGATCTTGATATAACAGAATTTATAACCGTAAACTGGAAGGCTCTCACCCTGGCTATAGATGAGCTGGGGGGTGTAGTGGTAAATGTGGATGACCAGGAGCTTAAGTATATTAATACATTTATTACTGAACAGATACAGTCAATAGGTGGGTATTCTGAGGGAGTATTTGAAACAGGAGATATCAGACTTAACGGGACCCAGGCAGTTGCTTATGCAAGAATAAGAAGCACCGATCAGGGAGACATAACAAGAACAGAGAGACAAAGAGAGGTACTTTCCGCCATGGTAAGTGAACTCCTTAAGTCAGATATGAATACTGTAAATAGTCTTATAGATGAGGTATTTCCATATATATATACAAGTATAACAAAGGATGAGATGTATGATTTGGTAAAGGGAGTGTTTAGCTATAAAATGACTGATACAACAGGTTTCCCATTTTCATATACAATCCCAACCCATGAGGTTAAAGGCTCTATAATAGTTGCAACGGACCTTGAATCAAATGTTTCTGCCCTTCATTATTTCCTCTATGGTACAAAGAATTATAATCCTACGTCAAAGGTATCGGAAATAAGTCAGAATATTGTTAATGAGGTAGGCCAGCCATATCAGGAAATAGATTATACTAAAATACCAACACCAAAAGAATAAAGAATAACAGAATTTAATTTCAAATAAAAGCCATTTGCATTCTCGGATTAATTCGGAGAATACAGATGGCTTATTTGCTGCTATCTGATAAGATGGCTTATGTCTATGTGATTGATCACACCGTTCTCATAGGTGCAGTCAATCTCACCTTCGATGAGAGGGGTGATATATTTAATCATGTCCTCTGTAACGTCATTGCCGGATGGAGATATCCATTCAGAAGGTACAGACTTTGCTTTATTGGCAACAAGGGATACAGGTACTGTGCCTACAGAAAATTCATAAGGAGAAACTGATTTTCTGATGAGGGTTGTCATAAATCCACCATCCCTGTCTGCTGAATAATCAACAGCAGATTTTCCAAGAGAAAAACCTTCGTCTAAATCTGTTTTTGATGCCATATGGCCGGCACAACGCTGAAGAACATTAATTTCCACGGAACGTACCTTAATGCCAAGCTTTTCCTTAATGAGGTGTTCGAGGCATTTTCCTGTTCCGCTAAGCTGTGCATGCCCGAATTTGTCAGCAGCCGCTGTTGTAGATGAAATATAATTGCCATCCCTGTCACGAATACCCTCAGAAACTGCAACTATTACATTTCTTGTTGTTGCCATGAGTGCTTTTATATCATCAATAAACTTATCCTTGTCAAAAGCAACCTCAGGCAGATAAATCAAATGAGGAGCATTGCTGAAATTATTCCTTGCAAGTGCTGAAGCAGCTGTGAGCCATCCGGCATCACGTCCCATAATCTCTATAATCAAAACACTGCTTACATCATAGATATAAGTATCATAAGCCATTTCTCTTACACTCGAGGCAATGTATTTGGCTGCAGAGCCAAATCCCGGAGTATGATCGGTTTCAGTCAGGTCATTGTCGATGGTTTTTGGTATACCTATTATTTTTATAGGACTTCCGATTGAAGCGGCATATGCTGACAGCTTGTCAACGGTGTCCATTGAATCGTTGCCTCCAATATAGAAAAAAGCTCCAATGTTCATAGAAGCAAATATGGAAAATATATCCTCATAAGCTTTTATGTCCTTGCTCATGTCAGGAAGCTTGTATCTGCAGGATCCGAGGTACATGGCAGGAGTTTTTGTAAGGTCCCGGATGAAGCTGTCACTGCTGTTGGTGAGATCCAGAAAGTTCTTACGGAATACACCTTGAATTCCGTGGAGTGCACCATAAATTTTGTCATAATGCCGGTTGTCTAAAACACCTTTGATAACTCCGGCCAGGGAAGAATTTATCGCGGCAGTCGGACCACCTGACTGGGCTACTATACAATTAGTTTTCATTTGAATTACCTCTTAATATTACTTATTGATAAATAAAACGTATCTGGCATATTATGCCTGTCTAAGAAATAGAATATCATAATAATCGGTAATTAGCCATATCTATAAATTCATTTGTATAAATTGACGAAAAAATTACTAATTATCTGATGAAAAATACAAGTTTCATAAATAATACCTTGAAAAAAGCATATACTTATTATATAATTCTAATATATTGTTAGAGTTACAAATTATATATCTGGAATGTTCGATAACTCCTGTTTATTTTGAACCTACATTTACTTTAAACGGGATTCCTATATCGTAGTCGGATGTCAGGCCTCCGTTTGCAGTGGAAGGCAGAAAGCTACGTGCGGTTGCCCACCTAGCCTCGCTAGGAGTCAGAAGGCAGGAAACGGCATCCCGGATATATTTTTTTGGAGGATAATCAGTTATGAAACGAAAAATTCTCATGATAATAGGTGCTCTTTGTGCACTGGGATTATTGTCACTGGTGATTGGAGAGATGTTTTCAGCGGGAGATACCGATAAAGAGGAAGAGGTTGCTACTTACGGTGACGGAGTTACGGAAAGTGCTGCCTTTTATACTTATGCCCAGGTGGAAAAAATGGTATCCTATCTGGCAAATACCCAGGATGAGGAAAAGGCATTGAGCAGACTGATAGACCCAATGAACAAGAGTAACTATGTAACAGTTGAATATGTAAAAAAAGTTGCCGGGATCATAGGCGCATCCGGGGATACATATGGAACTCTTTTGAAGGGTAAGCGGGAGGACGACAGAGTTTCCGCCAGTATTTTCGATGAGATATATATGAATTTTGTATCAACAGGACTAGTACAGGGACTTGAAGAACAGGGAATTTTTGTTTACAGTATTACTGAATATACTGATGATAACGGAAAAAGTGTCAGCAGGCTTTCAGATCTTGATGAAAGCTATCTGATGGATACGGAGATTTCACAGGAATATGAGGGTAAGATAATCAGTGTGTATCTGAAGAATGATATAATATTCAAGGTGAATGGGTTATCTGACGAAAATGTTGTATTCTCCCAGGCATGGATTATGAATTCAGATGACGATAAATGTACTTTTTTGTATGACGGACAGAAAAACACATATAATATATCAGAGGGAGCTACAGTGTCTGATGCAGTCGCTAATATTAAAAATGATATGGTAGCCGACATAACAATGGATAATTCGGGAATTGTTATGATAAAGGAATATAAGGATATAATAGAGGACAGAGTAACAGATGTTACCGATACTGTACTTTCCTTGGAAAAAGAGGGAAATGTCAGCTATATAGACGGAATGAGAATATTTTCCCTTAATGAGGATAATGTGCCACAGTGCCATGACAGCGCAATGGTTCTTAAGGGATACAGTAGTGTAAGTCTTGTTATGGAGGATGGTAAGGCTGTAGCCGCAATAACCGGAGGCAACCCTGTGTCAGAGCCAATAAGGGTAATATTGAGCAATAACAATTATTCATCGTATGATATACCTATGATTACCTTTTCCTGTGACTCTTCATACAGACTTGAATATAGCGATGGCAGCACATCAACCAAAGAAGAAGGTAAAACTGTAACAATATCCTACAAGGACTATGAAAAGGGAGATAAGATAACTGTTATACCGGATAAGGAGGATGCCTGTATAGAGATATTGTCCATGGAACGCTCCTATGGCAATCCCAGATATCAGGGAAAAATTGAAATCAGAGTGCTGGAGGATAGCCTTAATGTTATAAACGAGGTTCCTCTGGAAACATATCTGTATAGTGTGGTATCAAGTGAAATGCCTTCCGACTGTAACGAGGAAGCATTAAAGGCAATGGCCATCTGTACAAGAGGATATGCCTATGTTAAGATGCATGATAAAAGCTTTGATGCATATCATGCCCATCTTGACGATTCAACACTTTGTCAGGTGTACAATAATGTTTATGCTACAGCAGAATCAGTTAAGGCTGTAAGAGATACCTATGGTATGGTTCCTGTATATGAGGATAAGGTCATAGTGCCTCTTTATTTTTCTACTTCTTGTGGAACAACCTGTACAAATGACGAAATATGGGGAGGTCAGGCATATCCGTATTATATGTCTTGCCTGGATACTATAGAAAAGCAAAATATAGATTTGTCAAGTGAGGAGGCCTTTGAGGATTTTATTGACAATGGTCCCGGGTATGAAACAATAGATCATGATATGCCTTATTATAGATGGAGCATAGCATTTACCCGTGAGGAAATTAGTCAGGCGGTTAATTCAATGCTGGAGGAAAGGATTTCAATATCGTCAGATAATATAAAGGAAAAGAATCAGGACGGTGAATTAAAGACTACGGATATAACAGACATAGGAGAGATAAAATCTATAAAGGTTGTAGAGAGAAGTAAAAGTGGTGTGGTAAATACCATTGAAATTCAGGGTTCGCTTGCCACAGTACAGATTTCAGGACAGACTAATATAAGAAATATAATTACCCCTGTAAATCAGGATATAATAAGACAGGATAAAAGCAAGGTAACGGGATGGACTTCGTTACCGAGCCCATACTATTATGTAAAAGAGGAAAATGACGGTTTTGTTATATACGGTGGTGGCTTCGGACACGGAGTGGGAATGAGTCAGAGTGGCGCTGAAATACTGGCAGAACAGGGCTATAATTACAAGTTTATATTAAGACACTATTATTCGTATATAAAGTTTTCATCCATATATTCGGTAGAAAGCGGGAAAGACGAGTAGCTTATGAATAAAAAAATAAAACCGGTTTTATCAAAAATATATAATAAGGCGGAACCTTTTTTTGCAAAATCCAAGAAGGATAGTCTGTCAGCATATGCTGCACAGACTACTTTCTATATCATACTGTCTTTTTTCCCTTTTTTCTTTTTAGTTGTGCTGGCATCAAAAAATATATCATTTTTGTGGAATAATATAATAAATTATCTTTTAAAAATAATACCTGATGGTATGGACAAATATGTTTTCTTTGTGGTAGATGATCTTTTATATTCAGGACAGAAAACCATTACTGTTGTAACGGTCGTGCTGGCTTTGTGGTCCTCGGCCAAGGGTGTGCAGGCACTTTCATACGGGCTTGACAAGATATATTGTGTGGAAAGGAAAAAGAATTATTTCATAACAAGGCTGTTCAGCATTCTGTATATTTTTGTGTTCTTACTTTTGGGCATGGCAGTTATGCTTCTTGATATCCTTGCAGACAGGATAATAAAGCTTATTTCCGAAAAAAGTCCGTATATTACAGAGGAAGCAATATTGTTTATGGGCTTCCGCTCTCTGTTTGCCTTTATGGCACTTTTTGGATTTATATTGATAATATATTGTAACCTTCCGGCAAGAAGGGGAAAGGTAAGGGATGAAATATGGGGAGCGGCAGTGGCTGCCATACTGTGGATGGTCATGACCAAGGTTCTTACGTATTATATAAAATATATATCCAATATGTCTTATATGTATGGTGGTTTTTCCTCAATAATTGTATTGATTATGTGGTTGTACATCGGTATACAGATTATGCTTTACGGAGCAGTATTCAATTATTACAGGGGAAAGCACAGAGATAATGGAGAGAGTGGGCAAACCGAGGTTGACACTAAAAAATGTATATGAGATAATTATAAACACTTGGGCACTCAGAAGAGCTTTGGGTGAAATTATATAATGGAGGATTATAGAATGTACGATTTTAAAGAAGTAGAGAGCTTTGATCCGGAAATTGCAAAGGCTATGTCTGATGAGATTAATCGTCAGAATGATAATATTGAGCTGATTGCATCAGAGAACATTGTTTCAAAGGCAGTTATGGCTGCAATGGGCAGCCCATTAACCAATAAATACGCAGAGGGATATCCGGGTAAGAGATATTACGGAGGCTGCGAATATGTTGATGTTGTTGAAAATCTTGCCATTGAAAGGGCAAAGGAGCTTTTTGGATGTGAATATGTGAATGTACAGCCACATTCAGGAGCCCAGGCAAATATGGCTGTATTCTTTGCAATTATGGAGCCGGGTGATACATTTATGGGAATGAACCTTGCTCATGGAGGACATCTTACTCATGGCTCACCTGTCAATTTGTCAGGAAAATATTTTAATGTTGTTCCTTATGGTGTAAATGATGATGGATTTATAGATTATGACCAGGTTGAAAAGCTGGCAAAGGAATGTAAACCAAAGCTTATTGTTGCCGGGGCATCAGCATATGCAAGGGCTATAGATTTTAAGAGATTCAGACAGATTGCCGATGAGGTAGGTGCTGTACTTATGGTGGATATGGCTCATATTGCAGGTCTTGTAGCTGCCGGTGTTCATGAGAGCCCTATACCTTATGCCCATGTTACTACAACTACAACTCATAAGACTCTCAGAGGACCTCGTGGTGGTATGATATTATCCAGCAATGAGGTTAATGACAAATACAATTTTAATAAGGCTGTATTCCCGGGAATTCAGGGCGGACCTCTTATGCATGTTATTGCAGCCAAAGCGGTATGTCTTAAGGAAGCACTTTCTGATGAATATAAAGCATACCAGGCACAGGTTGTGAAAAATGCAAAGACCTTATCCCAGGCTCTTATGGAAAGGGGCTTTAAAATAGTTTCAGGAGGAACAGATAATCACCTTATGCTGGTTGATTTACAAAATCTTGAGCTTACAGGAAAAGAGGTTGAAAAGCTTCTTGATTCAGTTCATATTACATGTAATAAGAATACAGTACCTAATGATCCTAAATCTCCATTTGTTACAAGTGGAGTAAGGCTGGGAACTCCTGCCATAACAACAAGAGGAGCTAAGGAAGAGGATATGATAACAATAGCTGATGCTATTGAAGCTGCTGTTATTAAAAAGGATAACGATAAAGCAATGGCTCTTGTAAAGAGTATTACAGATAAGTATCCTCTTTACAAATAAATCAGGTCATCTGTGGGAAAATATGGAGAACCCGATGGAAAATAATAATTCAGAAAACAAAGACAATAAAAAGAATAGTCAGAATAATGGCAATAAGAATAATGATAACAAAAAGAAGAGCTCAGGAACAATAATAATTCTTGTTTTATCAATTTTTCTTACCCTTATTTTCTGGCAGACATTTAACAGGTTTAAGCAGTCCGGACAGGAGAAGGTAACCTACAGTGAATTCATTTCCATGCTTGAGGATGGAAAAGTAGGAAGTGCAGAGATATATAATGACAAAATTATATTTAAACCGGTGTCCCAGGATGAAAATGCTGTGTATGACACCTCATACTATGTCATTCGTACAGATGATTATTCGGTTGTAGAGAGGCTTCATGATGCGGGAGTAGAATTTGAAGAAATTGACGAAGGAAAAAGTGCCATACTTAATACCATCATTTCTTACGGCATTATGATTGCCGCCTTTTACCTTCTCATGACTATGGTTATGAGAAGTGCAGGAAAAAACGGTGCCTTTGGTGCAGGAAAGTCAAATGCAAAAATGTATGTTGAAAAGGATACAGGTGTAACCTTTGAGGATGTTGCCGGTCAGGAAGAAGCCAAAGAATCCTTGAAGGAGATGGTTGATTTTCTCGATAAGCCCAACAGATATCTGGAGATTGGAGCGAAGCTTCCTAAGGGGGCTTTGCTTGTGGGCCCTCCGGGAACAGGAAAAACTCTTCTGGCCAAGGCGGTGGCGGGAGAGGCCAAGGTTCCGTTTTTTTCTTTATCAGGTTCAGAGTTTGTGGAGCTTTATGTGGGAGTAGGAGCCTCCAGAGTCAGAGACCTGTTTAAAAAAGCTAATACTATGGCACCGTGTATTATTTTTATTGATGAGATTGATGCCATAGGAAGGAGCAGGGATACAAGACATACAGGCGGCGATTCAGAGAGAGAGCAGACCTTAAACCAGTTGCTTTCAGAAATGGATGGCTTTGACAGCTCAAAGGGAATTGTAGTGCTGGCGGCAACTAACAGGCCGGAGGTTCTGGATAAGGCATTGCTGAGACCGGGACGGTTTGACAGGAGAATAATTGTTTCGAAGCCTGATTTAAAAGGAAGAATCGATACACTTAAGGTTCATTCCAGGAATGTTAAGATGGATGAAACAGTTGATTTTAAAGAGCTGGCACTGGCAACGTCAGGTGCTGTGGGAGCCGATTTGGCCAATATAATTAATGAAGCGGCTCTTATGGCTGTCAGAAAGGGCAGGGCATTGGTTTCCCAGAAGGATTTGCTTGAATCTGTTGAGGTTGTATTTGCAGGCAAAGAAAAGAAGGAAAAGCTGTTAAGTAAAGAAGAAAAGCAGATAGTGGCATACCACGAGGTAGGACATGCGTTGGTATCTGCGTTACAAAAGCACACCCTTCCGATTCAGCGTATAACTATAGTTCCAAGAACCTCAGGAGCCCTGGGATATGTATGGCAGGTTCCGGAGGAGGAAAAGCAGTTAGAGAGTAAAAAAGAGCTGGAGGAGGAGATTGTTATATGTCTTGGCGGCCGCGCAGCGGAGGAGCTTATATTTAATTCTATTACCACAGGAGCTTCCAATGATATAGAAAAGGCTACCAATATTGCCAGAACTATGATTACTGTATATGGTATGTCAGACAAATTTGGCATGGTACAGCTTGAGGGAATTACAGGAGAGTACCTTGACAGAAGAAGAGTGCTTAACTGCTCCGAACAGACAGAAACCCTTATTGACCGGGAGGTTAAGGAAATGATAAAAGCCTCCTATGAAAAAGCTTATATGCTGCTTAAAAATAATATTGAGACTCTGGAGAATATAGCGAAGGTTCTTATTGAGAAGGAAAATCTGAGTGGCAAAGAATTCATGGAATTGTTCCGGCAATATCAGGGTACAGAGCTTAAAAATATTGATAAGCTTGTAGATATGGAGAAAGAAGAATAAAGAATGGAATATAATTTTTATGCAACTGTAGCCAGAATGAAATATATAGAGCGCTGGGCATTAATGAGAAATAATCAACCGGAAAATCTGAGTGAACATTGCCTTGAGGTTTCCATGATTGCCCATGCACTGTGTGTTATAGGGAATAAAAGGTATAACAAGAGACTTATGGCTGAGAAAGCAGCCCTGCTTGGAATTTACCATGATGCATCAGAGATAATTACAGGTGATATGCCAACACCTGTAAAATACTATAACAGAAGCATAAAGGATGCCTACAAATCCCTTGAGAATGAGGCTAACCAAAGCCTTATTAACCAGCTTCCACAGGATATACGGGAGGAGTATAAGAGTATTTTCTTTAAAACCGAGGAGCTTTCGTATGAGTGGAAAATGGTTAAGGCAGCAGACAAAATCTCCGCAATGATAAAATGCATTGAAGAAGAAAAGACGGGAAACCGTGAGTTTGTGAAGGCCAGGGAAACGATAGAAAATACAGTGAAAAAGCTTAGAGATGAATATCCGGAGGTGGATGATTTTGTAAGAGAGTTTATACCTCCTTTTTCTAAGACACTTGATGAGCTTAATTAATACAGGAACGGTCCGGCTGATACTGATATATCAACCGGACCGTTCCTTTGTTAATAATATATATACTTTTCCTGCTTATGCTGACAGTTTATCTATTGCAGCTTTAATCCTTGATATAGTTTCTTCCTTGCCAAGTATTGACATGAGCTCTGTAGCTCCACCCGGTGTAGCCTGTTTTCCTGAAACTGCGGTACGCAGAGGCCACATTATAAAGCCTGTTTTATATTCCTTTTCCTTGCCAAAGCATTGAAGAGCTTCAAATAAAGAATCATTATCAAAGCTTTCCTGAGCCTCCAGAACAGGTAAAACCTCTCTGAGTAGTACAAGTGAATTTTCGGGGTTGGTTTTCATCTTCTTATGGGAATACATTTCAATGTCATATTCAGGTATCTCTTCAAAGAAGTCAATCTGTTCCCTGATATCGGTAAGAACTTCTATACGGGATTTAATCATTGAAGCAATCTTTTTAAGGTCTAAAGGCTTTGAAATGACATCCTTCATATAAGGGAGTGCCAGCAGATAAAATTTATCCTCATCCATGGCCTTGATATATTCGCTGTTCATCCATCTGAGCTTAGTCATATCCAAAACAGCAGGAGATTTTGACATATGTGTATAGTCAAACACCTTAACCAGCTCCTCAAGAGAGAAAATTTCACGGTTGTCTTCAGGGCTCCAGCCCAGTAATGCAACAAAGTTGATTATGGCCTCAGTGAGAAACCCCTGATCCAATAAATCCTCAAAGGAGGAGTGACCACTTCTTTTGCTGAGCTTGTGATGGGCCTCATCTGTAATAAGCGGACAGTGAATATAGGTAGGTATCTCCCAGCCAAATGCTTCATAGAGTCTGTTGTATTTTGGAGATGAGGACAGGTATTCATTACCTCTTACCACATGGGTAATATTCATAAGGTGGTCATCCACCACATTTGCAAAGTTGTATGTTGGAAAGCCGTCTGACTTGATGAGTATCATATCGTCAAGCTCTTCGTTTGAAACTGTAATATCGCCATAAAGCTCATCCTTAAAGGTGGTTGTTCCCTCTAGCGGATTATTCTGTCTTATGACATATGGCTTTCCTGCGTCAAGATTAGCCTGGATTTCTTCTGGGGAAAGGTGTAAGCAATGCTTATCATAACGGGAAATGGTTTTACCCTCCATTTCAGTCACAAGGCTGTTAAGCCTTTCCTCGTCGCAGAAACAGTAGTAGGCCTCACCCTTGTCAATGAGCAGCTTTGCGTATTCAAGATATATTCCCTGAGCCTGGCGCTCACTTTGTATATATGGTCCCACACCGCCATCCTTGTCCGGTCCTTCATCATGAATAAGACCTGTTTTGGCAAGTGTTCTGTATATGATATCCACAGCACCCTCAACCTCACGAACCTGGTCGGTATCTTCTATTCTTAAAATAAAATCTCCCCCCTCATGCTTAGCAATAAGATATGCATAGAGAGCGGTTCTGAGATTACCTACATGCATCCTGCCGGTAGGGCTTGGTGCAAACCTTGTTCTTACCTTAGCCATAATATAAATCTCCTTATCATAATAACAATTATATAAATTTTTTCTGGAATTTCTCTTGAGATTATAACCCAATAAGAATGATTTTACAACACAATAGTTGATTATTGAATGGAATTTTAGTATAATAATTCTTGGATTGTTTTTGATTATTTTGCAGATACTATAGAGGAAAGTCAGGTAAAAATATGAGTGGAAGTACAATTGCAATAATATATGGTATAGTTTTAACTCTCTTTTTCGTGTTGCTTGTGGTTTTGACTATAACTTTAATTGCCAGCAAAAAAAAGAAGAATGGTGACGAAGATACAGATTATGCAGACGAGGCCTATGAAGATGCGGATTATGCAGATGAAGCTTACGAGGATGCGGATTATGCAGACGAAGGCTACGAGGATGCGGATTATGCAGATGAAACTTACGAGGATGCGGATTATGCAGACGAAGACTACGAGGATGCGGATTATGCAGACGAAGGCTACGAGGATGCGGATTATGCAGACGAAGACTACGAGGATGCGGATTATGCAGATGAAGCTTACGAGGATGCGGATTATGCAGATGAAGGCTACGAGGATGCGGATTATGCAGATGAAGCTTACGAGGACGCGGATTATGCAGACGAAGACTACGAGGATGCGGATTATGAGGACAGCGCATTTACAGAAGACGAGAATATAGCACAGAATAGCACAATTGAGGACAGCGCATTTACAGAAAACGAGAATATAGCACAGAATAGCACAATTGAGGACAGTGCATTTACAGACAATGATATAAATGATACCGTAGAGGATGAGCAGGTGTATGAGCATGTAAGCTCTATCCCAAGTATCATAAACGATAATGATATAGAAGACGCAGAGCCGGTATTGAATGATGCTGTAGGGGAACAGATGTATAAAGCATCCGATGATAGTGCATTTGCAGATGACAATTTTTCTGACAGCGCATTTTCTGACAGCGCATTTTCTGACAGCGCATTTTCTGACAGTGCCTTCGTCGTAGACAGTGCATTTTCACTAAATGAATCAATCAAAGAGGCTGAAGCATTAAGAGAAGCACTTACAGAAGAAATCCAGACAAAAAAGGCCGATAAAGCTTCGTCCGGAAAGGCAAGACTCAAATCAAATGTACCAAGCACAGATGATTTTTACTGGTACAACAAGATGGATGTCAAGGAGAGACCATCTTATAAATCAGAGGAAATGTATTACCACCATTTTAACATAGCAAAGGATTGCATAGAGGAGCTTCTTATGGAGATGTACGATTGTGCATTAGTCAGGACAGAGGAAATAAAATATATTGCCTATGGAATTGAGCCAAGAGCTGTTTCCATGAAGGAAATATTGACCTCAGGTAATAGAAATTATATGACCCAGGCCAAGCTTAAGGAGCCATCTACCCAGGATCTGGTTAAAATATATGAAAAATGGTGTGGCTATGTTGATAAGCTGTTTGAAAAGATTTATGTTCATGCAGATGAATATACTATAAATGAGATTCGGTCACTTCTCTATGAATTTGGAAGAAGTGATGTAGATGTACTTATAGAGGGTATGTAAACATTAGCCGAAAGGAATTATTTTATTATGCTTATTCAGACACCATGTTTAGAAACTAAAAACGTATTGGAAAAATATTTAAAATACAATCAATATTATGGCTGCGAATTTACCGCAGCCAATAATATTTTATGGTCCCCTTATTATAACGGACGGTTTACAATAATAGAGGATATGCTGGTATTTGTCAGAACAGGAGAAAATGGTATTACGGGAACTACATTTCCTGTGGGAAGGGGAGATAAAAGAAAGGCCTTTGATGCTGTTGCCGAATATTTTTCTTCTAATAATATCCCATTTTTTATGTACCTTGTGGAGAAGGAAATGTATGAGCTTATTGACAGATGGTATCCCGGGAAATATACAATAGAGTATCAGAGAGATGATGCTGATTATCTGTATGAGTGGGAGACTCTGGCATATCTTAAGGGACCTAAGCTCCATGGAAAACGCAATCATATTAATAGATTTCTGGAAAATTATCCGGATTATAAATATGAGATTATTGATGATTCAAATTATAAGGAATGTATAGAGATGGCACATATATGGGCAAAAGAAAATGAATTGGAGGAAAGTGCTGTATACGAGCTTAAGGCCCTTGATTTTGCGTTGGAAAACAGAAGGATACTGGGACTGAATGGAGCTCTTATAAGGGTAAAGGAAAAGGTGATTGCCTTTACTATGGGAGAACCGTTGAAGGAGGATACCTATGTAGTGCATTTTGAAAAGGCCTATGGGGACATTCAGGGAGCATATCCCATGATTAACAGAGAATTTGTAAGACGTAGCCTTAAGGGCTACAGATATATTAACAGGGAAGAGGATATGGGTATACCCGGTTTAAGACATGCAAAAACCTCTTATCAGCCGGTAAGACTTATTGATAAAGGAACAGTAAAGCTAAAAAGAGGCGACCGCTTTAACGATTGAAAACCGTTGAGGCGATCGCCTCCTTCTTTCTGTAGTGGATTTTCTGCTTTTAATCCCGGGCCTCCTCACTATTTTCCAGATTACCCATGAATATTGTCAGTGCCACACACACAATAAATATTAATATCCCAACAATGATCTGAAGAATAGTTGTCTGGGACATATCATATTCCTGGTTTACCTTATAAAATATAGCTATGGGTGACGCAATTACCAAGCCCAGAATACCGCTGTAAGTGGCAGATGCATAATTGTGGAAAAGCCATTCAATAAGCTTGGATATAAAGAAAATACCAATAAGGCAGCCTATGGCAAACGGGGCAAGAATAAGGGATTGTTCAATCATCTTGCCAAAATCAAAATCTTTAAGAGCTGATATAAAGGATTTGACAGAAGCAAGTATTCCAAAATAGTATCCCAAAACCATAAGTACCAGGGAACCGCTTACTCCGGGTATTACCATAGTGGCTGCGGCAATAATTCCCATGAAAAAGACTTTAACCATCATTGAGGCACTTGGAATAAGTAAAACGCTTCCACCATCGCTTCCGTTTAAAAAGGACATTCCTGCGGCAACGGCTGCAAGAAGTGCAAATATAATTATGTTAACAACAAGAGAATATTTGGAATCCATTTTCCTGCCTTCCCTGAGAGACTTAATAAGCATGGGAACCCCACCCAGAATAAGCCCGGTAAATGCTATGGAAGTAGCGAAGGGCTGATTTTCAAGAAGCCAGCCTATTATAAAGGTAAAGCCTACTATACCTGCCAGCATGCCGATAGCCAGTGGAAGCAGAGTTATAAAGCTCCTTTTAAAATCCTTAAACAGATTGGAGATGGATGACAGTATTTTGTCATATATTCCAAATGATACGGCCATTGTACCTCCGCTTACTCCCGGAATGACATTAGCTATGCCAACAAAGATGCCCTTAATTATATCTACCAAAAAATTCATAATTCTTTCCTTTCAGATATCTCACTATAATTATATGTAGAAAAAAAATCACAATACATTATACAATGTAATATATATAAAATCAAACCAATTTTAGTGACGGATTCCTGTCAATTGCACCCCTTCATGTGACAGAGGTGGGGAAAAGTGTAAATATCTTGTATAACCTGTAGTTTTTTGATATAATATGTCGATAAAATATTTTTGGAGAAACAATATGAAAAAATACATTTGTACATTTTCCATACTGCTTTTATGTATTCTGACATTTACGGGATGTGGGAAAAAGCAGGAGGATAAAACGACAGAGCTGGTGGATCAGGAGCATCCGCCTGTGGAAAATACCAGTGTGGATTCGGAGACAAACAGTGAACCTGAGGTCAGTATGGATGAAAGTGGATTTTATCCGGTAAAGGATTATGTTATAACCACTGAGATGACAGTTAATGTGCGTGTTAATCCTTCAACTGATGCCCCGATATACAAGTTATTGGAGGAGGGTACTGTTTTGAAGAGAAACGGATACAATGATCAGTGGAGCCGGGTTGTTCTGGATAATACTGATTTTTATGTTGCCACAGCATATATTGAAGAAACAGAGCCACCTGAGGGAGCGGAGCCTGAGACTGATGAAGCTTCAGAGAATGGAGAGGAAAAAACAGTTGTAAAAAAAATAGTAATAGACCCTGCCAACCAGGCTGACGATAATGTCGCAAAGGAACAGATTGGCCCTGACAGTGAGGAAACAAAAAACGGAGCTTCGACAGGCAGCGTGGGAGCAGGTTATGGAACAAAGGAATATGAGATTAATCTTGTCTACGCCACACTCCTTAAGACTGAGCTGGAGAGCAGAGGATATGAGGTTATTCTTACAAGAGATACCAATAATGTTGACATGACCAATAAGGAAAGAGCTATATTTGCCAACGAGTCCGGAGCGGGCATACTCATCAGAATTCAGATGAATTACAGTATAAATGATGATATGACAGGGGTAATGGCACTCACCATGAGCAATAACAGTATATATAATAGCCGGCTTTACGGGGAAAGCAATGCGCTGGCTACAAGAATACTTCAGGGAATTACAGAAGATATAGAAACCACTAATCATGGCATATATGAGTCAGAGGATATGACCTTAATTAACTGGAGTGAGATACCTGTAGCTGTTATTGGAATAGGGTTTTTAAGTAATTCCACGGAGGAGGAAAATCTTCTGTCAGAGGGATATCAGAGTACTATGGTCAAAGCTATTGCAGATGGTATAGACTACTATTTTGCAAATTAGGAGGGAAAAATGAGAGATTATATATTGATGAGCGATTCCACAACAGACCTGCCGGTTGATGTTGTAAGGAAAATGGGAGTAAAAATAATTCCGTTTTCTTACTCTGTAAATGATATAACAAGGGAACATTATCTGGATGAAAGGGACGATGTCAAGGCATTTTATAATGACCTTCGGGAAGGCTCTATGCCTGTTACATCCCAGGTTAATCCTACACAGTATAAGGAATATTTTGAAAAAACGGTTAAAGAGGGAAAGGATATAATATATATATGCTTTTCGTCAGGCTTAAGCGGCTCCTATCAGTCGGCCATTTTAGGAAAAGATATGTTGGTGGAGGAATATCCCGATGCCCATATAGAAATTATTGATTCTCTTTGTGCCAGTGTGGGAGAGGGAATATTGCTTTATCTTGCAGCAACCCTTAAAGATAATGGAATGGATATGGAGAGCCTTGCAAAATGGATTGAAAATTCAAAGCACAGAATAAGACATTGGTTTATGGTAGAGGATTTGTTCCATTTAAGCAGGGGAGGAAGATTGTCTGCTGTAGGAGCACTGGTCGGAAGTGCACTTAAGATTAAACCTATATTAACTGTGGATGAACAGGGAAAGCTTGTGGTAAAGGCTAAAGCAAGAGGTACCAATAAGGCTCTTGATTATATTCTGTCAATGGTTGAGGCTGAGGGCGGTAATCTTGGAGAACAGATAGTTGTAATAGGACATGCTGATGACCCGGGAAAGGCAGAGAAGTTAAAAGCCATGGTAATGGAGCAGGGCGTAAAGGAGAAAAACATCATGCTGACGACCATTAATCCTATAATCGGAAGCCATGTGGGAGCAGGGATGACTGCTATAGGATTTTTGATGCCTTAGATAACGACGGAATGTGACAAAAATGTGATAAACTTGACACATATTATGGAGAATGATATAATACTTTCGTAACAAAAACGTAATATGTATTTATGCCATTTTTGGAAGGATACTTAATCATGAACAGAAGGCTGAAAAGAAATCTAAGCTCCTTTAGATTATACATAAAAAAGAATATATTGAACGGCAGATATCTGATAAGGAATCTTACCTTTGCAGTTACATTTCTTGGCATTGCGGCTGTAGTAATGGGAGGATTTATATTTTTCGGTGATAAGGGACAGCAGCCGGATGATGCAGTAGTGGCGGCAACCCTGGAGAAGAAGAGCATTACAGTGATTGAAACGGATAACCTTGATCCGGTATCGGTACCTGTTCTTCTTGCTCAGATGGATGATGGAAGCATTACCAGTGTGCAGCCTAACGATGCAAAGCTGGTTGCAGATATTTCCGTGGAATATAAGGATAAGCTGGTAGCAATTACCAATGATATTAATGTACGAAAAGAGAATAATACAGACTCCGACATAATAGGAAAGCTTAATTATGGTAATATAGGCGTAGTGATCTCCCGTGACGGAGAGTGGATTTACTTTTCATCAGGAGCTGTTAAGGGATATGTAAAGGAAGATTATGTAGTTACAGGAGATGCTGTTAGGGATTATATTTCTCCGGGTGCGGATTATACTTACGCAACCCCGGTTTATAATGATGATTCCGAAGGCGACATGAAGAAGCCTGAAAGAACCGAAGAGAATACTACCACAGAGAATAAAACTCAGGAAACTACAGCTGAAGAAACTACAGTCGAGGAAACTACAACAGAGAATACTACTGTGGAAGAAACAACAGAGGAAGCTGCTGCAAATGACAACTATATAACAGTCCAGCCTACTAACAGAGGTGCAATAACTCTTACGGAGGATGAGATTAAGCTTATGGCTGCCATTGTTACACTGGAAAGCGGAAGCGAATCCTATGAAGGACAGCTGGCAGTTGCCAATGTTATATTAAACAGACTTGAAAAGGGATACTGGGGCAACACAATAACCAGCGTGATATATTCGCCGGGGCAGTTTGATACGGTTAACTCATCTTATCTTGATTATTATATTGAGAACGGTGCGGCTTCAACATCAATTCAGGCTGTGAATGATGCTCTTGCAGGCAATAATAATATCGGCACCTTCCTGTCATTCAGGGCGATGTACATTGTCAGTGATCCGGATTCCTTTGGAACACATACTATAATCGGTAATCATTTGTTTTACTAAAAATATATGGGGCTTACGCAATGTGGCGTGAGCCCTTAATTGTGTGTATAAATGCATAAAAAATGAATAATATACAGAAGTGATGTATAAACAATACAAATATAGAACAAAATTTAAGTTTGTATTGCATATTTATTCTGATGGTTGTATAATCGTGTATAGCTTTCAAGAAAAGAGGTAAAAAATATGATAAAGGTTGGAATAATTGGTTCTACCGGTTATGCCGGACAGGAATTAGTAAGAATTCTTCTTGGCCATAAGGATGCAGAAATTGTGTGGTATGGTTCAAGAAGCTACATAGATAAGGACTATTCCCAGGTATATGGTAATATGTTCAGAATTGTTGACAGTAAATGTATGGATGATAATATGGAGGAGCTTGCGGATAAGGCAGATGTAATTTTTACTGCTACTCCTCAGGGCTTGTGTGCATCTCTTGTAAATGAGGAAATATTATCAAAGACAAAGATAATAGATTTATCGGCGGACTTCAGGATTAAGGATGTAAATGTATATGAAAAATGGTATGGCATAGAGCATAAAAGCCCTCAATTTATAGATGAAGCTGTATACGGATTATGTGAGATAAATCGTGAGGATATAAAAAAGGCAAGGCTTATTGCCAATCCGGGCTGTTACACAACCTGTTCAATCCTTTCTCTGTATCCACTGGTCAGGGAAAAAATGATTGATGTAAATACAATTATCATAGATGCTAAATCAGGTACCTCAGGAGCAGGAAGAGGTGCTAAGATAGCCAATCTTTACTGTGAGGTAAATGAAAGTATTAAAGCCTATGGGGTAACAACCCACAGACATACTCCTGAGATTGAAGAACAGTTGGGATATGCTTATGATGGGAAACCGTTGCTGCTTAATTTCACGCCTCATCTTGTACCTATGAACAGGGGAATTCTTGTTACTGCATATGCAAATCTCAAGGAGGATTATGAATATGATGATATAAAAGCGGTATATGACAGATATTACGGTAATGAACAGTTTGTCAGAGTACTGGAAAAGGGAATCTGCCCGGAAACAAGGTGGGTAGAGGGAAGTAATTATGTCGATGTAAACTTTACAATAGATTCACGTACTAAGCGGGTTGTAGTTATGGGTGCTATGGACAATCTGGTTAAGGGAGCTGCAGGACAGGCAGTACAAAATATGAATCTTATAATGGGACTTCCTGAAAATGAGGGGCTTATGATGCCTCCTATGTTTCCGTAATAAGAGTATCAGTGAATAGAAAGGAAAGAGCTGTATGGATATTACAATAATTGATGGTGGAGTTACAGCCCCAAAGGGCTTTAAGGCAGCAGGAGCAAGAGCCGGAATAAGGCAGGGAAAAACAAACAAGGATATGGCTATGATATATTCCGAAAGGAAAGCTGCTGTGGCAGGAACCTTTACAAGAAATGTAGTAAAGGCTGCACCGGTTTTATGGGATATGCAGGTGTGCAGGGAAGGAACTGCCCAGGCCGTAGTTGTAAACAGTGGTATAGCCAATGCATGTACAGGAGATGAGGGATATGAGAATGTGGTTGAAACTGCCGGTCTTGTAGAAAAATATCTGGGAGTTGAAAAAAATCATGTTCTTGTGGCATCTACCGGTGTAATTGGATTTACGCTTCCTATGGATGCTATTTCAAAGGGCGTTGGCATGCTGAAGGACATGTTAAAGGATACAAGGCAGAGTGCAACAGATGCAGCCGAGGCAATCATGACAACAGATACACACAAAAAGGAGTATGCTGTAAAAATCTCCATAGATGGTGTTGAGGTGACAATAGGGGCTATGTGCAAGGGCTCCGGGATGATTCATCCTAATATGGGAACTATGCTGGGATTTATTACCACTGATGCAGATATAGATAATAAGCTTTTGGGCAAAGCCTTAAAGGAAATAATTGAAGATACATTCAATATGGTTTCCGTGGACGGTGATACCAGCACAAATGACACTGTAGTAGTAATGGCAAATGGTATGGCTGGGAATAAAAAAATATGTGATGAAAGCGATGAAGGCTATCAGCTCTTCAGGGAAGCATTGCTCAATGTCAATACTCATCTGGCTAAGGAAATTGCTTCAGATGGCGAAGGAGCAACCAGATTATTTGAGGTAAAGGTTCAGGGAGCTTCTGATAAGTCAACAGCCAGGCTGGTAGCAAAATCCATAGTAACATCTAATCTTACAAAGTGTGCAATCTATGGAAAAGATGCTAACTGGGGAAGAATATTATGTGCCATGGGATATTCGGGGGCATCGTTTGACCCATACCGGGTTGATATAACCATATCCAGTGAAAAGGGAAAACTTAAGCTGGTGGAAAATGGTAAAGCTACTGATTTTGATGAGGAGCTGGCAACACTTATCCTGTCACCGGGGGTGGTGACAGCTATTGCCGACATGAAATCAGGTGATGGTGAGGCTACAGCCTGGGGCTGTGATCTTACATATGATTATGTGAAGATAAATGCAGATTATAGATCATAGAAATAGAAAACAGGAGAAAAGATATGATAAATAATGAGTCGATGGAAATGAATCTGGAAAAAGCCCAGACACTTATTGAAGCAGTGCCATATATACAAAAATTCAACGGAAAAAAGGTTGTTGTAAAATATGGCGGAAGTGCTATGGTGGATGATGACTTAAAATACAATGTAATAAGAGATGTAGCTCTTTTAAAATTAGTCGGAATGGAACCTATTATTGTACATGGCGGTGGAAAGGAAATCAGCTCATGGCTTAAAAGGATAGGCAAGGAATCAGAATTTATCAACGGACTTCGTGTTACAGATGAGGAAACGCTGGATGTGGCTGAGATGGTTCTGTCAAAGGTGAATAAATCCCTTGTGTCTCTTATGCAGCAAATGGGACTTAAGGCTGTAGGTATCACAGGAAAGGATGGGGGACTGTTAAAGACAAAAAAGAAGGTTACAGATGGAATAGATATAGGCTATGTAGGCGAGGTAGTAGACGCAGACAGCCAGATTATCGATACGCTTATTGAAAAGGATTTTATTCCTGTTATAGCACCTATCGGAATGGGTATAGAGGATAATCATGGATATAATATCAATGCAGATGATGCAGCCTGTGCTGTGGCAACGGCCATTAATGCAGAAAAACTGGTATTTTTGACTGATATAGAGGGGGTTTTTGTTGACCCTTCCGACAAATCAACTCTTATTTCCGAGATGTCAATCAAGGAGGCTCAGGAATTTATAGATAAGGGTGTTGTGGGAGGAGGTATGCTCCCAAAACTAAACAACTGTATTGAAGCTATGAAGAATGGAGTATCCACTGTACATATTCTGGACGGAAGGATTCCTCACGGACTCCTTCTTGAGTTCTTTACTGAAAAAGGAATAGGAACAGCAATGGTATAATATTTGTTTTTCCCACACATACTAAGACAAAAGTAATTAAGGAGGATAGTATATGTGGGGATGGATAATTGCCATTGTATCCGGTGCACTTATGAGTGTTCAGGGTGTATTTAATACAGGTGTTACAAAACAGACATCAACCTGGCTCGCCTCAGCCTGGGTAGCAATATCCGGTTTTGGGGTGGCCTTTTTATTATGGGCTGTTTTTGAGAGAAATAAAGCACCCATAATGTCACTTGCAAGGATAGACAGTAAGTATATGCTTTTAGGTGGAGTTATGGGTGCATTTATTACCTGGACTGTTATTCAGAGCATGACGGCTCTCGGACCTGCAAAGGCAGTAATGCTTATTGTCATATCGCAGCTTATTGTTGCATATATTATTGAACTGCTGGGATGGTTTGGCGTAGAAAAAGTAGAATTCCAGTGGACAAGGCTTCTGGGGATTCTTATTTCTATAGGTGGTTTTATCCTTTTTAAGTGGGAAAAGTAAATTTTTTTTAGAGGATATTACTATTGTAAATTTAATCTGACTTAGGTACAATAGGAGTGTGTTTTACCAATGCATATTATTACATTAAAGGTGAGGTGATATTATGCATAGGTTATTTATATGCTGTTTAATGGCTCTTTTTCTTACTGCATGCAACAAAACAGGTGCTGCCCTCGTAACCAAGCAGGAAAGCATTGCCGAAGCAGATCTTTCGGCAGATACCGGGAACGCAGATGATGAAGCTCCGGTAGCGGTCTATGTGTGTGGTGCTGTTAATTCCCCGGGAGTATATTATCTTCTCCCCGAGGCTATAAAGGAGGATGCACTTCTGGCAGCAGGGGGATTTGCCACCGGAGCCAGTGAGAATTATATTAATCTTGCTGAACAAATTACTCCGGGGGAAAAGATATATTTCCCGGAAGAGAGTGAGCTTGATCAAGAAGAACTGACCGGTACAGGTGTGGACTCGGGTGGCCGGGTTAATATTAACAAGGCTACAGTGGAGGAACTTATGACTCTTCCCGGGATTGGAGAGAATAAGGCAAATGCTATTGTGGAATACAGAGAAAATAGTGGTTATTTTTCATGTATTGAAGATATTATGAATATTCCCGGAATTAAGGATGGAGTCTTTAATAACATAAAGGATTGTATTGTGGTTAATTGAGGTGACATATGAAAAAAATATTAGTTGTTGATGACGAGAAATCAATTGTAAAGGGCATAAAATTCAGCTTAGAACAGGATGATATGCAAGTCGATGTTGCATATGATGGCGGTGAGGCTATAGAAAAGGCAAGGGATAATGATTATGATATTATTCTGCTGGACATTATGCTGCCGGTATATACAGGGCTTGAGGTGTGCCAGATGGTGAGAGAGTTTTCGGATGTTCCTATTATTATGCTTACTGCAAAGGGTGATGATATGGATAAAATTCTCGGTCTTGAATATGGAGCTGATGATTATATAACAAAGCCCTTTAACATATTAGAGGTAAAGGCCAGAATTAAGGCAATTCTTAGAAGAAATATAAAGACTTCACCTGAGCAGCCTGAATCCAAAACTATTGAGATAAAGGGTCTTAAGATTGACTGTGACAGCCGAAGGGTTTATATAGACGGAAAAGAGGTAAATCTTACTGCTAAGGAATTTGATCTTGTATATCTTCTTGTATCTAACCCTAATAAGGTTTATTCAAGAGAACAGCTTCTTAAAACAATATGGGGGGCATCATATCCGGGGGACGCAAGAACCGTGGATGTCCATGTAAGAAGGTTAAGAGAAAAGATAGAGGCTACCCCTGCCACCCCAAAGTATATTCATACAAAATGGGGTGTGGGATACTATTTTCATAGCTGATTACCAAATCAGGGAATACAGGTGATTCTTTATATTATCATCAGCAAAAGTAAGCTCAATACTGTTTCTGTATATTGAAGCAAGCTCATTTTCCGTAAGCCCCAGCTTTGATACACATAGATAAAGCTCATCACTCATAGTGGTATGGCTTACGGTTCTGTTATCTGTATTAATACATACGGATAATCCTGTATCGAGAAATTTTCTAAGAGGGTAGATCTCGTCAGAAGATACAGCCCCGGTCTGAAAGTTGGAGGTAGGACACATTTCTATCCCCAGTTTCCTTTCTGCGCAAAGTACCATAAGCTCCGGCTCCTTTATCAGGGCGATTCCGTGACCGACTCGTTTTGCACCAAGACTTAGGGATATTCTTACATTTTCTGCCCGGCCACATTCTCCTGAATGTATGGTAAATGGCATATTATATTTTCTTGCAGCTTCAAAAAGACGTACAAATTTTTCATTGTCAAAAGCTGCCTCGTCTCCTGCCAGATCCATGGCACATATCCCCTGCCCAAGATATGGAAGAGCTTCCTTAAGAACCTGTATATTTGTTTCCTGGGAGTGATGTCTCATGGCACAGACAATAATATTTCCATCTATGTCATATTTTGCTTTTCCCTTCCTTAAACCCTCTATGGAGGCTTCGTATATTTCCCGGTATGTGAGACCTTCCTGCAAAGATAGAGCCGGTGCAAACCTAAGCTCGATATATTTTACATTTTCTGCTGCAGCCTGGGCCATTACATCCATTATGCCAAGTGTAATATTTTTTTCACTTTGAAGACATTTTACCGGCAGGTCAAAGCAGTTAAGATATTCTTTCAGGCTTTTGCAGTTTCCGGGAGCGATAAGACTTTGGGATATCTGTGAAGAAGTCTCTGATAGTTTCAGTGTGTTTTTTACAAAATCCGGTGAGAGTGAGCCATCCAGATGGCAGTGCAATTCTATTTTTGGAAGAGCTTTAATTTTTTCGTATAAATCATTATATTTTTCCATGCCATACCTCCTTTTGAATTACATTTACAGCTATAATTGTATCAGCTTGAAAACCTTTTAACAAGAACCTTGAATGGATAAAACAGGTGTGTTAATATGGAGTAAGCTTCGATTGAATGGAGATGGCAGATTGAAAAAGATTAACATTAGCTTAAGAGCGTTTGTGACATTAATGATTATGCTGTTGTGTGGCATGATGCTTGTGCTTTATGCATTGGTATCCAACAGGGTATATTATGAAAAATACAAAAAAGATGTGATTAATAATATAAAGGAGCAATGTACGAGTTTATCAGATGAGTTACAAAATAACAGATTTGAATTTGATCACAGTATGGCCCTTGCAGGGGAAATCAGTTCGGCTGCAGGGCTGCTCAATGCCAGGATTATGGTAGTTAACAGAGACTACAGGATTGTCTGTGATTCCCGGGAAGAAAGTGATTTGTCATTCATTATTAATCCGGATGTAATAAGTGTTATGACCGGTGAAAAAAAAGAAATTCTTTCTGATGAAGATGCTTTTGTCCATTATATCGTTCCTGTAATTTATGAGGATGATGTCCGGGGAATTATTATTGTAAATGCATCTCTTAAAGGCTTAAAGGAAAATTCCTCAATGAGAATTTCGGGGAACATTACCCTTGGAGGAATTATAATGCTGTTTTGTACGCTGGGAGCTTTTTTGATAGGTTATGCCAGCGTACGGGGAATAAAGCGAATCAACAGGCAGATTGAGAATGCCGGTGTCGGACACCTTGATGAACAGATACCGCTTGAGGGCTTTAAAGAATTCCGTACCCTTACGAACAGCTACAACAATACAATAAATAAGCTTATGGTAATAGATTCAACAAGGCAGGAATTTGTATCCAATGTATCCCATGAGCTTAAGACCCCTATTACATCAATGAAGGTTCTGGCTGATTCGCTGGTTCAGAATGAAGAAGCAGACCTTTCCATGTATAAGGAATTTATGAATGACATTATTGAAGAAATAGACAGAGAAAGCAAGATTATTACCGATCTGCTTACATTGGTAAAAACTGACCGTAAGGATAGTGAGATGAACATAGAAGAGGTTAGTATAAATAACCTCATTGAGGTCATATTAAAAAGAGTGTCGCCTATAGCCCAGAGCAGAGGAATTGAGATAACCTATGAAAGCTACAGAACTGTCAGTGCAGAGGTGGATGAGGTTAAGCTTAGTCTTGCAATCAGCAACATAATAGAAAATGCTGTCAAATATAATGTAGATAATGGATGGGTCAGAGTAACCCTTAATGCTGACCACAAATTTTTCCATATTAAGGTCGCCGATTCGGGAGTAGGAATTCCGGATGATTGTAAGGAACACGTATTTGACAGATTTTACAGGGTAGATAAAGCAAGAAGCAGAGATACCGGTGGAACAGGACTCGGCCTTTCCATAACAAGGAATGTAATCAGGATGCACAAGGGTAATATAAAGCTTTACAGTGAATCCGGAGAAGGGACAACATTTACAATAAAGATACCTATTAAATATGTGGAGAATTAATATGAAAAGATATATACTTATGCTCGTAATGGCTTTTGCTGTCATTTTTACCACCTCCTGTAATAAGGAAGAAAAGGCAGAATCCACAGAGCCCACAGAATTAAATGAAAATAGTATGGCTGATATATATTATCCTGACCTTAAACAGGTTGTAAAAGGAGAAAAACGATACCAGCTAAAACAGCCTGATTCCATTTCATCCTCTGTGGAGGAGCTTATGGCCTGTATTATGTCATACCTGGATGAGAGAATGGAGTATCATACTTATCTTCTGGATGGAGATGATAATCTTACACTCCAGTTTACCTGTAATGGTGAATATGATAAGGAATATATGCTTCTTTCCTATGCTGCTGTAACAAGAACCCTTTTTCAGATAAAGGATATCAATAGTATAAGTATAGTATTATCAGATGAACAGGGTGATATAATAGAAAGTAATTTTTATCTTCGAAATTCATTTTATTTCTACGATTACCAGGATTAAATCCGGAGGTTTATGAAAAGAATATTATTATGGTCGGCAGGAATGTTTGCACTTGGAGAGGTGACTTATATTTGTCGTGGACCTATGGCATTTTGCATGGCTATGGCTATGCTTATTTGCGTTGCCTTAAGCCTTAAGAACAAGGGCAGATTTATCAGGGAAATAATCCATGTGTACATTTGCTTTGCTCTGGGCTTTATATATTTTTTTATTTATGAAAGCTTCCTTCCTGTAGGATATGATTGCCCCCCGGAGGAGTATTGTATTGAAATATATGGAATAGTTACAGAGTATTCAATGGAAAAAGACAGCGTAACGATAAAGACAGGTAACGGACCGGGAAGCTATAAGATAATAATATATGCTTTGGGGACACCAGAAGAAAAGTACAATGTTGGTGACAGATATGCATTGGAGGGTGTCGTAAGCAGTATATCTGCTCCCTCTAATCCCGGAGTAATGGATATGAAAAAATATTATTATTCCAGAAATATAATTTTTACAGCCCGGGGAGAAAATGTGACAATTAAACCCCTCCCTGAAACAGGTGGTTCCTTTTTACAGAAAATGGAGGATGTCTGGTACGGTATAGTAAGAAAGATATACGATGTAAGAAACTATCTTATAAATGTTGTGAAGAACAATACCGATGAGCAAACAGGAGGATTTATAACAGGAATTCTTTTTGGGGATAAAGCCGGTGTAGATAGTGAAATTAAGGAGCTTTTCCTGGCAAACGGTATAGGACATATTCTGGTTATATCGGGACTTCATGTTTCTTTGATCGGGGATCTTTTGTACAGACTTTTGTCACGCTGTTTTACCGACAAAAGAGTGGCCGGAATGATTACCTCCGTATCAGTGATTTTGTACGGAATAATGGCAGGGGCAGGTGTTGCAACCATAAGGGCTGTTATTATGCTTCTTGTGGCTTTTCTGGGGGAACAGTTTTCCAGGGATTATGATATGCTGACAGCTATGTCAATGGCATTGGCAGTTATGATAATAAAAAATCCATTTGCCATTCTGGACGGAGGAATGGTATTGAGCTTCGGAGCTATTGGAGGAATAGCCCTGGGAGATTACCTTATAAAAGAATTGTCAATAAAAAAGATAAAGCCCTTTTGCAGAGTAATTAATTTTCTTGCCACGTCCTTGATTATGTCCTGTGGGATCAATCTGGTTCTCACGCCTATAATATGTAATGAATATTATGGATTTCCCTTATATTCAATCTTAATTAACCTTATAGTCACCTCGGTATTTGAGATTATGGTGATTTTTGCCATAGCAGGAGTAATATTATCAATAATTATCGGTGAATGGGGAAGAATTGTTTTTGCCTTGGTGGGAGCAGGGCTCCGGGGGATTATTTCATTGTGCGGTTTTTTTGCGGATATGCCCTTTTCTTACATCAATACAGGATATCTGGGATATGGGATTTGTGCTCTTTGTTATTTGTACATCATTTTTGTTATTATACTGGTTAACAGAAAAATACAAAGAAGGATAAGAGATTACATATATTGCAGACTGCATGTAACCTTTATGGCAAAAAAATGGCATAAAATTATATTTGGGTGCTGCATGGGTGCTCTGGCACTTATGACTGTGACAATTGGTTTTACATATCAAGCCATGCAGAGGGAAATTATTGTATTTGCAGATGTGGGGCAGGGAGACGGAATTTTGATAAGAACAGGACAGGGATGCAATATGGTTATAGATGGTGGCTCCTCCTCTAACAATAATCTGGGGGAATATGTCATAGCTCCTATGCTTAAATATTACAATATGGTGAAGGTGGATTACTGGTTTGTGTCTCATACGGATAAGGACCATATCACTGGCCTTATATATGTGCTTCAGGAAGAAAACTGTGGAATTGAGGTTGATAATATTATTATGGGGGAAAATTATAAGGATGGATACAAGGAAAAGGAGAAGGATGAATCACTGAATGTAATATTGAATCTTGCTAAGGAACGGGGTGTAAATATAATATATATGAATCAGGGAGATTATGTTGAGCTTGATAATCGAAGGATAAGCTGCGTAGCTCCTGTGGCAGGGAAAAAGTATGAGGATAAAAACCAGTCAAGTCTGGGACTTCTTTATACCACCCCGGATATGGAAATTCTTTTTACAGGGGATATGGATTCTGTGGCCATTGATTATATGCTGGATTCTACTGCTATAAATGAGAAGGTGTACGATGAAAAGGAAGAAAAAATACTTATTTTAAAGGTACCGCATCATGGCTCAAAATATTCAATTAACCGGGAATTATACAATATATACAAGGCTCAGTCAGGGGTAATCTCCTGTGGAAAAAACAATAAATACGGACATCCCCACAATGAGACCCTGGAGGCTCTGGAGACGATGGGTATACAAAGCTTTTGCACCGACAGGAATGGGGCTGTAATAGTTAAGTCTGACAGAAAAGGTAAAATAACAGCAGAAGCCTATGGCAATTAAGCTTAGAGCAATTGGAAGATAGGAGCAAAAATGATGGCATATGATTGCCAATAAAAGATTAAATGTGCTATAGTAGAAAATAATAGAAATATGTATTTAATCAGATAATAATATAATAATGAGGAAATGATGTATGGCAGATGCAAATGGTATGTCAATTATAAATGCACAAATAAAATCAGAACAATTTTCCAACCTGTATCTGTTGGGAGGAACTGAGGAATATCTTGTAAAGCAGTATAAGGAGAAGCTTATCGATGCCCTGACTGATGCAAGGGAGTCCATGAATTATGGTGAATTTAAGGGAGATTGTGCAAGAGAGGACGAGATAATATCCATTGCCTCAACAATGCCTTTTTTTGCGGACAGAAGAGTTGTTCTTGTAGAGGACAGCGACTTTTTTAAAAAAGGTAATGATAAGATGGAGGCTTTTTTCAAGGAAATTCCGGAGACAACGGTTCTTGTTTTTTCCGAAAAAAATATAGATAAAAGGTGCAAAGCCTACAAGGAAATCGCAAAGCTTGGAACTGTGGCATTATTTGATACACCTGACGAAAGGACATTGCTTATATGGCTTAAGGGATTATTTACAGGGGAAGGCTTTGCAATTGAGGACAGCGCAGTGTTTAAGCTGCTCCAATATGTGGGAAGTGATATGAACACCCTTTATAATGAAGCGGAAAAGCTAAAGTGCTATGGGATGGAAAAGAAGGTAATAACTCCCGATATGGTAGAATATCTTACAGTTAATCAGATAGAAGGGAAAATATTTGATATGATGGAGGCACTATCCCAAAAGAATAAAAAGAAAACAGTAGAATTGTATTCAGAGCTGGTACATTTACGGGAGCCGGCAATGAGAATACTATATCTTATAACAAGACAGTTCAATATGCTGCTTAAGACAAAGCTTGCCCTGGAAAAAGACAAGCAGGGTGGGAATATTGCAGCTGTGCTTAAGGTTCAGCCCTTCGTAGCAAAAAAGTATAAGAGCCAGTGTGCAGCCTATTCCTATGACGGGCTTGTGGAAATAGTTAATATGTGTCAGAAAACAGATATGGCAATCAAGACAGGGAAAATGCGAGATGATATGGCAGTAGAGCTACTTGTAATGACTTTGCTTAATGAATGACACTAATGCGATAATCAATCCAATATGGGAAAATAAGTAATATAAAGTGATAATAAAAAAGAATCATCAAACCCGGGGATATGGAAAAATCCTGCTTAAGGTTTATGATTCTTTTTTATGTATGGGAATTCTTTGATGATTCCCACAGAAATTATTGAACGGTAATTTAAGCCATCTTGTTAACTGCAAGAGTTAAACGGGAAATCTTTCTTGAAGCTGTGTTCTTGTGGAAGATACCCTTTGATGTAGCCTTGCCAATCTCTGATGTAGCAACCTTAAGAGCTGCTTCGGCAGCTGCCTTATCGTTGTTAGCTATAGCAGCCTCAACGTTTTTAACCAAAGTCTTAATCTTGGACTTAATCATCTTATTTCTTAATGTCTTAGTTTCGATTACAAGAATTCTTTTCTTTGCAGATTTGATATTAGCCATATCTGACTCTCCTCCATAAAAATAATCAATAGTTGTTTATATATCATCACTTCAATCAAGACACGAACAGCTTACCCACACCACCAGATAAGCCGGACTAAAGTGAAATACTCTGTCCGTACACCTTTGCACGCAAGATTTAGAATAACAAAAAGCCTATATTATGTCAATACCTTTAAGAGCAATTTTGCAAAATTGTTTGGCAAAAGAACCGTTATATATGGGCTTTGCGGCTATGAATTGCTCTTTGAATACTCTTTTATCAGCTTATCGTAGTCCTCAATAGGCATAGGCTTGGCAAAAAGGAAGCCCTGGCCTATTTCACAGTTGATGGATTTGAGCATATCCAGCTGCTCAACCTCTTCAATACCCTCACTTACAACTCTGATATCAAGTGCATGAGCCATATCAATTATACTCTTAAGTATACAGGTGGCATTCTTGTCATGAGCTGCGGAACGGGCAAGGAAATCGTGGTCAAGCTTTATGACATCAATAGGTAAGTCTCTGAGCAGGGTAAGTGAAGAGTATCCTGTTCCGAAATCATCCATGTTAATTATAAAATCCATCTCCTTAAGCTGCTTTAGTACATCAATCATCTGGTCATAGTTTTCGGCAAAAATGCTTTCTGTTATTTCGAATTCAATGTAATGATGAGGTATGTAATACCGTTCTACGATTTCCTGTACCTTGGCAAGGAAGGAAGGGTGGGCCAGGGTAACTCTGGAAAGGTTTACCGAAAACGGTAATACATATATATCATTGTTCAGATACTTCCTGAGAGAAATGCAGGCACGCTCCAGCATAAAACAGTCAATCTGATAAATAAATCCGTTCTTCTCAAAGGAAGGGATAAAGGCAGCAGGCTCCAGAAAGCCCTTTGACGGAGAAATCCATCGTACCAAAAGCTCGGCCCCGATAAGATCGTTGGAAGCAATATCATATTTTGGCTGGGCATATGCACAAAATTCGTTGTTTTCCAATGCGCCATGCATGCTGTTCTCAATCTGGGCTTCATCCAGGACTTTTTTGTGATATTCATCATCATAAAATGCGTAGGATACCCCCATGCTGAAGTCAACAGATTTTGCAGCCATCATAGCCCGGTCTACAAGTCGGTTGACAGAGTAGGAATGCATGGTTTCGTCAATAATGAGAATTCCTGTAACAAAGTCTACTACAAATCTGTCCTGAACGGTACGACAGGCATCATGAATCTCACTTTTGATATTATTAAATGTAGCCATAAAGCTGTCCTGACTCTTGAAATGAGTAAGCATTATGTATGTATCACTTATGACTCTTGCAAAAACCTCATCCTTATTAAGGTATTTTGCAAGAACGTCAGCCACGGTCTTTAAGGTTTTGTCTCCGATGGAATGGCCATAGGTTTCATTTATATATTTAAAGTTCTTTATGTTAAAGTAGAGCATTACAAAATCCTCATCAGGATTATCGGAAAGAATTTCCTGTGCATCCACCTTGAATTTTTCGAAGTTTCCATAGCCGGTAACAATATCCTTGTAGGAAGCCTCGGCAATTTTCTTTTCAATGGTAAGGTTTTGCTCTATTTCCTGTCTGAGCCTCTCGGACTTGGTCTGTTTATGCACTCCCGCCGAAATGAGGAAGGAATTGGTTCCGGCACTCCATTTAATCGGAGACATATATATGTCAAGATTTTCGTCGGTAACTTTATTCAGACGGGTAAGCTTGACAGGAGTATTGTCCTGCATCTTATGCAATGGGCAGTCTATACATGGGGAACCCTCCTGGTACATACTGCTGTAGCATTTTGTATTAAGCCTCAGGTTAGGATAGTAATCAGTGGCAGATTCATTAAAATACATAACGTCATAGCTGTCTCTGTCCACTACTACGATAGGATTTTGAACCAGGTTAAAGGTTCTTATGGTATCTTCCCTGAGCATAGCCATATTGCGCTGATTCTGTTTGGAACATATTGCCTCAGCAATAAGCTTAAATATAAGCTTAAAGGTAGATAGTACAGAAGCAGACCAGGTACCGGACTGATTCATGGAATAAAAGCTTATATATCCGATAATTTTGCCATTGAGAGTTATTCTGGATTGAATAAGCCTTTTCACACCCATTGACTCAGGATTCATACTGGAATAATTAAGCTTTATAAGGGAGGTATCTGAGGAGTATACCATTCCGTCGGTACCAATGGAATCAAGCTCCTCAAATACGGATGCCGGAGTATGCTGGCAGATGTCTCTGTCATTGTGAATTCCCTCCCGGCACCATTGATGTGTACAGTCAACAAAGCTGGTGTTATATCCGTATTCCCACACACAGATTTTGTCAATATCATAGTTATCACCGATTATTTTCAAGGCTTTTTCAATGGCAGAATAGTTATTGATGCTGCCAAAAAGGATAGATAAAAGCTCGTTTATTATTTTCTCTTCAGCAGATTCGATTGCCTTTTCTTTATCACGGTTGTTTTTATATTCGCCCCGCTCCATGGTCTCCTGATAACAGGAATATTGATTCTTGCCATTGAGCTTTGCCTGATATAAGGCAGTATCAGCATTTTCAAGAAGAACGTTATAAGGTATCGGCTCATTGGTAGAAGCAATACCAATACTTAGAGTTACCTTGCAATTGTTGCTGTCACCGGGATATTTTTCACTGAGTCTGTTTGCAATAAGCCCGGCCTTTTCACAGGCAACATTGGTATCCAGCAGATTTGTAAAATATACGCAGAATTCGTCACCACCAAGTCTGCCGGCAAGATCATAATCGCCGGTATATTCCATGAGGGCATTGGCAATGTCCACAATGACCTCGTCCCCCTTAAGGTGTCCGTAGGTATCATTGATATTTTTAAAATCATCTATATCCACCAGCATAAGCACATTATAGCTGTTGCTGTTAAGCTCACGGAGGCTGGACTTAATTTTGCTCTCTGTGGTAGCTTTATTAAGTAATCCTGTCATCAGGTCGGTTTCAGCCTTGGAAAGCAGCTTTTGCTGTTCTATTTTCTGTGAGTGGATATTTCTCAGAAGCCCCACAACTCTGATAGGGTTATTGCTATCGTCATAAATTGTGGAAAAAGTGGAAAAATACCATTGGTATCCACCGTTTTTGGTATTGAGCTTAAATTCTGTGGAATAATATTCCATACCCTGACGGGCCAGTTTAAAAAGCTCCTCAAGTGCGCTCTTTGTATCCTGTGAAACCAGGGCAGAGGATATCATATTTTCCGCCGGATTGTAAATAATGGACGAACCTTCAAAAATATGATTGAACTTTTCTGCAAAGGTTACAACATCCTCTTTTATATCGTATTCATAGGGCAGCTCCTCGGATATATCCGAGATAATCAGGTATTTTTGCTCCTCAAGCATAGCCTTCATCTCGGCAATTTTCAAATCAGTTATATCGCTCATAACAAGGTTGACTACAGGGAAGCCCTCAGACATTTCCCCTGCTCTTGCGAAGATGGCATTGACCCATTTTGTTGTGTTATCTGCACATTTGATGCGGAAGTTGACTATTACGGAATTGGTATCCTCGGTTAAATCCGCAAGGGCATCAATGACTATGGAAAGATCCTCGCCTAATACAAGAGGGAGAGTGTGCTTTCCGAATTTGGAACGATATTCCTTAGGTGTATAGCCGCACATCTTATAAAAATAGTTGTTGGCCCAGGTAAGGGTAAGGTTATTATCAAGGAGATGCTTGCTTACACCACTGGGAACAGTATTGGCAAAAATTTCAAGGTCTGTCTTTGCCTTTGCTGTCTCACTGGCAGCACTTTCCAGATTGGTTATATCGGTGAAAACACATTGCAAAACGTCACGTCCGTCATTGAGAGTGAAGGCCTGACCATTGTTGAGTACAGTAAGTATAGCACCGCTTTTGGTGACAATCCGGTGCTGGATACTGACCATATTGGATATGCTAAGCTGGTAGTTGATGGACGCAATTACCTCGGCAAAATCTTCTACATAAAGAAGGTTATCCAGAGTACATATTTTCCTCGAAAGCTCCCTTGGGGAATAGCTGGTCATGGTGCACAGCCCCTGGTCAAAATCCAGTATATTGTATGGTGCGGTTGTCTCCAGAACCAGGGTTGCAACTTCGTTGCCGCTGACATAGTTATTGCTCAAATTTTTCACCTCTATATAAAGAAAATTTGTCCGTAAAGGACATAAAATATCAGTCTTGATTCATTTGTAAATTCTGCGCTGCAGATACGATAATTATAGAATAAAATGCCTATTATATCAAGGAAAAAGTAATGGAAATGCTTTCTTTACATAAGCGCTTTTAGATGGTACAATGAAAATTAATCATGATAGGAAAAAAGGATAATTTACATTCATGGATAATTACAAATTACATCAGGTTATTGCCAGCATATCGGTGACTGTATTTATTATGTCTGTAGCAGTGTGTATTATGGTATGTAACAGGAGTGTGTATGATAAAACTTTCAACGAATACATAGACAGCCGTGAAAATGACAGCAAAACGGGACAGGATGTGACAGACGATGTTACAAACAACATATCAGAGTTTGAAACAAGGGTAATTTATAAGCAGCTGGCAGATTCCTTTACATCGTTTTTCAGTGGTGATTACAAGCTTGCTGGATATGAGCTCTCCGGTGCAAATATAGAAAAGCTCAGACATCTTAAGGCATATTACAGATGGGCATGGATTATGGCAGTTGTAAGCCTGATTACCGGAATGAGGAGCTTTGCCATTCTGGCTAAAAGAAGGTTGTATATGCCTCTTACATATGGTGCTTTGGGAAGCATAATTATGACAGGAATATTTACATTAGTTATGGCTTTATCAGGAAGCGGTATGGGAATGCAGCTTAAAAATATGATATTTAAAGGGGATTACAGCTATTTTTCCGAAGGAGACGTTTTGATTTCGATTTTTCCACCTGATTATGCCAGGAATATGCTGCTGTTTTACATTGCCATTATTCAGAACCTTGCACTTTTAATGGTGCTTATAAGAGGGATTATTATTTTCTGTGGTAGACCACACAAATTCTAAGTGATAAAATTATACGGAGGGCGAGTATGAATAAAAGATTAGAAAACTGGGTGAACTGGGTATTATATGATGAGCTTGTAAACGGCACACTCAATGCACCAAGACATTTGCTGGGTATACATGATTATGGAGACGGGCAGGTAATAACAGTTTACAGACCTCATGCAAAACAGGTGTGTGTTACTACGGTTACAGGTAAGAATCCTATCGAGATGGAGGAGCTTGCACCGGATTTGTATGGTATATATTTTAAAACAAAAAAGTTTAAAGGAAATAAGTACAAAATCCGGACAACATATCAGGACGATACTGTGGTGCTGACAGCAGATTGCTATGCATTTACAAAGGAAATTATAACTGATTACGATATATATCTTTTTGCTGAGGGAAAAAATTATGACATTTATGAAAAGCTTGGAGCCCACCCTATGACCATGGATGGTGTTAAGGGAACATATTTCGCTGTGTGGGCACCTAATGCCAGAAGAGTGTCGGTTGTGGGAGATTTTAATATGTGGGATGGAATGCTTCACCCTATGCATATTCATTCCGCATCAGGAATATATGAACTGTTTATACCGGATGTTATGCCGGGGGCTGTATATAAGTTCCAGATACTTACAAGAACCGGGGATATTCTGTATAAGGCGGATCCATACGGAAATCAGGCGCAGGTAAGACCTGATAATGCCAATATCGTTACAGATCTCACAGGCTTTAAGTGGTCTGACGGAAAATGGGTAGAGGACAGGGATAAGGTTTCCAGGGTTGAAAGAATGAAGATGCCTATGTCTATATATGAGGTTCATCTCGGCTCATGGAAAAAGAAAATCGAGGATTCTGATTTTGGATTTTTTAACTACAGGGAAATGGCTGAACAGCTGGGCAACTATATACTTGATATGGGTTATACCCATGTGGAGCTTATGGGCATAGCTGAATATCCGTTTGACGGCTCCTGGGGATATCAGGTTACAAATTATTATGCACCTACAAGCAGATATGGTACACCTGGGGATTTTATGTATTTTGTAGATTATATGCATTCACTGGGGATAGGGGTTATACTTGACTGGGTACCGGCCCATTTTCCAAGAGATGCCCATGGACTGGGAAGATTCGATGGAATGCCTTTATATGAGCATGCCGATCCTAGAAGAGGGGAGCATCCTGACTGGGGCACATATATATTTGATTATGGCAGGACTGAGGTGGCGAACTTCCTTACAGCTAACGCATTGTTCTGGGTTGAGAAATTTCATATTGACGCCCTGAGAGTTGATGCAGTTGCATCAATGCTTTATCTTGATTATGGAAAGCAAAGCGGACAGTGGCTGCCTAATAAGGACGGAGGCAATGAGAATTATGATGCCATTGCCCTGCTGCAGAACATTAATGCGGTTATGGAGGAGAGAAATCCCGGGGCATATCTTATTGCCGAGGAGTCAACTGCCTGGGCAGGGGTTACTGCTCCCGTATCCCTTAAGGGATTAGGCTTCCTGTTTAAGTGGAACATGGGATGGATGAATGATTTCCTTGAATATATGAAGCTGGATCCGTATTTCAGGGCATTTAACCATAACAAACTTACCTTCAGCTTAAGCTACACATACTCAGAAAATTATATTCTTGTAATTTCCCATGACGAGGTAGTGCATCTTAAGTGCTCCATGATTAACAAGATGCCGGGCTTTGAGGTAGACAAGTTTGCAAACCTCAGAACCGCATATGGATTTATGTATGGACATCCGGGAAAGAAGCTGCTTTTTATGGGTCAGGAATTTGCACAGCTGAGAGAATGGAGTGAAGCGAGGAGCCTTGACTGGTTCCTTTTGGATAAGCCTTTGCACAGGGAAATGCAGGCGTTTGTGAAGAAGCTCAACCATATTTATACAACCTATGATGCATTGTATTATAATGACAATGAAACCATGGGCTTTGAGTGGATAAAATGTGACAATGCAGAAGAGGGGATTGTTGCATTTGTAAGAAGAGGAAAAACTGCAAAGGATCAGCTTATGTTCGTATGTAACTTTGTTCCTGTGGAGAGAACAACACATATGATTGGTGCACCTTGTCTTACCTGCTATGAGGAGATACTTAACTCTGATGCAGAGGAATTTGGTGGAAAGGGAAGATTAAATGGCAAAGTAAAGGCTGTGAACCAGCCATGTGACAGGATGGATTATTCACTGTGCCTTACAGTACCTCCACTTTCCGTAATGATATTTAAATATGATTATGTTTCTGCTACAAAGTAAATTATGGCTTGCAGCTGATGACAGTATAAGCTGACAGCAAAATTTTACGAGAGATAAATGCATATAAGGGGACAGCATATGGAATACAGCCTTGCTGTCCCTTGAATTTTTTGATGGAAAAGAGAAGTGAAATGTTTAAATTATTGAAGCTATTAAAATTTTTAAAACGGGCTGTGCTGCTGCTTTTAATTCTGGGGGGAGCAGCTTTCCTTGTATGCGTCGGTACAAACATATATGTAAGGTGTAAGGTTAAGGACAGGATTATAGATGCAAAGGATGTAAAACAGCTTGAGGATGTAGACTGCATAATTGTTCTGGGAGCATCCGTTATTAATAACGAAGAACCGAGTCCGATGCTGGAGGACAGATTAAAAAAGGGAATTGAATTATATTTTAATTCTGATATTCCCAAGCTCCTTATGAGTGGAGATCATGGCGGTATGTATTATGATGAAGTGAATGTCATGAAAAAATATGCCATTAATGCAGGCGTTGATTCAGAAGATATATTTATGGATCATGCAGGATTTTCCACCTACGAGAGTATGTACAGGGCAAAGGAGGTATTTGGAGCCGAAAGGGTAGTTATTGTTACCCAGCGGTATCATTTAACCAGAGCTTTGTATATTGCCGAAAGGCTGGGACTTGATGCATATGGAGTGGCAGCAGAGGATATAAGCTACAAGGGACAGGGCTTCAGGGATATAAGAGAATTTTTTGCGGTTACCAAGGACTTCTTCTTTGTCATTGCCAGACCGGAACCTTCAATTACCGGAGGACACATAGATATATCCGGGGATGGAGATGTGACAAATGACCATTGACAGGGGAAAAACCTTCGAATAATTAGATTTGACACAGAAAAAATACTAATGTATAATTAATCGTACTATGCTTATGGGTTAATTAGGCAAATTTTATTTTTTAGGAAGGACAAGTAAAATGGCAGAAAAGAAAAATATGCTGACCTATGAAGGTCTTAGAAAATTAGAGGATGAGTTGCAAAATCTGAAGGTTAATAAACGTCAGGAAGTTGCTCAGAAAATAAAAGAGGCTAGAGAGCAGGGAGACTTGTCTGAGAACGCGGAATATGATGCAGCCAAGGATGAGCAAAGAGATATTGAGGCGAGAATTGAGGAGATTGAAAAAATCCTTAAGAATGCAGAGGTTGTGGATGAAGAAGAATTCGATGCAGAGACAGTAAACTTCGGTTCTGAGGTTGTTCTTCTTGACCTTGATATGGCAGAGGAATCTACCTTTAAGATTGTCGGTTCAACAGAGGCAGATATTTTAAAGGGCAAGATTTCTAATGAGTCTCCTCTCGGAGAGGCAATTATGAAAAAGAGAGTAGGAGACATTGTCAGTGTTGAGGCACCTGACGGAGTATTCGAATACAGAATTATTGAGATTAAGAAAAATAACTAGGCATATGCTATAACCTATATAGAAAGAGAGATTTATAAAAGTGGCTGAGAATAATAATCAGAATAACCAGAATAAGCAGCAGGATGTAAACCAGCTCCTGAAGGTAAGACGTGAAAAGCTGCAAAACTTACAGGATGCAGGAAAGGATCCTTTCCAGATTACAAAATATGATCAGACTCACCACACAGATGAAGTGAGGAAAATATATGAGGAGCATGAGGCTTTGCTATTGGCAGGAAGAGTAGCTCCTTCTACAGAAGGACTCTCCGAAGAAGAAGCAAAGGATGCTGTCAATGCTGATTACAATGAGAGAAGAAGCATTATGGATGCTTCTCCTATTAATGTGTCCATAGCCGGGCGCATGATGTTTAAGAGAGTTATGGGTAAGGCATCGTTTTGCAATATTCAGGATCTTGCAGGAAAAATTCAGGTTTATGTTGCAAGAGATGCTGTTGGTGAGGATGTTTATGCAGACTTCAAAAAATCTGATATAGGAGATATATATGGTGTAAAGGGATATATTTTCAGGACAAAGACAGGAGAGATATCTATTCATGCCCAGGAAATGACCCTGCTTACAAAGAGCCTTCAGATTTTACCTGAAAAATTCCACGGCCTTACAGATACAGATACACGTTATCGCCAGAGATATGTAGATCTCATTATGAATGAGGACAGCAAGAGGACATTTATTAACCGATCAAAAATCATTGCCGCGATAAGAAAATTTCTGGCTGCCCGGAATTTTCTTGAGGTTGAAACACCAATGTTGGTATCAAATGCAGGTGGAGCAGCAGCAAGACCGTTTGAAACCCATTTCAACGCCTTAGGCGAGGATCTTAAGCTGCGTATTTCTCTTGAGCTTTATCTGAAACGTCTTATTGTTGGCGGACTTGAGAGAGTTTTTGAAATTGGACGTGTATTTAGAAATGAGGGGCTTGATACAAGGCATAATCCTGAGTTTACACTTATGGAGCTTTATCAGGCTTATACAGATTATAATGGTATGATGGATCTTACAGAGAATATGTACAGATACGTTGCATCTGAGGTTCTTGGAACCACTACTATAACATACAACGGAATTGAGATGGATCTTGGAAAACCTTTTGAGAGAATCACCATGGTTGATGCTGTTAAGAAGTATGCAGGTGTTGACTGGAATGAAATTAAGACTCTTGAGGACGCAAGAAAAATAGCGAAGGAAAAGCATGTTGAATTTGAGGAACGTCACAAGAAGGGTGACATTCTTAATCTCTTTTTTGAGGAGTTTGTCGAGGAGCATCTTATCCAGCCTACATTTGTTATGGATCATCCGATTGAGATATCACCTCTCACTAAGAAAAAACCTGATAACCCTGAATATGTTGAACGTTTTGAGATGTTTATGAACGGATGGGAGATGTGTAATGCATATTCGGAGCTTAACGATCCTATTGACCAGAGAGAACGTTTTAAGGCTCAGGATGTCCTTGCGGATGCCGGTGACGAGGAAGCCAACCACACAGACGAGGATTTCCTTAATGCACTGGAAATCGGTATGCCACCTACAGGTGGCATAGGATATGGCATTGACAGACTTTGTATGCTGATGACAGACTCACCTGCTATAAGGGACGTGTTGCTGTTCCCGACGATGCGAAGCACAACCTAAAAAATCCAGTATTTATGCGGGTTTGAAGGGCGTGGGATGGTCATTTGACCATTATTTTGACCATCAAAAGCAATAGTCATAACAAAGAGTGTACAAGGATTTACAATTTTATTGAAAAGCAAAATTAAAAGATAAGCACTACTTAGAGGATATTTTCTAAAGAAATTTAGAAAGTATCCTCTTTTTGCGTTATGGAGAAAAAATTTGAAAGGAGATATGAGTATGACAGGTAAAGAAGCACCTAATAAAAGAAATATGCAGAAGTTTGTGAGATATGCGGAAGGAGCCAAGATGTATAGTATGGGTTTAAGCAAATTCCAAGAGTTGGCTAAAGATGCAAAAGCATGTTATAAGGTCGGTCAGCTGGTTTTGGTCAATACCGAAATACTTGATGAGTATTTGGAGACATTCAGAATTGTAGAAGATGATTTTTATAAGTAGGTGAATATATGGCAGTTATATTATCGCCTCGTGGAAATGAGGCATCCAATATGATGAAACGATTTTTAAGATATGAAGAAGCAGCACAGTATTTTGGAATAGATGAAACGCTTATTGTTGCATACGCAAAGGCAGCAGGTGCGGTGTACCAATTATCCAAAATAAGATTAATTAAGATTGAACCTTTGGAGGACTATATGAAGCACTTAACGAAAGTAGGAAGATCATCTAAGCTAATTCAACGTAAATTTGTGAGGGTAGGTGAAGGAACACTTATTTATAATATTGGACGCAATCGTTTTATTGAGATGGCAAGAGCAGCGGGAGCAGTATATAAGATAGGTGATAGTAAGGGAAGTAAAGTACTTATTAGACTAGATGTGTTTGATGAGTATATGGAGCAATTTAGAGAAAAGCCTGTGGAAATGAAGCATCCGTTATGGAAGGAGGATTAAGGCATGGGATATTCATATAAATCATATTCAGACACAAAAGAAGTGTTTAAAAAGTTTGTGAATGCAGCTGAAGGGCAGGCAGTGTATGGAATAAGCAGAAGTCATATTATGGAAATGGCAAAGAAAGCAGGAGCTGTTTATAAGGTTGGAAATACTGCACTGATAAATACAGAAATATTTGAGGCATACCTGGAGCAGTTCAAAGAGAATCCGGTGCCGTTGCCTAAGTACATAGTAGATAAAACGAAGCTAAATAAATAAAAACACCAGTTTTTGGTGTGATATTGAGAAAATACACCAAACCAGTCCATATCCAAATATTTTTTTCTGGTTTATGATATGTGTGTCCGAAACAAACGGACAAAAACTGAATATCAATTGCAGGTTCGCAGTAATGCGGTACTCGAGAGAGTAAAGTGAAAATTCCGGGGCATTCACCTTGAGGATATACAAACACAACTTTCACATTAGTAGTTCGATGGACTGAGAAGTGAAGAACGAGAAGTTGGTTATGAATCTGGTAAAAGGAACAAGGATGTTGCGGAAGGATAATAACCCATATGGGGCACAGCCCTAATCCTCACAATGGCAGAAGAGGAGATAGTTCTTATTTGAAAGAGCGTCGTGAACACGAAAGTGGCTTGCCTGCAATTCCCATGTGTACGGGCGATAGAGGGGTTCGGATGAACCAGAGTACACCTACATGCTTCTAAGAAGCTGTCCTGACTGAACTTGTTTTAGCAGGAAATATAAGGAGGATGTAGACATGATAGGAATTATTTCAATGGCATTTGCTTTATTAGGTTTACTTATGACATGGTCTCTTGCTAAAGCCGCAGGTGATGCAGATAAACGGATTGAGGAATTCTATCAGACTTTTCTTCTTGGAGAGGAGAGTCAGGATGGGAGTGGTTCAAAAAGAGTTCAGCAGACGGCATAAGCATAAGTTGTCAGCAGAAGAGAAACTTGAAAGGGATCTTAAGGATTGTATGAAATGCAAATACTTCTGGGGAAATAATAACAGGTGCATCAATAATAAGTGCTATCGGGAAAAGAAAAAAACTGAGATTAAGAAACTGGCGAGTGAATGCGATAGATGTCCTTATAATAATGGCAGTGGATATTGTTTCCCTTGTATGAAGAAAATCCTTGGAAAGTAGAGGCAGTAATGAATTTCAGATTTAGATTGAAAAGGAGGAAGCAGACGATGAATAACAAAATCGAAGTAATTGGTATTGACCACGGCTGGAGTAATATTAAAACCTCTTCACAGGTATTCGTTACCGGCGTGAAGGAAATTACAACTGAGCCTGCATTATTTGATGGCGTTCTTGAGTATAAAGGAAGATATTACAAGGTCGGAGGAAACAGACAGGAAGTAAAAAGCACAAAGACAGAGGACGATACATTTTATCTTTTGACTCTGGCAGCGGTTGCGAAGGAATTAAGACGAAGAGGCTTGTGTGAAGCAAAGGTGTTCTTGGCGGTAGGATTACCACTGACACGATTTGGCAACGAGAAGTCCGACTTTGTAAAGTATCTTACAGCGGAAAAGGATATTGAGTTTCTGTTTGAGAATATCAGGTATCATGTGGTAATTGAAAATGTTGCAGTATTTCCACAATGCTATGCGGCAGTTGCGGATAAGTTTCAGACCTTCAATAAGAAAACCTTGATAGTGGATATCGGCTCATGGACGATTGATATTATGCCGGTTGTAGATAAGGTCCCGGACGAATCAAAATGTGTGACCATTCCGAAGGGACTGATAACCTGTATGAGAACCATCAACGAGCAGTGTGTAAGACAGTTGAATGGTGAACTGGATGAGTCTTTTATTCAGGACATCATGAGATTTGGCAGGTGTGAGATAGACAGAAAGTATTACGACATTGCGAAAGCAGAAATCGAAGCTTTTTGTGAGAAGGTGTATAACTCAATCAGAGAGTATGGATACAACTTATCTACAACACCCATTGTATTTGTAGGAGGCGGGGCATCAGTAATGAAATTGTTTGGAGGACTTTCGCAGAGCAATATTACTTATATTCTGGATGTTAAGGCAAATGCCAAGGGCTATGAACAGTTGGCAATGATGGCTCTCAGAAAGATGAAGAAGCTGGCATAGGGGGGTGTATAGGATGTCATTAGAGCATATTGTAAAGCATACTTGCAGATTTAATATTAAGAATCCTCAACATCGAAAGGTCAATGAAGTTCTCGCAGGATTGAGTCCGGATGTATGTAAGTCAAAGAGCCAGTTTCTGATTGATGCGGCAGAGTATTATATCGACCATTTTGGTAAGGAAGCTTTTGTGACAGTATCCAGAGACGAGCAGGAATATGTTACGAGAACCGAGCTTGAGAATCTTAAGAGGCAGATGATTGATGCAGCAGTCAGTGCCGCAAAGGATGAAATCATTCGAATCAGCTTAGGCGCAAAGGATGAAGCAGAAACTGCATCCTATATTTCACGAACCCGGATGGATTCTCAGAAAGAGGAAGAAGAACCGCAGGATGATGATACGATTTCAGATTATGCATTAAGCTATTTGATGGATGGAATGGAGGAATAGGAATGGCAGGAAGATTTTTAGCCGGATTTGGCAATGTATTAGTAGCTATATTGAAAGCAATCGCATGGCTGATATTAAATGCGTTGCAGTTGGTTCTAAATGTGGCAAAGGTCTTCCTCTTGCTGTTAGGACTTGTCGGCAGACTGTTCCTCGCATTTGTGAGAGCAGGAACACCATAGGAAGGAGGCGGTAACATGAAGACATTTGCAAATTACCGAAAGAACCGGAGATTGGTACAATATTTCTTCAGAATGAAGAAGATATGTGTATAATGGAAGGAGAGTAGTATGCATCGAGTACGGGACAGACCCAAGGTATGTGTCCCGTGTAAATAGAAATGTTCACACAGTAAGAGTGGACAGGCACGGAACACATTAGCCTATCCTTCTTATGGAAAGGGATGGGTGATATTATGAAGAGATTATTTATTATTCTTTTATCCGTAGCAGTTTTGACATTAGCTGGCTGTAATTCCACGGTGAATGAAATGACGGAAGCAGATATCAGCAATGAAGAAACAAAAGAGACAGAGGAAAGCAAGGAGCCGGTTATTGCAGAAGAAAGTAAGGTGGAAAGCTCTTCTGAAAACGAAACAGAGTTCCAAAGCAATAAGGATGAAGCTGAAAGCAGTGAAGCTCCTGTAACGGATGATACTGAAAATCAGCCTGTTTCTGAAAACAGAGAGAATCAGACAGAACAAAGAGAAGAAACACCTGCATCCACAGAGCAAAGGGAGGAAACACAGTCCCCGGTTCAGACATCGGAGCCAACTCCAACACCTGAACCGACACCAGAGACAACCCCGGAGCCGGAATATACACCGGCAGGATACAATCCGGGTACTGTGGTATCACTTGCCATTGCAAAGTGTCAGGCAGGAGGTATGATTACTACGCAGGATAACCTTGCAAATGCCTTGGCAGAGGGCAGAATTACGCAGGAAGAGTATAACGAGTATTATCCCTATGATGGTTTGGAGAGCAGCTACTACAGTGTGTTTGTGGAAACTGACTTAAATATAGCCAGTACGACTTCCGGACAGCCATTAAGAAGTGAAGACGCTATTGCAACTTACATAGCGGATATGCTTCTTTTGGAAAGTAATCCGGTGTTCAATGTGGTATATGCGGGTGTGTACTCCAGAAATGGAACTGACTTCTATGAGTTCCGATGTCTCAGATAACAAATAAACAATAACAAAAGTTGCAGGCCATGAAAGTGACCTGCTTTTTTTGTGCCCATTTTTAAGGAGGAATGAAAAGTGAAACAAAAGTTTAGAAGATTTATGGCAGGTTTTCTTGCTGTTCTTACGATGTTCACCACATTGTTCTCTAACGGAACAACTGCATTTGCAGCAAGTCCGAGTGCGAATATTGCCTTCTGGAATGCTTCTGTAAAGAATACCGGGGAGGTAAGTGAGTTAAAGGCAGGCTACAATCATGGTAAGATTTTGTACTCTATGATTGATGGCAATGCAGCTTACTGTATGAATTTTGGACTGGCGGCTGATGGTGGTCAGCTTATGAACAGCTATGATAATCCGAGCACGAGTTTATCAGCAGCACAGGAAAAACAGCTTGCATACTGTCTGTACTTTGGATATGGATGTAACTCAGCTACAGCACCAAGCAATGATCAGTGTGACCAGTATATTGCAACACAGGCAATGGTATGGGCGATTGTGGCAAATCTTTTTGGAACAGGTTCCGATGATTCGGCAGCTAATAAGTTATGTGCATCAGCACCTAATCCGACCAATTCTTACGCTTACTATACAACGCTTAAGAACAATATCAGTGCATCTTATTATGCTACAAGACCAAGTTTTGCAAGCGCAACCAAGAGTGGAGCAACCACTTATGAATTGAAGTGGAATGAGAGTAATAAGAGATTTGAAACAACTCTAAATGATTCCAATGGAGTGTTGTCGAATTTCGACATTTCCCTCAGTGGATATTCTGTAGAGAAAAGTGGTAACAGCGTTACGATTCACACAACATCTGTGAATACTACAGCTACCACGGCAACCATGAACTCAACAGCAGGAGTTGTGGAAACAACATCAAGCTGCGTGTTCTGGCTTACCGGAAAGTCAGGCTATCAGGAGTTTATTTCTGAGAAACCATCAGCAGACCCGGTGTCAGCGTATTTCAAGGTCAAGACTGAGAATATCGGTTATGGAAAGATTACCAAGCAGGACGAGGAGAGTGGTGTGAAGCTTCCCGGTGCAAAGTATGGTATCTATACTGACAGTGCGTGCACCAATAAGGTTGACACAATTACTACCGGAAGTGATGGTACAGCTACTTCCAAGGCACTTGTGGCAGGCACTTATTATGTGAAGGAGATTCAGGCTCCGAAGGGTTATGTGATTAGCGGAAAGGTACACACACTTACTGTTAAGGCAGGTCAGACAACTTCCTTTACTGCAACTGATAAGGAACAGCTTGGAGTACTGACTATTTACAAGGAAGGTGAGGTTCTTACCGGATGGAATGGAAGTAACTTTACTTATGAAGTAAAGAAATTACCGGGAGCAACATTTAAGGTAACTGCCGGTGCTGATATCTATAAGGCAGATGGTACAAAGGTTTATAGTAAGGGAGATTTGATTGCAGAAAACCTTGTAACAGGTTCTGACGGTCTGGTTGTTCTTACAGACCTTCATCTTGGCTCTTATGTGGTAACGGAAACAAAGAGCATTGATGGATATACCATCAATACTACTCCCGTGCCAGTGAATATTGAGTACAAGGACCAGAATGTGGAAGTACAGTATGAATCAGCAACCATTCAGAATACAAGACAGAAGGCAGAGGTTTCTGTAGTAAAGAAGGACTCTGATACTGCAAATCCGTTAGATGGCGGTAAATACACTTTATACGCCGGTAATGATATCAAGAACTATGCAGGTCAGGTTATCGTTACCAAAGGTACTGCACTTCAGACAGTCACTACAGGTGAGAATGGTAAGGCAGCATACACTTTGGATTTACCGATTGCAAACAGCTACTATATTTCTGAGTCACAGGCTCCTTATGGATATGTGAGAAACAGCAGCGATGTATACAGCTTCAACTTCAATTACCTGCCAGAGACTACAGCCAAGGCTACTTTCAGCCATGAGTTTGCAAATGACAGAACCACTGCAAAGATTCATATCTTCAAGGTGGATAAGGAAACAGGTCTTCCCGTACCACAGGGAGATGCTACCTTAGAAGGAGCAGTTTACGGTTTGTATGCCCGTGATGATATCATGCATCCGGACGGAGCAACCGGAGTCGTATTTAAAGCGAACGATTTGGTAGCTACCATGACAACGGATGCCAATGGTGATGCGGAAGTGAATAACCTTTATCTTGGAAATTACTATGTAAAGGAAATCACTCCACCGGAAGGATATCTTTTAGATGAGGAAGAGCATGATGTAGTCTGCGATTATGAAGGTGATCTTGTTGCGGAGGTATCAAGAAGCACAACTTCCAAAGAGCAGGTTATGAAGCAGCCATTCCAGTTGATTAAGGTATCTGATAATGGAGATGATACAGAAGCTCCATTGCTTGAAAAGGCAGGCTTTACAGCTTACCTTAAGTCATCTTTATCCGTAAAAGAAGATGGGGGTTATGATTTTGACAGTGCAACTCCTGTTGTAATTGGTGCAAATGGAGAAACTGAAGCTTTCACAGATGAAAAGGGACATCTGGTAACCATTCCTATCCCTTATGGAACTTATGTGGTAATTGAGACAGTAACTCCTCATAACATGGAGACAATCAAGCCATTTGAGGTTCATGTTACGGAGAATCATCCGACAGAACCGCAGGTCTGGAGAGTGTTTGTGGACAGAGAGTTTACAGCAAAGCTTCGTGTGATTAAGAAGGATGCAGATACCAAAATGACGGTTCTTATTCCTAACACAGAGTTTAAGATTTTCAATATGGACACCAATAAGTATGTGGAGATGATTACCACTTACCCGTCCAAGAAAGTCCATACTTCATTCTTTACTGATGCAGATGGTGATTTGATTTTGCCGGATGTATTACCTCTTGGTAATTACCGTATTGAAGAAGTGGCAGCTCCTTTTGGATATGTACTCAATGAAAACTATGTGGAAGTAAAAGTGGATACTGATACTTTCTACGAAGTGGAACCTGACACTTACGAAGCAATCATTACTGTAGAGTATGAAGATGCTCCTGCTGTTGGTGAGCTTGTAATTGAGAAGAAGGGCGAGGTACTGGATGCATATAAGGGCGGTTTATTTGCAGATTCCGAAGATAAGGAATTTGTTTATAGAGAAGGTTCCCTTGCCGGTGCTAAGTTTGAAATCTATGCAGCTGAGGATATTTACACAGCAGACATGCAGACAGATGAGAACGGAAACCGAAACAAGTATTATGCAGAAGGTGATCTGGTTTCAACCGTTGTAACCGGGGAGGACGGAAAAGCAAAAGTTTCAGACCTTCCTCTTGGAAAGTACAGAGTAGTAGAAGTGGAAGCTCCTTACGGGTATGTACTGAACAAAGAAGAGCAGTATGTAACTTTCGTATATGTGGATGATAAGACTCCTGTTATCAGGGAAAGTCTGACATTCGCAAATGACAGACAGAAGGTTGATTTATCCGTAGTAAAACTGGATGGAGAGACCGGTTTGCCGGTTTCCGGTGCTGAGTTTGGCTTATATGCAGCGGAGGATATTGTAAATGTGGATGGTAAGGTAATCGTAGAGAAAGATACTTTACTTGAGGTAGCAGTATCTGATGCAAATGGCGATATCCAGTTCGTAAAGGATTATCCTCTGGGTCATTACTATGCGAAGGAAATAAAGGCACCTGCAGGATATGTATCATGCGATGATGTGATCGAATTTGATGCAGAGTATCAGGGACAGGAAGTGAAGTATGCAACAATTATAGCAAACTTCCACAATATGCCTACAACTTTTGAGTTTACAAAGGAAGATATTACAAGCGGTGCAGAGCTTTCCGGTGCAACACTGACTGTTCTTGATAAGGACGGAAATGTGGTTGATACCTGGACATCCAAGGCAGGGGAAGCACATGTGATTAAGAAGCTTGTAGTAAGTGAATCTTATGTGCTTCGTGAGGAATTTGCTCCTTACGGATACCTTAAGGCATCGGATGTAACCTTCACTGTAGAGGATACGGAGGAAATCCAAAGCGTTGTTATGAAGGATGAAGTTCCTACCGGGTCAATCATCATCAACAAGGATGGAGAGTTCCTGACAGACATTAACCTTGTAAAAGGTAAGTGGTATGACTTTGTATTCGATTACTTCAAGAAATCTCTTGCAGGCGTTACCTTTGAGGTTTATGCAAGAGAGGACATTGTAAGTCCGGATGGTCTTGACACTGTATATTATGAGGCTGATGAGCTTGTAGCAACCATTGTTACAAATGACAAAGGAATAGCCATGATTAGTGATTTACCGCTTGGCAAGTACTACCTTGTTGAGACTGCAACTATCGAGGGATTTGTACTTGACAGTACACCAATCGAAGCAGATCTTTCCTATATCGACCAGAATACCAAAGTGGTATATGCAGGTATGGATGTAACCAATGAGAGACAGAAGGTACAGATTACTGTTATCAAGAAGGATGCTGAGACGAAGAAGGCTCTTGAGGGAGCAGTATTCGGCTTATATGCAAAGGAAGATATTTTCGATGCTGATGGCAGACTGATTGTAGCTGCTGATACTTTCATTGAGAAAGCAGTAACCGGAGCTGACGGAACAGTAACCTTTATTTCAGACCTTCCTCTCGGACAGTATTATGTGAAGGAAATGGAAGCTCCTGCAGGATATGTGAAGACCGATGAATGCTTTGATGTGGATGCTTCTTATCAGGGTGGTGATGTGGAAGTAATTGAATTTGAGGCAGAATTTGAAAACTATCCTACCAAGCTTGAAATTTCCAAGACTGATATTACCGGAGAGCATGAGCTTAAGGGTGCAAAGCTCTCCATTATTGATGCTAATGGAAATGTGGTTTACAGCTGGGAGTCCGATGGAACAGTTCATGTCATCGACAGAATTCCTGTTGGCAAGTATATCTTAAGGGAAGAGATTGCCCCTTATGGATATAGAATTGCAAATGATGTGGAGTTTGAGGTGACTGAGACAAAGGAAACTCAGAAGGTATCCATGAAGGATGAGCTTGTGAATGGAAAGATTATCATTGAAAAGACTGACGAATATACCAAGAAAGGTATTGCCGGTGTAGAGTTTGAAATCCGTGATAAGGATGGCAATGTGATTGAAAAACTTGTGACTGACAAGAATGGTCATGCGGAATCCGGAGAACTTCCGATTGGTGTATTCAAGGATGGCGAGTTCGTGGAGGATATCAAGTATTATGTGGTCGAGACTAAGGCTGCAGAAGGGTATATCCTTGATGAGACCATTCACGAGGTGGTATTACAGTATGGCGATGCAGCCCCTGAGGTTGTGACTTATACACTGAATATTACGAACAAGCCTACGGAACCAAAGCTTCCACAGACCGGGGATAACTTCAATACTTGGCTTTTTGCCGGACTTGGTTTGGCTGCAATGTTAGCAGGAGCAGGTGCTTTCTTCTGGAGAAAGAAGGAAGACGATGAAGTAACTGAATAATGTATTTTCAAAGAGGTGTAGGCCGAATGCTTACACCTCATATTTTTTATGGAGGATGATATTTTATGATGAATTATGAGATTTTTAAGGAAGTCGTGGCAGAGAAGTTTATGGATTATATGCCGGAGCAGTATCAGGGAATGAGACTTCGTGTTGAACCTGTCAATAAAGTAAACAAGGTTCTGGATGGTATCACATTAGTGGGAAGCGGAGCAGGAAGAAGCGTATCTCCCACACTGTATATTAATCACATGTATGAACACTATCTTGAGACAGAGAATCTTCAGGAGGTGTTACAGAGTGCTGCCAGAAGAATGGATATGGCATTCAAGGAAATGCCCGAAGTAGGGGATGTGAATCTTGAAGGTGCAAAGGATAACATTGTCTTTCAGGTTATTAACACATTGCAGAATGAAGATATGCTCAGGGATATGCCGCACAGAGAGTTTCAGGATTTGTCCATTATCTACCGCTGGGTGGTAAAGGTGGATGAAAACGGAATCCAGAGTTCGGCGATTCGCAATAATCTTGCGGAGCAGCTTGGCATGAATGAAGAGCAGCTGTTTAAGTGCGCTGTGGACAACACAAGGCGTATTTTCCCGCCGACCGTCAAATCCATGAACGATGTTATTCGTGAAATGTTTATCAGTGACGGTATGCCTGCTGAGGTTGCAGACATGATGATCGGTGAGATGCCGGAAGATAAGATGATGTGGGTAATCAGTAACGACAGGGGCATTAATGGAGCAGGTTCCATGCTTTATGAAGATAATCTCCATAAGCTGGCTATGAAGCTTGAAACAGACCTCTATATTCTGCCTTCATCCGTGCATGAGTGCATCGCAGTATCTACAAATGTTGGAGACCCTTATGAGCTTGCAGAAATGGTAAGCGAAATCAACATGGGACAGGTAGCCTTGGAAGACAGATTATCCAATCAGGTATATCACTATGATAAGGATGCAAGAAGACTTACCCTTGCAACGGATACTCCGAATAAGAGACTGGATGGCATGGTTGCAGAGGCGCAGCTTATCTATGACAACGGAAAGTCCAGATAGGAGGCAGACTATGGAGCAGGAGATGACCGTGCAGGAACTGATTGCTCTTATGAATGCCTGGGAAGGGGACTTTATTTTACAGATTGAGCTAAAGGAGGATGATGCGAATGGGAATCGAAAAGAAATCTCAGATGGAAGCAGAAGAAGCCTTTAAGCTTGATGTGGTTAGAGTAAAGCTTGTGAAGGAGGCTCCGTTATATTCGGAGCTTCCTTTACAGAATCCCTACGAAGCAGCAGCCACTATCGGAGAGCTTCTCTGTGAAATGGACAGGGAGGTTGTCTGTGTAGTCAATCTGCAATCAGACCTGAAACCGATTAATGTTACCTTCGCAAGTATTGGTGCACTAAATGAAGCATTGGTGCATCCGAGGGAAATACTCAAGGCAAGCATTTTGTCAAATGCAGCGAGTATTATGCTCATTCATTCGCATCCAAGCGGAAATCTGTTTCCGAGTAAAGAAGATACGATGATAACCGACCGTATGAATTCCGTCTGCGAGATGGTGGGTATCCGGCTGGTGGATCATCTGATAGTAGGAGGCGATAATAAGGAATTTTTTAGCTTTAAGGAAAAAGGACTTATGGATAATCCAAAGATCTCCTATACAAGTGATTACAGGAATTTCAGTTTTACCAACAGTCTTGTGGCAGAACGGGAGAAAGGAAGGTAGCGATGGAGGATAGATTTACGGAAGCAGAATTAGCCATTGCAAAAAGCGTGGATTTGACCGCTGTTGCCTCTTATCTTGGTTATACGGTAAAGAAAGTGGGGCATTATCATACACTCAAGGAAATGGACTCTATCCGGATATATGATAAGAGTCACTGGTTTCGGTGGTCAAGGCAGTACGATAAGGGTGAGAATGGCGGGTCACAGATAGATTTTCTAAGGGTGTTTTGCGGAATGGAAGTAAAAGAGGCTGTATGGTGGCTTCTGGATTTTGCTGGATACCGGAGAATTGAAGAGAAGGATAGAAAACCACCTCTAAAGTATCAGGTGGAACCGGGCAAAAAGCCGGAACCCAAAAAGTTTGAGCTGCCAGTACCGGCACTGGATAACTGTTTTCTTTATTCGTATCTGAATCAGGAGCGGGGCATTAGTAAAAGTGTTATCGACTACTTTATTTCGCAGGGGCTTATTTATGAGAGCAGGCATTACCACAACATTGTATTTAAGGGTAATAACAAAGACGGTGTTACGAAGTTTGCAAGTATGAGAGGTGTGTTCGACAAGGAAGGAAAGCCTTTTAAGTGTGATGTGGCAGGCAATGATAAGGAGTATGGTTTTAATGTTCCTAACGATGATAGTTCGGAACTGGTTGTCTTTGAAGGGGCGATAGACCTGATGAGTTATGTGGATATTTTCTCGGATTATGAGACCAACAAGCTGGCTCTTGGGATGCTTGCAGATGCACCGCTTACTACTTTCCTAAAGGAGCATCCTCAGATTACCTCCATTAAGTTTTGTCTGGATGGTGATGAGCCGGGAAGAAAGGCAGCCCTGCAACTTACGGAGAAGTATTATGGGTTGGGATATGATGTGGAGGATTGTCCGCCGCCTGCCGGATATAAGGATTACAATGAGTGGTTGGTTGGGACGAAGCTAAATCTTGAGGTGAGTCAAAAAGTGACGCACCTTTGCAAAAAGTAGGTCAAAAAGTGACGCACTTTTTCAAAAGGTGGGTCAAAAAGTGTCACACCTGTTTAGCAGGCTCAACATTGAATCAAAAAAGGTGAGTCAAAAAGTTGCGCACTTTATCAAAAAGTGAGTCAAAAAGTGACGCACTTTTCCAAAAGGTGAGTCAAAAAGTGACGCACCTATATATTATTGGGGGTTTTAGGGGGCTTTGCACCCCTAACCAGATGTATTTTGGATGGATATCCAAAATGCGTATCTGGCAGAGGACAGGGCTTTGCTCTGGACTCTAAAGGCTCCTGAAAAGTTTCTCAAAACACAGATAAGGAGGTGTGGTTACAGCAATGGGAACAGGAGATGTAAGCATAACAGAGATTCGACAGCCGGAAGAGTTACTGGCATTCATTAAGGACAATGAGATTTCCATAGTTATGACGGATAAAGAGGCAGAGATGCTTCTTGGCTATATGGAAGGGCATGACTATGTGGTGGGTTTTGCAGAGGGAAGGCTGTATCGTGGAGATTTGGATGATGTGCCCGGAGAGATAGTCTGGGATGATGATTTTTCCGTGGATGATTTGATTGATACAGTTTGTGAATGGAATTATGAGCTGATTCTTGATATGGATGCAGAGAGGCAGAATCCGAAGAATATGGTGGACTTTTCCAATAAGCAGAGCAAGTATGAAAGTCTGAAACAGGAGGAAGCCGTACTGGATAAGCTATTCGACCAGACAAAGTACAGAGCCGGAATTGAGAAGCTGGCAGAGGAATTAGCTAATCAGTTTATTCAGAATCTGAATCAAAAGGGATTAGACAGTTCTGTGAAACAGCTGGTATCAGATATCCGTCAGCCTGCCATTAGTGGAAAGGCAAGGTGATTGGATGGAGAGGAGGCAGCACAGTATCAGTAAGTTACTTAGAATGACACCGGAGGAAGCAAAGCTCTTGGAGGAGAAAGCGAAGCAGGCGGGAATGACAGAGTCGCAGTATCTACGGCTTATGATTTCCCAGAAACCGAATGACTATCCGGAGGTCCGGCAGCTACTTCGTGATTTAATCAATGAGGTAAACCGGATAGGTGTCAATATCAACCAGATTACACACAACCACAATGCAGAGCTTTATTCCACGGATGATAAGGAAAGGCTTATTGCCTATATGCGTAAGCTGAATGTTGCTGTGGCAAAGGTGGTGGATATCGTTGGCAATCAGTAAGATTCTTTATATGAAGGACTGTGGCAACCATTTTCATGGCAAGCACTTAAAACAGTCTTTGGATTATGTAATGAATCCGGAGAAGACACAGAACGGGAGACTGATTAGCGGAATGAACTGTCAGCCGGATACAGCCTTCAGACAGATGATGGATACCAAGAAAGCGTTTGGCAAGGTGGATAAGCGTCAGGGCTATCATCTTATCATTTCCTTTAAGGAAGGTGAGGTCAGTCCTGATACCGCCTATGAGATAACGCAGAGGTTTGTGAAGGAATATCTGGGCAGTCAGTATGAAGCAGTTTATTGTGTTCACGATAATACGGATCATATTCATGCTCACATTATATTCAATAGTGTCAGCTTTGTGGATGGCAGAAAGTACCGGTATGAGAAGGGTGACTGGGAGCGGGATATTCAGCCCATAACCAACCGCTTGTGTGAAGAGTACGGACTATCTACCATTGATATAGGTTCAAAGGATGAAGAGCGGGACCGATACAGGGAACACAATGATTATCGGGATGGCAGATTTGTCTGGGGTAAGATGATTGCGAGGGATCTGGATGCCTGTATATTACAGGCTGGCTCCTTTGAGGAGTTTATGGAACTGCTTCGGGATAAGGGATATGAAATCAAGCAGGGAAAACATCTTGCTGTGAAGCCGCCGGGAATGGGCAGGTACAGAAGATGCAGAGCCTTGGGAGATGATTATACCGAGGAGAGAATACGACAGAGGATTGCGGAGGAAGATTTATCTTTTTACCGGTCGAATAAGGAGTTTAAGCCGGAGATTGTAAAGTGTTATGTCAGAAGGTATAAGAGAGCAAGACTGACCGGATTGCAGAAACGCTACTATGCAAAACTGTACCGGATTGGGAAACTGAAGAAGCGTCCTTACTCACAGGTATGGAAGTATAAGGATGATATAAAGAAGATGGAAAAGCTTCAGCAGCAGTATCTTTTTCTCGTCCGGCATGATGTACACAGTGTAGAGGAGCTTGCATCGGCAATGATGAATCTGACGGATAAAAGAAAAGAAGCCTCTGCGGACAAAAGCCGGGTGTACCGGGCAAAGCAGAGGTGCAAAAGTCTGTTTGATATTGCAGAGCAGATGGATTCGTTAGAAGGTGCGGAAAAGAGTTTTCAGAATGGGGATAACTTCTTTTCGGAAGAACACGCACAGTGGACAGAGCTGTCAAAGCAGCTTTTGGATGAAGGATATTCCTATGAGGAGATTAAGAAGCTTCGGGCATACTATAAGGAACAGATTGCTTATGTGACTGCGAGGGAACGGGCATCTGCAAAAGAGCTTAATCTGGCGAAGACAATCTGGAGAGATATGGTAAGCGATGATACGAACCTTTCCGAAGATAAGGAAAGAATCCCTGAAAAAACCGAAGAGAGAACGAATATTAAGCAGCCTAACAGATAGGCTGTATTTTTTTGGAGGTATTTATGGAACGAAGTTTAGAAGATTCAATTAAGAATAAGACCTATATTGATAATCTGCGAAGTGCGGCAAAGTACAGCAAGGAGGTAATCGACCTTGTGGAAGCGGATATTGAATATGGTCTGACAATGGAACAGACGAAGCTCTACTTAAAGAGGGAGATCAAATTTCCTCAGATGAAGCTTTTGTCCCAGTGCCTTAGAAAAGGGGCAGATGAAGCCTTTATTGAACTGCTTACCAAATATGATATGAGCGGCTATCAGATACAGGTTGCGATTGAATTTATGGAGAAGGGTATCTCCATGGAGAATATCGAAACCGTAATTGCCAAAGGAGAAAATCCGCTGGCGATGCGTAAATCGTTTCAGACGATGCTTGATAAGGTAAAACAGATTCAGGCAAATGCTGATGTGTCACCGGATTATGTCAGAGGTCTTGTAAAGCAGATTGAAGAGGCGGTTGAGAAAATCCAGTTTCAGGAGGAGCGTTACGATGAACTGAATAAGAAGCTCAAGGTATTTGAGAATTCCAAGAAGGATGAGGAGGTTCATAAAGGGCTTGTAAAGAAGCTGGAGGATACGGAAGCAGAGTTAAGCGGTCAGCAGGACCAGTTAAACAGAGCGAATGCTACGATAGCAAGACTTCGTGAGCAGATAGATGAAAAAGAGAAGGAGATGGAGAAGATGCAGAACCGAATTGATACCTTGGAAGATAAGCTGCTTGAGAAAGCAGCAGGTGCGACAGTCAAGCAGGAAGCCCCGGAGAAACCGGAGGAAAGTAAGGAGCCTTTAGGCAATCAGACTGTATTTGATGAAAAGCCGGTTGCAGAAAGATCTTATCAGATTCCTGTGTTTTACCAGTTGCCAGTGGTGGATGCAAATGGCAGGGTGATTCAGCATGTGCAGGTTGAAAGAACTGTCAGAAAGGCAAATACGGGTGCGTTTACCGGGCTGCTTGGCAAGCTTGGATTTATGAAAAAGTCCCGACAGGATATTGTGAAACTGTTAGCCAGTGGTGATCTGGTTCCGGCACAGCTTGTGCAGATAAGAAGTGCCATTGAAAAGGGACTGACAGAATCACAGCTTGTAGAACTTATCAATAACAATGTTTCGGCAGAGAAGATGAAAGAAATCATTGATATTGCGGTTCTTGAGAACAGTATGGACTATTAGGAGGAAGCGATGGGTTTAACGATTATTAATGAGACAGTAACAAGTCTGTGTAAAACAAAGCATGGCTTTTCTGACAAAGAAAAGGAATTTGTTGTTCAGTTTGCATTCCGAAGCGGAGACAAGACCTTAACCAATCAGCTGATTGATGAACTGGCTGCCTGTGAGAATGAGCAGGAATCCGAAAAGGTAATGGAACAGTATATGAGTATGATTGACATGAAGCCTGTATGGGTAAGTCAGATTGAGAATCTGCTGGTATCCATTGAGATGTACCGGATTGAAGAGGAAAAGGCAATCAACCGTCTTGCGGAAGTGCTTACCGCTTATGGAGTGGATGTAACGGAAGAACAGGTCAGAAGGGCAGATGCAGAGGAAATCAAGGAAAAGGTCAATGAGAGCAGAAGCAGGCAGGAGGAAGAGGACGAAGAGACCAAAGAGGAAGAACAGTCCGAACAGTATGCTCCGAAATGCACTCTCAGGGAACCGGTGTTATAAGGAGGGACTTATATGGCAGAAGAGATTCAGGAAGCGGTACAGATTATCCGTGTAGCCTATGACGGAATTGAGATTGCAATGAAGGTGGGCAGTGGAGGATTAGGTGCCATGCAGAAGGCAATCGACTTTTTGAAGGGAATGCTTGACTATGAGAAATCGCTTGGTAAGACATCCATGCGAAAGCTTCTGATGAAGGGCGGCGACCTTCAGGTGCTGCAGTTTGAAACCAAAGATATGAAGAAGGTTGAGAAGATGGCAAAGAAGTACGGGATTTTATATTCCGTATTGCCGGATGTGAATAAGAAGGATGGTCTCAGTGAAGTTATCTTTCATACGGAAGCAGTGCCACGAGTGAACATGATGATACAGAAGCTCAGCTTTGGTCGTATTGCAACATTTGATGACTACTTAAAAAACGGGGATGAAAAACAGCTTGGCAGGCTGATGGATTTCCTTAAGAGTCAGAAAATGGGAAACGAGAAAGTCCACACTGCGGAAGGGGCGAGAGCCAGTGCTGCCATGGACGGTCTGATTGAAAAGGTAGGGCTGTTTGCCATGGAGAAGCAGAGTATCAGTGTGGACGCAGTACAGGAGAAGTTCAGTATTAACCAGTCACAGGCAGAAACAGTGTTAAAGCAGTTGGAAACGATAGGTGTTCTGGGGGCAAAGGATGAAGCCGGAGAGCATAAGGTTATCATGGATAAGGATGCTTTTATGAACCGGATTAAGGGCTATCAGAATCTTGCGGAGAGAATGATGGCAGTATCGGCATCCAAGAATACAAATCTTTCAGATGTAACAATCAGTAAGACATTGATTGTACAGGAGAATGATCATGCGGTTAAGACCAGAATCCCGGGGACCTGGGGAGAGAATGCAAGGTATGTCTGGATTAACAAGGAGAATATCATGGATATTCATCATGGCAAGACTATGTTGACCTTCATTGACAGCGGTAAGAATTATAAGATTTATGATGAGGAAAACAGGGTTGTGGAAACCAAGCGTGGCGAGGAACTGTACAGTCATTATGACAAGGTGGAGGCTTCCGTGCGTGAGAAGTATGAAAAGACGCAGGCAAAGGAAACAACCAGGACAAAGACCGGGCAGCAGAAAACCACCACAACCGTTAAGAAGAGGTAGTGCCTATGCAGACAAGTAAGAAGAAACCTTCCATGGTATTTTTGTTACTTGGTGCAGTCTTTGCCGGGTATCTGGGATATCTGATTGGGGGAGCTTGGGAGGAAGGCATAGAGCTTATGGAATTTCTTGACAGGTTCAGTGCTGTATGTGAAGCTCCGTTTGCAAATTATTTCAATGAGAATACAGTGAAAATGATAGCCATAGTTGTAGTTGTCTACGCTATGGCTGTTGTTATGTATTACACCAGTCAGAGGAATTATATGCCCGGCAGGGAATTTGGTACAGCCAAGTTGGAATCACCGGCGAAGGTTAACAAGATTCTGATGGATAAGGATGAAAACTTTAACCGTATCTTAAGCCAGAATGTGAAGATGTCACTGGATTTCAGGAGGCTTAAGTTAAACGGTAACATTCTTATCTGTGGCGGTTCCGGTGCAGGAAAGACATTCTATGAGGTAAAGCCAAACCTGATGCAGATGCCCCATAACTGTTCCTTTATCTGTACCGATCCGAAGGGAGAAATCCTAAGAAGCTGTGGTCAGATGTTAAAGAACAATGGCTACAATGTGAAGGTTATCAATCTGCTTGAGATGGATAAGTCAGACTGTTACAATCCGTTTTCCTATATCCGTGAAGAGACGGATGTGGTAAAGCTTATTACCAACCTTATCAGTAATACGACTCCGAAAGGGGCAACCCCTTCCGACCCGTTCTGGGAGAAAGCGGAGGGCTTGTTTTTACAGGCAATCTTCTATTATGTGTGGCTGGAAGAAAAGCCGAGCAGACGAAACTTTGAAACGGTCTTAAAGCTGCTTGGAGAAGCAGGAGTGACGGAGCAGGGAAAGCCTTCAAGGCTGGATGTGCGTATGATGTTTCTGGAAGAGAACTCGCCGCTTGGAGCGAATCACCCGGCGGTAAAGCAGTACAACAAGTGTATGCGTGGTGCAGGCGATACGGTCCGTTCCATTATTATCAGTGCCAACTCAAGACTTGCTTTTCTTGAGAATAAGCAGGTATTAAGGCTTTTATCCAAGGATGAGCTAAACCTTGCTGATATCGGTATTGGTGTAAACGGGGATGGGGAGACAAAGACAGCGCTGTTCTGTGTCATACCGGATAGTGATAAGTCTTACAACTTTATCATTGGTATGTTATACACACAGATATTTCAGGAGCTGTATTATCAGGCGGACTTTAACTGTGGAGGAAGACTCCCGATTCATGTCACATTTATGCTTGATGAGTTCGCCAATGTCGCATTGCCGGATGACTACTGTTCCCTTCTATCCACCATGCGAAGCAGGGAAATCAGCTCGATTATCATTATTCAGAACTTTGCACAGCTGAAGGCGCTGTTTAAGGATACCTGGGAGACGATTCCGGGCAACTGCGATACCTTCATCTACCTTGGAGGCAATGAGCAGAGTACCCATAAGTATGTGTCGGAGCTTTTGGGCAAGGGCACGATTGACAAGAAGTTAAGCGGAGAGACAAAGGGCAGACAGGGAAGCTCATCAAGAAACTATGATGTCCTTGGTCGTGAGATATTTACACCGGATGAAGTGAGAAAACTGGATAACAAGAAATGCATTATTTTTATCCGTGGGTTCGATCCGATTCTGGATAATAAGTATATACCGTTTGCACATCCGATGTTTAACCAGACTGCGGATGGAAAGGGAGAACCCTATGTGCATCAGATAGATGTGAATAACAATCTCATTGGTCCGCCTTTTGAAATTCTGTCAAAGCGTGCAGTGGAGCATTATGAAAAGCTTCAGAAGAAGGGAGAGAATATCTATATAGATTCTTTGACCTATGATGAATTTATGATGCTGGGAGATTTGGAACTGAGCAGGCGTTTCTCGGAGCTTGAGGAAGAAAACGAGAAGGCAAAGCTCAACAGTACGCAGGATAATGAACTGGAGTATTCCGAAGAGCCGGAGCAGGAGCGTGTGGATGAGATACCGGATGAAAAGAAAGATACGGACTGGGAGGACAGCATTACGAACCGTATGATGCACTGGAATTATTCCGAGGAGCAGAAAGCGGAGCTTCGTAAGGCAATGGATGCCAGAATTCCTAAGTCTGTGATACTATCCTTCTTTTATCCGAAGACATCGCCGGGTGAGATGGCTAAGATACGGGAGCAGTATCTTTCGGAGCATTAGAAAGAGGGAGGTGGTTATTAAAACAGCATGTCGGAGAAAGTCCGACCTTACTTTACTTACGGGGATTATCCCGTTTTCATAGAGAAACTAATAGCGCAGGAATAAGCCGTGTATCAGAAGGATATGCGGCTTTTTTCTGCCCCAAACTTAAAAAGGAGATTTTTGATTATGAAGACAGAAAAGGTAACAGTAACAACAAACAACAAAACAAATGGAGGTAGCAACATGAAGGGATTTTTTGGAGGAATGAAAAAGAAGTTAGTACCAGCTTTATGCGGTATGGGAATGATGATGAGTCAGATGACCACAACCTGCTTTGCGGCAGGAACTGGTACTTCGGCAGTTACACAGCCGCTTGACAATCTGAAAACACTGGTTATCGCAGTTATCGGTGCGGTCGGTGTCATTATCCTTGCGAAGAACGTAATGGAGTTTGCTCAGGCATATCAGCAGCAGGATTCTTCTACCATGAACTCTGCTCTTAAGGGTATCGTAGCCGGTGTTATGATGGCAGGTATTTCTACAGTGTTGACATTCTTAGGCTTCTAAGATGCAGGAGGAGTACCCCAAAACGGTAGGAAGGAGATGTAACAAGTATGGATATTTTTAAACTTGGAGACAAAATCCTTGCTTTGCTTGAAATGGTATTTGGTTTCTGGAATAACCAGATATCACTGGTATTTTCAATGCTTGGACAGTCGCCCGTGAATTTCAAGGGCGGCGGTCCGTGGGCAATCATTGAGGGAATAGAGCCGATCTTCGTAGCGGTTGGCTCTTCCCTGGTAGTATTGTTCTTTGTCATAGGTTTTTGCTCGGAGAGTGTGGATGTGAAAGAGGAAATGCGATTTGAAGCAATTCTTCGTATGCTTATCCGGTTAGGACTGGCGGAATGGTTTGTGGCAAATAATGTCACGATTATGAAGGCATTCTTCACATCCATAGGAAATCTGGTGAATCTGATGACCGCCGGAACAACAGTCACACTGACCATCGACAGCACCCAGGCGGATGTTATTAAGAATCTGGGATTTGGAGAAAGTCTGGTAATGCTCATTCTGGCAGCTTTATTGTCCATCATTGTCATTATTTGTGGCTTTTTCGTTATCTACACGGTATATTTCAGGTTCTTAAAGATTCTGATCATAGTGCCGCTTGGTGCGATTGCATTCTCAACAATGGGTGGAAACAGAACGGTAAGTCATACAGCAGTTACTTACTGTAAATACTTTTTATCCGTTGTGTTGGAAGCAGTCACCATGGCACTTGCGATTATCGTGTGCAATGCCTTTATCAGTGCAGGGCTTCCGTCCTTTACGGGCAGCTATGCGGACTGGGCAAAGACCCTTATTTACCTGTGTGAAATGACATTTACGATTGCCATGACAGTGGGCAGTGTCAAGGGTGCACAGTCACTGACAAGCAAAGCATTAGGATTATAAGGAGGGTGCCAGATGGAAAAGACATTAAACTTACAGAGCCAGTACGGAGAAGAGATAAAGGTTTCTCTGGAAATCAATACTTATCTGAATAATGGGTGTATGTATATAGGTCTTGTAGAGCAGGGGGAGTATCCGGAGCCTTACGGGGATTTGACTGTAAATCTCATGGGTAAAGTCCCTGACTACTGCGGATATGTGGACCTTAACAATATGCCGGAGCTTGAGAAGTTTATCGCTGACAATGCGCTGGGCGGGTTTACGGGACTTATGAAACGAAGCGGGTTTTGCAAATATCCTCCTTATCTGTTCAATGTGGACAGACTGAGGGAACTGTGCCCATATGGGATGCAGGTGTATGAAGCGGGTATTGGAAAAGGCAGGGAAACAAAAGTGACAGAGAAAGCGAGGTGAGAACATTGGTAATTGAAATCAATAAGGATATTGACCGCTATCAGGAAACCGTGGCACTTGGACTTACTGCCAGACAGCTTATGTTTTCTGTGGCAAGTGTGGTAGTAGGCGGAGGACTGGTTCTTCTGCTTTATAAATATATCGGTCTTACGGGAGCAGCCTATGTTGCAATTCCCTGTGTAGCACCGATTGCCCTTGGCGGGTTCTATTCCTATAACGGGATGAACTTTTACGAGTATATGGGGAAAAAGCTTCAGTTTATGTTCTATAATAAGGCTTTGACTTATGTGTCAACTGAGAGTGAGCAGACAATTAAGGCTTACGAGACAGAACAAAGTAACACTGGTAAGAAGAAAAAAGCCGGGAAGGGAGCAAAACCGGAAGTAACCGACAATACCAGGAATAAGGAGGATTTTGAGGCTATGAAGAGAAAAACAAAAGGTATTCTGATTGGAATGATTGCGGCTGTGGTTGCAGCTGTGGCAGGACTTGTTATTTACAAGGCAACAAGATAAGTAACCAGATTTGATTGACTTCCTTTGGGAGCAATCCGGGCACCAGCCGGGGTTGTTCCCGGTGTGGTGCGTGAATCCATAAGGAAAGCGTAAAGCAGAAAGGAAGGTAGAAAAGATATGGGTTTATTTGCAGACGGATTTAAGGAGCTTAAGAAAGCCAGCGAGCCTTTGTATAAAACTCCAAAATCCATACAGGAAACCATTGAGATAATGGCAGTTGCGGAAAATGGTATTTTTGAGGTCGCAAGAAACAGATACAGCAAGTGTTACCGTTTTCAGGACATCAATTACACAACTGCAACCGAAGATGAGCAGATCGGTATTTTTGAGAGATACTGCAAGTTCTTAAATTCTCTTGACTGTAATTTTAAGATTACCGTGAATAACAAGAATAAGAATATGATTGACCTCAGAGAGAAGGTGCTGCTTGCCTATTGTGATGACGGATATGACCATTTCCGTAAGATTTATAATGATATTATCGAGGAAAAGATTCGTGAGGGAAGACAGGGTATTGAACAGGAGAGATACTTAACCATCACGATTGAGCGTAAGAACTTTGAAGAGGCAAAGGCACAGTTTGCCACTTTGGAGGCGACCATTCATAAGGCATTTATTGAGCTTGGTGCAGAGATTGTACCGCTTTCGGGTGATGAAAGAATCAAGGTGCTTTATGACTATTACCATCTTGGAGATGAAAACAGCTTCAACTTTAGTCTGAAGGAAGCAAAGAAGGTAGGAGCAGATTTCAAGAATGATTTGTGCAACGGAATGATTAGGTTCTTCCCGGATCACTTTGAGGATGAGAGCAAGTTCTGTAAGGCACTGTTTATCAAGAAGTATCCGAGCAGTCTCTCAGACCGTTTCATCAATGAAATTACTTCGCTGCCGGTTCACTCCATTACAAGCATTGATGTGGTTCCCGTACCGAAGGATCTGACGACAAAGACCTTACAGAAAAAGTATCTGGGTATTGAATCGGATATCATCAAGCAGCAGAGAGTCCGTAATAAGAACAATGACTTTTCCACAGAAATCTCTTATGCAAAGAGAACCGAGAAAAGGGAGATTGAGGCGATTATGGATGATGTCAGGGAGAACGACCAGTGTCTGTTCTATGTGGGCGTGACAATTATTGTTATGGCGGAGAGCAAGAAGGAGCTTGACAGTATCTGTGAGACAATCGAAACCATTGGAAAGCGTAACAGCTGTACCATTGATACGCATTTCCTGAAACAGAGAGAGGCATTAAATACAGCATTGCCGATTGGAGTAAGACAGGTTGAAACAATGAGAACCATGCTTACACAGTCTCTTGCAGTATTGATGCCTTTTAATGTTCAGGAGCTTAACGACAGCGGTGGTAATTACTATGGTATCAACCAGATAAGTAAGAACATCAATGTGGGAAACCGTAAGAGACTCATCAATGGTAACGGATTTGTATTCGGTGTTCCCGGTTCCGGTAAATCCTTCTTCTGTAAGATGGAAATGGGAAGCGTATTCTTATCCGGGGATGATGAGATTATCGTCATTGACCCGATGAACGAGTATTTTGACATTGCCGAGACTTACGGCGGAACGGTTGTAAACATGTCCACTTATACGGACAATTATGTGAATCCCCTTGCCATGGATGTGTGGAATCTTGACCAGAACGATACAAAGGGCTGGGTAAGAGAAAAGGGTGAGTTCATGCTTGGTCTTTGTGAACAGTGTATCGGTGACAGCTTAAATTCCCGTCAGAAGTCCATTATTGACAGATGCGTGAGAAAGCTTTATATCGACATTGCCAGAAGCAGGGAGAAGTATATTCCGATTATGAGTGACTTTTATGATTTGCTTTTGGAACAGCCGGAAGAGGAAGCAAAGGATATTGCATTGTCCCTTGAACTTTTCGTAAGCGGTTCTCTGAATATCTTCAATCACCAGACAAATGTGGATGTGGATAACAGATTTACCGTGTATGGTATCAGAGACCTTGGTGCCGAGCTTAGTCCGATTACCATGCTTGTAATGATGGAGTCCATCCAGCAGAGGATTGTGGAGAATGGAAAGCGTGGCAAGGCAACATGGCTCTATATTGACGAGTTCCATGTGCTCTTAAATTCCGAGTATTCAGCAAAGTATTTGCAGCAGCTTTGGAAAAAGGTGCGTAAGCAGGGTGGCTTATGTACAGGTATCACGCAGAACGTCGTCGATCTGTTACAGAACTACACTGCAACAACTATGCTTGCAAACTCTGAGTTCGTGGCACTCCTTAAGCAGGCGAATACGGACAGCTCCAAGATGGCAGAGGTAATCGGCGTGTCAGAGGCACAGCTTCGGTTCGTAACCAATACTGCATCCGGTATGGGACTGATTAAGTGTGGTTCAGTGGTAATTCCGTTTGATAACCAGATCAGTAAGGATACAGACCTTTACAAACTGTATAACACCAATATTCACGAAAAGATTGCGGAACAGAAGAAAAAAGAAGCAATGTTGCAGGAATAACAGATGAAATTTTATAATATCTGTAGTATAATCAAGAGGTCGGATGAATGTCCGGCCTTGATGATTATAAATGAGGTATTCCTTATGTTTAAGAAGAAACCACACAAGACGCAATATGATAAAACAAATAAGAAAGCAGTTCTTAAATGTAGCATTTGTACCGGAGAACAGGTGGCTGGATTTAAAGATATTCATACCGGACACTTTGACGAGATTATGTTGATTCGGGATGCAGCGGACCTGGATGCATTTATGGAAATGTATGATGTGGCAGCAATTTCTAAGGAATATTAGTAATCATTAAGGAAAGGAAAATTTGAATTTTACGGCGAGGTTAATTATGAGAAAAATAGAGGATAGGACAAAAAAGATGATTTTAATAATTGCAGTAGTTGTTTTTTGTATTGCATTAATATTTGGTGGAATAATGATATATGGAAGATACCAAATGAGTAAAATTCCAAAATTGTCCTTTCAAGAAATTCTTGAATACACTACAAAAGATAACGCTGATGCGGTAATAACGGTTGGAATTGTAAAGGATGGGCAGATTTCTTATAAAGTATATGGTAAAAATGGCAAAGAACTTCCGGCAGAACTTCATACATATGAAATTGGATCTCTTACAAAAACATTTACAGCTGCTTTGATTAGTAAGGCGATACAGGAAGAAAAAATAAATATTGATTGTACAATAGACAACTATTTATCTTTACCGGAAGGAAATACATATCCAACAATAGAGGAACTATTGACACATACTTCAGGCTATAAAGGATATTATTTAGAAAGTCCTATGGTTTCTAACTTTTTTAATGGTAGAAATGATTTTTATGGTGTTACAAAAGAAATGGTTTCTGACAAAGCAGGCAACTTGAATATGGATAAAGCAAGTTATGATTTTGTATATTCTAATTATGGTTATGCAGTATTAGGACTTGTTCTTGAGTCGGTATATGAAACGGAATATACAAGCTTGTTAAATAATTTTGCACAAAATGAATTATGTTTAACCTCAACACAGATTTCTGATAAAAGCGGAGACCTTGGAAAGTATTGGGATTGGAAAGAAGGCGATGCATATTTGTCAGCGGGAGCTGTCACATCAAATATTGAGGATATGCTTTTATACGCACAGATGCAACTTGAAGATAATTCATATTTTTCAGATTGCCATAATAGCCTGAAAAGCATTAATGCATCAAACGAAATGTATAAAACCATGGGTATTCATATAGATGAGATAGGAATGTCTTGGATTATTGATAGTAAGAATAACATCATATGGCATAATGGTGGTACAGGAAATTATAATAGCTATCTTGGTTTTAATCCCGAAACAGGTACAGCTGTTGTTGTGCTTTCAAATCTCGCCCCGAATTATAGAGTCCCAGCTACTGTATTAGGTGTAAAACTGTTATTAGAACTTGATAATGAGAAGTGAAACTTTCAGTAATACGCTCTGTTGTTGTGCTGATTTTTCTGCGTTATACTCCTTCAAAAAGGAGTGTGCTCTTATGGGTAAAGAAATCTATAACATTATCAATGATATGGCAGAGGTACTAAATGCATCACAGATGCAGAAATTGCAAGAAGTTTTAATAAATCGTTTGTCAGAGAATAATACAGTTGACTATTTACAAACCGATAATGAGGAATTTCTGGATATGTTTTTAACTGCAAAGCATTTAGAAGGGTGTTCTGACAAAACGATACGCTATTATAGGTGTAATATTGAGAAGATGCTGGAGACAATTAACATACCGGTGATAAAGATAACTACCGAAATGTTACGAAAATATCTTGTAGAGTATCAAGCAATAAATAATTGTGGAAAGGTGACTATTGATAATATTCGTAGAAGCCTTTCCACATTCTTTTCTTGGTTGGAGGAAGAAGATTATATAATAAAAAGTCCGATGAAAGGAATTCATAAGGTGAAGGCAGCGATTATTGTAAAAGATACTATTTCAGATGAGAAAGTTGAGATCCTTAGGGATAATTGTAATAATTTACGTGACAGGGCAATGATTGATTTCTTGCTTTCGACAGGAATTCGGGTAGGTGAATTGGTAAGATTGAACATTGATGATATAGATTTCTCAGAACGTGAATGTGTTGTTTATGGAAAAGGAGATAAAGAACGTAAAGCTTATTTTGATGCAAAGACAAAGATTCATTTGATAAACTATATCGAATCAAGGACAGATAATAATAGTGCATTATTTGTTTCTCTGAATAAACCACACAATAGACTTACTGAAAGTGGTGTAGAATTACGTTTGCGAGAAATGGGTAAGAAGTTAGGTGTAGAAAAGGTGCATCCACATAAATTCAGGAGAACTATGGCAACTAGAGCAATTGAAAAGGGAATGCCGATAGAACAAGTACAGAAGATACTTGGACATGAACAGATAGATACAACGCTTAGATATGCTATGGTAAATCAAAATAATGCGAAAATGTCCCATAGAAAATATATTTCTTAGTGATTGATAAAAAGAGAAATAAGGGTTATAATTAATTAAGCAAGATAAAATTATGATAGAATTTGGATAAGGAGGTTGCTATGATACAGATAAGACCAGTTTCGGACTTGAGAAATAAATTTCCTGATATTGAAAAAGCGGTTGGAGGAGGAGAACCGGTATTTTTAACAAAGAATGGATATGGTGCAATGGTTGTATTAAGCTTAGAGGCGTACTCGAGACTTACAGATGGTGTTGAGGCTGCATTGGATGAGGCGGACAGATACGCATCAGAGAATGAAAAAAGATATACACATGAAGAAGTTTTTTCAAATCTTCGAAGGAGGGTAAATGGCTGATACACAGTATGAATTAAGGTATTTACCTTTATTTTACGAGGATTTAGAACAAAAAGTTATATATATATCAGAAACTTTGCATAATGAAAAAGCAGCAAATGATTTATTAGATGCAGTTGAAAAAGCGATAATGGAAAGATTACCTATTGCGGAATCATTTGAACCATTTCGCTCTGTAAAAGAAAGGCAATATAAATACTATCGTATTTATGTTAAGAATTTTGTTATTTATTATGTTGTAATAGATGGTATTGGTTCTAAAAAAATCATGGAAGTTAGACGTTTTTTATATAATAAACAAGACCGTGAACAGTTGATATAAATCAATCAACTACGCGGTGAATTTGAATTTGCTGGTGGTGAATTTGAATTTCTCTCGCTGTCTGGTTTGATATAAAAATTTGATTATTTGAAAAAATCAAAAAATAACGTAGCGTGATATATTGCTTGTCACGCTACGTTATGTACTAATATGGACCTTGAAAGGAGGCAGGATATGTCATTATACACAACAGGAGAGCTTGCAAAGAAGTGCAACGTTTCAGTAAGAACGATTCAATACTATGATGAAAGAGGTATTTTGGTGCCAACAGATTTGACGGAAGGGGGACGAAGACTGTTCTCCGAAGAGGATGTTGCCACATTGGAAACGATTTGCTTTTTAAGAGATTTGGATATCTCTATAAAAGATATTGCTGAAATATTGGAATCCGAAGAGTCAAAAAAGGTAATCGAACTTTTGCTTGATGAGCAAGAAAAAAATATTCAGGCGGATGTCAAGAAAAAAACGAAACAATTAGAAAATATTAAAGGCATAAGAAGTTCTTTGGCTTCTTTCAAGGATGGGTCGCAAAAAACAATTCATGACATATCATCGATTATGGAGGAAAAAGAAAAGCGAAAGAAAATGTACAAAAAAATGCTGATCATAGCAATTCCGTTAGAAATTGTCGAAATTGTTACTTTTGTGATTGGTATATTAAAAGGAATCTGGTTGCCATTTTTTGTGGTCATGGCAGTGATTCCTATTTGTGTAGCAATTATGTTTGGCTATTGGTACAAGCGGGTAGAGTATCTCTGTCCGGAATGCCATACCAGATTTCAGCCAAAGAAATTAGAAGCATTCTTTGGAAATCATACGCCAAAGACACGAAAGCTAACTTGCCCTACCTGCAGGAGGAGAATCTGGAGTTTGGAAGTATATAGAAAAGAGGTGGATGCATAATGGAAACAATTAATTTGAGTAAGAAACAATTTGTGATATACATGGCAGTCGCATTTGGGTTGGCCTGGATTTTAGAAATGATAGCAAGTATTTTTAGCAATAATGGAAATCAGATGGTGTTTGCTGTTATCTTGATGATTACCATGTTTATGCCATTTCTTGGAGTACTGATAGCCAGAATCCCACTAAAAGGTATGGGATGGGTACCACATTTAAAAGGGAAAATTCGTTATGTATTCTTTGCCCTTTGGATGCCGGCGTTATTAAGTATCCTTGGAGGGGTCTTGTTTTTTGTGATTTTCCCGGATACATTTGACTCTGAATTTATGACGTTAAGAGGTCTTTTAGAGGAAGCGGGAGCGTTGGAACAGTTTGAAGCAAAAGGTATCACTATGCCAATGTATTTGTTAATTACTAGCATTCAGGCGGTAACTGTTGCACCATTTATGAATATGTTTGTTGCATTAGGCGAAGAGGTCGGTTGGAGAGGTGCGCTGTATCCATATTTGAAGAAGAAGCTGGGTGTTACTAGGGGTCGAATTGTAGGTGGTACTATTTGGGGGGCTTGGCATTGGCCGATTATGATTTTGGCTGGATATGAGTATGGTAAAGAATATATTGGCGCACCGGTACTTGGTCCGATTGTGTTCTGTGTCGCTACTATTATGATGGGGATATTATTTGATTATGTATATGAAAAGACAGAGACCATCTGGTTGCCATCTCTTATGCATGGTGCTACCAATGCATTTACTATTTTTGCATATCTGGTAAAACCTGATTATTCCAATATGGCAATACTGGGACCGGCATATATCGGTATTATCAGTATGATTCCGATGATTGTTATGGCGGTCATTATTTGTGTAAAGAAGAAGAGGGATTGAGTATTAAATGGATATTCAATCGCACTAACAAATTTCAGTTTCATGTTTCTTTAAATAATTGAATATTGAATGATTTTACATAGCCGTTAAGGAGTAATTTTTGCTCTCTAGCGGCTTATTTTATTTTCCAAGTGGAGGGAGGTGAGAAAATTGAAAATTAAAAAGGTCGATGACAAACCAATGGTAATCCATACCAAACAGAAAGCCAAGATTCATACCCATGAACCAAAGCAGGCAGCTATCAAGGGAAGTAATGTCTATACCGTAGACAGAGATCCGACCAAAAAGAAAGCTGATAATGGCAAGTATCGAAAGAGCACGGTTCATCAGGTGCAAAAGGAAGGAATGTTTTCCAAGTATCGAAAACAGATGAAGCAAGCCGGGCAGTCTATCAAAGTGAAGGACTCTTCCCTTCGTAATGCCGGAATGGTAGGCGGTAAGGTTATGACAGACCAGATAGAAGGTGGTCAGGAAATACAACAGTCAGCAATGATTATGTATGAAGCCTCAAAGCCTGTTACGGGTACTGCGTCAAGAGGTGCAGAGTTATTTAAGCGGCAGGTAATCAATCAGCAGAAACGAAAGATTAAAAAGGTGGAAGCAGGAAAGAAGATTGCCAAGAAGGGTGTAAAGGGTACAGCCAAAAAAGTGGCAAAGGAAAGCAGTAAAAAGGTAGCAAAAGAATCGGCAAAAAAGGTTGCGAAAGAAACCTCCAAGGTTGTTGCCAAAACTGCAACGACAGTTGCCACAACAGCGGCTGGTACGGCGGTTTCCCCGGGAGTCGGAACTGTGATTGGTATTGCAGCCGGGGAAGTTGTCGGGGAAGCAGTAGCCTACAAGATGGATAAGCAGGACATGACTAACAATGTCCGTTCCAGAAAGATTAAGTTCTTTTTGGATAAGATGAAAGCACAGGACGAGCAGACGGATAGCATAGCGAAGCTGGTTAAGGATATTTTTGTGCAGAAGGGTATGTTCGTTGCCAAGTATGTGGCTAAACTTGTTTTGCCGATTCTGTTAGGACTGGTGCTTTTAGTGTCGGTAGTAGCGATTCCGGTAGTGGCAATCGTGGGAACTATCTACAATTCACCGTTTGCCATATTCTTGCCGCCTCTTGAAGATGGAGATACTGTTACAACCGTAGCAAGTGCGTATGTCGCCGACTTTAACCGGGAAGTGAATGAGCTTAAGAGTAACCATACCGGATATGATGACGGAAAGATTGTATATGTTGGATATGAGGGAGAAGGTAATCCAAGTAACTACTATGACATACTTGCAATATATATGGTCAAGTATGGTGTGGGAGATACAGCAACCATTATGAATGACACTTCAAGGGGATGGCTAAAATCTGTGGTAGATGATATGTGTACTTATACGACTTCTTCCGGTTCTGAAACAGAGACCGTGGAAAATGAAGATGGTACAACCACAACGACTACTACGACCTATCTGTATGTAAACGTAACATTGAAGTCCTGTTATACCATGGCAAATGAATATGGTTTTACGCAGGAGCAGATGGATTTGCTTGTGGATTTTATGTCGCCTGAAAACCTTGCCATTCTTGGATATAGTCCGGGAGGCGGTGGAGGTGACCCGGGAGTATGTTCTCTCACTGAGGCAGAGATACAGGCGGTTCTTGATGATATACCGGACGGGGCAGCCAAGGATGCGTGTGACTTTGCATTACACAGAGTTGGTTATCCATACAGTCAGGATTTGAGACATAGTGGTACGCACTTTGACTGTAGTTCCCTTGTTTACTATGCATGGCTTGATGCAGGTGTTGATATCAGCTATGGGGGAGCAACCACAGCAGGATATGAAGCACAGGGACTTGCTAATGCAGGAAAGACTACTGTGTATGAAGATATGCAACCGGGAGATTTGATTTTCTTCAGTTATGAAGAGACAGACGGATATCTTGATATTTCTCATGTCGGAATTTATGTGAGAAATGGAAAGATGGTAGATGCGAGAGGTACAGCGTATGGAGTGGTTTACCGGGATGTACCACCTAACACAGGAGCGATTGTAATGATTGGTAGACCAAATTAGGATTAGGCAGGGCTTATGGCTCTGCCTGTTATGATGGAGGTAGCTTATGAAGATAGAAGATATGGTTATGGTGATCAATAATCAAAAAGGGATAGAGAAGAACTTTCTCTGTTCTTTTGAGAGCTTTGTGAAGCAGTATGTAACGAATGCCTGTGATAACTTCTTTGAGGTTGCCGAGGTTATATCGGAACTGAATCATGCAAGTGAAAAGGATAACTCATTTTGTGAGATATACTTTTCACCGAATAAAACCATGTATGCGAGGTTCTGTGGAAGCCTTAATGAACTGAGAATGTTTGTTGCAGGGAAGTTAAACGATGGCATGACGAATGTGTTTGAGGAAGATTTTTGCGATAAGGAATGTCTGGATGTTTTGTACAGACTGGGTATTTCCACAGACAGAAGCATGGCTATTGCCAAATGGCCGCATTATGAAAAGCTGGAGTCAGATCTAATGCAGGGAGAGATTTACCACAATTTCAATGGCTCCGATTACCGCCTGATGGAGAAGTATTCCGGCAGAAACATGCTGTTTATGGATGTCAACTCCGGGCAGTTTGTGGTTGGTATTGGGGTGGAGTATTTTTGCAGATATCCCCAGGGAGAAGACCGAAATTCTGATTTGTGTGAGACAGGTATTGAATGGGGACATGGGTTGTATCTTGGAAATACCCCTTCAACCATTAACTTTGCATTACTACGCAGGGAACATGGTGTGGAGAGGGAGATTGACACGATAGATGCGTACCGGATTTCCCTAACCGAAAGGTTTGAAACCTATTATAGTCTTGCAAAGAATGAGACGATTTCAGAGTCTGTCAGAGAAGCAGCAACCAATGCCATGTATGAGGAGTTTGGAACTGGTAAGAGAGACACTTTCCTTAGTAAACGCAATGACGGAGATTATGACAAGGGATTCTTTGGCTCGACAACTAAGGAGAAGCACAGGGGGCGATAGGATGCAGGATTTTCAGATAGAAATAAAAGAGGAACTGGCAAGAGTGGAAACCATTCAGGCAGAAACTCTTGGAGAAGCCATTGATAAGGCAATGGAGCTTTATTATGACCAGAAGATTATTCTGGATGCGGAGGATATGAAGGGTGTGGACTTTCAGCCTATGCAGCAGGAAAAGACAAGATAAGGAGGATGACCCTATGGGAAAACAGAATAAAGAGATTATAGACAATATGGAGTTTCTGATGAAAGAGCTCCATAAGGAATGGGACAGAACGGGTGCTGTAAAGGCATCCGTTTTTATATCCCTTGAGGAAGTGGAGGATGTGAACAAGGTGATTCTGCATCGTATTGCCAAGCAGCAGAAGGAAGTGGAAAACGGGAATATCACATTCAAGAAAAGTGTGAGACTGTCAAGGGAGTGCTATGTATTACTGAGACTTGCCCGAAAGATTAAGACAGAGGAACACAGGACTTACCGAAATGGCACCTGCTATGAGTTTGAGGTGGCTCTGGACAAGGACGAATTAAAGCTCTTTAAGGATATGTTTGGTGAGAAGGTGAAGTAGATGGGAAAGTATCAGATTATCTATGCTGACCCGCCCTGGCAATTCAAGACTTATTCAAAGAAAGGCAGCCTGCAAAAATCAGCGGACTGCCATTATTCTTGTATGAGCATGGAAGATATTATGGCGCTTCCGGTGGAAACACTGGCAGCAGAGGACTGTGTACTGTTTTTGTGGGCTACTTTTCCTCTTCTTAGGGAAGGACTGGAAACCATGAGAAGATGGGGATTTACCTATAAGACCTGTGGATTCAACTGGGTAAAGCGGAATAAAAAGGCAGACAGCTGGTTTATGGGACTTGGTTACTGTGTAGTGGTATAGTAAATTTGTAACACCTTGTTCGAATAATATATTATAATATCA
>ERZ808267.12-NODE-12-length-162294-cov-15.007853_pt1 | contig 162294 bp, 124 predicted proteins | sample MGYA00521241_ERZ808267 | MGnify/ENA primary metagenome ERZ808267 (study PRJEB31516, sample SAMN03275592) | gut metagenome | biome: mammalia-associated habitat; material: feces | host: Papio cynocephalus | place: Kenya | collected 2012-07-19 ...
CAATAGAAAAATATTTCAAAGAATGCGGATATAGAAATCGTGACGGGCAAACGATTAGTTTGGCCGTTATATACAGAGCCTTATGCAATCAAAAATATACAGGCATTGTGGAACGTCAAGGTGTGAAATACGACAACATTTTTCCACGACTTATTTCGGATGAAATATGGAATATGGTTAGCAAAATACATGAGGAAAACAAACATGCGCCAAGTCGCAAAAAAGAAGTGTTTAATTACTTGCTTTCAGGAAAGCTCATCTGTGGCGACTGCAATCAAAAGATGGTCGGTATTAGCGGAACATCGAAAAGGCGATACGCATTATTACTACTCATGCTTATCGCGCACAAGAAAAAAGATAAACTGCAATTGCAAACCGATTCAGAAAAAACTAATAGAAGATTTGGTGATTGAAATCACTACAAAAGTAATTGCCACCGAGTCGAATATAAATATGCTTGCACAAAAAATATCGTCTGCTCACAAATCAACGTGCGAAGATAATTCAAAACTCAAAATGCTTGAAAAAAGCCGTGCGGAAGCAATAAGATCCCAAAACAATATCATCAAAGCGATAGAGCAAGGAATAATCACTTCCGCAACGAAAAACAGGCTCAATGAACTTGAAACTCTAATCACTCAATATGATTTTGATATACAGCAAGAAAAAGCAAAAACTCAGTCTTACTTGACAGCCGAACAAGTGAAAGAATATTTGCGAGAATTTGTAAATGCAGACACTACTGACTTAAACGTTAGAAAACTCATTATAAATACTTTCGTGCGAGATGTAATTTTGTACGATGACAATATTATAATCACATACAATTTCAAAGATGTCGTAGGCGTGTCAAAAGTAACAAAAGAATATGTAAAAGAGATAGAACAGCAGATAGAATCAGTGGATCCGTCTGCTGTTTCTTTTATTAAGAGTTCGTACATTTCTCTTGCTAGGACGCCAATTAAGCACAAGTCGATTTATCGTCTTGTGCTTAATTTTTTATAAGGGATTCGAACGGGCGGAAAAACAACCGATTCAACGTAATTTTGATATATAAAAACCTAAAAGAGCGGAAAAATAAAAAACGGGCAAACAGCCCGTTTTTTTTGTTTAGATAAAAACGCAAAGATAAAGCCTTATACGCCGAAATAGTTTTTGATTGCTCTAAAAGCATCCTCGGTTATAACGTGTTCGACTCTACAGGCGTTTTGTTCGGCATCGTCGGAATGGAGTCCCATTTTGACGAATGCGTCCGTCAATGATTTGTGACGTGCAAAAACGTTCTCTGCCTTGGCTCTGCCCGTTGGCGTAAGCTCGATTGCGCCGTTCGGGCGCACTTCGATATATCCGTCCTTTTTCATTATACCGACGGCTCTGGACACGCTCGGCTTGGAATAGCCGAGTTCTTCGGCAACCTCTATTGCGCGGACGCTGCCTTTTTTGTTTTGAATTTTCAGTATCGTTTCAAGATACATTTCTTGAGATTCGTTGTTTACCATACTCTATATACCCTCTCTCGATATTTTAGCATACCTTGTTCAAAAGAACAAGGAAACACGCCCGTTTGTTTTTGCAAACGGGCTGTCTGTATCATTCAGTTGTTCAGTTTCCATTTTCCGCTGTCGGATTGCAAATCGACCATATGCGTATATATGCCGCCTTTCTCGTACAATTCGCTCGGCGCGCCTTGCTCCGCGACGATTCCGTCGGACAGCACGACGACTTTATCCGCACCCGCAACGGTTCTCATTCTGTGCGCTATTACGAGAACCGTTTTGTCTTTTATAAGTCTCGAAAGCGCGGTTTGAATAAGCGTCTCGTTTTCGACGTCCAGACTTGCAGTCGCTTCGTCGAGCAGGATAATCGGCGCGTCTTTCAAAAACGCTCTTGCAATGGATATACGCTGTCTTTCTCCGCCCGAGAGTTCCGAGCCGTTTTCGCCTATATTTGTATTCCATTTATCTGGCAATTTTTCCGCAAACTCGTCAACGTTTGCAAGATGCGCCGCCGCAAGCACTTCTTCGTCGGTTGCGTCTTTTTTGCCGAGACGGATATTTTCCATAATCGTATTGTCGAAAAGCGTAACGTCCTGAAATACGATTGAGTATAGGCTCATAAGTTTTTCGGGGTCTATATCCGCTACGTTCATTCCGCCAACGGTAATTGCTCCCTTTTGGTTATCCCAAAATCTGGCGGCAAGCCTCGAAACGGTGGTTTTACCGCCTCCTGACGGTCCGACAAGCGCGGTAACTTCGCCTTGCTTTGCCTCAAACGATACGTCTTTCAGTACCACTTCGCCCGTGTTGTACGCAAAACCGACGTGGTCGAACACGATGTCGTATCCGTCGTTGGTAAGCGTTTCGCTACCCGTTTGGACGGGATATTCCAAAATCTCGTTCATACGAGCGACGTTGGTGCGCATAGAAATGATTGCGGCAAGGTTTTGAAGCGCGGCTTGCATCGGGTCGTACAAGCGAGACGCCACGAGCAAGAACAAGAAGAACGTAAGCACGCTCAACTTCTCTTTAACGAGCAACACCGACCCGACCAACGCAACGGTCGCGATGCCTAATTTCAGCACCGTACCTGCGCTCGTGATAAATGCGGACGTGGTAAACTCCGCCACGATACTGCGCTTTTCGACGTTTTTGATTTTCTTGGTAAGTCCGTCGAGATAAGTATCTTCGGCATTGTTGGCTTTGAGGTCGCGCACGGTTTCGATATACTCTTGTATACCGTCGGCACACGCCATTTTCGCGTCGACGTTTTTGGAAATAACCTTGTCCTGCACCTTGTAACTAAGCAAAACGATAAGCACGGATACGGGAATTACCCACAATGCGGCAAGTGCCATACGCCAATCGAACGCAAACAGGCTGATTGATATAATCACGGTTGAGATAAGAGAACCGAACAGTCCCGGGATATAGTGAGACGAACTCTTTTCAATCACTTCGCAGTCCGCCATTATAGTACTCGTAAGGTCCGCAAGGTCTTTTTTACCGAAGAAAGACAACGGCAACTTGCGCAGTCTTTCCGCAAGGCTCAGCCTGCGTTTTCCGCTTTCGACGTAAGTCGTGAAATATGTGCCGTTATATTGAAACCACGTCGTTAAAAGTATGAGCGCAAAGCAGACGACGCATCCCACGACGTAAAACGCGATTCTCGTTCCGTGAACTCCGCCGTCCATCATATCCGATACGAGGAAATACAAAAGCGTCGTCGGCAGCATAAACGCGATATTTTGGAACGCGCACGCGATTATACCTTTTATGAGTCCTTTCGCTCCTTTTTCCGACGAAGCGGTTTCTTTTTGTATAAACTTAATAAGCGACATTGCCGTTACCCTCCTTTGACACTTTCCATTCTACGGAAGCGGTATAATCCTTCCACATCTTGGCAAACAAGCCGTCCTTGTCGAGAAGTTCGCTACGATTGCCGCTTTCTGCGATTCTTCCGTCGTCTATGACGTAAATGCAATCTACGTCGGCAACTGTGGAGAGCCTGTGCGCAATCATAATAACCGTCTTGCCTTTTGCGAGTTCCGAAAATGCCTTTTGCACTTTTGCTTCGTTATCGGGGTCGGCAAAAGCCGTAGCCTCGTCGAGTATGAGGATAGGCGCGTTTTTCAGCACCGCACGGGCAATGGCGATACGCTGTTGTTCGCCGCCCGAAAGATATACGCCTTTCGTGCCTATTACGGTATTTACGCCGTCGGGCATTTTTTCTATAATATCGTCGCATTGCGCCGCAGAAAGCGCGGCTTTGACTTCCTCGTCGGTTGCCTCGGGTTTGCCGATTTTTACGTTGTCGAGAATAGACGCTTTTACAAGTTTGGAATTTTGAAACACGAATGACACCGTGTTCATAAGTTCTTCTTTCGATATATCTCTTATATCCGCGCCGCCGATTTTGATACTGCCGCCGTTGACGTCGAAAAACCTTGCGATAAGGCTTGCGAGCGTGGATTTTCCTCCGCCCGATTGCCCGACGAGCGCAACGGTGCTTCCCGCGTCAATTTTCATCGAAACGCCCTTGATAACTTCTTTGGTGTCGTCGTATGAAAAATGCACGTCGTCAAGCTCGACCGACGAATCGACGGGATGTACGGGATTTTGGCTTTCGCTCATAGGTTCGCTGTCGAGAACGCTGTCGACGCGTTCGAGTGCGTCTTTGACAACCAAAGTGTTTTCCGACATAAGCATAATTCTCGTCAGCGTAATCGAAATTACGGGAGTGATTACGATATAGAAAATCAAATTGAGCAAGAACTCGTTGCTTACGCCGTTTGCAGTAAACCACAACGCGCCCGCAATCAAAAACGCAAATACGCCGTTGATTATCGCCGTATAGAACATCATCGGCAAACGCAAATCCTTGGTGTAGGCAATTACCCATTTTTCGTACTCGTCAATCGTTCCTTTGAATTTTTTGAAAGAAAACACCGATTGTCCGAACGTCTTTACGACGGGGATACCGCGAACGTACTCCACCGCCTCGTTGGACATATTTTCAAGCGCGTTTCCGTACTGTTTCATCTTTTCCGCCATACGATTGCCTGCCATCGTAGACATAATGAGGAAAGAGATGACGACGGGAACAAGGCTCAAAAGACCCAAACGCCAGTCAAATACGAACAGCAACACCAACAGCCCCACAGGCGTTGCCATAGCGGCGTATTTGTCGGGAAGTTGGTGCGCAAGATAAGTTTCCGTCGCGCCCGTGGAATCGTTTACGATTTTTCTGAGCTTACCGCTTCCGAAACTGTCCACGAATCCAAGCGGTAATTTTGCAATGCGCTTAGTGGTGGCTATACGCATATTCGACGCCACTCTGAACGCCGCAAGGTGCGAACACATAAGCGCGCCGACGTAAATCAAAAACGAAACTATGGCAAATACCATTGCCATAACGCCGTTATGCACGAGTCCCGTCGCTTCCGAAAAATTCGGCGAGACGTCCAGCACTTCTTTTACTATCTTCCATATATAAATGAACGGAAGAAGCGCAACGAGCGCGCTTACGGAGGCAAGCACCCACGAGGCATAAGTGAAATATTTATGCCTGCCCGCATACCCCATAAGTCTTGATAAAGTAGATTGGTTTTTCAATTTACAATCCTCCGTACGTTATTTCGATTTAAGTGTTAGCAATCGCTAACTTATACCTTTTCAAAAAGGGAATTTCATTCCCTTTTATCGGTATTTATAATTTTATAGTTTACACAATCGACAGTTGACGCTTGAAATATCGGCGTTAAACGTCTGATTGCGCGATTTTGTTTTTATACTATTTTTTGTTCACTCTGTGATTATAATGGCAATCGCAGTATTTTCCGCCGCCTGCCAAAGTGTATTCTCTCGTAAACTCGGTGTTGCCGAGTTCTGCCATATCGTAGTCGAGCGTGCACATAGCGGGGATATATTCCTCGAGACCGAGTTTTCTCATAAGGTAGCAAATTCCGCAAGTGTAAAAATACGCCGTATACTGATTGATTGTTTCGCCGTCCTCGACGGAGAATTTCCACGAATACGGATTTGTTATACTCTCGCTCTGCTTTGCCTGTCTTTTGAGCAATTCTCTGCCCTTTTGCGTGTAAGACCTGCTTTTCTTGGAAGCCATTTTCGTCAAAGCGTTGTCGCACATCGCTCTGCGATAATACTCTCTTACCTGCTCTACCGTATATTTTTTCTTTACCGACAAAAGTATTGACGAGAGCAAAGCGCAGTTTACGATATTGATGATAAATCTGTCTCCTTTATCGAATTCCGTCACGTCCGCAAGTATCTCTTTATACTTTTTGTGAGCCTCTTTCATAATCTCTTTCGGACGTTCTTCGGAAAGCGTCTTTGTGAGGTGCTTTTCGAAAGTGCCTTTGTAGCCTGCCCACATTGCTTTTTCGATAAATCCGTATTTCATTTCTTTATCCACTCCTCTATTGCTCTATCGATTTTCACGTCCAAATCGAGGCGCATCTGCTTGCATTCTTTGGGGTATTCCCTTGCCGCTTTGAACATTATCTTCAAAATCAATCCCGAACCTACGGGGAATATTTTTTTAAGCACGCTTTCGGGGAAAACGAAATGTGTGCCGTGTTTGTAAACAAGCGTTTCCGCGTCGCAATCGTGCGCTCTTTCGCTCAATCGTTTTTCCGCGCGCCTGATATACTTTGCCGTATCCCACAACGAATCGTCCTCCGCGCCTACCATAAGGAGTTTGCCCTTGATATTTTCAACCTTGATAAACTCGTCCTCGGTTATCGGGTGCGCCGCTTCGGAATCGTCAAAAATTTTGCGAGACGCCAACATATTGCCCGTTGCTTTCGCGTCTGCCTGCATCATACGATAATATTCGGGATGCTTGTAGCAAAACGGCATATACGGCAACTGTTTGCCGCGATAGGTAAACAGCGATTCGTTCTCGATAGGCCACTCTGTGCAACCGTCTTTCTTGCCCTGCGCAAAACCTTGCCAGACAAAATCGCTCGGAGTCATCGCAATCGTAAGCGTTATATCGTTAAAAAGCGAAGCGGCGGTAAGCGCAAGCGTTCCCGTGGTAGACGCACCGACGATTCCTATCTTTTCGTTTCCGTTATCTTTGAGCCATTTGATTGCGCTTTCTATTCTTTCAAGCGGATAATCGTGATGACTGTAATTCTTTTTCCCCGGAGACATCGTAAGCACGTTTACGCCTCTTTCAAACAGCCACTTAACGCAAGATTTTGCCATACCGTCCTCGGGGTCGTCTCCGAGCATTGCGATAATCGCTTTATTCGTCGCGTTTTTGTTTTGCCAATACGCGCCGTAAAAGCCGTATTTATCTACGTCGAAATGAATGTGTTTCATCTTTTCTCCTTAAAATCTATTCTCACTATCTGCATTTTCATAAATCCGTCTCCGAGTTTTGCCAAAAGCCTGAACAACTTGCTTACGGACGGGTCTTTGAGGTCGTTGTAACCGAGCATATATCCCCTGCTCGACACCTCTAAGTCGCTTGACCACAAAGACAATTCCTTCTTTGCGTCGCACACCGCGAAGTACGCGCCGACGTCCTTGATATTTGCCCACTTCAACCACGTCCTGCGAAGAAGTTTGCTTGCCTTTTCGTTTGCGGCGTCAAAAACGATTTTGCCTCCGGGGAACGCTTCCGCCATCTTGCAAACGAGAGTCTTTACCTGCTCCGTAAGGAAGTAATAGAACACGCCCGACGCATAGAATACCGCGCCGTCCGAAGCGTCGATTTTGTCAAACCACGAAGTGTCGTTGAGGTCGCACGCAACGTTTTGCTCTCTTGCGCCCGCAGGCATAAGACTGTTGCGCACGTCGATGACGTTTTGAAAATCGAGATTGTATATCTTGCATTGACCGTTGTCGCACACTTTACCCGTAGAGTCAAGACCGCAACCGAGATTGACGACTGCCGCTTTGGGGTGAATTTCAAGGTAATCGCGCACCTCTTGCGCAAGGTCGTTTTGCCTCATCGCGACTTCCAAAAAGCCGAAACGATACATAGTATTCTTGGATTGCTTTTCCAAACCCGAAAAATCGTAGTCTATTTGCTCGATGAGTTTTTTTGCCGTTTCGTCACGATACAAGGTCGGGAAAATTTCCGTGCATACCTTTCTGCCGTAAAGCGGTATGACGAGCGTTTCTTGCACCGTGTTTTTTTCAATATGGTATTTCATTTTATATTCCTCTTTGTTTTTTTCTTTTCAACACACCAATTTAGCCCCGTTGTTTTCCACTATGTCGTCCAGCATCTGCGCAAAACCTTTCGGGTCGCGGATTTGATACTGCATATGGTTATGCCCCAAAAATACGGGATAATGCGCATACGGATAGGCGTTCATAACGTCCGCTCTGTATTTGTAGTGTTCCTCTATCGTTCCGAACTCGAAAAACGTGTTCTTTTGCATTTCTTCGTCAAGCGGCGCAAACGGCTTGTCCTCGAGGCTGTCCCCGAGTTGGCGGCGCAAATTGCCGTACTTCAACGCTTTTCCCGCAGCCACGAAATACGGCTTGACGGCGTCGTCGTCACACCACATAATTTTGCCGAGATTGCGTCCGTTCTTTTTGTATATGCTCTTGATTGCGAAATACAAAAACGGCGTCATTATTCTGCGTGTAAATTTGTTTATTTTGGCAAACTGACCTCCGTCGAAGAATGCGTGCCTTACGGGGACGCGCGTTTGCGACATAAACGCAACCGCAAGGTCCGCGCCGAGCGACGAGGCAACGACGAGTGCTATTTCTTTTATGCCGTTTGCACTCAGCCAATTTTCGATTTGCTTTATCTCGTCCGCTTTGGAAACGTACTTTTGACCTTCGCAATACACGGTGGAAGTCGGCATAATGCAAAAATATTTGTCCTGCAAATACTCCGCTACGCGCTCGCTGCTGCTTCCCGTAACGCCCATTGCGTGAAAGAACAGAACCGCGGGATTGTCTTTATTCCCTTTCGTTTCGAATAGCATATCAAGAATTTCTCCTGAACCCTTTTTCGTCCCTATACTCGGGATGTGCGCTCACATACTCGTCCTTATCTCCGCAAATCGTATAATCGCATTTGTCTCCGTCGACGCAAGTGCCTGTTCTTATAAGTTTTGCGCGAATAAGTTCCATAGATTTATAATCGACGTTGCAAAGCGCAGGCATAATTTCTTCAAGTCCGAATTGCTTTGCAAACTGCGCCGCAGGACACGCCGTAAACTCGTAATATATGGGTTTTCCCTCATCGTAAGGCGCGACATTCATTTTGTAATCGTGCCATTTGTCGCATTGCGATTTTGCGGACGTAAACGCCTTGTACATAAGTTTTTCCCAAAACGGTTTGTTGCAGTTGACGAATCCGAGTTTTTTGAAGGAAGGCAAAATCAGATTTTCCTCCATTTCCTCTATTTCGGCAAAACTCGCAACGTCCTTACACACGGCGTAGTATGTCATAATCGCAATACAATCGTAAGTGCCGCCTTTGCCGTTGTGAAAGTTGCGTTTGCCGCCCAAATCCGTGCGCCAATCCTTGAGATACTCGACGTACCGAAGTTGCACTTTCGTCTAAACGGCGTCACGCTCCTCTTTGGGATAATGAAGCGCGATTTTCTTTTTTATCTCTTTTTCGCACGGCTTCGAATAAAGAACGTGACAACTTTTATCAAAAACCAAATCTTTGTTTTTCATATCCCTGCCTCAACTCTCGCAAAGTGCGAGTTTGCACTCTTTGCACTCGATTTGTCGTCGGTAAGCGTATAGCTTACAATGCGATAATATCCTTTTTACGACCATATTATAGCACCGTGTTTCAAAAAGGCAACCAGTTAGCGGCAACTAACTGAAATATTTTTCACATTTTGAAAAATTATCGATTCGGAGCAATTAACGCCAAAATATGCGCCCTTTGCGCGGGTTGAAACATATATTGTGATTGTGGATTGAAAACACAAAATTATCAAAAGGAGGCTTTTATGGCAAAAACAACGTTAAATCAAGCGGATTTCAGCGGTTCGTACGGCGCGGATAGCGTACCGATTACTTTCGTCAGCAATCAGGTAACGACCACTATAATCACGGGGCTTACGGCAACGCTCAGCGCAAGCAAACAATACTGGGTGAACGGACCGTTGCTCTACACCGTGGTGGTTGCGAACAATTCGGGCGAAACTTATTCAAAAGGCGTGCTTCAAGACACGATAGACACGGCAAACGTCACTTTCGATACGGATTACGCCGTACAAATAAACGGACAAAAAACGACCGATTATACCTACTCAGGCGGTTTGCTGAGCGTAAATCTACCGGACGTTTCGGACGGTGCGTCGTTGACGGTTTCCTTTCAGGTTACGCAAGCGTGAGGCACTCAAAAACTACGCAAAATCGGACGACGAAAACGGCAACGCACCCGTTATATGCTCTCCGTTGAGAGTTTTGTGCGAGTGCCTGTGCAAAGCAAATTCGAATTGTCCGCAACAAAACGAAAGAAGTAAAACGGGCATAGAAAGACGAATATACTTTAGCAACCAAGTGTTTTTGGTATCGTCGCAAATCGACGCGAAATCAAACGTCGTAACTGTAACGGACATACGATATTCGGCAATCTAAACCGCCGTATCGGCGATTATTCAAAGTCCACGCCCCATTCGAGCGTAGAAGAATAATCGCCTTTTTCATATTCTTTTTCGTCATCGAGGACAAGTATTACGCCGTTGTTTTCAGACCAAGTTACGTCTATCGTTCCCGCTTTATCCGTCGTTCCGCTCGCAACGGAGATAGGCGTGCTTTCGAGTATTTGCACGTTTCCGTCCATAAACGCCACGGCGTCGTTTACGATTGCCGACGACGATTGCAAGGGACTTTTAAGCGACAGATACAATTCCCATTTCCCGCCGTTCACTCTCGTGTCGGTCAGTTGAAGTTTCCAATCGGGATTTATACGTTTTACCGTCGCCGTACCTTTCGGCACGGCAAATGCGTTGAACGGTATGTCGGGCAACGAGGTAACGGACACGCTTCCGTACACGGTTACTTTTTTAGACGTCGTGAGAAAGTTTTTGTTGCTTTTTACGGTTGCGACGTCCCCGACTATAGGTTTTTTCGTTACGGACAAAGCAAAACTGCCGCTTGCGTTTGCTTCTCCGCTCGCAGATTGCTCCGAGTCGGAATACTCGATTTTCGACAAAGAATCCGTATTTCCCGTAATCGATTCCGACAAATCGGTTATTCTGTCCACGCTCACGTCAAGCGAGCCGAGAGCAAGCACCGAAATTTTTGTCAAATCAAAGTTGCTTGCGCTTATCGGATACCCGTCGTCTCCCGTCGAGAGGTTGCTTTGCGTGGAAAGCACCGCATTAGATGATAGGTTTTGAGTTATCTCAACGTTTTGTCCGTCCGCTTTCACGAATCTCGAATACGGCGTATCGTCAAATCCGCCCGCCGAAGAAAACGGCGTTTTTGCGGTTATCCAGTCGTTCACTTGTTCCGCCGAGATTTTTACGACGTTCGGCGCGCTTGCAGAACCCGTCGCAAAAGAGAACGCTTTCCCTCCGTTTGCGTAAATCAACACGTTTTTGGGAGAATTGAAATTGATTTGCGAAGCCGTGGAAAAATACGCCGCCGCAGAACTTCCCTTGGTCGGCAAAGACAAAAACAGACTTCCGCCGCTTTCTACCGTCAGATTTCCCGAACATTTGAAAAGCGGAACGCCTCCGTTTGCCGTTGCGGACGCATCGAGCGTGGCGTTGCTTTCGAGCGTACAAGACGAGGCAATGTGCGCGCCCGTTCCCGACGCGTAAAACAAGCCGCCTTTTGTGGAAATCTGCGTCGAAGAACCGCTTTTGAACGTAAATACGGGTTTTGCCGCGCTGTCCGTATAAAACATATAAGTGCCGAGTGCGTTTATCGTGACTACGGCGTTTTCCTCCACGGTAAAAGCCGAGTTTGCAAACGGAAACCACACGACGGCTGTTCCCGTCGTCGCACTTTCGAGGCTTACTTTGCCCTGCAATATCAATCGGTTACCCTCGCAAAACTCTTGCGCCGCCGCGCCTGCGCCGTTTTTTTCTATGCTCACGGTGCAGTTGTCAACGATAGTCGTTCCGTATCGATTGTATATCATTTGCGGACCTTTGTACGATATGCCGCTCAAAACGATTGTAACGTTGGCGTTTGCCGCGTCGTCGTACACGCAAACGACGCCGTAATAATTGCGTCCGCTCCAATTTACGTTCCGCACCGTAACGGTCATCGTGCCTGCGCCTGCAGGAACGTATATCGCGTCGGCATACGACGTGGAATTATTGTCCGTTACCGTATGACCGCCGCCGTCTATTACGAGATTCTTTTTTGTTACGGGAATCTTTATTCCGCCCGAAAACGCAATATCCGCGCTCAATCCGATTTCCGTCGTCTCCGAATCTTCAACCGCCGCTTTCAACTCTGCAAAATTCGACACAATTTTTTCCGCCACAATTCTATCCCCCAAAACGTCTTTCATAACTATTTACGCAAAACGTTCGCTTTTATGTGATTGAAGCGATATATATCGAGCATTGACTGAAAAGAATCCGTATGTTTGAAAAGCGCAATAAAAAAGTTAGTCAAAAGCGTCTGCCTTTGACTAACTCAATAAAATTCTGCGGTATTTTTTGTTAAATTCAGATTTCCCTCGTCGCTTTTTCGAGGAATTCCAAATCTTTTCCCTCAAGGTGTTTTCCTATCGTTTTGCGCACGAGTTTGTGATACGCGTTGAGCCACGCTCTTTCACTTTCGTCAAGCAATTTAACGTCGACGGCGTCAAGGTCGAAAGGCACGAGCGTTATCGTCTCGAAAGCGCAGAACGTGCCGTATTCGGTCTTTTCTTTTTCCACGCAAAGAATGAGATTCTCGTGTCTGATCCCGAATTTACCCTCTTGATAAAATCCGGGTTCGTTGGACGTTATCATCCCCGGTAAAACGGCATATTTTGGCGTATGCGCTCTCGGAGAAATGTTTTGCGGTCCTTCGTGAACGTTGAGCAAATATCCGACGCCGTGTCCCGTGCCGTGCTTGAAATCCATACCGTAAGCGTACATCGGCGCTCTGGAAATCATATCGAGGCGCGCGCCCGTCGTGCCTTTGGGGAAAACCGCTCTCGCAAGTGCGATATGCGATTTAAGGACAATGGTAAACGCTCGCTTTTCTTCGCTCGTAACTTTACCCATCGCAAACGTACGGGTAATGTCCGTCGTACCGTAGCGATACTGCGCGCCGCTGTCTACGAGCAACAAACCTTTGTTTTCAACCGCCTTGTTCGTTTCGGGCGTTGCGGAATAATGCACTATTGCGCCGTTCGAAGCGTATCCGCAAATGGTGTCGAAGCTCAAATCGAGGAAGTTTTTGCTCACTTTTCTGAAATTCTCGAGTTTATCCGCAAGCGAAATCTCGCTCATCGGCTCTTTACCCGCGCGCTCTTTGAGATAACGCATAAATCTGAGCATAGCCACGCCGTCCTCAACGTGCGCTTTTTTCATATTTCGTATCTCTACGGCGTTCTTTATCGCTTTTCTTACGGTCGTCGGGAAAGATTCGGTTTCTTTTGCGAGCTTTATGCGAGAAAACAGCGCATAGTTGGTCTTTTCTTTGTCGATAAGCACTTGCCCTTCGATTGCCGAAACCACGCCGTATACGTCGTTATACGGCAAAACGCCGATATTGTTTTCCGCAAGGATTTTCTTGCATTTTTCGTCGAGTTTTCTCTCGTCGATAAAGAGCGTCGCTCCGTCTTTCGATACTATTGCGTAGGCGTAATTGACGGGATTATACATAATGTCGCTGCCGCGCATATTGAAAAGCCACGCAATATCGTCAAGCGAGGAAACGAGAGCATATTCGCAATTTTGTTTTTCGATGTCTTTTTGCAAGTTTTCGACTTTGCTCTTTATGCTTTCGCCTGCCGCGTTGCTCGGCAAAAACCACGCTTTCGTGGGCGCAACTTCGGGACGATTTTGCCAAATACTGTCGATTATGTCTCCGCAATCGAGAATCTCGACGCCTTTGACGTTTTTCTTCAACGCCTCGACAAATTCGACCGTTGCGGTTGTAAAATCAAACGCGATTTTCGGCGTGCAAGAAAGTTTTTTCACAAACTCGAAGATTGACGGAACGCCTTCTTCTCCTGCTTTCATAAGCACCGTATCCGTTGCTTTGAGTTGCTCTGCCGCCTGAATGAAATATCTTCCGTCAGTCCAAAGATATGCGCCGTCTTTCGTCACGACAAGCGTTCCCGCACTCCCCGTAAAACCGCAAAGAAACGCGCGCGTCTTGAAGTGGTCTACGACGTATTCGCTGCCGTGGTCGTCGCTCGTAAACACGATATACGCGTCAATTCCGCCCTGCCTTACAAACTCTTGCAATTTTGTTATATCTTGTTTCATAATCCGCCTGCAAAGAATCTTTTTTGTATATTATACCACCCCGCCGATTATATGGCAATATTTTTATTTTGCGCATTTTGCCCAAGCGCACCCGACACTTAAAAAACGCAACCTGAAAATATCAGGTTGCAAGTGATGAATGCAAACAGGACTCGTCCGTCAGCGGAGCGAGATTGCTTGCAATGGGGAGCGGAGCGTGCAGTGTGACCGCAGGTCACAGCCATGCAATGCATGGTGACGGCGACCGCCGTCAAGTTCGAGTTCTGTTGCCGAACATCAACATAAGAAAAGAGGCAACAGGGCAAGTCGTTTGCTATGCAAACGGCCGTCCTGTTCCTTCGGAGGGTATCACACCACACGCAAATGCTACGCATTCTTTTTTTTATTTTATACGGCGTTTTGCACAAGCGCAACCGCCGTATAAAATAAAAAACAACCTGAAAAATTTCAGGTTGCGTGTGGTGGAGGCAACAGGACTCGAACCTGTGACCTCACGGATGTGAACCGTGTGCTCTAACCAACTGAGCCATGCCTCCGTACGATGCGTGCGTTGCGCGCATCGATTTCGGTTTTGTTATGATTTGTACATTCTCTTACGAGCTGCTTCCGCTTTCTTTTTGCGTTTTACGCTGGGTTTCTCGTAAGCCTCTTTCTTGCGGAGGTCGCCGATGATGCCGTCGCGTGCGCATTTTCTCTTAAAACGGCGGATAGCGTTATCCAAACTTTCATTTTCGCCGACTTTGACTGTAGACATCTTTTTCACCTCCTCGAAATGAATTTACCCTACTATTATACACAAAAATGCGCCGATGTCAAATAAAAATACCACAACATACCGCGCTTTTTGCATTATTCGATTACGTCGCGCTATTTGAAAGAATGCGGTTGATTTTTCTAACCGCGACTTCCGCTTCGTCGACGTAGGTTATCTTGATTGTTTCGTTATTTTTGGTGTTGATTAACAAAGTACCGGGAGAATACGACCAAACGGGTACTCTCGTCTTTTTGGTGCAAACCGATTCAATCTCGTCGACGGAGACGTTGCGGATGTGTTTTTTATCGACGTGAAACTCAAACGTTCTCGTTTGGGCATCGTACGACACCGCCACTTTCGGCTTTTTTATAAAAATTATGAAAAACACGAAGCTTACGGCAAAAAACGCCGCCATAAATATGCCGATAACCACATACATACTTACGTTGGGAGTTCCGCCGTATTTTTCCGCAAAAACGTATAAACCCAAGCCGAATGCAAACAACTCGAGCATCGTCCTGACGATATACTTCCTCGCCGTGCAGGCAATCGTTTCTTTCATATACTTTCTAAATCCGAAAATTTATTTCCTTGTTTCATTGAATTTATTATACTCTATACTCGTTGAATTTTCAAGGGCAGATTGCACTTCTCTGCCTTGAAACTTTGCTGTTTCGATATATCGAAATTGCAGACGATATTGCATAAATATGCTTTTTGACAAGATAAAATATGCAAAATTTGAAAAACAGCGGCAAAACGCTTGTCTTAAACGAATTTGAGTGGTATGCTTTGAGCATCAAATTGGTAGAGGCGCGAGTCTTATGACAAGCCGACGACGCGGACTTCGTCGCGGTGGCAAAGGAATACTCGCCGAAAGATACTTCGTTCGGTCCGGAACGGTTTATCTTGGGACAACGCAGAATATGCGTTGTACTGTCACCGCAAGGTGGAGCGCTATCGACATTGAACGGAATATTTTTCGTCCGCAATGTTGTTGGCATTGCGGATTTTTTTATCTTCAATGCATTAGCCGTCGATTTGACAATTTCTTTTCTTAGGAGAAACAAATGAAAAGAGCATCGAAAATCATCACGGTCATACTGATTTTGTCTGTTTTGATAAGCTGCACCGTCGCCTTGAGTGCTTGCAACAAAAAAGACGACAGAGACAAACTCGTCGTTGGATTGGAATGCGCGTACGTTCCCTTCAACTTCACGCAACAGTCCGACGCAAACGGCGCGGTTAAAATAAGCAATGCGGACGGATACGCCAACGGTTACGACGTTATAGTGGCAAAGCGCATAGCGGACGCTCTGAACAAAGAACTCGTTATCGTAAAGACCGAATGGGATTCTCTCGTCCCCGGTGTGCAAGCAGGCACGCTCGACCTCGTTATCGCAGGTATGAGTCCGACGGAAGAAAGACGCAAATCCATTGATTTTTCCGTACCCTACTATCAAAGCAATCTCGTAATCGTCGTAAGGAAAGACAGTGCATATTCCGCCGCAAGCAATCTCGACGACTTCGGCGGCGCGAAAATCGTGGCGCAACAAGGCACGTTCCACGAAACGGCACTTCTCGAACAAGCGGCGGCGCACGGAATAAACGTCGGCACGTCGATGGCAACGTTCCCCGAAATGACCGTTGCGCTCAACGCAAAATCAATCGACGGTTACGTTGCCGAAGAACCCGGTGCCATTGCCGATTGCGCGTCCAACCCCTCTCTTACCTACGTCCATCTCGAAAACAACGTTACGGGCTTCGACGCAAGCGACGAAGATACGCAAATCGCTATCGGAATGAGATACGATTACGAGCATAAAAACGCCATAAACAACGTGATTTTGTCGCTTACGCAAGAGGATAAAATCGCGATTATGCAAGAAGCGGTGGACTACTCCGACGACAACACGACCGAATCGTCCACGTTCTTCACGAGAATAGGAAACATTATAAAGACTTATTATCTTTCCATACTCAAAGGCGTCGGCTACACGATACTCGTTGCGATAGTCGGCACGATAGCGGGTCTGTTTATAGGACTTTTGATAGGAATGTATCGCACGCTCGACGCTCCCAAGAACAAAGTTCTTGCCGTGCTTAAGAAAATCGGAGATTTCGTTTTATCGGCGTACATAGAGGTTTTCAGAGGCACACCGATGATGGTGCAGGCAATGGTCATATTCTGGGGCTCCGCACTACTCAACGGCGGTGCGACGATGAACGTAACCGTGGCAGGTTTGATTATCGTGTCCATAAACACGGGCGCGTATATGGCGGAAATCGTAAGAGGCGGCATCATCTCGATAGACAAAGGACAGTTCGAAGGCGCGCAAGCCATAGGAATGACGCACTCGCAAACGATGTGGAACATCGTACTTCCCCAAGTGTTGCGCAATATTATGCCGAGCGTGGCAAACGAATTCGTCATCAACGTGAAAGACACGTCGGTGCTTAACGTCATAGGTTTTACGGAATTGTTTTTCTACGCAAAATCAATCGCGTTCAACACCTACGCAATATTCGAAACGTATCTCGTCGTGGCGGCAATTTACTTTATACTCACGTTCACGATTACGAGAATACTCAGGCTCGTGGAGAAAAAACTCGACGGCAAAAAAGATTATCGGATAATGGGTTCGCAAAACCTTGACGCCGACGCAATCGTCAGAGAAAACGAAATTTTGGGAGGTACGGACAAATGAGCGAAGTTACAAACGACAGATTCGAACAATACGAAGTCAAAGAACGCAAACTCGGCATCGAAACCGAAGATACCGAAAGCGTAATCGACTGCACGGAAATCGAGCAAACCGACCAAATCGAAAAAGACGCGGTTATACAAGTGCGACACCTCGGCAAAACGTTCGGAACGCACGAAGTGCTGAAAGACGTGAACTTTACCGTCAACGCAGGCGACGTGACCTGCATCATAGGCTCGTCGGGAAGCGGAAAATCTACGTTGTTGAGATGCATCAATCTCTTTGAAACGCCGTCGTTCGGTCAGATTTTTTTCCACGGAGAGGACATAACCAAAACGAAAAGCGCGCCTAAATACAGAGAAAAAGTGACGATGGTGTTTCAATCGTTCAACCTTTTCAACAACCTGTCCGTGCTTGCAAACTGCACTATCGGGCCTCGCAAAGTGCTGAAAATGAAAAAAGACGAAGCAAAAGCCGTTGCTTTGAAATATCTCGACCTCGTCGGTATGAGCGCATACGTCGACGCCAAGCCTCGCCAACTGTCGGGCGGACAGAAGCAAAGAGTGGCTATAGCGAGAGCGCTTGCGATGTCTCCCGAAGTTATACTCTTTGACGAACCGACCTCCGCCCTCGACCCCGAAATGGTGGGAGAGGTGCTGAACGTAATGAAAGAGCTTGCAGAAGCAGGACTTACGATGATTGTCGTAACGCACGAGATGACTTTTGCGCGCGACGTGGCAAACAAGGTGGTATTTATGGATAACGGCGTAATCGTGGAAGAAGGTTCTCCCGAAGAAATATTCGTAAACCCGAAAGAAGAACGTACGAAAGCCTTCCTCTCGCGTATGCTTGCGGAACATAACTCGTAACAACGACTAAGCCGTCTATTACGACGGCTTTTTTATTGTCTATTGCCGCTTTTGCTTTATCCGAATTGTATTTGCAATCAATCATTTTACGAGCGCATAATAAAAACAGATTAAAATGCGATTAAAAGCAGGCACTTCCGACACAAAATATTGATTTTGAATACTCGTTGTGCTAAATTAGTCTATAGAAACAGGAGGCTGACGATGAAATCAAAAATAGCAAAAGTATTGATTGTTCTGTTGATTCTGGCTTTTTCGATTTGCGCCCTGTTTGCCTGTTCGGAAAATAGAGACGTTCCGCCCGATGACGTAATCGACAACGGCGGAGACGACGGCAAAAAAGATGACGTCACGGACGATAAAAACAAACTATCGGCAAAAGACGGTTACGAATACGGAGAGGACATAGAAATTACCTACACTTCTGAAATAACCAACCTCCCCAAACACGCAATGGTAACTTTGCCTGCCGATTATGACGAAGAAAAAGCGTATCCCGTGCTTTATCTGTTGCACGGAATGGCTTGCGACCACAAAACGTGGCTCGAGGATTGCAACGCAAAATATATCGTGCAAAATTTGCACTTTGACGAAAAAGCAAAAGACGTTATTATCGTTTCCGTCAACTGCATAGTAACCGCAGGAGAAGTCGCGCCGTCCGTAACGAGTCCGTCTTACGCCGCCGCGTTCGACAGAACGGCAGACGACATCGTTACTTCGCTTATGCCTTATATCAATCTTAACTTCGCAACTTTGGAAGGCAGAGAGCACACCGCCCTTGCAGGCTTTTCTATGGGTGGCAGAGAGGCTTTGCTGACGGCGTTCAAATATCCCGAAGCGTTCGGTTACGTCGGAGCGTTTTCCGCGGCAGGCTTTTCGAGCAACGTTATGAGTTCAAATCCCGAAGTACCCGACTTCAAAATTACCGACGGAGCGCAATTCGAATATCTGATGCTTGCAATCGGCTCTTTGGATTTTTCCACGGGACACGTTACGACGCAAATCGCAAACGTATTTGATAAAAACGAGGTACAATACGTCAAAAAAACGTACGTCGGCGGTCACGATTACTCGGTGTGGAAAAACGCATTGTACGATTTTACGAAAGCCGTTTTTGCATAATTATTCACAAAACCGCTTTCAAAAGAATCGATATAGAGCCACGCAACGGACTAATCGCACCGCTCCGTTGACTTTTTCGAGCAAATTGTATACTATAGACATATCAATAACGAGAGGACAATAATGAAAAAAGCCGTTATCGTAATAATTGCAGTTTTATTGCTCGTTTCAATCGTTCCGTGCCTTGCCGCGTGCGACGAAAAAGAAAACGAGCCGACTCCCACCCCCACTCCTACGCCTGCGCCGAAGCCGACGGAAACCTTGGGCTTTACCGAAAAGGACAACCCCTATCTCGTACTTCTCGACGACTTCACGGGAACAGACCTTGACACCGAACTTTGGAACGTGTACGGTCCGAACGAATTGGACGAACCGCACGTTCGCAGAGGCGCATACTGGGACCCTCGTCAGGTTATCGTGCAAAACGACGCATTGATTATTCGCACTCAAGTGCGTGAGGACGGTTATTATTATACGGGAGCAATCGACACCGACGGCAAATACGACGGCGGATACGGCTATTACGAAGCTCGCTGCAAACTGCCCAAAGCGTCGGGATTGTGGTCTGCGTTTTGGCTTATGTCGCACGATATGAGAAACGCCGACGTTTCCGTCTCGAGTGCGGAAATCGACATTATGGAATCTCCGTATTACCGCAACGATTTGTACGATTATCAAATCAACGTCCACGTCGGAAACTATACCGACGATTATATTGTATACAGCAAATCGTATCCCGGTCAAAATACATATAATTATTCCAGAGTTACGGGCGACAACGAAGGCACGATTTATGACGATTGGCACACTTTCGGTCTCGATTGGACAAAGGACTACTACCGCTTTTACATAGACAGAAAATTTGTTTATGAAATCACGGATAAGAGATTTATCTCTCCGCTCAAAGACTTTTTGTTCCTGTCCGTCGAAGTTGACGGCAATGCAAAAACGATTGAAGATGACGGATTGTCAATCACTGTACCCGACGCTCATCCCGAATTGTTCGGAGCGGCAAGTTTAATCGACTCAAACACGGCAGAAAACTTCCCCTGCGACTTTATGGTTGACTGGGTTGCGGTATTCTCTCAAAGACCGTTTTAACGAATAACTTAATATCAAAACACCGCACCGTTTGGTGCGGTGTTTTTTTGTGTTTTCACGAATTTACACTCTAATGGGGTGTGTTTGGAAAACTGCGATATTTAGATGAAGAACAAGGAAAAACCCCTTGAACGGCAACCCTAATTTACTATGCGTAAATGAGTTGACGGACAAGGGGCTTTGACGATGTTATTCGCTAAATAGCGCAGTTTTTACTTGGGGAAACGAGTGCGCGCAGCATACGACGTATGCAACAACTCGTGCGCAAGGTGGCTATTCGGTTCGCCGAGGAACTCGTCGTAGAGTTTCTTGACTTGCTCGTTCTTGTGAGAAACGCGGATTTCTTTGCTTTCGTCCTCTCTGTAGAGAGCGGCGGCACGTTTTTCACGGAAGGTATCGAGAATATCGTCGTCCTCGTTGGGAAGGAAGCAAGGTCTGACATAAGGTTGTCCGCCGCCTGCGACGCATCCGCCGGGGCATCCCATAATCTCAATGAAGTGATAAGGACTGTTGCCGTCTCTGATTTGGTCGAGAAGGACTTTTGCGTTCTTCATACCGTGAGCGACCGCAACCTTAACTTCCATACCGCCGAGGTTGTAGGAGGCTTCTTTGATGCCTTCGAGACCTCTGACGTCGGTAAGCTCGACGTGCTTGAGTTCTTTGCCGTCAAGTACTGCGGCAGCGGTACGCAATGCGGCTTCCATTACACCGCCCGTCGCGCCGAAAATGACGCCTGCGCCCGTGTATTCGCCGACGATGTCGTTGTCGAATTGTTCGTCGGGAAGTCTGTTGAACAAGATACCTGCGCGCTTAATCATCTTTGCAAGCTCTCTCGTCGTGAGAACCGCGTCAACGTCTTTGAGACCGTTGGTAACGAGTTGCGCTCTGTCCTTTTCGAATTTCTTTGCCGTGCAAGGCATAACGGACACTACGAACATATCTTCGGGTTTGATGCCGTTTTGCTCTGCGTAATAGGTTTTGAGAATTGCGCCGAACATTTCGTGAGGCGATTTGCAGGAAGAAAGATGATTCAACAAATCTCCGTAATAATACTCTGCGTAATTTATCCAACCGGGGGAGCAAGACGTAATCATCGGCAATACGCCGCCGTTCTTGACTCTGCCGAGAAGCTCGGTTGCTTCTTCCATAATGGTAAGGTCTGCGCCGAAGTTGGTATCGAACACTTTCTTGAAGCCGAGACGACGAAGCGCAGCGACCATTTTGCCCGTGACGAGAGAACCGACAGGCATATCGAATTCTTCGCCGAGAGCGGCTCTGACTGCGGGAGCGGTTTGCACGACGACGTACTTACCTGCTTTGAATGCCGCGTCGACCTTTTCGATTTCGCTCACTTCCATAAGTGCGCCCGTGGGGCAAACGGATACGCATTGTCCGCACAAAATGCAGGGAGAATTTGCAAAACTTCTGTTTTCCGCAGGTGCGACGATAGTCTTGAATCCTCTCTTTTCAAAGCCGAGGACGGACAAACCGTGCGCATTCTTGCAACGCTCGATACATCTGCCGCAAAGCACGCATTTGCTTGTGTCGCGCTTGATGGACGGCGTGAGATTGTCAACGGTTACGGGAGTTTGTTCTCCGCCGTAAACGTTTTCTCTCGCACCCGTAAGAATTGCGACGTGAAGCAGTTCGCATTTACCGTTTTTATCGCACTCTTGGCAGTTGCGGTTGTGGTTGGAAAGCAAAAGTTCTACCGAGGACCTTCTTGCCTGCACCGCTTTGGGAGAGGAAATCGTGATTTCCATACCCTCTGCGACGGGATAAACGCACGATGCGACGAGACCTCTCGCGCCTGTCGCTTCGACCAAGCACACTCTGCAAGAGCCTCTGGAGCATTCGCCGTGATTGAAAGCGCAAAGAGACGGGATTTCGTATCCGCAAGCCTTTGCGGCTTCAAGTATGGTCAAGCCTTGTTCGACTTGATAAGGTACGCCTTCTATTTTTATATTGATTTTAGCCATAATTCTCTCTCCTTACTTTTTCTCGATTGCTTTAAGTCTGCACGAGGAGATACACATTCCGCACTTGATGCACTTTTCCGCGTCGATTTCTCTGGACGGAAGTTTGTGATTAGGCGCAATGTAGTTGGTGGAATGAATCGCGTTCGTCGGGCAGTTTCTCTCGCAGAGTCCGCATCCTACGCACTTGTCTGCGATAATCGAGTAATTCATCAAACTCTTGCAGACCGCTGCGGGGCATTTCTTGTCGACGATGTGTGCGATGTATTCGTCTCTGAAGTGCGCGAGAGTGGAAAGAATCGGGTTCGGAGCCGTTTGTCCGAGCGCGCAGAGAGAGTTGGTTTTGATATTGTTTGCGAGGTCGATGAGCTTGTCGAGGTCCTCCATAGTGGCTTTACCTTTGGTAATCTTGGTAAGCAACTCGAGCATTCTCTTGGTGCCGATACGGCAAGGAGAACATTTTCCGCAAGATTCGTCGCAGATAAATTCCATATAGAATTTTGCAACGTCAACCATACAGTTGTCCTCGTCCATAACGATTGCGCCGCCCGAACCCATCATAGAGCCTTTTGCGACGAGATTGTCAAAGTCGATGAGAGCGTCGAGGTCGTCCGCCGTGAGGCATCCGCCCGAGGGACCGCCCGTTTGAATGGCTTTGAACTTTTTACCGTTAGGAATACCGCCGCCGATGTCGTAAATGAGTTCACGCAAAGTGGTACCCATCGGAACTTCGACCAAGCCTACGTTGTTGACCTTGCCGCCGAGAGCAAAGACTTTTGTGCCTTTGGATTTTTCGGTGCCGTATTGCGTGAATTTGTCCACGCCTTCTCTCATTATGTACGGTACGCAAGCAAGGGTTTCGACGTTGTTGACGATTGTCGGAGATTGCCACAAACCTTTGACCGCAGGGAACGGCGGACGAGGACGAGGCATACCTCTTTGACCTTCGATAGAGTTGAGCAAAGCGGTTTCTTCTCCGCAAACGAACGCGCCTGCGCCGAGACGGATATGTACGCGGAAGGAGAAATCGGTGCCGAGGATATTGTCGCCGAGCAAGCCCATTTCTTCAGCCTGACGAATTGCGATACGCAATCTGTTGACTGCGATAGGATACTCTGCGCGGACGTAGAAATAACCGTTTTGCGCGCCGATTGCATAGCCTGCAATCATCATACCTTCGATGACGGCAAGCGGGTTGCCTTCGAGTATGGAACGGTCCATAAACGCACCCGGGTCGCCTTCGTCGCCGTTGCAAACGACGTATTTCTCGCCGTCGGGTTGAGCGTATGCAAATTGCCACTTTCTGCCCGTGGGGAATCCGCCGCCGCCGCGACCTCTCAAACCGGAAGCCAAAATGTCGTTGATGACCGCTTGTCTGTCCATTTGGAGTGCACGCGCAAGTCCCTTGAACGCGCCTGCGCCGAGAGCTTCCTCAATCTTTTCGGGATTGATGCTTCCGCAACCGTGCAAAGCGATACGGACTTGTTTTTTGTAGAAAGTGATGTCGTCTTGTTTGGAAACTTTCTCTTTCGTAATAGGGTCGACGTAAAGAAGTCTGCCAACGACCTCTCCGTTTTCAATATCTTTTTCGACGATTTCTTTTACGTCGTCGATTTTGACCATTCTGTAAAGGGTATCTTCGGGATAAATCTTGACGAAAGGACCTTGAGAGCAGAAACCGAAGCAACCTACTTGGTTGACGGTAACCTTGTCTTGCAAACCTCTTTCGTTAATGAGTTTTACAAATTCTTCTCTGATTTCGTCGGAGTGGGACGAAAGGCATCCCGTGCCGCCGCACAAAACGACGTGGCGTTTGCCGTCGTGTCCCGTAAATTTTGCGTCCATACATTCGGAGCAATCGCGACAAGTTCTTTCAAGTTCTTCAAAAGTTCTAATCATAACGCTCATTCCTCCCTCGACTTATAATCGTCAACTATACCGGGAACGGCGTTGACGGAAACTTTCGGATAAACCTGTCCGTTGATGGATACCGCAGGGGCAATACCGCAAGCACCGATGCAGCGCAATGCGTCAATCGTAAACAATCCGTCTTGAGTAGTCTCGCCGGGTTTGATTCCCAACACTTCGGAAAACTTATCGATAACCTGTTGCGCACCCTTGACGTAGCAAGCAGTGCCGAGACAACAGCCGATAACGTATTTTCCCTTCGGTGCCAAAGAGAAAAATGAATAGAAAGTTACGACGCCGTAAATTTCTGCAACCGAAATCCCCGTTCTTTCAGATACGATTTCTTGCACTTCGATAGGAATATATCCGTATTCCTTTTGAATGTCGCTCAAAATCATCATAAGCGGAGTTTTTTCGTCGATGTATCTGTCGCAAATCATATTGATTTGAGCGACAGCCGCCTCGCTTAAATGAGCCATAATCAGCCCCTCCTTTTGTTGAATAATTAATAACCAAAACTATATTAACATATATTATCAAAAGTCGCAAGCATAAATTTTTGTGCGGAAAAGTTTATCGATATTTGATAATGATTTATCGGGAAAAATAAAGTTATTAACGAACATCCTATTAAGAAACGGAACTCGAGCCGCAAGGCGGCGAGCCTTTGAGCGCCGAACTTGCGTCACACACAAGGCGTTTAGCCATAATTGTCACTTGTGTCAATTATTTGCTTTTTGCCTTGGTGTTCCTCTTTCCCTTCACACAAAAGACTGCGCATTCATCTTTACATCAAACGTCAATTCGCTTGTCTTTTGTGTGTGGGAGCCTTGTGGGTGCAGTACCGTCCGACTGTGACGTGTTGTTGCGTAGCAGTCACACAAAGGACGGTGGCATAATGAGAGAAATATCCCTATCTATGTGAGTGCCGAGTGTCGCCCCCACGAGCGACGGACAATGTTGTAGTGAATTGCCCTTATTTGAGTGGCGGGAGAAATACCGGCGTGTCCGGAAAGAGGGGGTTATTAAGTTTAGAGGAGTTACGACGGCACTCTATTAGGATAGCAATAGGGGAAACACCTGAGGAAGGGGGAAAGTTGAAATTAAATAAGTTACTCGGCGAGTTATTAAAAAAAGCCGTCCGAAAATCGGACGGCTCTAATTTTCAAAACTTTAATAAACCAACCAAACAGATGAGTAACACGAAAGCACCCCAAGGAGTGTAAAACCAACGTACATTTGCGTACATGATTTACAAAACTCGGGGTGCTGACAAAGTTAATCGCTGTTTGGTTGGTTTATTCGCCGAATTTGAGAGGCATACGAAGTTTATGCGCCGCTCCTGCCTTGGCTTTTTCTATCTTTGCCAAAACGTCGGCGGGGACTTCCTCTCCGCGCAAATATTTGTCCACGTCGGAGTATTTGATGCCCATTTCGGACTCGTCGGTTTGACCGGGATAAAGACCTGCCGACGGAGCTTTGGTAATAATGGTTTCGGGAGCGTTTAATGCCCTTAGATGTTCGTAAATCTCGCCTACTGTCAAATCCGCAATGGGATTGAAATCGTGTGCGCCGTCGCCCCATTTCGTAAAATATCCGAGGGTTGCTTCGTCAAGATTGCCCGTGCCTGCAACGAGTAATCCTCTTGCCTGTCCGAGAGCGTAAAGCGTGGTCATTCTGAGACGAGGATTGATGTTGACGCTTGCCATTTTGAGATTGCTCTCCCCTGCGTTATCTTTTGCGAATTGCTCTCCGAAAGCGTCGAGAAGCGCTTGCTTGGTCGCGCTCAAATCTATCTCGATTTGCTCGATTCCGAAATGCTTGCCCGCTCTCAAAGCGTCGTCTCTGTCGCTACCGTAGTTTTGAGAAGATTGACAAGGCATAATTACGCCCAAAACGTTTGGCGTGGCAAGTTTGCAAAGCGCGCCGACGAGAGTGCAGTCTTTTCCGCCGCTATTGCCGTAAATTATGCCTTTCGCGCCTGTTTTCGCAAGCAGATTTTTTATCCAATTCACACGATTTTCGATTGATGAAACAACGTCCATTTTCACACCTCCGAACAAAGGATTTTTATCGATTTTTATTATAATCGGTTTTTTTAAATATTCAACTTTTTTTAACTATTTGCTTAAAAAAGTATGAAATTTTGCGATTTTCAAAGTCGCAATAGCCCAAAAACGCCGTTTTTTGAGAAAAATTTTCAAAAAAAGTCAATTTTTGACAAATTGGGTATTGAATTATTTCGCGTTGCGATATATAATGTTTACATCTTAAAAAAAATACCCCATTAAAGGAGAAAATTTATGAGAAAAGCATTTATTTGTCCAACAAAGTATGTACAAGGCGAAAACGAATTGTTGAACCTCGGTTATTTTGTAAAAACCTTCGGTAAGAAAGCACTCCTTATCGCAGACCCGTTCGCACTCAATCTCGTCAAAGAGAAACTCGACGCGACGCAAGCAAAATACGGTGTGGAATTCGTTTCTTGCGACATCTTCAAGGGTGAATGCTCACGCACGGTCGTAAAAGCACTTCAAGAGTTTGCAAAAGCAAACAAATGCTCCTGCACTATCGGTTTGGGCGGCGGCAAAGCAATCGACACTTCAAAATGCGTTGCGGCAGGCAATCCGCTCATCATCTGCCCGACAATCGCGGCAACCGACGCACCTACATCTCACTCCGCAGTTCTTTACACGGATGACCACGAGTTTGACGATTACGCATACTTCCGTCAAAGCCCGTCCGTCGTTCTTATCGACCTCAACGTCATCGCAAACGCACCTTCTCGCTTCCTCGTAAGCGGTATGGGCGACGCACTCTCCACATATTTCGAAGCAAGAGCAAACGTCAACAGCGTATCCAACGTCAACGCAGGTCTCCCCTGCGGAGCAGACCGCAAGAAAGGCACGTTGCTCGGCTACGGCACTTACACCGCAGCGGCACTTGCAGAGCTTTGCTATCGCAACCTTATCAGCGACGGCGCAAAAGCAAAAACCGCTTGCGACTGCAACGTTGTAACTCCCGCTTTTGAAAAAATCGTCGAAACCAACATCCTCCTCTCCGGTCTCGGATTCGAATCTGGCGGCTTGGCAGCGGCACACGCGATTCACGACGGTCTTACCGCAATTCACGACATTCACGCTTGCTGCATGCACGGCGAAGTCGTAGCGTTCGGCACCATCTGCCAACTCGTTCTCGAAAACAGCCCCGAAGAAGAACTTTACGAAGTTCTCAACTTCTGCGACGAAGTAGGTCTCCCCGTCTGCTTGCACGACCTTATGACCAATCCTCGCACGGGCGAAGTCATCAGAGAAGAACTTACCGAAGAAGAATACAAGATTGTTGCAGCAAAGACCTGCATCCCCGACGAGAGCATTCACAATATGCCCTTCCCCGTAACGGAAGATATGGTTATCGCAGCAATCAAGACAGCGGACAAACTCGGTCACGACTTCAGATACGGTTGCGACTGCGAATGCTGCCACTAATCGACAATCTAAGCACACTCCCTTGCAACCGCAAGGGAGTGTCTTATAAAAAATCCGCATAATCGTTTCGATTGCGGATGACAAGGAGAATTGTTATGAAGAAAATAATGAACACGCCCGAAACTTTCGTATACGATATGTGTCACGGATTGGCAGCCGCTCATCCCGAACTCGAATTTGTAGAAAAGTATAAGGTCGTTAAAAAGAAAGACATCAACGACGCAAAAGTCAGCCTTATCTCAGGCGGCGGAAGCGGACACGAACCCGCACACGCAGGTTTCGTCGGCAAAGGTATGCTTGACGCGGCTGTTTGCGGAGACGTTTTTGCATCTCCCTCCCAAGTTCAGGTTTACAACGCAATCAAAAAATGCGCAACCGACAAAGGCGTTCTTCTCATCATCAAAAACTATTCGGGCGACTGCATGAACTTCAACAACGCAATGGCGGACGCTCAAGACGACGGCATCAAGGTCGACGCGGTTTACGTCAACGACGACATCGCCGTTAAAGACTCTCTCTACACCGTAGGCCGCAGAGGCGTCGCAGGCACCGTTCTCGTACACAAATGCGCAGGTGCGGCGGCAGAACAAGGCAAAGACCTCCAAGAAGTCAAAGCAGTTGCAAACAAGGTTATCGAAAACGTTCGTTCCTTCGGCTTTGCATTCACGAGCTGTACCGTTCCTGCGGCAGGTCATCCCACGTTTGAAATCGGCGACGACGAAATGGAATTCGGCGTAGGCATTCACGGCGAACCCGGTCGTTTCCGTGAAAAAATCGACTATTCCACAGGTACGTTCTGCGACGATTTGTCTCGCAGAATCCTTACCGACCTCGAACAAGACCTTGCTCTCAAGAAAGGCGAGGACGTGGTGCTTCTCATCAACGGATTCGGCGGAACTCCGCTCCAAGAGTTGTACATCCTCAACAACTCCGTAACCAAAGCGTTGAAAGCGGACGGAATCAATATCCACCGCACTATCGTCGGCAACTTTATGACGTCAATCGATATGGCAGGCGCGTCTATCTCCGTCCTCCGCGTCGATAACGAACTCAAAGCTCTCATCGACTACCCCGTATCCACCCCCGCACTCACTTGGGGCGCGGCTATGAGCGAACAAGCGGAAGCGGCACTCGAAGCGGTACAGGCAATCGGCAGAGCGCTCGGTTATGCTCCCGTCGAAACGGCGCACAAAGCAACCGCAAAAAAGGCAGTCGCAACCGATGAAACCGAAGAAAACGCAGTATACGAAGTTGAAGGCACTCCCGTCGTCGGCGAGACCATCAACACTGCGGCATTCGTGCAAATCGTGGACAAAATGGCAGACGTCATCATCGAAAACGAAGTTCCCTTCTGCGAAGCGGATAAAATGGGCGACGGCGACTTCGGTATGTCCATAGCAAAAGGTTTCAAACAACTCAAAGCCGACTGGGCAACCAGAAAGAAAGGCGACATAGGTCAATTCCTCGTAAGCTGTAGCGAAATCATCAAAGAGTATTGCGGCGGCGCATCCGGTCCGATTTGGGGTTCTGCATTCAAATATGCGGGCAAAGCGATGCTCGGCAAGAAAGAAGTCAACCTCGCAGACGTTGCTCTCCTCTTTACGGAAGCAAATCGCGGCGTTTACGAAACGGGCAAGAAATCGTTCGGCAAAGGCGCGGAAATCGGCGACAAGACTTTGGTCGACGCACTCAAACCCTGCGCAATGGCATTGACGAAAGCGGCTGAAGAAGGCAAGACTTTGCAAGAAGGTCTTACCCTCGGCGCACAAGCGGCACACGACGGTGCAGAAGCCACCAAGACACACGTTGCAACGCTCGGCAGAGCAGGCACGGTCGGCGAGCGTTCAATCGGTTATCCCGACGCAGGCGCACACGGACTCGACGTCATCTTCAACGAACTTGCGGCATATATCGCAAAGATGTAATCGCATTTAACACACAAAAAAGGCACTCGTTCGAGTGCCTTTTTTAATACTGTTTTTTATGTCGCTTTTTTGTCGTTTTTCACGCAATCGGCGTTTTATTTGTTTATATTGTATTCTATAAGTGCGATTTTGACGCTTTGAATAAGCACGTCTATTGCAAAATCCATATCCTCGAGAGACGGCACGCTGGGTGCAATGCGGATGTTGGAATCGTTGTCGTCGATATGATACGGGAACGTCGAACCTGCCTCGGTAAACTTCACTCCCGCACCTGCCGCCAACTCCACGACGCGTCTTGCGCAATGCGGAACGTCAAGAGAAATGAAGTATCCGCCTCTCGGTCTCGACCACTTCACTTCGTCGCAATCCGAAAACGCTTCCTGCATTTTTGCTTGGAACAAATCGAATTTAGGGCGCAGAATCGCGGCGTGACGTTGCATAATTCTCTTTACGTTGTCAACGTCTTTCAAGAACGAAACGTGCATAACCTGATTGACTCTGTTCGGATTGATTTTCTTAAACGACAAGCGTTTGAGCAAATCTTTCACGTTATTTTGAGAAGCGGCAAGCGCGGCTACTCCGCTGCCTGCAAACGTAATCTTTGCCGTTGACGTAAAAGCGTAAATCATATCCTGATTGCCCGCTTTTTTCGCGACCTCGAAAATGTTTTTGAGTTTGTCGTCGGTTTCGTAAAGATTATGCACGCAATACGCGTTGTCCCAAAACACTCTGAAATCCGGTGCGGCAGGCTTGAGATTTGCCATTCTCTCCACCGCTTTGTCCGAGAAAGTTATGCCCGTCGGGTTGGAATATTTAGGCACGCACCAGATTCCTTTTACGCTCGAGTCCGATTTGACGAGTGCTTCCACCATATCCATATCGGGACCGTCCGCAAGCATCGGCACGGTTATCATATCTATTCCGAAATTTTCGCAAATCGCGAAATGACGGTCGTAACCGGGCGCGGGGCAGATAAACTTAATCTTTCCCTGCTTATTCCAAGGCGTACCGCCTATAATGCCGAATTGCAATGCAAATTGCACCACGTTGTACATTATATCGAGCGACGAGCCGTCGCACACGATAACCTCGTCCGCCTTGACGTCAAGCAGTTCGGCAAACAGTTCCCTTGCCTGTTTTAATCCTGCCGGTTCGCCGTAATTGCGAGCGTCGACTCCGCTCATTGCGTAATCGTATTCTCCTGCGTGTTGAAGCATCGGCATAGCGATTTCAAGTTGTTCCGCAGAAGGCTTACCGCGCGTCATAACCACGCTTACGCCGCGTTTGACAAACTTTTTGTACGCCTTAAGTTCGTCTTTTAACATTGATTCGAGTTGGTCTTTGGCAACGTCTCTGTAATTCATACAAACCTCCGCCTCCGATGTATTTTATTCCGATTGCAAACGTTTTGCCAATCGGCTTTTAGTCGCGTATACAAGCGTTCCGAACACTTCCGAGTCGTACGCCTGTAGCACGACGCGATATTGCGTTCAAAAGCGTTTTATTCTTCTCCGTTGTTCGAGCGCACGAGTATGCGTATAGGCGTACCCGAAAAGTCGAAACTCTTGCGCAACGAATTTTCGAGATACCTCTTGTAACTGAAATGCATAATCGCAGGGTCGTTGACCTTAACGACGAAAGTCGGCGGCGCGACAGACACTTGCGTGACGTAGAAAATCTTGAGTTTTTTGCCGAGATAGGACGGCGGCTCGCTGATGCGGATAGCGTCTCCGATAACCTCGTTCAAAAGTCCCGTAGCGATACGTTTTCTCGAATTTGCAACCACTTCTTTGCACAGCGGAAGCAGATTGTCGAGCCTCTTTCCGCTGAGTGCGGAAATATACACGGATTTGAAATAATCCATATACTTCAAATCTTCTTTGAGCTTTTTCTCGTATTCGTAAATGGTATGGGTGTTTTTATCCACCAAATCCCACTTATTCATAACTATGATAGACGGCTTTCCTTCCTCGTGTACGAAACCTGCGATTTTAACGTCTTGCTCTGTAAGTCCTACGCTTGCGTCGCAAACGATAAGCACGACGTCCGCCCTGCGCACGGCAAGAAGCGCACGCATAACGGAATATCTCTCGACATCCTCGTTGACGACCTTTCTCTTGCGCATACCTGCGGTATCGATAATGAGATATTTGTCGTCTCCGACGTTGAGTTCGGTATCGATAGCGTCTCTCGTAGTGCCTGCGATGTCGCTGACGATTGAGCGGTCGTATCCCAAAAGTTTGTTTGCGATAGAACTCTTGCCCGCGTTCGGTTTGCCTACGATTGCGATTTTGATACGTTCGGAATCTTCTTCGGGTACGCTTACGGGAATAACTTCCATAATCGCGTCAAGCAAGTCTCCGAGACCTTTGCCCTGCTCTGCGCTGACTGCGTACGGCTCGCCGAATCCGAGCGCGTAAAAATCGTACACGTTGCCCATATCGTTATTGTCTATCTTGTTGACGGCAAGCACGACGGGAAGTTTGGATTTTCTCAAATACGAACATACGAGGTTGTCGTCCGTCGTAAGTCCCGTTTTGCCGTCCACGACGTAAAGAATCGCGTCTGCGGTATCCACGGCAATCTCCACTTGCGTGCGGATATGGCTCCACATTTCGTCCGTGCTTTTCATCTCGAGACCGCCCGTATCGATGAGCGTAAACGCTCTGCCGCACCACTCGCAATCTGCGTACACTCTGTCACGAGTAACGCCCGGAGTGTTCTCCACGATAGAAATTCTGCTGCCTGCAATGCGGTTGAAAAGTGTGGATTTTCCCACGTTCGGTCTGCCTACTACTGCTACCAACGGTTTCATTTTAATCACCAAATTTTATGTTTATTTGTATTTTTGACTGCATAAACGCCGTTTTGCAACGTTTTGTGCTTGTTTTTCATCTGTTTGTTTCTTTATTTCACAAAAAACTCTTTGATTTTGCTTGCCAAATCGCTGCCGCTGTGCGCGGTTACGATAATCGGCGCGTCGAGTTTGCTTGAAAGTTCGTCCACCGTCACGTTGTCAAGGAAAGTGTCGGTAAATTCTCTGAGCATGTTGTCGGGAATAACGTATGCGTCGGGAACGGGATTATCTTTGAGTTGTTCGACGATGTCTCCTGCCGTAACGAGTCCCGCAACGGTAACCGACGTGCCGAAGAAATTGTTGATTATCGCGTGTACCTTGCATTCGATGCCGAGTTTTTCTTCGAGTCTTTTTGCGTACTTCTCGAGATACGGCGCAAATGATACGCCCGTTATAAACTCTACCTTTTTGCCGAGTTCGCATTTTTCGGTTTCGTCGAGATTGTACTCGAAATTGTCGTTGAAATCGGCAAGCAAACCTACGCCGTTTTCAATCTGGTCAAACGCTCCGTAATACGTGCTTGACGGCGTGGGCAGTTTGGCTTTGACGTAATATTCGTCGCTACACCAACAGAATCCGCCGTATTCCCTATGCAGTTTTTCGACGAGCGCGATGGTGTCTTTTGCGTTCTGCTCGTCAACGCTTTTTAGGTCGGGCAATTTGTCTCTATGCCCCGTCATACCCACGGGAACGACTGCAACCGTTTCCACGCCCTCAACCTCGTGCAAGCCTCTTATGCTGTCCTCGAGAACCTTGCCGTCGTTGACGTCGGGAACCACGACGAGTTGCGTGTGCATCTTTATTCCAGCCGCACCCAAACGACGCATCTGGTCCTTGAGTTTGCGAGTGTTGGGATTTTTGAGTATAAACGTGCGAATATCGTCATCCCAAGCGTGTACGGAGATATACAGAGGACTGAGTTTGAGCCTTATAACCCTCTCAATGTCCGCCTCGCTTACGTTGGTCATAGTGACGTAAGAACCGCACATAAAACTGTAACGATAGTCGTCGTCTTTGACGTACAACGTCGAGCGCATTCCTTTGGGGAGTTGGTCGACGAAGCAGAAAATGCACTTATTTTTGCACACTACGGGCTTCATATCGATGTCGAATTCGAGTCCCAACGACTGTCCGTCTTTTTTGTGTACTTTTATCGTATGCGGTTTTCCGTCTCGCAAAATATCCACCGAGAATTTTCTCTCGTTGTCGTAATAGAGATAATCAAGCTCGTCAATCATATCGTATCCGCCTATGCGCAACACTTCGTCGCCGACCTTAAATCCCTGTTTTTTTGCAAAATCCGAAACCGTCTTTATCTTTATCTTTGGCATAATATCCTCGTCACACCGCTATGTATGCGGAAAGGAAGTTTGCTATATTGTCGATACTGCTGTATTCAACCCACTTTTTGCCTGCGTCGGAAATTTTGTAACCCGTATCCGTCTGCAAAAGTTTGTACAGCAAGCCCACCATATCGAGATTGTCTTTCGCTTTCAGACAGAGTCCGTGTCCTACGAGGTAAGAGATGTCCGACTGCTCGTGTTCGTTGCCCGAAAGCACGATTGAGGGAATACCGAGCTTAAAGCATTTATACAACGTTGCGACGTCGTATTGCGTAACCGCAACGTCGCACACCTGCAAACTGTCGTCGAAAGCGTCGGGAGACTGAATAAACACGACTTTCATACTCGGCACTTTGACGGAAAGCGACGAAAGCGTCTGCACCGTCTTTACGTCGTCGCAATACACGACGAGATTTGCGATTTCGCCTTGGTCGAGCAAAAGCGAAAACACCTTGAACAACTCTTTTTTGTCGTGTACGTTGACGAATACCGTCTTGACTTTCGGCAAACCCAACTCCCTCTTTTTGAGGGTTATCTGGTCGGGATGCAGACACTCGATTTCATACGGCAAACCCATAACCATAATGTCTTTGGATTTTATGCCGTATCGCACCAAATCGGCTTTTACGTCTGCATTTTCGACTATATAAACGTTGGTTGCGTCGTCGTGTACTCTTTTTGAAAGAGTGAAAGTCTGCATCATATAGATGATTTGCGTGTTGAATCTCGCTCTGCGTTTCGCCTCCGTGGCGCAATGATGCGCATAAGGCGTCATACACAAAATGTACTCGGGATGAAAACGCTTGATGAGGTTGTTTATGCGGTTTACGCGCTTTGACAAAGACTTGAACTTGAACTTGTCTCGTATTACGCCCTTGTCCTTGCGTTCGAGCAAATACTGATACTCCCCTCCGCTGTCCATAATTCTGTCCAATGCGGAGAGTTTTGTCGCAGAGCCGTATTTGTCGTCGCTCACGACAACCACGTTATGCGTGCCGATTTTGCGGATTGCCTCTGCAAGATTTTGCGACAATCCGTTCGGCTCGTCCCTCGACGTAAGTATTAGAATGATGCGTTTTCTATACATACTCCACCTCTTTCCGACCTTTAGTCCTCCACGATAACGGGGATAATAATCGGAAACTGTCTGTCTTTATAAAAGAGTTTACGCACGGCTTTTTTGACCGTTCTCGCTATTTCGTTGACGTCTGTTTTGTCAAAATCGACAGAAGCTATCGCGTCTTTGGTTGCGCCCACGATTGCCAAATGCACGTCGTCGGTAAGATTAAATCCTCTTGCCACCACGTCCACGTCTCCGACGATTTTACCGCCGTCCATATCCACGGCGCACAAAACGAGCAACATACCGTATTCCGCAAGCGAACGACGGTCGTTCACGACGGATTTTCCGTCCTCGAGCACCACACCGTCGACGTACACGTTGCCCGAAGCAACGTTGGAATGTTGACGTATTCCTTTTTGATTTACTCCGTAACTTTCTCCGATATTCGGTATAACGATGTTTTTGCTTGCGACGCCGAGCGATTTTGCGATTTCGGCGTGTTTATACTGATGTCGATACTCTCCGTGTACGGGCATAAAGAATTGCGGATGCACCAGAGTGAGCATAAGTTTCAACTCCTCGGCGTAAGCGTGTCCCGAAACGTGAATGTCGTTCATACTGTCGTAAATGACGTTTGCGCCCTTTCTGAACAAGTCGTTTATTACGTCGTAAACGGATTTTTCGTTGCCGGGAATGGGAGAGGAACTAAGCACCACGACGTCGTCCGTGCCGAGATTTATCTTGTTAAACTCCCCTTTCGAGAGTTTGTTGAGCGCGCTGAGCGGTTCTCCTTGAGAACCGGTTGCAAGCACGACGGTTTCTCCGGGGAGCAATCTGCCAACGCTGTCCACCAAAACGCCTTTCGGCACTTGCAATTCTCCGCAAGCGGACGCTACGTCCACTATGCCTTTCATACTTCTTCCTGCGAGAACCACTTTTCTGTGATACTTATGAGCGAGGGTAAGCACTTGTTGAACCCTGTAGTTAGACGAAGCGAAGCAAGCGATAACTATGCGTTTGTTCGGATTTGCGACGAAAATCTGCTCGAGATTTTGCCCCACCACTTTTTCCGAAGTGGAACTGCCTTCTCTTTCTACGTTCGTGGATTCGCCGAGCATAAGCAAAACGCCTTTTGCGCCAACTTCGGCAATGCGGCCGATGTCCGTCTTTTTGCCGTCGATAGGCGTATTGTCTATCTTGAAATCTCCCGTGACGAACACCGTACCCACGGGGCAACCGATGTTGAGTGCGCAAGCACCCGCCATCGAGTGCGCGACTTTGATAAATTCAACCGTGAATGCGCCTGCGGTAATCGTGTCGCCTGCAGAAATCGTGACGAGATTGCATTTTTTGCCTTGCTTGTCGAGTTTGCGCTTGAGAAGTCCTATCGTCAGAGCCGTGCCGTAAATCGGTACGTCTTTCAAATCGTCTGCGTAGTAAGGAATTGCGCCGATGTGGTCCTCGTGTCCGTGCGTAAGCACGATGCCGCGAAGTCGAGATATGTTTTCTTTGATATAAGTGATGTCAGGGATAATCGCGTCGATACCGGGGCTGTCCTCCTTGGGGAAAGAAACTCCGCAATCGACGATTATCATATCGTTACCGTATTCTATGGCGGTCATATTTTTTCCTATTTCTCCAACGCCGCCGAGGAAGGTAACTTTTACCGTTTTCATATTTTTTGCCATTATATTCTCCGTATGCGCTCGATGCGCTTGATAGTGTACATATTTATCTATTTTAATATATTACACTATTTTCGCACTTTAATCAAGAGATTATGCAAATACTTGTAAAAGCCGACAAAAAACATCTTTACAAACGGCGATTTTACCTTTACGATAAAAGTATAAAAATAATTTTGCTATAGCAAAAAGGAGATTTTATGAGAGTATACAACTTTTCCGCAGGTCCTTCGATGCTTCCGCTCGAAGTGTTGCAAGAAGCAGGACGTTCCATTACCGATTACAACGGTTCGGGTATGAGCGTTATGGAAATGAGCCACCGCTCCAAATGGTATGACGCAATCAACGAAGAATGCCTCAGCCTCGTAAGAGAGCTTATGCAGATTCCCGACGGATACCACGTCATTATGGTGCAAGGCGGCGCGTCCACGCAATTCGAAGCAATCCCCCTCAACCTCCTCAAAACGGGAAAGGCGGATTATATCGTAACAGGAAACTTCGCGAAAAAAGCCTATAAAGAAGCGCAAAAATACGGCGATATAAGGCTCGTTGCGTCAAGCGAGGACAAAAAGTTCACTTATATTCCCAAGACTTCCCCTTCCGATTTCAGACAAGACGCAAGCTACGTTCATATTACGGAAAATAACACTATTTTCGGCTCGAAATATCACGTCCTCCCCGACACGGGCGGAGTGCCTCTCGTCGCAGACTTGTCCTCTTGCATTATGAGCGAAAAGACGGACGTAAGCAAATACGCGCTCATTTACGCAGGCGCACAAAAGAACCTTGCCCCCGCAGGCGTAACTCTTGTAATCGTCAAAGACGATATGCTCGGCGGCGAATTACCGATTTGCCCGACTATGCTTAAATATCGCACGCAAATCGACGCAAACAGCCTTTACAACACCCCGCCGTGCTGGTCGATTTATATGATGATGCTCAATTTGCGTCATCTCAAAAAAATGGGCGGCGTCGAGGCTATCGAACAAATCAACAAAGAAAAAGCAGGTATGCTTTACGACTATATCGACAACTCCGATTTTTACAACAACTACGTCGAAAAAGACAGCCGTTCGCTTATGAACGTGCCGTTCGTTGCTCCGAACGACGAACTCAACGCAAAATTCGTCAAAGAAGCGGAAGCCAACGGTCTCGTTTCCCTCAAAGGACACAAACTCGTCGGCGGTATGCGTGCGTCAATCTACAACGCAATGCCCGTGGAAGGCGTCAAAGCTCTCATCGAATTTATGAAGAAATTCGAGCGTGAAAACAGATAAGGTCGGTGCTTTATGGACATTTTGAAACTCAATTCCATTTCCAAATCCGCAACACCCGTCCTCGAGGGATACAACCTCACGGACAACAGCGAAAACCCTGTAGGCATACTCGTTCGCTCTTTCAAAATGGACGAGTATAACGTGCCGTCCTCTCTCCTTGCGGTCGCAAGAGCGGGCGCAGGCGTAAACAACATTCCTCACGCCGATTACGCGAAAAAAGGAATCTGCGTATTTAACACCCCCGGCGCAAACGCAAACGCGGTTAAGGAACTCGTCATAGCCTACCTCATAGTCGGAGCGAGAAACGTGGTCGAAGCAAGCAACTGGGCAAACACCCTCACGGGAGACGACGTTGCCAAACAAGTCGAAAAAGGCAAAGGCGCGTTCGCAGGTACGGAGATACAAGGCAAAACACTTTGTGTTTTGGGTCTCGGCGCGATTGGCAGAAAAGTGGCTGTTTCTGCGCACGCTCTCGGTATGAATATCGTCGGATACGACCCGTTTATATCGCAAGCGGCAAAAGAAGAAATTCCCTTCGCAACCGTATACGAAGATATGAAAGCGGCTTGGCAAAACGCAGACTTCGTTACGCTTCATATACCTATGACGCCCGATACGAAGCATCTCGTCAACAAAGAAAGTATCGCGACGATGAAAGACGGTGTAATTATCGTCAACGCCGCAAGAGGCGAACTCGTTGACGTAGCCGCAATAAAAGACGCTCTCGCAAGCAAAAAAGTGCGCAAATACGTCGTAGATTTTCCCGACGGCGAATGCATCGGACAAGACGGAATCGTTGCCGTTCCTCATTTGGGCGCGTCTACGGAAGAAGCCGAGGACAACTGCGCCGTTATGGCGGCAACCGAGCTTAAAGACTATCTCGAAAACGGCAATATAACCAACTCGGTAAATATGCCAAATCTTTCCGCTCCGAAGTCCGCAACGCATCGATATACCGTCATCTCGACAGATACGGGTAATGCGGAATTCGGCGGAATAAGCGCAACGAGAGGCGGCATTCGCTACACGATAATCGATACGGAAGAACTTTTGGACGGCACATCGCTTCCTCAAGAAAACGTCATAAAATTCCGTATGGTCTATTAAGAACAAACGAATCACCCAAAATCTATTCTAAAAACTAAAAGCAGGCGTTCGCGCCTGCTTTTTTCGTACATAAATCCTGCAACACAATATTATTATTGTACACATTTCGTGTTTTTATATTACAATATACAACACATTTCGTGTTTTATCAACATCTAAATTCCGTCAAAATCTGCCGTTTTTCGTTGTTTTGCGGAATTTTCGGCACATTCACAACACCTTTCGTGTGTTTTAAGTTTTTTCGATAACGCGCGCTATGTGTCGCAGAGTCGAGTTCATCGGCGTCGAAAAGCAGTTATTTTGTATGACGATTTCGTTTGGTTTTTCTTTGATAATCGCGTTGAGAATATTGTATTCTTCCGCGTCGAACAGTTTTACTATCTCGACAAAGCGTCTTTCCGTCAAATTCTTCAATCTGTTTCTTTCCACGCAAAGTTGATTTTTTCCGCCGTCGCTCCCCGCAATAAAACTCGCTATATCGTAAACGTCGGCGTCGGAGCTTCCGCCCTCGAGCAATCTTGCGGCAACGTCGGCAACTTCGCCCCACGCCTCTTTGAGAGTGCGCAATCTGAAATTGTACAGTCCGTCCACGTTATAATCGAGAGAGTCAGACAACGTCTTTGCGATTATGTTTCCCTCAAAATCTCTGTCAAAATGTATAATCGAGCATAACAGCGCGCATTTTGCGTGATTGAGCGTTTGCATCGGAAGTCTTTCCATAAAATATCTCAATTTAAGGAAAGACAAAAACACCACTTCGAGTACGTCGTATATCTTTCTTTCGACCTCGTCCTGACATTCGCACGCGCTTGCAAGGTATATCCAAATTCTCTCATCCGACTCCTCTACGGCGTAGGACACGTCTTTTGTGCATTGAAGTTTTTCAAGAACGTATTGAATCTCCCTGTCATACTCTTTGCCGATACTTATCACGTTTGACCACATAAACACCTCGTGAATATTGTATGCAAAGGATATATAAAAATAAGCGGAAATTTTTATTTGAGCAATCGACGTAAAAAGCGCGCCGTAACGGCGCGCCTAAAATGATACCTGACTTTTATTAAATTATCTGTCTTTCATTTTGACGAGCGTCGCTACGCCCGTTACGGTATTGACCTCGATAATCACTTTGACGTCGGCGGAGTCGGGATACAAATCGTCGTCGCGCTCGAAAGTAAAGTAATAGGAATAATAACTCTTTTTGATGTCGTGGGCAACGTAATTAAACTCTTTATCCACGTCCTCCGTTTCAAAAGTAGACGCATACGAAGGGACGATACTGCTCGGTATAAGTTCCTCGAGTTTTTCTCTCGCAAAAACTTCGCATTCGTACTTGCTGTAGACCATAGACTGTTTTGCGTACGTCGCAGCCGAGCCGAAAACGCCGCCGAGAATCGCGGCAATTACCATAAGCGAAATCACGATACTCAATGCAGGAATAACTATATATCTCCATTTGAATTTCTTCTTCGCGCTCTTAACGTCGTCGTCGCTCGCTTCTTTTACGGGAGCAGATTGTCTCTTTTCGTCGTCTGCGACAACCTTGCTCGCAATGGCAAGTTGTTCTTTTACGAAAGCCTTTTCCTCGTCCGTCGCGACGCCTTCCTGATAATGGGCAAACGCCTCGTCAAAATTCATATTCTGTCCTCCAATAATTCTTTCAGTTTCAGTCTCGCACGATAAAGCTGAATCTTCACGTTATCTATGCTGCTATCGGTTATCGACGCAATCTCTTTTACGGACATACCGTCAAAGTAGAACAGCCTGACGACTTCTCGATAACCGTCCTTCAGGAGCGATATTGCCTTGTACAGCGCGCGATATTCTTCTTTTTGAATAACGGAATCTATCAAATCGTTTTCGTCGGCAACGTCGGATTCCATTCCGCTTACGCGCTTGTTTTTGCGCAAATAATCAAAATAGCAATTTCTGCAGACCTTGAACAGCCAGTATTTGAAGCCGTCCTTTTCTTCGTCGACGGAACGGAATGCGCGCATAAACGACTCTTGTACTATGTCCTCGGAAAGCGCGCGGTTATGACAAAACGAATAGACGTATAGCAAAGCCTCGTTATAGTGCTTTTTTATGAGCCTTTCCAAGGTCTCGTTTTTCATCCGTTCCTCCTTTCAATAAATACACGCGCCAAATTCAAATAAGTTACGTTATTTATGATTTTTCCGCATTTTTCCAAAGCAATTTGCGGCGTTGCTTTCCGTTATCGTATTTTTACGCCCGATACGTCCTTCCAACGAAAAATTGTACACGTTTTTGCCGTCGTAGTCAACGTTTGTTTGCGTTGACGTATTCCTTGGGCGTTACGCCGAACTGTTTTACAAAACTCTCGATATAATGCGTTTGCGAGCAAAAACCGAAGTAATATCCGACTTCTTTGTACGGAAAATCGCCCAAAAGCAACTCTTTTGACGCTTCGAGTTTTTGCAAAACGATATATTGCTTCATTCCCATACCGACGTATTCTTTGAACTTTGCGGACAAATAGTCCGCGCTCACTCCGCAGTCTTTCGCGATAGCGGAGCAACTGAGCTTGTTGTGCAAGTTGTAGTCTATAAATCTGATTGCCTTGCGAAGATACGGCGGATATTCGAGGCGGCGTTTGTTTTCATATACCATTTGAGTAAGTTCAATCGCCTTATCCACGAGAAAATTCATAATCTCTTGCGGCTCGTTCATTCTGTCGACGCATTGAATATATTTATCCGACAGGTTGTACGCTTCGCTCTCCATTAGTCCGCCCTCGACGGCATATCGAGTGGCAAGCGTAACGCAACTTACGGCAAGATATTTGACTTGGCGCAAATTGTCGTTGCTCATTCTTCCCACGACGAGCGACTCTTGCATAAAACTTGCCATATTGCGTTGAAGCCCTTGCAAATCGCCGTTTTTTATACAAGTATAAAACGCCACTTCTCGACTGTACGGAGTGTGGGCAACGCCGCTTTCTCTTTGCTGAAACTGCGGGTCGGCTACGCCTTTGGGAAGAAATTCCACGTTCAATTTTCTGTCTTGTGCATCACTCATACCTCAATAATATCATACTTTTTGTTTTTTACAACGGTTTTTTGATATTTTGCACGGATTTATGATATAAATCAGAATTGTTATAAAATAAAATATCATTATTAAGAGGTGTACTATGGGCAAAGAAAAAGTCGAATGGCAACGTATGATTAGCGGCAAGTTGTACAATTCTGCGAGCAAGGACATATTTTGGCAACACGCAAAAGGTATGCTTCTCACGCAAAAACTCAACAAGTGTCCCGTATGGAACGCGCCGAGACAAAAACGCCTAATCAACAAACTCATTCCGTCCTCAAAAGGTAAATCCGTGTGGATGTTTACTCCCTTTTATTGCGAGTACGGCGTAAATATCAAGGTCGGCAACGACATTTTTATCAACTACGGATGCACGCTTTTGGACATTTCCCCGATAACGCTGGAGGACGGAGTATGGCTCGGAGCAAACGTAACGATTGCCACACCGTGTCATCCTCTCATTGCCGAAGAACGCAAAAACAGTCAATATCCCGACGGTTATCACGACCTCGAGTATTCAAAGCCCGTTACGATAAAAAAGAATGCTTGGATTGCCTCGAACGTGGTTATTTGCGGCGGCGTAACTATCGGAGAAGGCTCGGTAATAGGCGCAGGCAGTATCGTTACCCGAGATATTCCCGCAGGCTGTATCGCAGTCGGAAATCCGTGCAGAGTTCTTCGCAAAATCGACGAGGACGACCGCATAAACGTGTGGGAAACGTATGTAAAGGACGAAACGCCTCTCTCTCAACGAGACAAAGCCAAATTGCAAAAGTGACGATAAAAAGTCGTCAGCCGCTGGTTTTGCAACACAAAATCCGTGCTTGAAAGCAAGCCGCGAGCGTGATATAATGGAGTATATGAGTTTTTACTCTATATATAATTTTGAATATACACTCTATTAGGAGGGAATTATGAACGATAACGATTACAAGGAGATACTTGCAAAACTGACTCTCGACGAGAAAGTCAAAATGCTTTCAGGCTCCACCAACTGGCTTACTCAACCGATTAAGCGAAACGATATTGACATTCCTGCGGTTCGTATGAGCGACGGTCCGAGCGGACTCAGACGCGAAAAAATCGGTAAAGGCGTCAACATTATGCAAACGCCCGAGCCTGCGACTTGCTTCCCCGGAGCGGTAACGACGGCTTCGAGCTGGGACGTAGACCTCGTTGAGCGAGTCGGCGAAGCGATTGCCGTCGAAGCGCAATCTTTGGGAGTATCCACCGTTCTCGGCCCCGGCGTAAACATCAAGCGTAACGCTCTTTGCGGAAGAAACTTCGAATATTTTTCGGAGGACCCGTTCCTTGCAGGACGTATGGGCGCGGCGTGGGTTCACGGCGTACAGAGCAAAAACGTCGGCACTTCCCTCAAACACTATCTTGCAAACAACCAAGAATACATAAGAATGACCATCGATTCAATCGTGGACGAACGCACTTTGCGAGAAATATATATGCCCGCTTTCGAGCATATCGTAAAGACGGAACAACCCACGACCGTTATGTGCTCCTACAACCGTTTGAACGGCACGTATCTTAGCGACTACAAGCGTTTCCTCACCGACGTTTTGAGAGAGGAATGGGGCTTTAAGGGTATCGTCGTAAGCGACTGGGGCGCGGTAAACGACCGTTCCGAAGGCGTTAAGGCAGGTATGGACCTCGAAATGCCCGGTAGCAAAGGTCTGAACGACGACAACGTTTACAAAGCGTTGAAAGCAGGCACTCTTACGGAAGCGGACATCGACGTTTGCGTGCTTCGTCTCATCAAGTTCGCATACGAAAACATCGTGCGCGAAGTCAAAGGCGTAACGTACGACGTCGAGGAACACAATACCCTCGCAAGACAAGCGGCAGAAGGCGGCGCGGTTCTTCTCAAAAACGACGGCGCACTTCCGTTGAATAAGAATCAGAATATCGCCGTCATAGGCAAACTCGCAAAAAAACTCCGCTATCAAGGCGGCGGCTCGAGCCACATTCTCCCCAACAAACTTACCTCGTTTACGGACGCGCTCGACAACGCGGGTCAAGCCTACGAATACGCTGACGGCTACACCCTCAAAGGCGAAGGTTACAAAAAGAGCCTTGTGAATCAAGCCGTCAAAGTCGCAAAAGGCAAAGACGCAGTACTTTTGTTTGTGGGACTTACCGACGCTTTCGAATCCGAGGGCTACGACCGTCATCACATCAAGATGCCTTCCTCGCACGTTACTCTGATTAACGAAATTCTGAAAGTAAACAAAAACGTTATCGTGGTGCTTTCCTGCGGTTCTCCCGTTGAAATCGGAGATTGGGACAAGGACGTAAAAGCCATTCTCAACCTCTATCTCGGCGGTCAGGCAGGCGGCGAGGCGGCTTACAACCTCATCTACGGCAACGTCAATCCGTCCGGTAAACTTGCAGAAACGTTCCCGATTAACGAAAACGATTATATCGGCGCAAAATACTTCCGTATGGGACCGAGAACGGTCGAATATCGAGAAGGCATATACGTCGGATACCGCTATTACGATTCGGCGAAAAAAGACGTTAAATATCCGTTCGGTTACGGCTTGAGCTACACCACGTTTGAATACTCCGACCTCCGTTTGAGCGCAGAAGCAATCAACGAAGGAGACGAATTCAGTCTGACGTTCAAAGTTAAAAACACGGGCAACGTCGCAGGCGCGGAAATCGCGCAGGTGTACGTCGCAGACGTCGCAAGCACGCTGTACCGTCCGCAAAAAGAACTCAAAGGATTCAAGAAAGTGTTCTTGCAAGCAGGAGAAGAAAAGGAAATCACGATTTCACTCGATTCTCGCGCATTTGCCTACTACAACGTGGCTATCAACGACTGGCACGTCGAAAGCGGCGCATTCCGCATACTCGTCGGCGCAAGCTCGAGAGATATTAAACTCGTCGGCACGGTCAACGTCACGTCCAAAAACGAGGACGCACCTATCCCCGATTACAGAGAAGTCGCTCCCTGCTACTACGACATTGCAAACGCAAGCGAAATTCCCGTGGAACAGTTCGAGGCACTTTACGGAGCAAAGATGCTCGAAAACAAGCCTTTTGAAAAAGGAGAACTGCAAGCAAACAACACAATCGGTCAATGCAACGTTTCTCCGTTCGGTAAATTTATGTACAATCTGTGCGTCGGAGTAATCAATCTCGTGGCTCTCTCCTCCGAGAACCCCGAAATGCTTACCAACTCCGTCAAAGATATGCCGTATCGCACGATAGCGGCGTGGTCAATGGGCATCATCTCAAAGCGTTCTCTCGACGGACTCGTGGATATGCTCAACGGCAAAAAAGGCGGATTCCGCAGATTCCTCAAGGGCTTTAAGAAAGAAAAAGAAGCGAAAAAATAATCAATAAAATTCACAAAAAAAGCACTTGCAAAAGCAAGTGCTTTTTTATTAAGTTTATTCCGTTTTGATAGAGTGCGTCATAACACTTTTAATGCAATTTTCCCCCTTCCTCAGGTGTTTCCCCTATTCCGTTCCCCCTCTGCGCAATGCTTGAGGGAACCCACGGAACCGCTCCGCGGGGGGCAACACTCGGCACGCGCATAGACAAGTATCGTTCACTTGTTATGTCACTCGTTCGCCGACAAAAAGAACAACACTTGTCGGCTCACTTGTACTATCCGTCGAGCTTGGCGCTCGATGCGGTCGGCGCCCTGCGCCTCCAACTCCGAATATACACATTCCGTTAATAAGTTTGCAAAACTGCGATATTTAGATGAAGAACAAGAAAGAGCCGTCCGAGTGGCAACCCTAATTTACTATGCGTAAATGAGTTGACAATCGGGCGGCTCTGCCGAAGTTATTCGCTAAATAGCGCAGTTATGCTCTATTGAGAGCGGCATAAGCCATCTTCGGGTCATCAGTCATTATACAATCCGCACCGTTTGCCTGCAACTTGGCTACGTCGTCAGGGTCGTTGATTGTCCAGTATTGAACGGCAATATCGAGAGAGTGCGCAAAGTCGATAAATTCCTTGGTGGACAAATCGAAGAAACCGTTGAAGCCCATAGGAATTTGCAAAACTTTGAAGTTGAATTTCGCTTTGGTGTTGCCGTAAAGGAATGCAAAATAGAAGTCAAGCACTTCGGCAATACCTGCGGAACGAACGACTTCTTTTTCAAATGCGCCGGTTGCATTGCATTCGTCAACGTATTTGCTGATTTCGCCTTGGAACGTTCCGAAAACGGTACGGTCTATGATGTCGAACTTGTCCATCATACGATAGAGTTTGTTCATAGCGCGTTTGCCGACTTCTCCGCCGTCCTTGATTTCGATGACGTATTTCATCGTTTTGTCGGGACGCGCTTCCTTTTCGACGTAAGTCAAAATTTCCTCAAGCGTTGCGATGCGCACGTTTTTAAGGTCGTCGCCGTCTTTGTCGCGATATTTGTAATCTCCGTCGACCGTTTGGAAATTGTAACCGAAATTGTAGGTTTTGAGTTCGGCAAGCGTCTTGTCGCAGATTTTACCCGTGCCGTTTGAGGTGCGGTCGATTTCGTGGTCGTGCATAAGCACGAGGACGTCGTCTTTGGTAAGATGCAAGTCAAATTCGAGAACGTCGACTTTGTAGTTTTCGTTTTTAGCCTGCTCCATACATTGTATGAACGCCGCCATAGTTTCCTCGGGTTCAAGCACTCCGCCCGCTCTGTGTGCGGAAAGCAAAAGTCCGTTCTCCGAGCTGAACGTGATATATTTGTTGTTGCCCGTGTAGTTGTCTATATGCTCGACGCGAGCGCAACTTCCCGTGAGCGGAAGGATAATCACGTTGAGAATAAGCACAAACAACAGCGTGCCGACGATAGACCAAACCACCGCGTTTTTCACGTTTTTTTTGCGTTTTTTGATTGCTTCTTTGACTTCTGGCGAATCCGTCAACAAAACGTCGACGCCGTCAGCCTCTTGTCTTGAAAAAACATTGCGTTGAATTTTCATTTTTCACCTTATCAATTTAATATTGTGATTATAGCATATATTTTCGCGATAGTAAACAGCGGTTTTGCATTTTTTGTACAAATGTACGATTGCGCACTTGTGAATATGAGTGTTCTCTTATGCATATATGCGCAATATAAAAAGCGAGAGTGCTTTTTGCACTCCCGCTCTCTCGTTTGATAAATTTATGCAGCAAACGTAATCGTAACGGTCGCTTGCGTTGCGCTTACGCTGACAATTTCGATGTCGAAGTTGACTTTCTTGTTGTCGTTTCTTGCATAGTTCGGGAAAACGGTGCTGAGTTTTTGACCTGCTTTCCACAAATCGTCCGCGCTGCAAAGTCCAAGCGAGTCGGACGAGAAATCTTTTTCTCCGTCCGCTTGAACAAGTTCGATAAGCGGAATATCGCTATACGAGTTGTTATTGGTTGTAAAAGACCAATGGTCATCGCTGTACGGATTCTCGATGTCCGAGGAAACGTGATAAATTCTCACGCCGTACGTTGCGCCTTTTTCGGTGTCGTAATCGTAATACAAGTAGCTGTTTGCCTGATTTGCGTGAGCGGCGTTAAGTCCCGTATTCGTGTACAAATCGATGAGCAAATACTCGCTGAAATACGTTCCGTTATAATCCAAAAGCACCATAATGCAACTTCCGTTCGACTCAAACGGGTTGAGAGTGACGGTTTGCGTTGTGGTTACCACGGTGGGATTGACCCAACCGAGCATCATCTTAGAATACGGATTTTGGTCTCCGACCGTCTGGTCCATCATATCCGCGCCGCCGAGTCCGCTGGTGCTACCTTGAGTTTGATAGTAATCGTAGTAGTCGTCAAGACCGAGCAAGTGTCCCGTTTCGTGAATGTAAGTAGACGCGTTGATTTTGAGACCGCTTATCGTCATATCGACACCTTCTACGCTATTGTCAAAATAGGGGTCGTTTGCATTACCTGTAAACTCGTTCATAAAGTCGAATCCCGCAAAGAGATAATACCCGAGTTCGAGATTATCATAGGTTGTATCGTCATCGTCGTCTTTTGCATAAGTCGTAACGTATGCCCAGTAGATGCTCTCGTCATCGGAAGAAGACGACGCTTCTTCATCGGACGAGTCTCCGTACACGACGGGTGCCGTATAGATTATCCAAATCGCATCCAACACGCCGTTGTTGTCGTGGTCGTAAACGGAAAGGTCGATTTGCGGAGTAATCCAAGCCAAAACTTCTTCGAGTATAAATTGGTCGCCTGCGACCGTAACCTGTTCTTCTTCGCAAGTCACGGTTTTGGTCAATTCCTCGTAATGCGCAGAGTCATATTTCGCTCTGTAAACGTTTTGAATGTCAAACGCCATATCGAGTTTTCCGTACGACGAAGTTTGATAATACGTCTTTACGCTTTGCCAACCCGTGTCCTCCGTGGTGCCGTTGAACGCCTTGTTCAAATTGTCAAGTTGAAGATTTGTATGCGCATAATCGCTGAAATCGACGGGTACGACGAGACAATGATAATCGCCTGTAGATTCGAGCGGAAGAACGCTGTCCGCGCCGTAATACGCAATCATTTTTTCTCTCAACGTGCTTTTGTCGAGAGTTGCCGCGTTAAAGTTTTGAGCAGGCATAACCTCGGTGGGAGTCGTTGTTCCGCCGCCGCCCGTAGTGCCTGTACACACAATTTCAACGGACTTTATGTACATTGACTTTTTGCTTCCTGTCGGGATAAGTTTGATTGTCAACTTGCCGTCAAGAGCCTCTGTCGCGCTGAAAGTAAGCGTCGTAAGTTGAGAATAATCGCTCGGTTTTGTAACCGTACCCGTCGTCGTGCCGTTGCAAAGCATATTGGTTGTGCCGACCAACACTTCGACGCCCATGCCCTTATCCGCATTGGAATAAAGCACGAGAGATACCGACGTAACGTTTGTCAACGATCCTTTGCTGATAATTTCCGTCGTTCCGCCCGCTTGCATGTATTGGATGCCGCGATCATTGTTGAAAGAGTTGGCAACTGACGTCGTTTCAAAAACTATATCCGTGTTTTTTGAACCCAAATATTGGTCGGTAAAAACGATAGAATAGTTTTTGGGTTCAACGGGGGTATCACCGCCCGTGCCGGAATCGCTCTTGATTGTGAGGTCGCCCAAATCGAAGTCAACTTTACCGAAATCGGAGAACGTTATCTCAAATTTGTAATCGTACGAATCTATCTCGGCATCTTCGGTAAGGTAATCGCATTGCGCGATTGCAACGAGTTTATAGATGTCTTCGCCTTGCAAATACACCTCGATGCGCTTCCAGTAAGTTTCAGAGCCGTATTCGGTGTCCTCTGCCCATTCTCCGAGAATTCCGTTGCCTGCCTCAACTGCGTTTTTGGCATAGTATTGATTGAACTTGCCGCTCATACCTTCCGTGGATTTGAGGTCGAAATGCTCAAACGAATAATTGCCGAGTTCGTCTATGTAGAAAAGCTCGTTCTCGATAGAGTCTGCGTTTTGGTTATATCCGTCCGTGCCTGCCGAATACTTGGTATGCGTACCGTCGAGGTTGTCAAGATAGTATGCGTCCTCGTAGACATAATAGTCTTGATATGTGCGTCCGTCTTTGACATAGCCGACAGACATCGTAAACGCGTCCATAAAGCCGAACGTATAGGAATAATTGGGCGTATTCATACTGTAAACGTATGCGTCGTATTGCGCCGCAAAATTCCATTCTTCAGACTCTGCATACTTGGCAAAGATTTCGGAAAGATTGTAGTCGAAATACGGAGATTGTTCTCCTTGACCGCCTTGGTTTCCTCCACCTTGCTCGCCTTGTTCGCCGCCTCCCTGTTCGCCCTGACCGGTTTGACTGTCGCTCGGCGCGTCGGTTTGATTGTTCTTATCTCCGCACGCAACGAAAAGCGTCAAAACAAGCACAAGCACAAGAATTGCGACTATGGCTTTTCTGAATTTTTTCATAAGGGATTACCTCTTTATATTTATACTGCTAATATTATATACCATATCTCGCAAAAATGCAAAATATTTCTTTTTGTGGCAAAACTTGTAATCTCATTATGTTTTTTTTGTATTTTTGCAATCAATGTTTGACACAATCGGTTTATCTTGCTATACTAATTAGGCTTGATACAAGATTAATGTTTCAGTTACGTTCTTGGAAGCGTATCGAAGCGGTCATAACGAGGCGGTCTTGAAAACCGTTTGGGTGCAAGCCCACGGGGGTTCGAATCCCTCCGCTTCCGCCAAAATTGCTGATGTGGCTCAGGTGGTAGAGCACATCCTTGGTAAGGATGAGGTCACCAGTTCAAGTCTGGTCATCAGCTCCAAAATCCGTGAATCAAAGTATTCACGGATTTTTTTATATTTTAGGTCAAATAAAAAAGCACGCCTATTGCGTGCTTTACATATTACTTACATAATCGATTAACTTACGCTATCGGTACCGCATCCGATAACCGCGTTTGCAAGCAAATTTACCTCGTTTGTGCCTTTTTGTATGGACGTCAACTTCGGGCAGTTGACAAATGCGCCCATTGCAACCGTTACGGGTTGATTGTTGTAGAACACCACTTTTTCGAGATTGGGCAACGATACGAATGCGCCCGTGTCCACACTCGTGACGTATTGCGGAATATGTATCGTCACAGGCAACTCTTTGAGCGAACTGTCCTTGAAAAGTCGATTGGAAATTTTGACGACTTTATACGTCGTGTATTCTACGTTTGCTTTATCGAGCGCGTCTTTCTCGCTGAGAGTATAAACCCTACTGCCGTCCGCTTTCTCCCAGAACACGTCGGGGATATAGACGTCTTGCAAGTTTATGCCGACGCTGTCCGAACTGCTTGCGTCGTCGTTGAATCTGTCGATATAAAACTCCGTTACCGCAACGTCGTTGCCTTCTATCACTTCAAAGCCGAAATATTTTGCCCAAACGTAATTTTGATAAGGCGTAACCGACGGAGAGACGGTTTTCTGACCGCCGCTGCCCGTGCCGTCCGAGGACGTCCAAACCGCATAGGAAACGCCCATCGTCGTAACGGCGACGGCTATAAGCACAAATGAGGCTATTGTCAATGCAAGTTTGTAAGTCTTTCTCATATCGTTTGTTCGTTTTTATATTGCCGATTTTGTATGTTTGCTTTGATTGTTTCTCGTTATATCGTCCGCTTTCAAACCGTCCTAGGCTTGTGCGAACGAATGTTTACGCCTTCGACTTCGGAAGAAAGCATAAAGTCAAAACTGAGCGTTTTGCCGTTTAGATACAGCAAATTGTCATATTCCTCGTCGACTTTGTTGAAGTATATCGTGGCTTTGACGTAATACTCCTCTCCCGGGATAAGAAGCATATACAGGCTCTTGTCGGGTTCTCCGTCGGTCGCATTTTGATAATAGTACACGTCGTTTGTGCCTGCCAACGAGTCGGAATACACGTTGCTCAAGTCAATTTGCGTAACCTTTTTGTCGGCGTCGATAGAGACGAGGCACATCTCCACGTTGAATTCGTCCTTGTAGTCTGTTTCGTCAACCACGGTTTTTACCGTCTGACCGTTTTCGTCCGTGACGTTCGCAACGATTTTCGCACTGCTGACTTTAAGCACCAACGACCTGCGTCCGTCTATCGACTGATTGCCTTCGAGGTCGGATGAACCGATAAAGTTAATCGGAAAATAGAACACCGCAACCCTTGCAGGAGTAAGCACGTTTTCGCTTGCGCTCTTGAGAGCTGTTCCGCTCGGGTACGACTCGCCCCTCTGCATCACGCCTTCTTTCAACACGGCAGGCCACGCAAACGTGTTGGATTCCTCTATATCGCTGTCTCCGATAGTTATATTTGCGCTCTCTTGCAACGTCGTGGAATTTATCGTGAAATTGTCCTGCGACGTATTTGCGGTGGTGCTAAACCACGCCGCCGTGATGCTTACGACGGTAACCACGAGTACCAACGCCATTACGACGGAAGAAACTACAAGCGTACGTTTTGTCTTATTCATATCACTCGCCCTCCGTTTCCGTAATTCTTGCGACGTTGATTAAAGCCGAAAAAGTAAACGTCGAGCCGAGATAATCCATACCCGAATAGTACATTTGATTGCTCAAATTGCCCGTTATAAGTTGCGTGTCTATATCCTGATACAGCGAAGATACCGTGTATTTGTCCGAATATGTAACGTTGTTTCCCGAAACGGTTTGCGCAAGGTCCGCTTTGCAGAATTGAGACCAAAACAGTTTTTCGGGAGCAAAAACTATGTAAAAATCAAACAACTTGCTCGAACTGCTTCTCGTGTTAAAACCGGTTATCTGTTGCGGCGCATTGAGAACGCTGAACTCGCTCACGGGTTGTTCGTTGCCGCTGTTATCGACGAACACGGTTGCGTCGTTTACCTTGGACACATAGCCGTCTGCGTCGAAAGTAAGTTTGCCGAACGGCGTATAAAGAGTCTGATTTGCGGTATCTACGGGCAGATATTTTTCCTTATCCTCATAAAGTGTGAAGTTGGACACCTTATCGTCGCTTGCGACGTGTTCCTTGAAAAACCAAGTGAACGCGTATTTGATGTTCTGCGCGTCGTTTGCGTAATCTCTGGTTACGCCCACGTCTTGTTTGGATATGGAAGCTCTGTCGATGGTCAGCGTGAAATCGACGAATCTATCCGAAGTGTCAAGCGATATGACGTTGACGAAGCTGAAAGCACGGTTGCTTTCGTTACCGGGGTTGTTGTAGGCTTTCGATTTGGAAATGACGCAACCGTCCTTTGCAAGCGCGGTCTGCCCCGCGTATTCGGTGTTTTCCCAAAGCTCGCTGTTGCCCATATTAAAGTCTACCCTATAAGCCTCGGCAGTCGAAAACATAATCGTGGATATGTCAATCTCTCTCGAATCTGTAAACCACGCAAAAGAAGCCCCTACCATTACAACGGTAACGACCATAATCAAAAGCGGTATCGCTATGCCGAACACCATTTTGATTCTGAATTTTTTGCGTGCGGAGTTTTCCATATCCTTTCGTTTTCCTCGTGCGCCTTGCGCGCCCGATACGATGTGTATTATATATTTAATACAATGTATCGGGTCGTTTTATTTGTTTTTATAAAATTTATGCGTTGGTTTTGGTCGGAATCGCGTTGAGCGAATACTCGAACGCTCTCTTTCCGCCAAAGTCAATCTTGTACGACTTGCCGTCGGCAACCGTGACTTTTCCGAAGAACACTCCTCCGTAAGCGTAATCGCTGCCGCTCGTCGTCGGAGCAACTACGTCCGCGCCGAGTTCGAACGTCGCAAAACGCAATTCTCTCAACAGCGAAATCTGTTGCTTATTCGTTATCGCGATTGCGTCCGTATCCGTGCCGTGCTTGCTTCCGACAAGCCAACTCGAAGCGGAAATCTCATAAACTTGAGCCGTATCGTCGTCCGAAGTACCCATTTTTACATCTACGACCTTGACGTCGTACATCAAAACGTATACGTCGATAATATCCTTGAGGCGCATACTTTGTCTTGCGTTCAACGTCGCGCGGTTTGCGTTATCCGACAAATCTACGTCGTCAAGCATATCGTACACGCCCTTTTGAGAACCTTGATAATACTTCTTGCCGTCGATAGCCGTATATCCGCTCAACGAACCTGCTTTTACGACACCTTCCGCACTTTCGCCGTCAATCAACTGCGTGTACGTCTTTGCCGTGCCGTAATTTCCGTCGGACGACGTAAACGCAGAGCCGTTGCGTTTCCACGCAGACGACGCGAGATAGAATACGTCACTTACACTCACGCCCGTTGCGCTTGCGATAGTCGCGCTCACGCTTCCCGTTGCGTCAACGTAGACAAACGACACCGCATTTGACACTTCAACGTTCTCTTGCGACGTTGCATCTTTCTCAATCGAGCCGATTAGACCGCCGATATTGCCGCCTTTCGCATTGATTGTGCCGAGTGCGATTGCTTTTGTAACAGACCTTGACGACCAACCGAGCAAACCGCCTACGTTGCCGTCTCCGCTCATCGAAATCGTGCCGTGCCACGAGACGTTTTCGATAGCGTTTTCTCCGACTATCGCTTTGCCTGCGATGCCGCCGACGTTACCCGTCGTCGCGGTTATCGTGAAGTTTCTCAAATGCAGGTTTTTAACGATTGCCGTGCCGCCTATCACGTCGAACATACCGACGTTTGCACCGCTTTCGAAGCTCATTATATTGAAGTATTCGATGACGTAACCGCCGCCGTCGTAAGTGCCTGTAAACCCGTTATCGAGGGATTTGAAAATGCTTCCGAGCGCAACCGCCACGTTGCCCGAACCGACCTTAACGAAGTTTTCGATAAACTCTCCGCCGTAGCCCCACTCCTTCTTTTGCAACTTGTCCGTTTCGATATTGTAGACCTGGAAGAAGTTGTCGAGCATCGCTATATCTGCGTCCGTGAACGTACCGTTTATATCTTTGATTTGTCTGAATACCGAATACGATTTCGCTTCGCCCGAGTTGGTTACCGTATAATAACCCCAAGTGCCTTTTTCTCCGACGTCGCCCGTCTCGTTGAGGAATACCGTAATTCCCTTGTTATTCTCGAGCCACTCGAAGTACTCGTCCCACGACGTAACTTCTTCAGGAGCGTCCGTCGGCTTGCTGAACACGCCAGATTCGTATTCGGCGTCGCTTACAATCTTTGTCCAAGTGACAGTCGTGTTGATTGTCTGGTTAAATTCGGGATTCTCCGCATTTGCGTTTACCCACCAATAATACGACGCGATGAGCAATGAGGAAAGCGAACCGATTTCAAATTCGTCTCCGCTGTTTTCGACAAAATAACCTATCGTCAACACGGGTTGATTTGTCATATTGTAGTTGAGATGCTTGCCGTTTACGCCCGATACTTTCGCAGAAAGCACCTTGCTGCCCGCTCTGCCTTGAATTACGGTATATTTGGTGTATTTCTTCGGTGTTACGCCGTCGGCTTCCCATCTCCAACCGTTGGTCACTTCGACGCTGATGTCATCGGGTACTCCGACCGCCCTTACGTCTTTCCAATCGGTATTGTAAGAACCGTCCGCTTTGGCGTAGCTTTGCGAAGTAGTTTCGCCGTCGTAGCTTATCTTGTACGTCTTGACGGTAATCTCTATCGTCAACGGCGTGGACGAAGCGTTGTTCTTGTGATTGGTGTTTTGGTCCGCCTTGTCGTAGATGGTTATCGGATTATCGTCATCGCCGAGCGTATTACCCGTAAACGATTCTCCTGCCGCGTCGACGACTTGGAAGTTGTAGTTTGCGCTTGCGTTGCTGTTTTCCACGCAGTCCTCGATGCTGAACACAAGGCTCTTAAAGAGGTTGTCCTGCAAAACGCGTGCGTCCGTCGCTCTGCCTCTTACGAAGTCCGTACCGTCGTTGTAAACGAAGTTGACGTATCCGTCGAATGCGGCTCTGCCGTTTCCGACTTCGACGTATCTTGCGACGATTCTGACGGATTCGGCACGTTCGTCGCTCGGGAATCCGCTTATCGTAAAGCCTTCGCCGAGACGATAAGTGTTGCTCTTGTTGTTCTTAACGCCGTTGACTGCGCCCTTTGCGCCTCCGTAGAATACGTTGATACCGCTGCTGTTCTCGCCGAACGCTCTCGTCGCTCTGCCGTTGCGCAGTTTATCGAGCGTAACTATTATCGTCGCAGGCGTAATCGTGCCGATATACGCGTCCTCGGTCGAATTCGTGTAAGCGTAGTTCTTGCTGTACGTCGACTTGAGCGAATAAGTGAATCTGATTGCGATTCCGCTCGCTACGTTCTTGTCGAGATATATCGCGCTTATATTGAACGCGTCTTTGCTTATGCTGCGATACTCGCCGCCGTTGGTTGACGATATGGTGTAGCCGATATTCTTCAACTGTTCGTCGGGTACGATTTGCGTTGCGTCGTAAACCTTGCTTATTCTGCCGCTCGGGCGTTCGATTTTCAATATCGATTTGTTGATTGCAAAGTCTCCGCTGGTAAGGCCGTTGCTAAAGACGTAGTTTCCGCTTATAGGAGCAATATTGCTGTTGGTGGTGTTCTTAACGAGGTCGTGAGAGTCGTAGGACATCTTGTAATTCGAACCTGCGTCTTGTTGATAACCCTTAATCGATACCAAAAGTTTGTCGTTGCCGTAGCCTGCGAAACTTCCGTTAGAAACGTTGCTCGTATGCGTATTTCCGTTTGCGAGGAAGGTCAGGCTCTTGATTGCCAAGCCCTTATTTGTCTTTGTGTAAACGAACGGGCCCACCGTGGCATAATCTTCCCACGTTATCGTAACCGTAGCCGGATTGATGATAAATTTGACTTCGTTGTTTGCGTTGTTGAGAACGTTGTAGTTGCTCGACGGAACCGCTTTGCCGTTTCTTGTTGCCGTTATCGTGTTGGAATCGGCAACTTTAATCGTATATTCGCCCACGTTGATAAACACGCCGCTCGTCGTACCCGAAATCGAGTAATTTACGACGATAGTGTCGTCTCCGTACTTGAACACGCCGAGGCGGTCTCCGTTTTCGACGCCCGAAATATCTATTTCGGGATAATGCGGCGTTGCGTCGTAGTCTACGTTTCCGCCCTTCAGATTGCTTATCGTCAAATCTTTGGGCGTAATCGTCCACGAAACCGACTTCGTCGTCGTATTACCCGAGAACAAATAGTTTTTGCCTGCGCCGGAGGATTCGTCGAGTTCGACGGTTGCGGAATAATCTTTTGCGTCGATATTGTCGTCGGTAAGTGAAATCGCAAACTTGCTTCCGTCAACCGCACCGTTTCCGCGCACGTCTCCCGACACTTTGATATACACCTTATCGTTGGACAAAATGCCGTTTACATACACTTCCGTAAGACCTTGTCTCTTTGTGTTGTACACATATCTTTGTCCGTCCGCGATGTTGAACGAAACGTAAAGCGTGGCTCTTTCAATCTCGTAGTTCTTAGTACTCTTATCGCCCGAAACACTCGTCGCGTTGACGACTTTATAAACGCAGTCTGTCTTGGGTATCGCGTCGGAATATTCCAAACCTGCGCTGTATTTGCCTGCATTGTAACTCGTCGTTTCGAATACTATAGTCGCAACGCCGTTTGACACGGTAACGGTTTTCTTTGCCGTTGCGTCGAGTTTTCTTCCGTTGACGTATTGATTGAAGTACGTCGAAACGAAATCGGCAAAGTTCGCGATTGTATAAGCCGCAGACACTTTTGCGATAATCTTGCCTTTTGTTGACGCATTGTATATGTGTTTGCCCGACGAATCATCCGTACTCCACGTCACGGTTATCGAATTGAGACCGATATGATAACTCGGCGCGTCGTAAGAACTCGTCTCGTTGTTGTTGAACTTATAGTTGCAATCGTCGGAAGGCGCGGCAAATTCTATATAATACCTGCCGACGCTCTCGACTTGCGTAAGTTTGATTGTATTGCCGATAATCTCGAATTTGGCAACGATTTTGCCGTTTCCGTCCTTGATTTCGAGCGCTTCGTTCACGTTCCACGTCTCGACGAACGGCGTATTATAACTGTCTATAACGACGTGTACCTTGGGTATGAACTGGCTGAGAACCAAAGCGAAATTATCCTCTGCGATAACGCCGTCAACCGTCCACGTCGCGGTGTGCTTTGCATAATCGAATCGCGCGCCCGTGGGACTGAGGTCTACGGTCAGATTCTTGCGTTGAACCACCAACTGATAGTCGTCGTTCGGCATAAGATAGTTTTTCGTATCGGAGATACTCAACACTTTTATCTTGTACGTCTTTGCCATCTTGTAGGTCACGCTGAACATTGCCGTTCTCGTATTCTTGACAACGGATTCGCCCTCGACGTTGTATTTCCTATCGGCGGCAACCGTTTCGCCGTCTATCCACGTTGCGTTGCTAACGACGATTTTTGCCGTATTGTCGCTTATCTTTGCGTTCGGCGCGCCGTTGCCGTCCCAAGTGATGTTTGCAAGCACGTTGCCCTTTTCGTCGGTAATTCTCACGACGAAGTCAAACGTATCCGCGTCGGGATTCGCAACGTTCGAAAGCGTCAGAGTGGTCTGTATTTCTGCGGTTTGACCGTAGATATAACTGGAATTCATTCCGCTTGCGGAGAACGTAAGGTCGCGACGGCTTATTCTCCACGCGCCCTCGAAAATACCGCCTACGATGTACGCCTTTCCGTTGTCGTCGAAATAGTAAACGTTGACGGTGGAATAATAGGTGCCTGCCTCTTTCGGCGTTTCTCCCGCTTTGTTTTGGGTGTTATAGTAGTACTGGTTCTTTTCGTCCCTTTCATCGCCGTTGTAAACGGACGTGTCGTAGGTTATGTCTCCTTGCAAACTGATAGGCGCAAAACGCTCGTAACCGTTGTATTTGATAGAACTGCCCATTGCAATGGAGCGATAATACACAGCCACGTTTCCTGCGACCTTATCTTTGGAGCCTGCTTCGACTCTGATAAAGAATTTATTTTCGTCCGCGGCCGTGCCGTGCTGTGCCGTGGGTTTGACTGTTCCCGACGACGCAATGTACATATAGTAGCCGCTTGCGCTCGATTTCGTCATAAAGTCCGCGCTCGTCGCCGTTGCGTAAAGCATACCTTTTTCGGGTTGTCCGCCGCTTACGACTCCCGTTTTGGACGTATCTTTGACGATAAGCGAATAAATCGGATTTATATCGGGGTCGTCAAGTCCCAAATCTCTTTCGTTTGCGGTATATGCGTCCGCAATTCGCTTCCAATACAACTCGTCAAGGTTGATATTTTGCGTGTGTACCGCGCTTACGATACCTATCGATTCTTGTTCGGATTGGTCGTTTGCGTATACGAAATACCAACCCGTTTGCTTCGTACCCGTGGAATACTGCGTCCAGTTTTCTCTCTCAACTACCCACGCGTTTGCTTCCTCGACATATTTTACCGACGTGCCTTCGAAATAATCGTTCCACGTCAGAGTGCTTTGAAGCGTGAGCAGAATGTATCCGTTTTCAGCCGTTACTTCGTCGGGATTTACGGTGTACGTCTTGCCGCTTGCGGCTTTGTGCGTGCCTACCGCCTCGATGTAGTAATACGGCGTGGGATAAATTGCCTCGATACCGTCGTTTGTCGGGTTGTCGGACGGAGTTTGTTCCGTTGCGCCTTTGCCGATAAGTTCCTCCGTAAAGATAACCGTTATCGTCTTGCCGTCGGCGTCCGTCCACGACTCGTAAGCAAGAGTGTATCTTCCCAACGTCTGTTGAAGTCTGGATACGTTGGAGCCTGCAAGTTCGGAGTTGCTGTAGCCTTTTACCCAATAGGAAGTGCTTGCGTCGGTATCGTTTGCCTTTTCCTCGTCCGAAGCGTTTTCGGCCGACGTCACGGACAAACCGATAATACCGCCCGCATTGCCTTCGGTTGCGGTAAACACGCCGCCGTCGATTTTGGTGCTGATGCTGAATGCGGAATCTATGACGGTCTTTTTGCCCACCGTTGCGCCCACGATACCGCCGACGTTCTTTGCGCCCGTTACTATCGTGTCGTATGCGAGCATATTTGCAATGGTTATGTTGTCGGCTTTGATAAGACCGACGATGCCGCCGACGTGATAGAAATTCTTTGCGTCGACGTTGCCGCTTGCATAATATGTATTGTCCGACCACTTGTCTTTGCCCGAATTGTCAAAGAGATTGTCGGTTGCGTCGCCTATTGCGCCTATTGCGCCGCCTATACCGCCCCAAGTGTACTCATCGGGTGCGCTTGCCTTTGCCGAAGCGGCGTTTTTGCCCGAAAGCGTCAAAGTGCCGTTTGCCTCGAAGTGCGTGTGCGTAACCTTTATATCCGCAGACGCGATTCTTTCGTTTTCATCGGTGGAAATAACGAGAGGATTAGGTACGCCGATAAAGCCCACCGAACCGCCGACTGCCGTCGTCGCGTCGACTTTTTCCATCGAACCTTCGCTGATAAAGTCGGTGTACATCGTCTCGCCTGCAAGCACGCCTATGGAGCCGCCGACGTATTTATTGCCGTTGACCGTACCGCTCGAGCGGAAAACGACCTTGCAATCTATGCCTTTACCGAGCGATTTGCCGAGCATAAAGCCGATTGAACCGCCGACGTAATCGTTGCCCTCGACGTTGTAAGCCGCATCGTCCGCAGAGGAATACGCGCCCCATGCCACGAGTGCGTCGCTTTGCGACGTTGCACCCGTCGCGACGTTTTCAAACAACGTTTCGCTCGTTTGAGCGATTATCTCCGCGTCTTTTGAAACGTAACCGATTGAGCCGCCGACGTAATCGTGTCCTTTGACGTTACCGCTGTTGATGAAATCGCCTGCGATAGTACCGAAGTTGAGCTTGCCTATAACGCCGCCGACGTAGTTGCGACCTTGCACTTTACCTTTGTTGGTAATCGACAGTTTGACGTCTGCGTATCTGCTGCCGCCCGTCGTCAAAGCGCCGTTGTTGACGCCGATAATACCGCCGACGTTGTCGCTTGCGACGTTGCCGACGATTGCGTCGTTTTTATTTCTGTAACCGATTGAACCGCCGTTGACGATGTTGCCTTTTACGATATTGACAATACCGCCCGACTCGTTGTTGCCGACGATACCGCCGATATTGTTACCCGAAGCGTCAATCAACGTCTCGGTCTGTTCTATTCTTTCAAGAATGTTAATATCCAAAGCGGAATTGTAGGAAACCGCTCGATACTGGTCTGCGCCGATGACAAGCGTACCCGTCGCGCTGTTGTATCCTATGAAACCGCCGACGTCCTTACTGCCCGTTATGTTACCGCCTATCTCTATGGTGGTATTGTCCGCAAGGATATTGACGGTGCCGTTGTTCTTGCCTATGAAACCGCCGATTTGATACGCCGTTTCCGCACTCAAAGCAGGCGCAACCATAAACGAACCGCTGAACGCAACGTCGTTGGTACGTCCCGCAACGCCGCCGATATTACGATTGACGTGTGTAGAATCTACGGCAGCCGTGATTTCGATTTTGCCGCCGACGGAAATTTCCGAGCCTGTCGCTATACGCGCGCCCGAACCCATATCTCCTACGATTCCGCCTACGTTGCGAACCACGCCGTCGTTGGAGCGATTGCTTTCTGAAATATAATTTGTCTGAACCGCTATGCTGATAGTGCCGTAGAACTGGATATTTCCGCTGAACGTTGTCGTAATCGGGTCGGTACCCGTTGCGCTGCGCGTCTGTCCGACGATACCGCCTATAGCCGTGCCGCCGTCTCCTGCGTTGGTAACCGCTCCCCAGTTGGATTGGCGAGCGATAGTGGTCGATTCGTACACTTTGCATCCGATAATTTCGTTGATTGCGGCAGGAGTCGACCCGATGATACCGCCGATTCTGTTTTCGCCTTCTATACGAACCGTTCTCGAACCGCCGTTGTTCACGCCGACCGTGCATTCTCTTGCAAGAACGGTAATGTAATCGTCGCTATATCCTATAATGCCGCCGACGTTGGTCGCCACGTCGTCGAGATTGCAACCCGACGCCGCCAAAGCATATATCCACGCATATTCCACACCGTTACCGACGATTTCGACTTTGTTGTTCTTGCCTTCCGCGGTGGCTGTCGACGTATATTTGCCCGTTGCCAAACCGACGATGCCGCCGATGTTATTTTTTGCGCTTCTCACGTCGGCGTATTTGGAAACGTTGTTTGAAATCGTTGCCGTGGTACCTTCGGAGAACGAATAACGACCGCTATCGTAACGCATCGTGTTGACAGAGCCGACGATACCGCCTGCCGCGGTTTTGATTGCGGAGACGTTGCTTTCGTCATAAGACTTGTTCTTTCCGTACGCATAAGCGTTAAGCCACGATGTCGTACCTGCCTGACAGCCGTCTATTATCGTAGAACCGTAAGCGGTTGCGACGATACCGCCCGCCGTCGAATTGTTGTCTGCGCCCGAGAACGAATACACGTTGCCCGTAACCGTTATATTGCGCACTTCCGCATCCTGAACGTTGGCAAACAAACCTGCGTTGGAAACGTAATTGACGCGCAAGTTGTAAAGCGTGGTATTTCCCGTCTCCTGCTTTCCGCTGATAACGCCCTTGAACACCTTGTTTGCGCCGTATCTTCCGACGGGAATAAAGTTCTGGTTTGCAAAAGACGCGCCCTTTGTGAGAGTATTTCCGTTCGAATAAGCGTAGTTTTCCGCTTTCCAGTTTGAATAGTCTTGCGCCGCGCCGAACGAGAACAAATGATAGCTCTTTCCACCGCTGTAATTGCTATCGTCCGATGTATACTTGTAAGATTTTGCAAAGCTCGAGGTATTTGAGCTTTCCGTATTCATATTTATGGTTTTACTTACGGATTCCTCGAGGTTGTTGGTGCCGTTTGCAAACTCGATGTATTTTCCGTCGAAGTCGTAACCCAAATCGACGAGGGTTTGCAATCCGAGCAAATCGATACCGTCCTTGATGACGTACGGGCTGAACTCGGTGCCTGCCGCGCCAACTTGATACTCTCCGTACACGTCGCGACCGTAGTTGACCGAGCGCATACTCAAACCGTTATAAGTATCTACTGCGAATACCGCAAGTTGAGGCAGACATCCGTAAACAAAAATCCAACCCGACGGATAATCTCCGATACTCATATTCGGCAAATCCGCGTCTATGGACGAATAGGATGCTTTCAAATTGAATGATGTTGCGGTACCGTTAAAATTGTTATATGCGTTGCCCGTTTTCCAACCCGTACCGGGGACGTTGACGCTTGCGTCAGATTTCATCAAAGCGGTCAAATCTCTGTAATGTTGGCAAAGGTCGCCCGTCTTTACGCAATACTCTTGCGCGTTACCGATGTTGGCAACGCCGTCAGAATACAGCCAGTTTACGTTGCGTTGGTCGCTGTACCAGTTATTGAAGCCCGAATCTCTGTAACCCGTTATCGTAGACTTCTGATTTGCGACTCGCAAAGTGACCGAATACGCAATCGAATAGCAATCGGACGCGCTGACTCTGCTTGCCGAACTGTTGTAGTTGTCGCAGTATCCCGATATACCTGCGCCGTAACGCAATGCGGTGGCGGTATCCCAGATACCTGCGCCCATCGTGTTGAGAATATGTCTGCTGTTAACTTTTCCTATATTGTAACAACGCTTGAAACTTACCGCATTGCCTGCAAGCGGTTCGCTTTGTCCGACGATACCGCCTGCGCGCAACTGCCACGACCTGTTGTATGCGGTAATTCCGTAAGCGGTTATACTGCCCGTATTGTAGCAATCGAGAATGTCGATGTTACCGACGATACCAGCAATACCGCCGACGACGTTACCGCCGTCGTTTTTACGTTCGGTACCAATCAAACCGCCGACGTAACTGAGGTTTGCCGTGTGTTTGGGGAAAGTGCCGCCCGCGCTGACTTCGCCGATATTGTAGCAATACGCGATAACGGATTTACCGCCCGTAACTATGTAGTTGGTGTCCGCATTCGGTTGATAGAGGTATCCGACGCCGCCGACCATACCGCCGACCATATTAGACAAACCTATCACTCGTCCGGAGTTGTAACTCGCATACATTTTGAGTATGGAATACTCGCCCGTTCTGCCGACGATACCGCCGACGTAACCGAAAATATTGAGCCTTATGCCGTAAGAGTTTTTACCTTCGTAATCGCTCGTATCGTCATTGTCTCTGCTACCCTCGTCTGCGCTCCAGTATCCCGAGTTGCAAAGTACAAAGCCCGAGTTTGCGCAACTGTCGATAATAAGTTCCGCAATACTGCCTTGCGTGCCGTCACTACAACCGATAATGCCGCCGACGTTATGTCCGCCCACGACTCTACCCGTATTGCGGCAACTCTGAATGGTCAACGAACCCTTGACCGAACCTATGATACCGCCCGTGCCGTAACTGTACGCTTTGTTGCCCCAGCCGTCGTCGTAAGAATAGGTCGTGCTTCTTCCTCCGATAGTAAACGAACCTTCGAGCGAAGTTATGTCGCCCTCGTTTACGCAGGATTCGAGCGTAATGATGTAGCCCTGTTGGTCGTTGAATCCGAGAATGCCCGCCGCGTTGCGCAACGCGCTGACGTCCGCTTTATTCTTGCAGTTTTTGAAAACGAGAGAGCCGAACGGTTTTCCGACGAAGCCTGCGCAGTCAAATCCCTGACCTTGCAAAAAGCCGAATTCGGACAACTGCACTCCGCCGCCGTTACCCTCTATGTACACCCAATAGTACTTGTATGCGGATGCATTGCCGAAAGTCACGTTCTTGCTTGCGCCGTTGCCGCTATCGAGACCGATATTGTTGCTCGAATATACGAGAGTCCAACCGTCGGAAGTACTTGCCTCCGCACCGAGTGCGTTCTCGTTGTTTCTTTGAGTGCCTCTGTCTTTATTAGAACCCCAGATTTTGACTATTTTTGCAGTTCTCGTGGGGTATGTAGCGTTATCTCCGCCGTTTGTAATCGCAAAGCCTGACACAGACAAAGGCGCGACGAATTCCGCAACGAAACTCACGGAGTTATTTGCGGAATAATATTTGGAACCCGTATTTCCGTCGTTTATCTTGTATATACCCTCGTCTGCGGTTGCGCTGTTGCCAGATTTGGAGAACAAGATATGATAGTCGCTCATAGTGCGCACGGTGTCGTTTGTTCCGCCGCTCAATCCCGTTGCTTTGACGTAACCCTCAACGGTCAGATTCTCTATGGTTGCGCCCTCTGCGTTGGGGAATACGCTGGCTCTTGAGGCACTTTCCTCGTATTGAATGGTTATGTAATTGCCGTTGCCGTCAAACGTACCCTTAAACGAAGGCGTTTCGCTTCCTGCCTCTACGTTGCCGCTGAACGTAATTCTGGACATCGTACCGTAACCCATTGCGATATTGCCCGCCATATTGTAGCCGAGGTTGGACGTTGCGTTCGTCTTGTCCGTGGTGTTTGCGGCGTTGTATGCGTGATTGTTTATAGCCGCGCTGAAGTTGTACGTTGCGTTGTTCGTACCCGTGTGCGACGCCTGTTTGGTAATCTTAACTTCGCTCGTGAGCAACTTGACGTACATTCCGTAATAGTCTTGTTTTCCCGTGTAAATAGACCATGCGAAATCGTTCCATTCTTTTTGATTGCTTATGGTAATCGGGTTGGTTTCGTCGCCATATTCGAAGTCCTTTTCGTAATGTCCGACTTGTTGTCCGTCGGTTGTTTCGGTAGAACCTACGAGTATGCCTCTGAAGAATATATTCGCAACGATTCGTTTTATCGTTCCGTCTGCATAGTAGTCCGCGTTCGTTACGTTGGCGTAATAGCGATTATCTGCGCCCGATGGAGCTTTATAACCTCTTTGAGCATTCAGTTTATCCGCATTGTTAAGAAGATACGTTCTGATTTGGTCATTCGTCATCGAAGCGCATTCACTTACGTTTTTACGCGCGTCGTCAATGTCGACTTGCGTAATTTCTATCGACGACGAAGAAGAATATCTTGCAATATTGCTGAATTTGACCTCGTGTACGCACACCGAATAACTTTCTCCGCCGTTCATAGGCACGCCTATGCGGACGATTCCGTTTGCTTGCGCAAGCGTAGACGTCGCGGACGTCATAACGGAGTCTCTGCCGTTTGCGTCGTAAAACGCAAGTTGACTTACGTTGTCCGTCGGATAGTTTACGCCGATAAGAAGCTCGCCTTGTTTGAAAATGTAATCGTTGTATTTCGTTTCTTTGCATACGCCTGCCATCGCAAGCACGAAATTGAATACGCCTACCTGATTGGTTATCGAAGAATCGACGATGACGAATTTGCCGTTTTTATTGACGCTCGTAGTGATTTCCGTCGGAGAAGTTGCGATATATATCGTCCAACTGCCCTCTATCCTCGGGTTTACCACGCCGCCGACCACGCCGCCTTTGGTAAGCGAAGTGTTCGAGCCGTCGAATTTGAAGCCCGTCGAAATGCTGTTCGTGAGAGAACCGCCCTGCATGTAACCGATAAGACCGCCGACGTTTTGTTTGCCGACGTACATATCGGACGAAGCATTGGGCGTGGTGCCGTTGTATACAGACACGCTGTTCGACACGTCTCCGCTGACGAGATAGCCTACGAGTCCGCCGACGTATTCTGCGTTTGCAGAACCTATTTTGCCCCTGTTAACGATGCGTTCGAGAGTATGCAAGCCGTTGCCGAGGTATCCTGCGATACCGCCGACGTAATTATTGCCGACGATTGCGCCCGAGTTGAACACTTCGAAAGTTGCCGTAGACATACTCTCGATTTCGTCTTGTTGAACGTTTTTAAGTTCTATCAATACGTTTGAAGCCGCCGAACCGAACAAACCGCCGACGTAATCCGAACCCGTAACGCTTGCAGCATTGTTTGCTTTCTGCGGTTTGAAAGAAATTATGTTGGAATTGTCGTTTGCCGCGCGACTGCCGTATCTCAAATTGTTGTAAAGCTCGGGATAATCGCTTGCGAGACCGTTCGGAATCTTATTTTGTTCGAGTTTTCCGAACGCGCCGATAAGTCCTCCGACAAAATCCGTTGCATAAATCTCGCTTGCACGCTCGTTGACGAGAATAAGGTCGTCTGCAAATATCGTTGCGTCTCCGTTGACTCTGCCCGCGCCCGACGAAACGTAACCCACGAAACCGCCGACGAAATTGCCGAGTCTGTTTGCGCTGCTTCCGAACGCAGTCGAGTCTGTCAAAGTAACGAAACCACTTTGAGTGTTTTTACCGCTTATCGTCGCGCCCTCGCCGAGGAAACCTATCAATCCGCCGAAGAACGACGGAGAATTGTTGCCGAGCGTAAAGCGCACATTCTTGTTGTTGACCGTGTAATTGACTTCGAATTTGAGATTTGCGTTCGTCAAATATCCGACGAGTCCGCCCACCGCATAGCCGCTGCCGTTGAGCTTGAGCGTTGCGAAAATATAATCTTCTCTCAAAACTTTGATTGTGGTTTTGTCTATGCCTGCGCCCACGAACGAGCCGTACAACGCGCCCACGAAATTGCTTCCCTCAACGGTAAATCTCGGAGAGTTGTCGGACGCGCTTCCGTTGTTGATTCTCGCAAGCACGTCAAGCGTTTCGGAGCATTGCGACGCGTCGAGTTGACCTGCGATACCGCCGACGTAACTTCCGCCGTCAACGGAAGATACCGTGACGTTGCCCGTGTTGGAGAAATACAGACCTTCTGCGTTAGAGGCATTGAATTGCGACGCCGACTTTACAACCCATTTGCCGACGATACCGCCGACGTAGGAATGTCCTTTTACCGTCGCTCTGACAAGGTTTGCGGCACCCGACATATTCGCCGAAGAAGTGTCATAAACGATTGCGGTATTATCCGCATAGCCTATCAAGCCGCCGACGTAATCGTGTCCCTCGACGGATTGCGAACTCGCAAACGTGCAGTTATCGACGCTTCCGTCGATAAGTCTGCCGACGAGGCCGCCGACGTAATCGTGTCCTTGCACGACGCCTTTACCCTTGACGTACAAGTTCTTGAACGAAGTACCTTCCGCATTGCCGAAAAGTCCTGCGTAACTCCTCGTCGAGTCGGAATAAACGTAGGATATTTCCGCAAGCACAACTTCCCCGTCCTGCGTCTTTGCGCTTGCAAAGCTCTTTGCCTTGAAAACGTATACGTCGTTGCCTATCGGCATAAACGTTTCGTCGAGGTCAATATCCGCCGTAACGACGAAGTATGCGCCCTCGTAAGACCTGTCTCTCGCAACGGAGCGAGTATCTTTTGCAAGCACAACGTTTTGGTTGTCGCTGTTGATTGAGTTCCACGCCTTATCTCCGTTGAGAATTTGGCTCAAACGCATAAATTGCGCTTGCGTGGAAATGACGAACGGATTTTTTGCCGTACCCCAACTTTCCGTGTTGTCGGATGAAGTCCAGCCGAAATCGCTGTCCAAAACGACGTAATATTTGGTTACGACGTTTGCGAAGTTGCCCACGCCCGTTGCGGAAACGGACTGCGAGCTGACGTGATTTTCGCCCGCAGGAGCAAGAGCGGAAAGCGTGTATTCGTTGCTTAAATCGAGTACGTCGTAATTTCCGTTGCTGTATCTTACATATATAACAAAGTTAGAAGCCTTATAATTGTCATTTTGATATATCAACGCTTGCGGCGTTTGCGTCGCGGTTGCGTTGAGCGGATAATAACCGATGCCGTTGACGTAATCGAGAACGTTGTTGGTTACCACCATATTATTGATATAATTTATATCCGACGAATCGTATTTAACACCGAACCATACGTTTGCGCCCGACAAGTCGAAAGGAGTTATATCGAAACTCCAAGTCTTATCCGCAACGTCCGTGCCTTGCGGATACTCGAAGGTGTAGTTGGAAGATTCGATTGTGAGCGTGTAAGAATATTGCCCGACGTTGACCGCCGAGAAAGTTCCCGTTGCGGTAAATACGAGTTCTCTCTGATAGGAATAGGAAAAATCTTGCGCGTTTTGTTTGTTAAGCGTGATAACGTTGCCGAAGCTCGCATAGTCGAGTACTCTTGAAATCTTTATTTCATCGAGACCGTGGTCTGCGTTTCTGTAAACGTTGTTTCCGAGGACGGAATCTAACAAAAGTTTATAATCGAGCGTAAGTTTACGAGGAACGATTTTGACGCCCGTCTCGCCTACTATTTGTCCGAAAATCTTTTCAGGAGAAACGTCGTCCGCCGTAATTTTGCAGTTGAAAGTATATCCGCCCGTTGAAACGTTTACGTCGTCTCCGTTCGTTTTTGCAAAAGTCGCGATATATCCCGTGCGTTTGCCTTGAATCGTCCAAGTGTATCTCGTAGATTTGCCTTGCTTGTCAAATTCGGAATCGGGACCCGTATACTCGGTATTCGGAGCTTGATACACGATTTCTTCGCTGTAAACGCGGATATTTCTTTCCGTTGTCGTCGTGGCGGCGGAATATCGCAAATCTCCGAACACGGTGCTTCCGTCGGAGTTTGCCGTTATTGACAGGCTTTCTATATTAGACGGCTTTGCGATGCTCTTTGTTACGGACTCGTTTTCGCCTTTATTTTCTTTCAGGAGCGCGAGATAATGCTTGTTTTCCACTCTTATTCCGCTCTCGATATAGAAACTCGTTATATCTTTGCTTGCGATTTTCGTCCAATCGGTATCGAGTGCGTTGTCGACAATCGGATAAACCTGTTTGCCCGTAGTATTAAGCAAATACGCGCCGAACGCGCCTGCGCCCGTATTGTGAGAATCGAGAACGCTTTCGTCCGTGTAGAATCCCCACGAATTGTTTACCGTGAAATTGACGGTTTGTCCTTGTCCGCCGTTTGCGCCGCCTAAAATCGCGCCTGCTATGTCGTTTTTGGAAGTAATGGCGTTGTTGCCGTCGACAATCGCATAGCAATATTCTATCGTCAAATAATGGTTGTAATAGCCGCCGCCCACTATGCCGCCGACGAATATCTTGCCCGATACGCTTGACTTATTGTAGCAATATCTTACTACCGCAACGCCGCTTGCGTCTGCTCGCAAGTATCCGACGATGCCGCCCACGCCGTACACCTCGTTTTGCACCGTACCTTCCGTATCGGATATTGCGCCCACGTTGTAACAGTTATGAATATATATCGCTTCAGCAGTCGTCGAAGCCGTATACGCACGTCCGACTATGCCGCCGACGTTGCTCAAATCGTCCGTATTCGTTATCTCTCCCGAATTGTAGCAATCGTAAATCGCAAGACTGCTTTTGCCCGTCGTTCCGCCGAGAATACCGCCGATTGATTTTTTAGAACCCGTTACGGCAATCGTATTCGAGCAGTTGTAAACGGTAAGCGAAGCGTCGTTGCACGCGCCCACCAAACCGCCGACGTAATATGCGCCGCTTATATTTCCGCTGTTTGTGCTGTTTTTTATCGTCAACGAAGCCACCGTTGCGCCGACTATGCCGCCTACGGAGTTTTCGCCCGTAACCGTGGCGGTATTCGTGTATCCGTCAACGACAAGTTCCGACTTGTCGTTGCAACCAATCAAACCGCCGACGTATTTTGTGCCGTTGACCGTAGACGTCGATTTGCACTTTTCAATATCCCCCGCATTGTAACCGACCACGCCGCCGACGTATTGTCCGCCGTATTTGGTCGTTTGCAACAATCCGACGTATGTGGAGGTATTTTCGCAATTCTTCAACGTGCCGAGGTTTATGCCTGCGATACCGCCGAGATAATCTCTGCTCGAAGTGCTGATAACGTCCAACGCGTCTCCGTTTGCTCTATTCGTTCTGGTTGCGCCCTCGATTGTGCCTGCGTTGAAACCTACGATACCGCCGATAATAGAACCCGAGTAGGTGTTTCCGTTATAAGCGATACTGCCAACCGTAGAACTGCCTCTGGCAATCACTCGCACCGCGCAAACGATGACGTCGCTCGTATTCTTTTTCTTTATCGTGCCTGCGTTGTAGCCGACGATACCTCCGATTGCATAACCGTCGAAGCCGTTGCTGTCAACGTCGCACCCCGAGATGCCGATAGAGCCTTGTATCGTCACTTTTGCGGACAAATAACCTATCGCGCCGCCGACGTAAGAACGTCCGAGTACGCCGTCAAAATCATCGTTCAATGAACTTGACGAAATGTTTACGGTTGCATTCCAATCAAACGTAGCGTTTCCGCTCGACTCGATTCTGCCTATGATGCCGCCTACCGCGTCCGTTCCCGATACGCAACCGGTGTTGTTAAGATTGCCCGTAATGCAAGTGGGATTGTCTGCGCTTGAGTCTCTCGAAAGCCAACCGGCGATGCCGCCCACGTTATAACCGCCCTTGTTGTTGTCGGACGTGTCTATTGTTCCGCGCACTTCTCCCGAGTTGGTCGCATTGTTGACTTGTCCCCATTCGATAACGCCGACCACGCCGCCGACGTGGCTCTTGCCGACGACTTTACCGCCGTTGGTGGCGTTTTCAAGCAATCCGCCGTACAAATATCCCACGACGCCGCCGACTTTTTCCGTCTTTGAAGCGGAGATATTGCCCGTATTGCTTATCGTGCCGCTATAACTCGTATCTCGGCTATAACCGGAAATACCTCCGACGTATTCTCCGCCCGAGGATATGATTTCTCCGCTGTTTTGTGCGTTTGCGATGCTAAAGCCTTTGTTCGAATCGTCTCTCGAACCCGCACAACCTGCGATACCGCCCACGCAATACGCGCCGCTTATCTTTCCGCTGTTGGTTGCCGAAGTCGAAATAGAGGTGTACAAACCGCCGCCGACGATACCGCCCACGTTATCCGCGCCGATGACGTTGCCGTTGTTTGTCGAGCTATCCACGACGACGTTATCCGAGGATGACGTACCGTCCGCATAACCGACGATACCGCCTATGTCGTTGCCTTTTCCGCTCAGAACTTCAAATTCCGAGAACTGAATCGCGCCGTTTGTGCCTGCGATACGAATCCAATAATATTTGTAATGCTGTGTTTGAGAGAGGCTATATTCTTTTCTGTAATAGTTGGTGGTGCCAAGTCCGATATTGCCGTTTTCGTATACGCTCGTCCAGCCGTTTTGTCCTGCGTCGGTCGGGTTCAAGCCGTATGCGTTGCCTTTGTCGGTTTTATCCCCGAGAGACGGTCTTGTATTGCTACCCCAAATATAAACTTCTTTGGGCGCACGACCGCTGTTACCCGACGTGTCGTTTGCGTTTCTTATTGCAAACTTCGCAATGGACACTCCGTCAGGCACTTCGATGACAAAGCTCATTGCGCCGTTTTTGGACGTGCAGTATTTTGACTCCTGATTTCTATCCGAAATCATATTTCTGACGCCTTCGTTCGTGTTCGGAACGTGTGCGTCATATCTGACGATGCTATACGGAACGTAAGACGGAACGTCCGCGCTTACCGTGCCTTTGTTGGTGCATCCCGTAATCGAGGTGCTTGGCTTTGCATATCCGACGATGCCGCCTGCGTCTATACTGCAATACACTTTTCCGCTCGAATTGTTGACGCAACCCGAGACAGTTGCGGTTTTTTGGACGTAACCCACTATGCCGCCGCAAAGTTTATAGCCCGAAATCGTGCCGTTGTTTTGGCAATTCGTAATAGTCAAATTGCCGCTTGTCGAAACGTTTGCGACAATACCGCCGTTTTGCATCGGAGAATATATCGTTGCGTCGTTTACGCACCCCGACACCGTGACGTTGCCCGAAACGAAGCCAACGACGCCTGCCGCGTCGGAGCGAAGCGACGACACGCTCGAACCCGAAGCGATATGTACGTTGGATATAACCGCGCCGTCTCCCGCAGTACCGATAAGAGCCGCTCTTGCCGTGCCTGTGCCTACGCTGATAACGAGATTCCTGATTTCGACATTGTTTCCGTCAAGATGACCTCTGAAACTGCCGTGACCCTGCGAATCGTACAAACCGCCGGGCGTATACGCTCCGTAGTTTGCATTGTTACCGAGCATATCGATATATCCGTTTTGTCCGTTGGAGGTGTCGGGCTGAACTTTGAAATAAACGCCTTGTCCTGCGTCTCCGCCTTCGATAAACAATCTGAAAATATCAAAATCTTTTCTGTTTTTAAGCAAAAAAGGACTTGCTTGAGTGCCTGCGCCCGACAATGATTTGGCTTCTATTTGAATATTACCAACACCTGCTGCCCATTCTTTTTTAGAGTTTTGCCACGTCGCTTTCTCACAATAAAACGTACCGACCAATCTCAATGTAATCGTTTTGAGTCCGTTAGAAGAACTCCACGCCGACGTATCGATAACATAATCCTTTATGCTATCGGTTTTTTCGTGATAATTGTTATCGCTGAATGTACCTGTAGTTACCGTTCCCATACCGACATACGATTTAGAAACAGGATTGTAATACTGCAGCGACGACTGCGCATTATGGTCACAAGTACTTGAACCATTTGACCTGTTTGTTGCTGCATACAATTTTGAGCTTAAAGTTAATTCTTGCACCAACGACGAAAAATGCAATGTAATAGTCATCGTCGATGTAAAATTATATCCTGTCTTATTCTCACTATTAACATAAGCATTGACTGCAACTGCCGTAAAGCCAATATCTGTAGGTGAATCATCCCACATTGTATTCAATGCATTACCAGTACTACCAGATGTTTTTGCGTGCGTAACACCCGAATTGCCCGAAGAAATAGCAGACCAGTTTGATGTACTGTTCGCGTATTTTACATTGTTTACTTGATTTGTTTGAAGTACGTTATCGGACACGTCAACAGCCGCATCCGCTACGTTGTTTTCGATTATGCCGTTTTCACGGAGAGAATTTTCCACGCCGAAAGCACCGGAGAGTGTGCCGGCAAAGACAAGGACAAACAACGCCGCAAGCAATATCGCACTGCCTGCGCCCTTCAGCAATTTTCTTATCGTTCTTTGCCCTATCCTTGTATTCTTCATAGTGTGCCTCTCCGTTTGCGTGATTTCGGTTGTCCGATTGTTTTTTGTTTTGCGCCTATATGCGCGTTATTTATATATTTTATATTATAAATACAATGCAATCAAGAGCTTTATTTGATAAAATGTCAATTTTTTTCGCACTTTTTTCAAAAATTTGCTCGTTTATTGAAATTTTGAATATTTTTGTTGACATTCGGCACTTTACGGTTTTATACTATCAATACCCCGTGGGGGTATAAGGAGTTTTTATGGAAAATAACTGTTCTTGCTGTCAAAATCATCAGAAACACACACCTCGCACCGAGAGTCAGCAAAAAGCGCTCAACGACAGGCTCAATCGCATCATCGGACAACTGGGGGGCATCAAAAATATGCTTGCCGACAACAGGTACTGCGGAGACATTCTTATACAGCTTTCTGCCGTGCAAAGCGCGTTGCAAAGTTTTGGGTATCTCGTCCTTTCCGACCATCTCAAGAGTTGCGTTGTCGAAAACGTACTTGAGGGCAACCTCGACATTCTCGACGAAACCGTGAACCTCGTAAAAAAGCTGAAATAACCACTTAGAAGCGAAAAATATAAAATAACTTAACCGATTCAGGACAATAATAAAACTATGCAGAAAATCAAATTCAACGTATCGGGAATGTCGTGCGCGGCTTGTAGCGCACGAGTGGAAAAAGTCGTCAGCGCACTCGACGGAGTGACCGACGTCAGCGTGAGTCTTTTGACCAATTCTATGGTTGCCACTCTCGACGATTCGGTATCTCCCAAAGACGTCTGCAAGGCTGTTGCCGACGCAGGCTACAAAGCGACGCTTGCCTCGGACAAATCGGCAAAAAAAGACAAGCTCAATCCTACGCTCGTATTGCTTATCCGACTTATTTTGTCGATAGTGTTGCTCATACCGCTTATGTACGTGTCAATGGGCGCGCTTATGTGGAACTGGCCTCTGCCACACAGTTTTGCCGAAAATCAAATGGCTATCGCAGGTTACGAGCTTGCCTTGTCGCTTGTGATTATGATTATCAACGGCAGATTTTTTGTGAGCGGAACGAAAGCCATTTTGCACAAAGCACCGAATATGGACACTCTCGTATCTATGGGAAGCGGTATCTCGTTTATCTACAGCGTTGCGCTTATGATTCAGGCAGGAGTAAATCCTATGCACCTGCACCACCTTGCGCACAATCTGTATTTCGAATCTGCGGCAATGATTCTTGCTTTGATAACGCTCGGCAAAACGCTCGAGTCTTACAGCAAAGGCAAAACGACTTCCGCAATCAAAGGACTTATGAATCTTGCGCCGCAAACGGTGCGAGTTCTCAAAGACGGCGTAGAGACGGAAATTCCTCTGTCCGACCTCAGGCAAGGAGACTTGTTCGTCGTTCGCCCCGGCGAAAACTTTGCCGCGGACGGCGTGGTCGTTTCGGGCGCAGGTTCCGTCAACGAAGCGTCTGTCACGGGAGAGAGTATGCCCGTTGACAAAACCGTGGGAAGCGACGTCGTTTCAGGCACGAACAACATCGACGGTTTTCTCACAATCAAGGCACTCAAAGTCGGCGACGACACCACTCTCGCAGGCATCGTAAAACTTGTGGAGGACGCGTCGTCGTCAAAGGCTCCAATCGCAAAAACGGCAGATAAAGTATCGGGAATATTCGTACCAAGTGTCATTTTGGTTGCTTTGGCGGTTTTTATCATTTGGATTGCGGTTACCAAAAATCTTGAAACTTCACTCAAACACGCAATAAGCGTTTTGGTCATAAGTTGTCCTTGCGCGCTCGGTTTGGCAACGCCCGTCGCTATTATGGTAGGCAACGGAAAAGGCGCGAAAAACGGCATCCTTTTCAAGACCGCAACCGCTCTCGAAGAAGCGGGAAAAGCCGATTTCGTGGTGCTTGACAAGACGGGTACGATTACGAAAGGCACGCCGAAAGTTACCGACGTCGTTGCTCTTTCCGCCTTGAGCAAAGAGAAAATCATTATGCTTGCGGCACGCCTCGAACAAGGCAGTTCGCACCCCATCGCAAAAGCGATTTTGAGCGAAGCACAAACGATTTCAAGCGAAGATATAATCCCTGCGAACAACTTCCAAAATCTGTCGGGACACGGTTTGAAAGGCTTTGTAAACGGCAAAATCGCATTGCTCGGCAATCGTTCTCTTATGCAAGAATACGGCGTGAATACGGACGATTTCGAGGATGAATTCAACGCTCTGTCACAAGACGGAAAAACGCCGCTTTACCTTGCATACGACGGCAATATTCAAGGCATCATCGCGGTTCAGGACACCCTAAAAGACGACAGCGTCGAAGCAATACAAACCTTGCGCAAACAAGGAATTACCACCGTTATGCTCACGGGAGACAATGCGCTCTGCGCCAACGCCGTGGCAAAGAAATGCGGAATCGACTTTGCGATTTCCGACGTTTTGCCCGAAGATAAGGACTTCGTTTTGTCTATTCTCGGCGAACGCGGAAAGACCATTATGGTTGGCGACGGCGTAAACGACGCTCCCGCACTTACGAGGGCGGACGTGGGCGTTGCGATAGGCGCAGGCACGGACATAGCGATTGACAGCGCGGACGTGGTGCTTATGCACTCCTCTCTGTCCGACGTGGCAAAAGCCGTCACGTTGTCGAGACGCACACTCCTCAACATCAAAGAAAACTTGTTCTGGGCGTTTATATACAACGTGATTTGCATTCCTATTGCGGCAGGCGCGCTCTCGTTCGAACCTGTCAACGTCACTCTCACACCGATGATTGGAGCGGCGGCAATGAGCCTCTCGAGCGTATGCGTCGTTCTCAACGCCCTGCGCCTCAATCTCGTCAATCTGAATCACAGCGTATCGCGCAAAAAACACGCTGTAACGCTCGATACTGCGGATATTTTGGCTCGTTTGCAAGACAATAAAAAAGCAAAGGCGCAATCGGTTGCCTCCGACGGCGTTCCCGAAAAAGGCAATGCAAACGACGAAGTTTCCGCACAAAACGATAACATCGACAACGATAAAGGAGATAGTTGTATGACAAAAACATTGAAAATCGAAGGAATGATGTGCTCGCATTGCGTAGCGCACGTTAAAAAAGCACTCGAAAGCGTTGACGGCGTAAACGGCGTAGACGTTTCGCTCGAAAACAAATCTGCAGTCGTTACCCTCTCGAAATCGGTTGACGACTCGGTTTTGACAACCGCCGTAAAAGACGCAGGCTACGACGTAGTATCAATCGGCTGATTGAATATTCTCGATTTTTTCAACAAAAAACAGGCTCGTTGAGCCTGTTTTTATTTGGTGCAGTAATAACTTCTAAAATATATTATTCCCCCTTCCTCAGGTGTTTCCCCTATTCCGTTCCCCCTCTGCGCTGTGCTTGAGGGAACCCACGGAACTGCTCCGCAGGGGGCAACACTCGGTACTCGGATAAAAAGGGACAATTCTCTAATTATTCCACGCGCTTTGTGCGCCGCTACGCAACAGAATGGCGCAGTCGCTTGTACTTTTCGTCAACCTCGACGCTCGATTTGCTCGCCGCCTTGCGGCTCGAAACTCCGTCTTCGAAGCTACACATACCGTTTATAAGTTTTCTTTCTATCTAATTAACCTTTTTGCAGTTCTCGGGTCGAGGTCGTACACGAAATTTTTGTCCTCGTCTCCGTGATAATCGCTGCCACCCGTCGGCAAAAGACGGTATCTTTCGGCAAGTTTTCCGAATGCGATTTTATCTTGCTCGGTATGCGACGGATAATTGAGTTCGAGACCGTCGAGACCGAATTGTTTCAGCCCGCCCAAAAGCAATTCCAACCTCTTGTCGAGAAGGTATTTTTTCGGGTGCGCAACCGATGCGAAACCGCCGTATTTTTTGATGAGTTTGACGGCTTCGACGGGAGTCAGTCTGCGGCATTCGCAATAGGCTCTCGCGCCGACTCCGAGGTATTTGTCAAACGCCTCGCTCGTGTCTTTGCAATACCCTGCTTTGACCATAGCGCGAGCCATATTCATACGTCCCACGCCGTCGCTGTCAAAGTCTATATCGATGCTCATACCGAGTGCGTCGAGTTTTTGTCCGATGCGCTTGTTTCTGTCCTTGCGCATATCCTTAACCGCTCGCAATTCTTGCACGAAATCGGGGTTTTTATAGTCGATATTGTATCCTAAAATATGGATTTCGCAAGTTGAAAAGGTGGAAAGTTCTATTCCGTCAACAAATTTCAAGCCGAGTTTTTCAGCTTCTTTTCTGCCTTCGGCAAGTCCGTCCACGCTGTCGTGGTCGGTAATCGCGATGACGTCAAGCCCCTTGTCTTTTGCCCAACGCACCACTTCCGACGGCGTTTTGGAGCCGTCGCTTTTGGTTGTATGAACGTGCAAATCAGCCTTCATTTTCGTAGTCTGCCTCAAATGTTATTTCCCCGTCGGGTGCGCTTTCCAACAACGTCTGCATATCCGGACCCTTTTCGTCGGAAAGGCTGTTGACTTTGTTGAGTTTTTTGCCTATTATTCTCGTGCGTTCTTCTGCGTTTTCAAGCGATTTTTTGACGCTGTCCAGCCTGTCTCCCGTTTGACGGAGATACTTTGTGAACATAGCGAAATCGCTCATAAAACTCTGCAAAAGTTTGCCGATTTCGGTGCTTCTCTTTTCGATTGCCACGCTTCTGAATCCCATTTGCAAGCTGTTGAGCAATGCGGCAATCGTGGTAGGTCCGCATACGACGACTCTGAACTTGTTCTGAATGTCCTCGACGAGACCTTCTCTTTTTATAACTTCGGCGTACAAGCCTTCGGTGGGAAGATACATAATCGCAAAATCGGTGGTGCGAGGCGGCACGACGTATTTGTCTCTAATGCTCATAGCCTCCGCCTTGACTCTTGCGGCAAGTGCCTTGCTCGCGCTTTCGACGCCGTCCACGTCGCCTTTTTCGGACGCTTCAACAAGCCTTGCGTAGTCCTCGACGGGGAATTTTGCGTCAATCGGCAACATAACCTCGTCGTCTCCTTTACCGGGCATTCTTATCACGAAGTCCACCATATCTTCGCTTCCGCGTTTTATGCGCACTTGCTTTTGATACTGCTCGGGCGCAAGAATCTGCGCAAGCAAGTTTTCAAGCGCGACTTCGCCCCAAGTGCCTCTCGTCTTGACGTTTTTGAAAATACGATTGAGGTCGCTGACTCCCGTTTGCAGATTTTGCAATTCTCCGAAAGTGCGATTGATTTCTTCCAACCTGTCGTTGACGATTTTGAAAGATTGATTGAAACGTTGTTCGAGAGTTGCACTCAACTTTTCGTCCACGGTTTCACGCATTTTGTCGAGTTGTTTTGCGTTGTCCTCTTTCATTTCCTTGATACTCTGCTCGTTGGCAAGGCGCAGATTCGCTATGCTTTGAGCGGTGGTCGTCTTTACGTCCTCGAGTCCTCTTTGCGTGTTGTACATAAATCTGTCTATGCGCTCGCCCATCGCTTTTATATTGTCGTTTTGAGCGTTTATTGAGCCTGCAAGCATAGAATTGCCCATCTTTATATTCACTTCGACGTCGTTCTTCAAACGAGCGGTTTCGTCGCGATATTCTTCGACGGTAATCGTCTTTTCGCCTGCGGAACGCTTTTTTAACAGCATAGCGCACAAGACCGCAGACGCTGCGGACAATACGAGGCTGAGTGCAAGCAAAACGTATACTATTGTCATATTTATTTTCCTTCTTTGATATTGTCGTACAATTTTCTTATGTGTGCGAGAGCTTTTTGTCTGTCGTTGAGCGCGGGATTCAAAACCGTATCGTCCCACAACTCGTCAAGCAGCTTGGCTCTGTATTTTTCCTCTATCCCGAGTTCTATCAAATCCGCTCCTCCGACCTTGAGGTCTTTTTTGCAAAGCGGAGTGCCGTCCTTTCTCAGTTCGTCTGCCACAATAGCAAGTCTGTTCGGTCTGTCGCATACGCCTTTAGACGCAATCGCGTCCGCTCTCATAAGCAAGCACAAATCGTCTATTATATCCGCGTTTCTCGCAACGAATCGGCGCAATTTGTAGACGGACGTATCTCCCGAAATATCCACCATATGCCATCTCACGAGCCTTGCGACGCGTTGCGTTTCCGCATTTGAAAACTTCAGGCGCGCGCACACCTTTTTTACCATTTCGGCACCCACTTCGTCGTGTCCGTGCATATTGCCGTAAAGCCTTACCGCCTCTGCCTTGCCTATGTCGTGCATCAACGCGCAAAATCTCAAATGCGGCGGTGCGACCTCGTAAGCTTTCACGCTATGTTCGTACGCGTCGTACAAATGGTATTTCTTGGGCTGTTCAAGCCCTTTGAGCGCGGCAAGCTCGGGAAAGAGCAAGTCCACAAGCCCGAGTCGGTCAAGAAGTCTTATTCCTTTAACGTGTGCCTCGGATGTTCCGAGCGACGGGTGTCTCGTGTCGGAAACGAAAATCTTGCACAGTTCTTCCCTTATGCGTTCGGGAGCCAAATCCTTGACTCTCCACGCATTTCGTTTTGCAACGTCAAACGTATGTTTTTCAATCTCGAAGCCGAGTTCGCACGCAAAACGTACCATTCGCAAAATGCGCAAACCGTCCGCTTCGAACACGACGTTCGCGTCGTCCGCAGTCGATATAATCTTGTTCTTTATATCCTGCAGACCGCCCGTTACGTCGACTATATTTCCGCTCGATACGTCCTTATACAAGGCGTTGCACTTAAAGTCTCTGCGCTTTGCGTCAAGCGTTATATCCGTGGTAAATTCAACTGTTTCGGGGCGATGTTCTCCGCTGTTTCTGTCATAACTGTCCGTACGGAAAGTCGTGTATTCCGCAACGAAATCTTTGCAGAAAATATGCACCGTACCCATTCTCAGGCATTTGTCCGAAACGACGAATTCGGTATTTGAAAGCAACGTTTTGACGTCTTTAACCTCAAGTTTCGAGCAAACGTCAATATCGAAGCATTCAACGCCGAGCAACTCGTCTCTTACGCAGCCGCCCACGAGATAAAGCGTGGCGTGAGGCGCAAACAAAGTTGCGAGTTCTTTTAATTTTGCTTCGGCGTCAGCCACCGTAAACCTCCGGAGCAAGCACGCAGACGTCTTTGAAATTTCTCATCTTTTCGTTGTAATCGAGACCGTAGCCTACCACGAATTCGTTTTCTATTTCAAAGCCGATATAATCTCCCTTGAAGTCCACCTTGCGACGAGACGGTTTGTCCAAAAGCGCGCAAACTTTCAACGATTTGGGAGCGCGTGCCTCGAGCAATCTCTTGAGGTAGCAAAGCGTGATGCCCGTGTCTATAATGTCCTCGACGATAATCACGTTTTTGTCTTTTATGGGTTCGGACAAGTCCTTTATCATCTTGACTTCTCCGCTCGATTTCGTACCTGCGCCGTAACTGGATACCGCGATAAAGTCTATCTCCACGTCTCCCGTGAGTTCTCTCACGAGGTCGGCAAAAAATATGCTTGCGCCTCTCAACGTGCAAACGAGAGTCACGGATTGTCCCTGATAGTCACGGTTGATTTGCTCGCCGAGTTCGGCGACGCGTTTTGCGATTTCGTCTTTTGCGATAAGAACTTTTTTGATTTCTTTTCCGTACATTTTGACCTCTTGAGATAAGTATAGTATGGTTTACGGTGCGTTTTCGGGACGCAACGTTATTTTATCGTAAGTTTTAGAATTGTTACGCTGTTTTCATCCACGGCGACTTTCGAGGATATTTCCACCCCGAACACGGCAAAAACTTCGTTGCCGAACGCAACCACGGCAAGCGAATCTCTCTTGCGAAGCGCGATTTTCCTGTCCGTCAAAAAGTCTCCGAGGCTCTTTGTCCCTCCGCCGAACTTGCAAATAAAATCTCCCTCTTTGCGATGCCTTAAAACCGCGCCGTCGGGCAATTTGTCAAAGTCGATAAAGAGTGCGCCGTTGCCTTTTTCGGCAACGTACTGCTCGTAAGACACTCTTTGCGCAACTGCGCCGAAATCGTCGAATACGCCCTCCGAAAAATGTTCCTCGAGGCACTCGTTTGCCACAGTTTCGTCCTTGGAAAAAACCAGAGATTTGCCGTCTTTATGCACGCTTATTCCGTGCGTTAGTTGAATTTTTTTGCCGTTTTGCGCGTCGTTGAGCGCAAATATCAACGGATAATGACGGCTTTCTATATCTTGAGTGACTCCGAGCGCGCGGATTGCCTTAAATATCAGCCTTTTTGCCAAAAACTCGCTTTGAACCGAATCGAGTTCTACGCAAACCTCGTTGCCCGTTTTGCAGACGTCGGGAACGAGCGATTCCACAAAATCTTCTTCTTCGGCAGCGTTTTGCGAAAGCCTTGCAAAGTTATTGCAAATCGCAGGGAAACGCTCTTTCATCTCAGCAAGTTGGCTGCGCAGATAGTTGCGCGTATAGTCCGTGCAAGCGTTCGTTTCGTCCTCGACGTAACTTAGCGAATTGAGCGCGCAATACACGTTTATATCCTCTCTCGGACACTCCAACAGCGGACGGATAAAACTGCCGCGCACGGCGCGCATACCGCAAAGTCCGCCTACTCCCGTGCCTCTGATTATGCGCATAAGCACGGTTTCCGCTTGGTCGTCTTGATGATGCGCAAGCGCGACGACGTCGCAAACGCCCTTGTCGAGCGCGTTTTGGAAAACTTCGTATCGCAAAATCCTTGCCGCCTGCTCGACGGTGTAACCGTTTTGTTTGGCAAAAGCGGGCGCGTCTACGCTCTCGAAATACAAATCGATATTCTGCTCTTTGCAAAACGACTTTACGAAATCGCTGTCAGCAACGCTTCTGTCCCCTCTTATGCCGTGTTCGACGTTGATTGCGACCACGTCGTAACCGCCCTTTTTCAAAGCATAGGCAAGCGCGACGGAATCCCTTCCGCCGCTCAAAGCAACACCGATTTTCGCATCGGAAAACCCGTATTTTTCAAAAAAATTATTCAAATATATTTGAATATCTTTTGCCATATTTCGATTATACAGCAAAAAACGTCAAAACACAACCTATACCGCAAACAATCTCAACGCAAGCACGGTGCAATCGTCGGTTGCGCCGTTTTCGAGTGCTTTTTTGAGGACTTCGTCGGCAAGCGTCTGCGGATTTTGAGTGGAAACATTGTCTATCAATTCCGCAATGCCTTTTGCTTCGAGAACGTCAAACACGCCGTCGCTCATCATAAGCAACATATCTCCGTCGTACAACTGATACCTCGACGTGATGCTTTCCACGTTGTCGAGAATCCCCATCGGCGCACACGAACAAGACAGCATTTCGATGTTCTCTTTGCGGATAATGAAACTTGCCGCCGAGCCGAGCTTAACCACGTCGAGACCTCCCGATTGCATATCCACCACCGCTATGTCGAGAGTCGAAAAAACGTCGTCGAAACTGAGTTTGAGCAGTTTGTTGACGAGGCTTAAAACGATTGCTCCGTCTATGCCCGCTCTATAAAAACTTTCTATCATATTCACGGCGTTTTGGCTTGCCTCGCTTGCCTCTTTGCCGTGTCCCATACCGTCGCAAATGGCAAACAATCGACTTGAGCGAGAGGGGCAAAGCACGCTTGCGGTATCTCCGCAAGCCTCCTCGTCACACCTCTTTTGCGCCATTCCGTACGCCACCTCGAAGCAAGGCGCGACGGCAAGATACACAAGACGTTGTTCGCCTCTTTCGGCAACTTTTTCCACCTCGGTTTTCGAGTGCAGATTGCGCGAAACTATGCGTGGCAAAATTGCCTTTTGAGCGTCGCACGCGCGTACGGTCATCGTCACTTTCTGCGCGTTGCCTTCTCCGCTTATAACTATCTCGCTTGCGACGATATTGTGCTTTAACAAGTCGCTTTTGAGCATTTCAACCCCGTCGTTTGCAAAATTGACCTGTCCTGCGCTCTCGTTTGCGAGTGCGTCGAGAACTAGTGAAACTCCTGCGAATTGCTCTGCCATCATACCTTTGTAAACGGCAAAATTCTGCGCTTCGCTCGCACGCTGTTTATACGCTTCGGCGGTGCTGTTTATCACGCTTGCAAGAGCGTGCATATTGCTGCATCTGCCCGTTACGAACGGCGGCATATCCAGTATCGTAACTCTGCCTCTGTTGATTGCCGCGTCCGCCATAGGCTGAATGACGCTCGACGTGTCGGAACCGAGCGCGCCAAAACAGGACTCTCTGTCTCTGCATTTGCCGCAAAATTTTCTCGCAACGTCTTTGGCAAGTTTGTCCGAAGAACAGTCGCAACCGCTTTTCGCTATCTTTTCGAGGTTTTTGGACATATCGTAAAACACGTCGCTCGCAGACGACAATCTGAATGCGATTTCTCTACCTCGTCTGTTGACAACGCCTGCGTAAGCGTGCCGTCCGTCACCCGCAACGATACACTTGATTTTCGCAATGGCTGACTTTGGAATACACAGGCAAATTATCGCGCCCGAAGCAACCGTAATCAGCGATTGCCAACCTGCGCCCGAATATGCCGAAAGCAACCACTCTATTCCCTCCACGGCAACCATCGCAAGCGCGGACGACCACTTTGTGAAAGGAGAAAACGCGAGCGCGACCGCCGCGAGCGCAACCGACGAGCCGAGCCACGCTATATCGGAAAATCTGAGCGTTGCGCCAAGCCCCGCAAGCACTCCCACGAGCAAAGTTACGCTCGGCTTGAAACACATCGAACACAACAGCACGACAAAAGCAAGCACGACGTGATACGCATAAAATCCGTAGCCGCCGACTCCTGCAAGCGCATAGCCGAAAGCGCACGCAACGCACGCTCCGCAAATAAGTTCGTCAACGGTCGCTTTGTGAAAAACGCCTCTGACGAATACGGCGTAAGACGCTATTCCGTTGCAGAACGTAAGCACCACGGAAAGAAGAACGTTTATCCCGACGAGCAAGTATTTTGCGCCGAAAATGCATTCGACGACGATATACGGAATCATTCCCAAAAAAGCGCAAAGAGCCACCGCCCACAACGGAACGTTCTTGCGCAATTTGTAGAACACGGCGTATAGAGCAAACAGCAACAGCATCGGAACGAACGCAAACAGCAACGACCACCACGACAGCACGAATACGCAATTCGCAACTATAAAACAAGGCGCAAGAGCCACGATGTTTTGTCTTGCGAACACGAGTCCGCAAACGAGAGCAAGCGAGAGCGCGTAACCGAATTTATCTACCGACGCAAGCAAAAATATTGCAAGCCATTGTGCGGTTACGACGATTGCGCTTTTGATTGACGGCTTGAAGTCCGCGGCTTTGAAAGCCTTTTTCCGAGCGTGTAAAACAGACGTTTTCATACCGCTCATTTTATCTCAAAAAACGGCAAAATCATTTTCGTTCTTGTCGAAACGACGGCGCGTTAAATATTTTATTGCCGCATTTTGTCGAATCGTTTCTGCAATAATCGGCATATAAACTTGCGTTTTAATATAGATAAACTTCTTATTTATGCATAACGGTAATTTTTGTTATCCTTAAAAACGATTTGACAAAACCGTCGCTTCTCTGTATAATTTCTCGGATATTAGGAGAGATATGACGTCCGACAGACTTGGCAAAATCAAACGAATATGTCTGCTTGCGCTTATGCTTGCGTTGACGGTAATTTTTTGTTTCGTACCCGTTCAATTCGGTACGATAACTCTTGCGTTGATGATTTTGCCGACTCTCGTAGTCGCGCAATGTTGCGATTTCAAAACCTCGCTGATAATGGGACTTGCTATGGGACTTATCAATTACGTCGCTTGGTTTACGACGAAAGCGGCTTCCCCCGTCGCTCCCGTTTTTCAAAATCCGCTCGTGTGCATTCTTCCGAGAGTGTTGATAGCGGTTGCGTCGTACCTGACGAGAAAAGGTCTCGAAGTCGCGTTTTTTAAGTATGCTTTTGCAAAACGTCATCCGTACGAATATTCGAGAGATGACTGCAACTCAAGCGAAGCCTCTCAAGCGGACGATTCCTCCGAAAAAACCGATTTTGCGCTCGACGGCAAAGACGGCGAGCGTCGCAATTTGGCAATCAATAAAAAAGCCTCCGACGAGGCGTTGCGCGGCGTTATTTACGCGCTCTCGGCGGCAGTAGGCGTGGTTACCAACACGCTTTTCGTTGCGATATTCACGCTGTTGTTTTTCAAAGACACTTCTATTGCGCAAAATACGGTAGTGACCGTCGATTTCGTATTGGCTTGGTTCGGATTAAATTTTGCAATCGAAGTGGTGGCGTTTTCATTGATTACACCGCCCATAGTCCTCGCTTTGCGTGCGTCAAGGCTTGTAAATTAAGCGAGAAAACTATACAAATTCCGTTTGTTGTATAAAAAATTCGTCATATTCAAAATTGCTTATTTACACAAATTTTTGCTTGTGTTATAATTTTTTTATCTTAAAAATAAGGTGGTTATATGGGAAAATTCGTTCTCGCTTACGACGTAGGCACAACCGGCATCAAAACTTGTCTTATCGAAATCGATAAAAGCATAAAGATTATTCAATCCGCGTCTCAAGGTTACAATCTTTACGTCCTTGACAACGGCGGAGCAGAACAAGACCCGCAAGAATGGTGGGACGCTATGGCAAAAACGACTCGCAGAGTCTTTGAAGATTGCGACGTTACGCCCGACCAAGTGGCAGGTATATCTTTCTGCTCGCAAGCGCAAGGTTTGGTGCTTGTCGACAAGGACGGCACTCCCGTACACCGCGCGTTCAGTTATATGGACCAGCGCGCAACCAAAGAAATCAAGGACGGCATCAAATTCGGTTTGCAAGTCGAAGGCGCAAACCTCGGTCGTTTGCTAAAATCTTTGGCAATCACGGGCGCGGCACCGCTCAGCGTTAAAGACCCGCTTTGGAAATATAATTGGCTCAAAAACAACGAACCCGAAAATTTCAAACGCGTCTATAAGTGGCTCGACGTCAAAGAATATCTGATTGCTCGTATGACGGGCGAATTCGTTATGACGCACGATTCGGCTTTCGGCACGATGCTTTACGACCTCAAGCACAAATGCTTCAGCAAAGCGATGTGCAAGATGTTCGGAATAAATATGGAGCATCTCCCCCGCCTTATCGAATCCACGGAGTGCGCGGGAGAACTCACTCAAAAAGCGGCAGAAGAACTCGGCATCGTCAAAGGCATCAAAGTCTACGGCGGAGGTATGGACGCAAACCTCATCGGCGTGGGCGCAGGCTCTACCGCAGTCGGCGATACTCACATTTACAGCGGCACTTCCGGTTGGGTGGGAACAATCACAAACAAACCTGCCGTCGACGTTACGTCAATGATTGCGGCAGTCGTTGCGGCGCAACCCCAAAAATACAACTATTTTGCCGAACTCGAAACGTCGGGCAAATGCTTTGAATGGGTCAAGGACCATATCGCTTTGGACGAATGCGGAATATACGTTCAGAAAAAGCATATCGCAGAAGATTTTGAGAGCAAATATCTCAGCTTGTTCTCTTATATGACGGAAATCGTCGGCAAGATTCCCGCAGGTTGCGGCGGCGTTATCTTCACTCCGTGGTTGCACGGCAACCGTTGTCCGTTTGAGGACCCGAACGCAAGAGGAATGTTCTTCAACATCAGCCTCGAAACTGGAAAAACGGAACTTATCCGCGCGGTATTGGAAGGCATCTGCTATCACAAACGTTGGATGCTCGAAGCATCTGCAAAGAAAGTCAAACCTTCCGACGTAATCAGATTCGTAGGCGGTGGCGCGCTTTCCGATTTCACTTGCCAAGTTCTTGCCGACATAACGGGACACGTTATCGAAACGGTTGACAGCCCGCAAAACGTAGGCGCGGTTGGTGCTGCCGCTTGCGTAGGCGTAGGCTTGGGCATTATCCCCTCTTTTGACGAAATCAAGAAGTTTATCCCTGCGAAAAAGACGTTTAACCCCAACTTTGAGTTGAAAGCAAGCGTTTACGACAAGGGCTTCGAGGTATTCAAAAATCTCTATAAGCAAAACAAACAAAACTTTGCGATGCTCAACAAACAATGAATTGGTTTTCTCAAGCAAAAGTGTTCACGCTAAAAACGTGAACACTTTTCTTGTACGCGTTTTGTCGTACGCTACTATACGGTCATAAGCGAATTGGCAGAAATATAATAATACGTCAATCCAAGTTCCGTATAACTTCCGAAAACACCGATTATCACTATTTCAGCCCCTCTATCGGGATAACCGCCAGAGTATTCAAATTCCAAACCTTGAGCGCAACACGCCGTAGCGTCCTTGATTACTACATAGTTGTAATATTTTTGTGTCTTATTAAAATAACTCGTATCGTATACGCCTTTCGCTTTTATCGTTTTCCCTATGTATGCTGTTGGATTTGTTATCATATCGTTTACTTTTGCATAAACCATCGTTGCGCTCAAAGAAGTTAAATCCACGTCAACGTTCTCAACTTGCATTGTTCCGTCACCACACGAAACCAAACAAAAAGCGCATACGCAAAATATCAATACGAGCATTATGCTCGCAATTCTGTTAATATTATTTATTTTTTTGTTATTTTGCATAATATTACCTAACCCTCACAAGTTTGTTACGCACAAAACCGATTGTAAGAAACGCCAAAAAGCACACGATATCGGCCGCAACTATCGTTGACCCGACGGGCGTGCCGTAAACGATTGATGTCAAAATGCCAAGCACGGCGCATGTCACGGATATACAAGCCGAGCATACGATGACCGATTTGAAACTTTTGAACACTCTCATAGCCGAAAGTGCAGGGAAAATTATTAAAGCAGATATCAAAAGCGAGCCGACCAAATTCATAGCAAGCACGATTATCACCGCAATTATCACTGCTATTACGACATTATACGCCTCCACTTTTTTGCCCGTTGCCTTTGCAAATGTTTCATCAAAAGTTACGGCAAACAGTCTATTGTATGCAAACACGAAGAATACGACGACGAAAACTGACAATCCGAAACAAATCCATACCTCCGTGCTTGACAGCGTCAAAATCGACGTCGATCCAAACAACGTACTGCAAACGTCTCCCGACAAGTTTGCCGACGCAGAGAATACGTTTAATAGCAAATACCCTATCGCAAGTGAACCGACGGAAATAAGTGCAATTAAAGCGTCTCCCTTGATTTTGGCATTTTGGCCTACGCGCAACAACAATATTGCAGCAACAATCGTAACGGGCATAACGATAATCATATTGTCCGTCAACCCCGCTATTCCTGCAACCGCCATTGCTCCGAAAGCAACGTGCGATAAGCCGTCTCCTATATACGAGAATCTTTTAAGCACGAGCGTTGCTCCGAACAGAGAGGCGCACAACGCAATAAGCACCCCAACAATAAGTGCGTATCTGACAAATGAAAATTGAAAATACAATGTCAATTTTTCTATTACGTTCATAGTTGCGCCCCTCCGTTGAGTTTTTTACAGAAATCGCTTTGCTTAAAGACATCTACCGACGCATAAAAACAAGGGTTGCCAACGTATAAAATATGCGATGCGTTTCTCAATGCGGCGGAAATATCGTGCGATATCATAATAATCGTCAAATGTTTTGTCGTGTTTAAGTCTTTGACGATGTCGTACAACTCTTGCGTAACGATAGGGTCAAGCCCCGCAACGGGTTCGTCCAAAAGCAACATTTTATTTGCAGAACACAATGCCCTCGCTATCAAAACTCTTTGCTGCTGTCCGCCGGATAATTCACGATAACAACGTTTTGCCAAATTTGATATCCCGAGCAATGCCATATTGTCTTTTGCCATTTGCTTTTGTTTTTTAGAGTAAAATGGATTGAACCCGCATTTTGCAAGACATCCGGATAAGACTATTTCATATACGGATGCAGGAAAATCCTTTTGTATACTATTTTGTTGCGGAACATAACCTATTTCCGTTTGCTTAATGTCGTTCCCGAAAGAGACTCTGCCTGATATCGGTTTAATCAGCCCCAGGACAGCTTTCATTAGCGTGCTTTTTCCTGCACCGTTTTCACCGACTATACAAAGATAATCTCCGCTTTCGACCGTGAAATCGATATTATCGACTATCTTTTTACCATCATATCCGACAGCCAGATTTTCACATACGAGTTCAACCATAATTACCTCACTTATGCACCCAAAGCCACTTTCAACGATTGTAAATTCTTTTGCATTGCCGTCAAATATGTTACGCCGTTTGCGACGTCGTTTGCCGTCGTTGATTGCATAGAATCAAATTGCACGATTTGTTGATCCTTTTTTTGCGTGTTATTTTTTACCGTTTGAGCTATATCGTGCTTTGCGCCTTCTATCGTACATATTGCAGGCAACGAAAGCTCGTCGACCTTTTTAGCAAGAAACGCTATCGTCTCAAAACTCGCTTCGGTTTCGGCGGAGCAACCGACAAATGCCGCATAGTATTTTAAGTTATAATCATCAACAAGATATCTGAATGGAAATCTGTCTCCGAATACGAGTGTGTTAAACTTTGCACCCTTAACCGCTTCTTCAAATTCGGTGTCCAAATTTGCAAGTTTTTGAGTGTAATTCACGAGGTTTTCATCGTATTTTCGCGCGTTATCCACATCGACAGATTTGAGTTCTTTTGCGATTGCATCGCATAGTATTGTGGCATTTTTAACCGAGAGCCACACGTGTTCGTCTTTTTCTTCATCTTCTTCCTCGTGCTCCTCTCCTTCATGCTCGTGCTCGCCTTCCATTCCTTCAATCGTTTCTTCGTTCTTCACTCTTTCGCCAAGAATGCCGAGCAAATTTATAACCTTCATGTTTTTGTTTGTTGCGTTCTCAAGTGCTTTATCAACCCAAGCGTCAGACTCTCCTCCGACATAAATAAATAGGTCGCAAGTAGAGATTTTCGCAATGTCCTCAACCGACGGTTGATAGCTGTGCAAATCTACACCGTCATCTATAAGCAATGTTAACTCTACATTGTTTATCTCGTCGCCCAAAATCTGTTTTACCCAATCGTATTCAGGGAAAATAGTACACACGATTGACAGTTTCTCGTTGCCGTCATTTCCGTTACAGGCAACCAAGCACACGCAAGTTAATGCTATTACACATATCATTAATAAAATAATAGTTTTCTTCATTTTAGTATTCTCCTTTTTAATTTAATCGTATAGAAAAAACAAAGCGAAATGCGAAAAATTCCCCCTATTGCGGAATTTTTACACACAAAAAACAGCCGAAATATCGGCTTTGCCTTGCCATAGTATTAAATTACATTGTAAGAATATCGCTCAAAGAAACAGGAGTAGTATTGAATTCAAGTTTTGTATTTGTTCCTTTTGAATAATACAAAACCCCGATTGCAAAAGCAAATATAGACTCTATTGCAATCAGTTTTTTTATACTCAAATTAAAATTTTTGGCAAAATGCAATACTGCGCAAATCGGGCAATCACTACCTGAACAATCATGCTCGTGGGCAAGTTGAGAACAAAGAACGACGAGCAAAAACGCCGCAACAAACAATGCGACCAAAAACATCGTTGAAATTTTGCGTTTTTGCATCTTATCGTCCTCCTATAATAGTTTATTATACATTTATAGCAAATTCAAAGTCGCCACTGTTTTTAAGCACAATCTTTCATTCATACTACCGAATTTGCGATTCATTTGCATATGTTATAACAAACAATGTGACCGTTGTCAATACGATTTTTTGATTTTCTCAAATTAATAAAAAGAGCGTTTCATCCGCTCTTTTTATTAAATAACTAATGTTTAATCTTTTATAAATTACAGTTCATTACTTGTGAAAGTTAGCGGCAATATCTCGCTGAATTTGTACACTTTGAAATCGTCGGGAGTGCCGAGTATCACTTCGAAATTCTCGTCGCAAAACTCCGCCATTACCTGACGGCAAACTCCGCACGGAGAACAGTCCTTGGACACCTCTCCTTCCCTGCCACCGACGATTGCGATGCACTTAAACTCTCTCTCTCCCTCGCTGACCGCTTTGGCAAAAGCCGTGCGTTCCGCGCAAATAGACGGAGAATACGCCGCGTTTTCGAGATTGCAACCCATGTATTCTTTTCCGCTCTTACCTACGAGGACGGCACCCACTCTATAATGCGAATAGGGCACGTAAGAGCGATTGCGCATCTCGTTTGCAAGAGTCATAAGTCTTTTATAATCTGTCATAATTCACCTCTTTTCAGGCGTTTGCAAAAGTTATTTTGCGACTTTCGAGAGGAAACTTTCGCCTGCCGTATCCTCTTTGTCTACGCCGAGATAATCAAGTACGGTTGCGCTTATATCCGCAAACGTGCTTCTCGTGCCGAGATTTACGCCTGCTTTGATTGCGTCTCCGTAAATTATCATCGGGACGTACTCTCTCGAGTGGTCCGTGGACGGAGTGGACGGGTCGCAACCGTGGTCTGCGGTTATGATAAGAACGTCGTCTTTGCGCATATTCGGCAAGAATTCTCCGAGTCGGCGGTCAAATTCCGTCATAGCGTTGGCATATCCTGCGATGTCGTTGCGATGACCGTATTTCATATCGAAATCTACGAGGTTCACGAAGCACAAACCCTCGAAATCTCTCTTTTGAATGTCGAGCGTAACTTGCATTCCGTTGTCGTTGCTCGTGGTGCGATTTGATTCGCTGACGTTTTTCCCTGCGAATATATCGTAAATTTTGCCTACCGAAATCGTTGCAAGGCCATTCTTTTTCAACAAATCGAGCATAGTCGTATGCGGCGGAATCAACGAATAATCGTGTCTGTTTGCCGTGCGCGTATACGGCCATTCTCCCGTGAACGGACGTGCGATGACTCTGCCCACGCAATGTTCGCCTTGGAGCATATCTCTTGCGATTTGGCAATAGCGATAAAGTTCGGGTACGGGAACGACGTCCTCGTGTGCGGCAATTTGGAAAACGCTGTCCGCCGACGTATACACAATAAGCGCGCCCGTCTTGACGTGTTCCTCTCCGTAGTCTTTTATTACTTCCGTGCCGGAATAAGGCTTGTTGCAAAGCACTTTTCTGCCCGTGCGTTTTTCAAACTCGTCGATTACGTCCTGCGGAAAACCGTCGGGATAAGTCGGAAGCGGCTTAGGAGAGATGATGCCTGCGATTTCCCAATGTCCTATCGTCGTGTCTTTGCCCATTGAAGTTTCTTTCATTCTTGCAAAACTCGCTTTGGGGTCGGATACACCTCCGCCGACGCCTTCGATGTTGAAAAGACCAAGTTTTACGAGATTCGGGCAATCGAAATGTTCGTCCTTTCTGATTGCGCCGAGAGTGTTGCTTCCCTCGTCGTGCCAAAGGTACGAATCGGGCATTTCTCCGCAACCGCAGCTGTCAAGAACGATAATAAATACTCTTTTACTCATATTTACCTCTTATCAATTATGTTGCGCACCGCGCCTAAATTATGCAAGTTCGAGTGCGATTTCCATCATTTTCGTGAAGGAATTTTGTCTTTCTTCGGCAGTCGTATTCTCCTCGGGATAAATGAAACTGTCCGAAACGGTGCAAATGCAAAGTGCTTTCTTGCCTGCGCGAGCCGCATTGCAGTAAAGTGCGGCAGATTCCATTTCAACGCCGAGAACGCCCATCTTTGCCCATTGCATACCGCTGTTTGCGTCGTCGTAGAACGTGTCCGACGAGAAGATGTTGCCCACCTTGTAATTTACGCCTGCTTTTTCGCAAAGCTCGGCGGCTCTGCGCACGAGGTCGAAGTCCGCAATCGGGCAGAACGTACCGGGCAAATTATACTGCATTGCGTAATTGCCGTTGGTGCAAGCACCCATTGCGATGATGATGTCTTTTGCGTGCAAGTCCTTGTCGAAAGAACCGCAAGAACCTATGCGAATGATGTTCTTCACGTCGTAAAAATTGAACAATTCATACGAATAAATGCCGATTGCGGGCTGTCCCATACCGGACGCCATAACAGACACTCTTTTGCCTTTATAGTATCCCGTATAGCCCTGAACGCCTCTTACGTTGTTGACCAAAGTGGCGTTTTCAAGAAAGTTTTCCGCAATAAATTTGGAGCGAAGCGGGTCGCCCGGCATAAGAACGGTATCTGCGAAATCACCGAGTTTTGCCGTAATGTGTGGGGTTGGAACTGACATATTTTTTCCCTCCGTATTTTGTATTTTATCACACGAATGAACGCTTTAACATATCTATATATGTCAATAAACGCCGTTTCGTGTCATTTGCGCATATCAACGAATGCGCATATATCACAAGACTTCGAATGCACGAAGTCCCATATATCAATATTGTCCGTCGGCTTCTTGTTTCTTTACGATTTTGACGATACGGCTTGTGCCGAGTCTTTGTGCGCCGAGTCTGATAAATTCTTCCGCGTCCTCGATTGAGGAGATTCCGCCTGCCGCTTTCATTCTTACGTTCGGTCCGACGTGCTTTGCAAAAAGCGCAATATCGTCAAACGTTGCGCCCGCTTTCGAGAAGCCCGTGGACGTCTTGATAAAGTCTGCCCCTGCCCTCGTTACGATTTCGCACATTTTGATTTTTTCCTCGTCGGTCAAAAGGCAAGTCTCGATAATGACTTTGAGAATCTTGTCTTGGCAAGTCGCTTTGAGAGTTCTTATCTCGTTTTCGACGTAATCGTATTCGCCTGCTTTAAGTCTGCCGATATTGATAACCATATCGATTTCGTCCGCGCCGTTTTTGATTGCGTCCGCCGTCTCGAAGTTTTTCACTTCGGTCGTGTTGTATCCGTTGGGGAAACCTATGACCGTGCAAATCGCAAGACGATTGCCGACGTATTCTTTTGCTTGATTAACGTAGCAAGGCGGAATGCAGACCGAAGCGGTTGAATACTTCATACCGTCGTCGCAAATTGCTTTAATATCTTCCCACGTTGCGGTTTGCGAAAGCAACGTGTGGTCGCATTTGCTCAAAATGTCTTTGATGTCCATAATATTCCTCTTTTTCTTATTTATTGTTTAGGCAAGACAGCTCGATTGCAATCTTCGACGCAAGTTTTGCGTTGTTCAAAACAAGTTTGATATTGCTTTCGAGGCTTTCTCCGCCCGTGATTTTCTGGATTTTGTCAAGCAAAAACGGCGTAATGTCTTTGCCTTTAACGCCCTTTTCGTTTGCTTCCTTAACGGCTTCTTTTATGACGCTCTCGATATAATCGGCGTCCATCGAATACTGCTCGGGTATCGGATTGCAAACGAGCATACCGCCTCCGAGGCCCAACGAGTCTTTTGCGTATATCGCGTCGGCAATTTCCTTGGGAGTGTCCATACGGCAACTTACTTTGTATCCGCTCTTTCTCGTAAAGAACGCAGGCAATTCGTCAGTACCGTATCCGACGACGGCAACGCCTTTCGTTTCGAGATATTCCATCGTCAAGCCCAAATCGAGTATACTCTTTGCGCCTGCACATACGACGTTGACGGGAGTGCGAGCGAGTTCTTCGAGGTCGGCAGAGATGTCCATCGTCTTTTCCGCTCCTCTGTGTACGCCGCCTATACCGCCCGTTGCGAAAACTTTTATTCCTGCCATTGCGGCAAGAATCATCGTCGATGCAACCGTGGTTGCGCCGTCAAGTCCTTTTGACACGACGACGGGTATATCCCTTCTGCTGGTTTTTGTTACTTTTAAGCCTGCTTTTCCGAGATGCTCGATTTCTTCTTTGCTACAACCTATCGTGCATACTCCCTCGATTATTGCAATCGTTGCGGGAATCGCGCCGTTGTCTCTTATAGTCTGTTCGACAAGCAACGCCGTCTCAACGTTTTTCGGGTAAGGCATACCGTGCGATATTATGGTAGACTCCAACGCTACGACGGGTTTTCCTTGCTCGAGAGCTTCTTTTACTTCTTGCGATACCTTTATCGGCATATTCGTAATCCTTTTCTTTTTTTATCCGTAAAACCGTAAATATACTTTTCGTGTTTTATAAAAAATACTCTTTAAAAAACACATTTCGTGTTATTGAGCGGCTTTTATTTCGAGTTTTAAGCCTTTTTTCGACTTAAAACAGCGTTTTGCAACACTTTTCGTGTTTTATATCGTTTTCCGTCAATCGCTGATACGCTTGAGTATCGCATTGACAATCATCTCGTATGCGACGTTGTTGTGACCGCCTTCGGGTACGATAATATCCGCAATACGCTTTGACGGCTCGATAAAATGCTCGTGCATCGGTTTGACCGTAGTCAGATACTGCTTGACCACCGATTCGAGGCTTCTGCCTCTTTCGTTAACGTCGCGAAGAATACGCCTTATTATGCGCACGTCGGCGTCCGTATCGACGTATATCTTTATATCCAGCAAATCGACTATTTGCGGATTTTGAAACGCCATAATGCCTTCGACGATTATCACTCGCGCGCTCTTGGTCTCAACCCACTCGTCCGTGCGACGATGATTTGAAAAGTCGTAAGTGGGATGATACACGGTTTCTCCGCTCTTTAGCTTTTTGAGGTCGCTGAGCAGCAACTCGACGTCGAGAGAATCGGGATGGTCGTAGTTTATCTTGCAACGCTCCTCAAACGACAAGTCGTCGTGCGGCTTATAATAACAGTCCATACTGAGCATTGCCGAGTCGTTGCCGAACGCTTTGTGTATACGTCTTGCAAGCGTGGTTTTTCCGCTTCCCGTGCCGCCTGCGATACCGATAACGATATTATTCATACTCACCTCACAGATAAAGCCCTTTGGCTTCTTGTTCGGCTTTTTTCTTAAGCCAACATTTGCGGCACATCGCAATATAGCGGTCGTTTCCGCCGAGGCAAACCTGTTCGCCCTTGAACACGATGTTTCCGTGGTCGTCCATTCGGGCGTTGACGGTGGCTTTTGCTCCGCATTTGCATACGGATTTGATTTCGCTTATAGACTCTGCGATTTCAAACAGCCTCTTGCTTCCCGGAAACATATGCGTGGTAAAATCCGTTGCGAGTCCGAAGCACAAGACGGGGATATTGAAGTCGATGACGACTTGTCCCAGTTCATCAACCTGTTCGGGCGTCAAAAACTGGCATTCGTCAACGATGATAACGTTGCAAGAGGAGTAATTCTTCTTGTACAACGCATACAAATCTTCCGTCTGCGACACGGCAAGCGCGTTTGCGCTGAGTCCGATACGAGAGCGAGTGACGCTCTCTCCGTCGCGATTGTCTACGGCAGGCTTCAAAAGAAGGACTTTCATTCCTCTTTCCTCATAATTGAACTTTGTGATAAGAGCCTGCGCCGTTTTCGAGCAACCCATTGCTCCGAACTTAAAATACAGTTTTGCCATACTTTTTCCTTTGTATATCGTCGTTTATTCCACTCTGTCGAGTACGATTGGTCTTTCTTCGGGCTTTTCTTGAGAAATTTCGGTAGATTCCGTAAATTTGCGTTCCGCATTCGCAAATCTGCTTTCGTCGGAGGTATACATCGTTGCGATAGTCTCTCCTGCGTTTACATAGTCGCCCGTCTTTTTCTTGAGGACGATTCCTGCCGAAAAGTCGATGCTTTCCTCTTTGGTGTTTCTGCCTGCGCCCAAAAGCAGGCTTGCGATGCCGTAGCCCTCCGTATCGACGCGGTAGATATAACCGCTCGCGGTTGCCTTGACTTCTTTCTCGAAAGGTGCTTTTGCAAACTTTTCGGGATTGTCGATGCATTCCGCGTCTCCGCCTTGAGCCTTGACCATTTTTTTGAACGTTTCGAGCGCGCTTCCGTTTGCGATTGCCTCTTTAACGGCTTTTTCGCATTCCTCTACGCTGCCTTTTCCTGCAAGGTAAAGCATATTCGTCGCAAGAATAACGCAAATCTCCGTAAAGTCTTTCGGACCGTGTCCGTTGAGCGTGTCGATTGCCTCTTTAACCTCGAGCGTATTTCCTATAGCGTCGCCGAGCGGTCTGTCCATATCCGTAATAAGCGCAAGCATCTTTTTGCCCGCTCTTTTACCTATTTCAACCATTACGGAAGCCAACTCTTTGCTGTCCTCGAGAGTCTTTGCAAACGCGCCGCTTCCCGTTTTCACGTCAAGGACAATGCAATCGTCGTCGGCGGCAAGTTTTTTGCCCATAATGCTCGATACGACGAGCGGAAGCGAATCCACCGTTGCCGTAACGTCGCGGAGTGCGTACAATTTCTTATCCGCGGGAGCAAGGTCTCTGTTTTGACCGACGATACATACGCCGATTTCGTTTACGTTGTCGAGGAACTCTTGTTCGCTGAGGTCGGTTCTGAATCCCGGTATGGACTCGAGTTTGTCAATCGTTCCGCCCGTATGTCCGAGACCTCTACCGCTCATTTTTGCCACTTTTACGCCCAAAGACGCAACCAACGGAGCAACCACAAGGCTCGTCTTATCTCCGACTCCGCCCGTGGAGTGTTTATCGACTCTGATACCGTTGATTGCGGAAAAATCCAATTTCTGTCCGGAATCTCGCACGGCAAAAGTCAAATCGGCAGTTTCTCTGAAGTTCATACCCTTAAAGAAAATTGCCATAAGCAAGGCGGACGCTTGGTAGTCGGGAATATTCCCTTTGGTATATCCGTCGATGAAGAAATTGATTTCTTCGCTCGTAAGCTCGCCGCCGTCGCGTTTCTTGCGAATAATGTCGTACATTCTCATAATTTATTCCCCTTTAACAGAGCGCAAATAAAACGCCCATTTATTCAGCTATGATATTATACTACATTTTCTTCAAGAAAAAAAGACCAAATATTAAAATAATTGCACTCAAAGAGTGCAATTATTTCAAATCTTACAATTTATGTCGTTTTACAGACGCAGAATCACTCGTCGGTTTCGGCGTCGGAATCGGAATCTTTTTTATCGACGCTTATCGGCGGATAACCGAAAGCCACGTCGATAGGCTCGTCGCTTCTCGTCACGACCACGTTTTCGCCGTAGAATACGCCCTCCGTAGGTCCGTCTGTGATAATTCGAACGTTATCGTCCGTATGATTCTCACTGTCTGCGCCACCGTTCTTTTTAGCAAGTCGTTTTGCCTTTTTATCCGCTCTGCGTTTTGCGAGTTTGGGCAACTTGCCTTTTTTGACAAGCACTTCCACCGTGACGACGATTGCGATAATTACCGCAACGATGCATCCTGCGACGATACCGACGATTTCGAATATACCGAGTTTCTTTGCGACGAACGTGAAGTTGTCGTGATTGGTATAGAACGCGATACAATCGTCTATGCTGTCGATTTTATCTTCGTCTGCGGCGTTTTCGTTAAATTCCGCAATAGCCGTGTCGGTGCAAACGAGATTTACGATTTCTTCCTCGTCCCAAAGATAAGAATATTTATCTACGGGGCTACCGCTACCCATACCTGCTTCTCTGTCCGCGGACGACTCGAAATACTTTGCATAGCCGTTATTCCAAACTTCGAGAGTCGCTTTGTAGTAATTGTAATACTTGAGTTCTTGACCGCCTACAGCCATATCTTTTTTCGGCATTGCAAACCACTTTTCGAGAAGCTCTTGGCTTGCTTCCATATCGACGGAAAACTCCGCTCTGTACACGCCGTCTTTATACGTTATCTTTGCGTCCTCGCCGATAATGCTTGCCGTAAAGTCCATATTGTTGATTTCGTGTATCTCGTGAAGAACGTTGAGATTGTCGTTGAATTGCTCGAGCGTCATTGATTTTTCAAACGGTTTCAAACCTTTGGGGAAAGTGAACTTCGCATAAGGGAACGTAGTTACCGAGCAATCGCAGTTATACTCCGCGCCGATGTCTCCAAAGTAATAATAATCGGTTTCTCCGTCTCCGTTATCGTCCGTACCGAGGCAGTAGCCCACCTTGAGATAACCTGCGAACTCCGTTATCAACGAATTGCCGACGGCTTCTCCCGTATCGACTGTCGTTGCGAGTTGATAATACCATTTTTCTCCGTTGCGGAGATTGAAAGAATGCATCAAAATATTTGCGTTAAGCGCAGCCGCAACACCCTTTGCGTTTGCAAGGCTTTCTTGCACGACAAGAGATTTTTGCGTTTCTATACGGCTCTTGTTTGCAGTATCGAAAAGTGCCATAACCGCGTTTTGCTTGTCGAAATAATCGGCTTCGTCTCCGTCGGCTACGACTCTGTCGATAAGCTCCAAATCCTCTGCGGTAAACAGCGAATCGTACGCAGGTCTCGAACCGACCGGCATAACGAACGTCGACGGAGCGTCGGACGCATCGCTCTCGTTCTTATTGCAAGCCGCCATTCCGACGACGCACACGACGAGCAAAGCGACGCACAAAGTCAAACTCAAAATTTTCTTTTGCATAATTCCCTTTCCTTATTGCATTGCGTACCTAAAGTACAATACTTATATATTTTACATTGATAAAAACAATGTGTCAACAACTGTTTTTTCAATGAAAACACGCCCTCTTTTTAGGGGGCGTGCATATTTTTTAGAGGTTGTTTTCGTCCGAATCTACGGAATTATCGGACAAGTCGGCTATCGAATCGTTATAGTCGACATCGTCGAGCGTCGATACCGTTTCGTTTTTCTTTTCGGCTTTTGCCTCTCGTTTTTCTTCTTTCCTTTCGGCTTTCACGCCTTTTTTCTCGGCCTTAAGCTCTTTCTTTTTCTCTTTTTCTTTGATGTCTTGCTCTTTGATAGCCTGTCTGCGTTCTCTGTCCTTTTGCGCCATACGCTTGAGCGCGGCGGCAAGTTTGGGGGCTTTGCCCACTTTGACGAGTATCGCGAGAACGATTATCACAATGATAATCGCGCCGACGATAGACGCACCGAGCGCAATCCAGAACGTAAACCAGTCGAAAACGTAAACGCTTTGCGGGTCGCTGTAAAACTCGATTGCTCTGACGATAAGTTCCTCGTCGCTCTCGAGCGGATAGGTCTCGGCAATGGCTTTGAAGCGTTCGTCCTGACTTACGACGGACATAATTTCGTCCGCATTCCACAGATACTCGAATTCGTTTTTCGGATGAGATTCGATGTCGTTGCCGATAACTCTCATCTTCCAGTCCTCGTAGGAGCGGAACGCTTTTGCATATCCGTTGTCCCAAATCTCGACTTCCGCTCTCCAACCCACAATCGTGTTGTTTATCTTGAGGAACGTTCCCGTATCGAGGTCGAGTTTGGACATACGCTCGAAGTCCTTAAATTCCGGACTCGATTGGTCCTCGCAGTTGATTGAAAACTTGAGTGTGTAGAACTTTTCTTCTTCGTTGTATTCAACGTTTATGTCGTCGTTGAGCAAAGACGGCACGATGCGCATATTTGTCAATTCAAGCTGACTGTCGCGGCAGTTTCTCTCCGCCTGATACGCCTCGAAACCGTCGTATACCACGGGTTCGTCACCTTCGGGAATAATGAACGACGCATACGGGAACGTGGGAACGGAGCAATCAAGTTGCGTGTCCGAACCCATTATATAAGCGTAGTGATACTTGTTGTCTCCGTTGGTGTAGGCAACTTGCAGATTGCCTGCAATCGGGCTGAGCAATTCGGCAAGCGTTTCAAAGCCTTCGACGTCTCCCTGCGCCGCCTGCGAAACGAGTTGATAATACCATTTGTCGCCGCTTTGGAGGGTAAAACCGTGCATATACACTCTGCCCATTTCGTTTCCGCCGAGAGAGTCTTGCACCATAAGCGACAAACCGTCGTTGTTAATACGGCTGGCGTTCGCGGTATTGTAAAGCAACATTGCGGCTCTTTGCAAAGCGTTGTCGTATCCTGCGCTGTTAACCCCGATGTCGAAAAAAGCGTCCTCGTTGTTTTCCGCTACTTTTTGCAAGAAAAGCGTTTCTTCTGCCGAGAGCAACGGAGTTTTATCCGCAGGTCTCGTGCTTATTTCGGCAACGTCGTTGAGGAAATTCCCCGACGGAACGACGACTTCTTCTTTGTTGCAAGCAACAAAAAGCACCGTGCTTACCATCAGCACGACAGCCAACATTATTATCGTAATCGCTTTTTTCATCGTATCAACCTACCGATATATTTAATGCTCCGATAAGATTCCGAAACAAAGTTTACAAAATAAAAAACTCTCCCCGACGTCTTGCCGTATATATTAAATATATACGCCGAAAAGAGTTATCGTCAAATATTTTTGAAAATATAATTCCTTAATTTTAGATAAAGAAACGGACACTCGTATGCTTTCCATACAATTATCGTTTTTTGTCTGTCGGCTCGCTATTTTTCGACAGAAAACTGCGCCTTCAATTTCTCGTAATACTTGGTAACGTAGTCCTTTAGCACAGCCATAGTCTTGTCGTAAGATTTTTGCGAAAGCGCAAGAAACGGGTCGGGAACGGGAGAATACTTGCCCGTCGCGATTTCCGACAAAGTGCGATACTTGTTTCTGTACTTTGCGGGAGTCATCAGACCGTGCATTTTGGACATTCCGATAATCACGTCGGCGTTTGCAAATCGTTGTTCGTCGTCCTTAAACGACGGCTTGTGCGCAAGCACTTCTTCTCTCGGAAAGCCCTCTCTGACGAGAACGTCGACGGCTTTGGGAAATATGTTTTTACTGCGATTGAAAACCGCCGACGATTGCACGTTTATCTTGCCTCTCAATTCCTCGTCGTTTTCGACGAGACGGCGCAACAAAAATTCGCAATACGGACTGCGGCATACGTTTGAAGAACATACGAATAAAACGTTCATTTGCATCTCCTAATTCTTTATAATGAAAATCGGGATTGGCGGGTCTTTTTTCCAGTTGTAAAAGAAGGTGGCAAGCACTTGATATTTTTCGTCGTCAAGCGTTTTGAGAAACGGCAAAAGCGCGTCCTTTTCCTCATATCCGCTGTCCCCTCCGTAATACACGGAAACGCACATCAAACCGCCTCTTTTGAGCAAATCAAGCCCTTTTTCGATGGCAATTTCGGTAGATTCGAAGCGCGTAAAAATACTGTGGTCTCCCTTTGGCAAATAGCCGAGATTGAACACTATGCAATCGACGCTTTCTTTTTCGGCAAATTCGTCCATTCTCGCGTGAGACGCAAGCACGGTACGAGCGTGCAGATTTCGGTTTTCGAGCAGTTGATTCGTGCTGTCTATCGCACTCTGCTGAATGTCGAAAGCAATGACTTTGCCGCTTTCTCCTACCGTTTCGCACAAAAATGCCGTGTCGTAGCCTCTGCCTGCCGTTGCGTCGATGCAGAATCCGCCCTTTTTAACGTATGCGGATATGACGTTGTGTACAAGTGTCAATGCGTTCATATCTACCTCTCGCAACGATAATACCATATATGCGCAAGTCTATCAAGCGCAATTCAAACCTTTCTCCACTTGGCGTAAAGATAAACGTCCGTATGCGTACCTGCGGCGCGCTTGGTTATCGGCTCGTTTTCAAAATTCGGATTGTCGTACCAACCCTCGAATACATATCCGCTCCTCATAGGTGCGGCATAATAAAATTCATCGCTTTCGACGGTAAATTCGGCGTTTTCGGTATTCGTCATATCGTTCAAATAATCTACGCCGTCTCCGTAAAACACGGTTTTGTATTTAATCGCAGTCCAAACCGCATAAACGGTAACGTCTCCCGTGTTTCCTTTCGCAATACTTTCCACGGAATTGCCGTCTTTGTCTATCCAACCGACAAACGTATAATAATCACGCTCCGCAGTCGGCAGTTGTACGTCCGTTTCGACGTCATATGTATTCGGATATTCTCCCTCTACGCTTCCGCCGTTACAAACGTAATTTATTTCGTATTTTTCAAGCGTATAAATCGCTTGCACTTCCATATCTTTCACGACGTTCGTGAGGTCGGCGTTCCAACGTGCGGTATAACCGAGTTTTGCCGTCGGAACAGGCAAATCTTCAACGCCTTTTCCGTGTTCGACTATGCGTTGCGTGCGCACCGTACCGTCAAAGAACGTAACGACGTGAGTCTTTGCGATTATCGTGAGCGTCGCGCTCGCTTCCTTTATCGGTTCGTAATTATCCCCTACTTCAAAATGCGCCACGACCAAATGTTTTCCGACGTCCGTCACGCCGTTGCCGACGTAAGATACCTTGATTTCTTCGGGCAACTCCGTTTTGATAAAAATGCTGTGCGCTTCTCCGTCCCAAACTATTTCTTCGTCCTCGAATACGACATTTTCGATTCTTGCTTTTTCAATCGTCAACGTTGCCTCGAGATGCAAATCGTTGCACCCTTCTTTGGTTACCGTAACGCTTACGACGTATGTGCCTGCATTTGAAAAACTGCATTCTCCGTCATACTTCGCTTGTGCGCCATCGGGCAATTCTATCGGAATAGAATGCTTGTTTCCGTCATAAACAAAAGTTGTATCCTCAAAAATTACGCCCTCGACGTCCGCAAGTTTTTCCCATTTTGCATAAAGCGTGCAATCCGAAGTAGGCGCGCTGTCAAAAGATATGTCCGCCTCGGTTTGACAAGCCTCGTCAACACACCAACAGACAAACTTATAGCCGTCTTTCTTCGGAGACGGAACGGGGTCTCCGTACTCCCAAACTATATCTTTTTCGCCGTTATTGAGAACAAAAGTAATAATTGCGCCGGGTTGAAACAGGTCGTTGACATTATCCGAATTGCAGGCGCAAAGCGTAATGGTCGTTAAAACAATCAAACACTCTACGGCCAAAAATAAAAGACGCCGCTTCGCAACGGCAGACTGATGATATTTGTCCATTTTAATGTCTATCATTCTTCACGTTGATAATTTTTAATAAAAATTAGCACTTCAGCAATACACGGTCAACACTTTTCGACAAATATGTGCATTTTTAATGCAAAAAAATCTCAAATATTTCAAAATAATATACGTTTGTACAATATTTTCACACGCTTATGCAAACAAAATTTATAGTTTCACGTCGCTTACGGTTATAGACGAGCCACTCCGACCAAACAAAAAGACACGGGCAATTTGTCCGTGTCTTTTTGTCTGGTCGGAGTGGCGAGACTTGAACTCGCGGCCTTACGGTCCCGAACCGTACGCGCTACCAAACTGCGCTACACCCCGTTATTTACGTCTCAATCAAAACTGATTGCTTATGCAATATACATCAATTTGCAATTTTTTGCAACAAAATTGCGCTAACAATCTAAAAAAATATCCGCACAACGTTATTTTTTTGTCTTATGTCGACAAAATCGTTTGCAAAATGTTTTTTAGTGATATATAATAGCCAATGCGATGGAGCTTGGTGTAGTGGTAGCACTTGGGCCTCTGACTCCCACTGTGTAGGTTCGATTCCTATAGCTCCTGCCAACGCAAACACCCTCATATAAGTGAGGGTGTTTTCTTATATTATCCGCCCTTTGTGCTTGCACATTAGGGGCGGATAATATAAGAAACGGCAACGCGTTAGCGTGTTTGCGTTGGGCACATACGGAGCGAGGACGGAAGCACACCGATGTGTGCATTACTATAGCATTACGCCCTTTGTGCTTGCACGTTATGGGCGGATAATATAGGAAACAGCAACGCGTTAGCGTGTTTGCGTTGAGTACAAAACGGAGCGAGGACGGAAGCACACCAAAGTGTGCATTACTATAGCGTTTCGCCCTTTGTGCTTGCACATTAGGGGCGGATAATATAGGAAACAGCAACGCGTTAGCGTGTTTGCGTTGGGTACATACAGAGCGAGAACGGAAGCACACAAAAGTGTGCATTACTATAGCGTTACCTCCTTTGTGCTTGCACGTTAAGGGCGGATATTATAAGAAAATAGCAACGCGTTAGCGTGTTTGCGTTGGGTACAAAACGGAGCGAGTACGGAAGCACACCAAAGGTGTGCATTACTATAGCATTAAGCCCTTTGTGCTTGCACATTAGGGGCGGATAATATAGGAAACAGCAACGCGTTAGCGTGTTTGCGTTGAGTACAAAACGGAGCGAGGACGGAAGCACACCAAAGTGTGCATTACTATAGCGTTTCGCCCTTTGTGCTTGCACATTAGGGGCGGATAATATAGGAAACAGCAACGCGTTAGCGTGCTTGCGTTGAGTACAAAACGGAGCGAGAACGGAAGCACACAAAGCATACTCATTTATTAAATTCGCATTCTACATTTGATTTTGATGCGGCTATGCCTTATAATATATTTATAAAGTATACGGAGGCAAATATGAATATCCAAAAATATATGCCCGAAATCATCGACACTATACAAAACGCCGTGCGTTTTAAGACGGTAGAGGATACGCCCGTTGCGGGAGGTCCTTTCGGGCAAGGCAACAAAGATTGTCTCGAATACGTTTTGAGCGTCGCAAAAAATCTCGGTTTCCGCACCGTTAATCTTGACGGCTATTGCGGATATGCCGAAATCGGTCAAGGCGAGGAAATCGTAGGCATCATCGGACATCTCGACGTAGTTCCCGAGGGCGACGGTTGGAAGTATCCTCCCTACTCCGGCACGCTCGTAGACGACGAAATTTGGGGCAGAGGCACAATCGACGACAAAGGTCCGATTATCATCTCGCTGTACGCAATCAAAGCGTTGATGGACGACGGATTCAAGTTTAACAAGCGCGTGCGCGTTATCTTCGGCTGCAACGAAGAAACGGGTTCGCTTTGTATGGAGCATTATCTAAAAGTCGACGAACCGATAACCTACGGAGTATCTCCCGATTCGGACTTCCCCGTGATTTTTGCCGAAAAATCCATAAACAGCATTCAGATAACGGGCAAATCCGTTTCGGAAAGCGGCGCGAAACTCGTATCTCTCGACGGCGGCATAGTCATAAACGCCGTACCCGACGTGTGTACTTTCGTTCTCGATTGCACCGACGCTTCGGTCGAAAACACCGTAAGCGAGATTTGCAAATCTCTCGATTCAAACGGCATCGGTCACACTCATTCCGTCAACGGCAATAAAGTGTCGTTCACGGTATACGGAAAAGCGGCTCACGGCTCCCTTCCGCAACTCGGCGTAAACGCAATTTCTTTTGCGCTTAACGCGTTGAACGGCGTTGTCAAAAACGATTTTGTGCGCATATACAATCAATATATTTCGACTTGCGTACACGGCGAAAAACTCGGTTGTTTTGCGGAGGACGAATACGGCAAAATTGCGGTCAACGTCGGTCTTTGCTCCTTTGAAAACGACGAGTTTTCAATCAAAATCAATTCTCGACTTCCGTTCAACACCGACACGGACAAGATGCTTGCGCAAGTCCGCGAAAAACTTACAAACGAGAACGTTCGTGTCGTTTTGCTTTCCGAATCAAAAGGCTTCAAAATCGACCCGAATTCTGATATGATTCAAATTCTGCTCGGCGCATACCGCAAAGTCACGGGAGACGAAAAGAGCCAACCTATCTGCAGCGCAGGCGGCACATACGCAAGAGAATTTACCAACTGCGTGGCTTTCGGTCCCGAAATGAAGGGCTACGGAGAGATGATTATACATCAGCCCAACGAGCGAATATCTCTCAAAGCGATTACCGCGATTTTCGACATCTACCGCACCGCTTACGCCGATTTGATTGAAAAAGTAAGTTTTGCAAAATAAACTTATTTACCGATTTTCAATCGTCGAATAAACGTTTTTACGTTTTCAATCATTGATTAAACGATAAAAAAACGAGGCATCTAAATGCCTCGTTTTTATTTGCGAATATTTCGATTATTCCGCGTCGTCGTGCGGAGTTTCTTCGCTTGCTTCGACGTCGGAAACGTTGTCGGAGTTTTCTTCGACTACGGCAGATTCTTCTACGTCCGAAGATTCTTCGTCATTGACGACGGTTTCTTCCGCATCGTTTTGTTCAAGGTCGACTACACCGTTTTCATCGATTGCAACAGCCATACTGTCCTCATTTGGGAAAACGATTTGTGCCGCTCCGCCGTCCTCGACGTTTTCGGTATTCTCGTCGTTTTGTGCGTTTGCGCCTTTTCTTGCCTCGATTTCAGCCTTTGCTTCTTGTTGTTCTTTCTCATTGAACTTGTAGAAGAAAAGCGGAATAACCGTGAGGAAGAAACTTATTGCCGCAATGCCGACGAGCATAATCCACATCGTGTCTTTGTTTGTGTCGCCCATAAGTGAGGGGTTGTTTGCTTCTACGCCCGCGAGTTCGTAAGACAAAACGCCGATAAACGCGCCGACCGCCATACCGATTTTATTGATAAGCGTTTGCATTGCGAAGCAGATACCTTCCGCTCTTTCTCCCGTCTTGAGTTCGAGATACTCGACGGTGTCGCCAATCATAGCGTAAGTAAGGATGTTGCCGAAGCCCGAAGGAATACCTGCGATAACGAGCGCGATAATCAAACAGACGATTGTCGCGATATTTGTATAATCTCCTCTGCCCGTCGTGATACCGACGATAAACGCAATGAGCATTGCCACGCCGCCTATGACGTGCGACCAAATGTAGGTGTTTTTCTTGCCGAATTTTTTGGTACACCAAGGCACGAGTAAGGAAGCGATAAGTCCGCCGGGGACGATTGCGAGCGTAAAGAGCGTATACAAGCCTTCGCCCTTCATAAAGCCGCCGAGAATAGATACGTCGGCAAGGACGTATTTTGCGAAATACAGACCGCCCGTGTACGTAAACAACAGCCTTGCCGCACCGCCTATACCCGAAAGAACGATGAGCATCAACGGTTTGTTCTTGAACAAAAGTTTGAGGTTGTGTCCGAGAGACGGCGGATTTTCAACGGATACGTTTCTTTCCGTCGTGTTCTTAAATCCGAGGAAGAACAGAGGAACCGCCACCACACAGCAGATAATTGCGGTAATGAAGTAAATCCATTTCAATCTCGTTTGAATAGAGCCCGTATCGTTTGCGATAATGCCGTCGAGGCTTGCGAGCAAATCACTCTCATACAAAGTCAAATCGATGTCGGTATCGACCACGTTGAGCAACGCGCTTCCCGACGCTCTCAAGACCCATTGATTGTTCTTGAACACGATAAAGTCGTATCTGTAATCGTTGCCGTCAACGTGTTGGTTTTCTACGTTGAGACCGTAGAGGTAATCTCTCAATGCAACGATAGCGGGGTCGTCTTTATAGTCTTTGTCGTTCAAATATTTTACGAAAGTATCGATTTGCTCTCTGACTCCGTATTCTTTGCCGTCCTTTTCATATTCGTCGATGTCGGGAATTTGTGAAAGAAGTTCGCGAATATCGGATTTAACCATTATCCAGACGTATCCGTCGGGATTCTCGTCCGTTTTAACCGACGTAATGGACGTGCGCATATTTTGTGCGATAGACAACTCTGTTTGCCATACCGCAGTAGTATTTGACGTAACCATCGGAACGATAATCGTAACGAGACCTGCGCCGAGCGTGCAGAACAGACGAGCTATCGTAAGCAAATTGCCTCTGCGATAAGTATCGTTGCTCATTGCGGTTGAAAGTCCCCAGTAAGGAACGTCCGCGACCGTATAAACCATACCCCAAATTACGTACATAACCGAGATTGCCGCAAATCCGCCGGGGGTGTTCTTATACCACGGCAAGAAGCACAAAATGGTCATTACGGCAATCGGGATTGCCATCCATTTCATATAAGGGCGACATTTGCCCCACTTGGTACGAGTACGGTCGACGATAGAACCCATAATCGGGTCGTTGAGTGCGTCGTAAATACGCGCAAACAACATAAGCAATGCAACGGATAATGCGCCGAAACCGATTGCGTCGGTCATAAATACCGTAAGATACGAACCGATAATCGTACAAATCAAGTTTTGTCCGAATCCGCAAAGCGAATAGCTGAAGCCCTCTTTGGGTTGCAATTCGCCGTCTCCGGGAGTCGAGCCGAACAACTTGTGTACAAAATTGTTCATTTTCTGCTTGCCGCTCAATTTCTCGGCTTGTGCAGTTTCACTCATAATTTCACCACTTTCCTTAAATTTAGTATTATAAAAAACAATACTATGTACCTATATTAACAGCATTTCCGCCAACAATCAACCATAAATCGAAAAAACCGCCGTCGAATTTAATCGTTTTATTTCAAATACGCGCCAAAATATCACAATCTTAAAAAAATGCTTGTACTCTTTCAAAAAATGATGTAATATATTGAGGCAAACGAACCAAACGGGGTCATGGCGCAGTTGGTAGCGCGTTTGAATGGCATTCAAAAGGTCAGGGGTTCGAATCCCCTTGGCTCCACCAAAAAAAATATCGTACTTTATGTGCGATTTTTTTTATTTGTAGGCAAGGGATTCCCACGATTTCAGCGTGGCGTTGCTCTGCAACGCGAACCCCTGCGGGCTAACGCTTCGCTCTGCAAGTAAACTTGCTCGCTCCGCTATTACGGAAGCGTTCAAGGTACACTTCCTACGAATCCCCTTGGCTCCACCAAAAAAATATCGTACTTTGTGTACGATTTTTTTATTTGTAGACAAGGGATTCCCACGATTTCATCGTGGCGTTGCTCTGCAACGCGAACCCCTGCGGGATAACCGCAAGCAAAGAGAGACGCAAGCGCGTAGCATTTGCGGAAATCGTGCGTAGCGGACATAGCAAACAAACAAAGCACGAAGTGTCCGCGCATTGCACGGAGGTGCGACAGCACCGTTTGTTTGCGTAGACGCTTCGCTCTGCAAGTAAAACTTGCTCGCTCCGCTATTACGGAAGCGTCCAAGGTACGCTTCCTACGAATCCCCTTGGCTCCACCAAAAATGTCCCTCATCCACACCAGTAACGTTTTGACCGATTAGTATGGGTCATTTTTGATTGATTGCTTATGCACATAGGTTATGTGATTGAATTCTTCGGGATAGGCTCAACGGTGTTCATTTTTATGTATGGAATAAGTAGGCCGATATTGTGCTTTATTACCCTGAATCTGTCGTTGGAGTCGGAGTTATCTATAATTCCCATATTTACCAAAGCGTCGAAAATTTTGCACGAAACAAAATAGTCAGTATCTAAATTATATTGGAGCGTACTCGGACTGACGTAATCGTATTTTTTTAAGCAATCATATACTGCGGGCAAAAACATTGCGTTTACAGGTATTGTTAAACTCGGTTCTCTTTCTTCTTCAGGCTTTTTTAGATAACCTTTCAATATCCCCTCATAACTTAAAACTGCGGCAAACACGTCTTGGCCGTCGGAATTGTCGCTATGCTGTATAAACGGCTTGCATACTTGTAATTCAAAATCCGAGAAAAAAGCGTTTACGGAACAATTAAAAAAATCTGCAATTTGTGGCAAATATTCTATTGACGGTAACGACGTACCCTTTTCCCACTTCGAAACCGATTGAACGGACACGTTTATATAATCTGCCAGTTGCTTCTGCGTTGACTGCGTCGCTTGTCTGATTTGTTTCAAATGTTCGCTAAATACCGTATACATATTAACCTCGCATTGTTTGTTGGTTTCATTATAATTGTGCGAATGTTTAAGGTCAATAACCTATTTCGATAGCGACGATTCAACTGACGGTTGATTTGTCTTAACATAAAAACCCTCTTAAACAGCAACGAACAATCGACCGAATCATAATAAACACTATTGTTTATAAAAAATATATAAAGCCTCAAGATATTCGCATTCAAGAACAAAAACATATAATAAAAGATTTGCAACATATGCGAAATGTTTATGCTTCCCATCAAAAAATATCGTACTTTATGTACGATATTTTTTTATTTGAATACTATGGTTACCACGACTACATCGTGGCGTTGCACCACCCCTCGGCTGTATACTTACTTACGTTTGCGAAGGGCGAATATTACGACGGTTGCGACGTTGGCAAGCGAAAGCAATACGATGAAAACGATGAGTACCGTTTGCAAAGTGTTCGTCTTGTTCTCGACTGCTTCGAGCCTTTCGGAAAGTGCGGCGATTGCCGCAGTTACTTCATCTTTGGCTTGCGCAATCTTGCCTTCGAGTTCGGTTTTTAACGCCTGATTATTTTCGTCAACGTAAGCGTTGTTGACCGATTCTGCATTTGCGATTGCGGCAGTCAGATTCTTTATCGATTCATCTACTTTGCTTGCGTCCGCCTTTTTGTTTATTGCAGTATTAAGCTCGACTTTTGCGATGTCTAACGCCGCTTGTGCGGAATCGATTGCCGTTTTTTGCGCATCTTCGATTTGTTTGCTCAATGCGCCGTTCAATGCGTCATCGTTATCCTTTCTCGTTTTTTCGGCGTTTTGAATCGCTTCGTTGAGTTGAGCGATTTTCGAGTTTATCGTTGCCGCGTCGGCTTTTTTGTCTATTGCGTCTTGCAATTCGTTTTGAGCCGTCGCAAGTTCGGCGGATACTCTGTCTATCGCTTCCCCCGTCGGTATCGTGTGATTGCAATTTCTGCACACGAGGTTTTCGTCCAAATCGGTATGTTGACACTTTTGTACGATTAAAGCCCCCGTGTAATCGGCAGGTTTTTCCAACACTTCGCTCCACAGCAACGCTTTGCCGTTTTCGACAAACATATAACCTTCCGGCAACAAATCGCTCAATTCCCCGCGATTATCTATGACCCTTGTTATTTTGCCGCCATATACTTTGATTTTTATCGAATATTTGAATATTCTGAATTCCGTATCGTCTTTTCCTCTCAATTCGATGTCCGCAGAAGTATTAAGGAAATCTGCGCTTACGAGCATATAACCGCCGCCCACGCTATCCGTAACTACCGATTTAGAATTGAATTGCACGGTACACACCCACAGTTTTTTCCCGTTCAAATCGAGCGTAACGTTTTGGTTTACGGTTTTTGTGGATTTCAACTCCATATCGTTGAGAATTACGATTTTATCCTCGCCTTCGCAAGCGGCAAACGCATTTTCCAACTGGATAAAATATTTGATTCCTTGTCCGTTTGTCAACTTGACGTTCATCGTGTTTTTACATACGTCGCAAACGTTTGAATCGTCTACGTTATTATGCGGACAAACGTACGCGCAGGCTTTGCAAACGCCTCTCGTGTCGTATGACTCGTGAGGACAATCGTAACCGCAAACGGCACATTTGTGCGTATCCGTATCGAATTTTTCGTGCGTGCAAATATATCCGCAGTAGTCGCAAACGTATTGCTCTTGCTCGTTTACGGTAAAACTACCGTCGTGAGTACACTTTTGTGCATAAACGGGAGTCGTTTCGTTCATATCCGACGGCTTGATATATCCCGTTCCGTCCGCGGCATAATACGCGCATCCTTCAAAAAGTACGCCCTTATAGTCGGTCTCTGTCTCATAAAACTTCATTTCGCCTATAAATACGTTATCTTTCAACATCGGCATAATTTTATATACGGAAAACCTTCTTATGTAAGCGTTGGATATTTGAACCGAACTCGCAGTTATAACGCACACGCTGGAAAACTTCAAATCGTAACTGCCCTCAGGACCGTTAATCGTCGTATTAGAGTACAACGTAGCCATAAAATTGATGTTAAACACTCCACCGGTAATATTTGCGTTTGTTTCCATATACATACAGAAATCGGTATAATCGTTATCGGAAGCGTTTGTAAACGTACCTGACAAAACATTTACCGTACACTTGAAAAAATCTATATCGCCGTGGATTGTCATTTCTCCCGCCATTGTCTCGCTACTGTCTTGAAACGTGACGTTAGAAGATTCAATCGTAACGGTATTTGTCGAACCGCTGTTCAAAATTTTCCCGTTCAAATCGATAATCAAAGATTTATCCGAAAAAACGCAGAATTCGCAGTCCTGCAACAACTTGATTGTTACCGTTTTACCCGAATTTCTACTCGGTGCGGCGGCAACGGCAGCTGCAAACGAAGTGAAATTCGTTGCGGTTTCGCCGTCAATCAAACTTACGACCGCTTCCTCTCCGCTCTCGTCGGCGGCGTAGGCAACTTCGGAAGAAAACGAAAAACTTGCGACAAGCACCGCACAGATTGCAAGGGCTATAAGCATTGAAAACGCTATCGTTCGGGTGGAAAATTTCCTCATATCTTACCTCATTTTTTGAAAAATATCGATTGAATAATAATTAAGGCAAAAGCATTGCCAATTATCCGCGCGAAAACTTGAAATCGAAAGTCATTTCAAGCATCGCAAAAAGTTGGCTCATAACACGGTTTGCCGTGTCGTTTATATCCATTGATTTGACGGTTTTGAGCGCGCTTTCGGCATCTGCCGCGTCGACGTGATAAACGTCAAAAGCCATACGCAAGAAACGTTCCGTCTTTTTTTGCAAAGTGAAATAAACGTCCGCTTTGCGCGCCATAAAAGAACGCATCATACCCGCCGAACCGAGTTCCGCTTCAAAAAAGTCGCTTGCGCTCCAGTCGGGATTGTACGGAGCAAAAAATTTGGCGTTTTCCTGCGCCGTCTTTTGACATATATATTCGCAAATCATCGGATTAGTGTACGCTTCGAGATAGATTTCTCGCAAATTTTCGTTGCATTCCGTCAACGCAAGTTGAATGGCAGTTTCGGTGGCGTATATAAGCACTCCGTCTTTGCCCTTCGACGCCTCGCGCGCTATTGCGAATTGATTGTCAAACATAAACTCGACGAGCGCGAAAAGCACGCCGTCTTTGGTGCGAAATACGTTTTGAAAAGTGCCTGCCGATACGTCCGCTTCCTTGATAATATCGAGCATCGTGGTTTGCTTAAATCCTCGCTCTATAAACATTTTTACGCAAGCGGTCAATATTCGCCTTTTCGGCTCCTTTACCTCATCTCTTGAAATCATAATACCGTCCCTATATTCGATTTTGGGTTGTTTTTTGGGTTGCAACTCAATTATATCGTATTTGAAAATATAAAGCAAGGAATTTACCTATGGAAAGAATCGCTTGAATCGAATTGATGATTTGTTCGTCAACGACAAAAAATCCGCACTAAGTCGTAGTGCGGATTTCTTTATAATATCGAGCGTTTTTCGTTACTCGGACAATTAAAAGTGTTTTTTCGTCGACGTGTCTTTTGCCTGAAGCGAGCTAAGCAACTTGTCGTACAATTCGCCGAGATAGTATTTCATATTCGGCGATGCTTTGAGCGCGTCTGCCGCAATATCGGGCGAGAGCGAGCTGTAAAAATCGTATGCAGTCTGATACCTCTCGGTATAGTTGTCCAACTTCTCTCCGCTATATCCGTATTTTGCCTCGTATTCGCGTTGATTCTTCTCTTTTTCGAGTTTTGCACTCTCCGCTTTTTTGAGATAATCGGATATTTTCTTTTGGCGGTCCGTCTCGAACGCCTGCATTTTCTGTCTGACGTCGTTGTTGTATTTTTCGTACTTTTCGACCGTTTTGTCTCTTTCGCTTTTGAGTTGATTGATTTTCTCATCCAACTCGACCGCGTATTTCAAGTCGAGTTGTCCCAAAGCCGTGTCCTTATCCCTTTCGAGTTTCGAGATGTCGGAATTGATGCCTGCAAGCGTAGCCGCATAAGCGTTTTCCGCGTCCGATGCCGACTTGAGATGCGAAGCGTCCAACGCATCCATTTTGCCCGACGCGATACTGCTTCTTGCCACGCCCCTTTTCAAAGCGTCGTCGTTGGCGTTTTCCCTGAGTTGCTTATAGAGCTTTTCGAGATTGTCGTAATTTTGTTTAAGCGTGTCTTTGGCAGTCTGCTTATTCTCGGTCAAAGCGTCTATTGCGTTCTGATACCTTTGGTCGAGTTTGTTAACTTCGCTTTGTTTGTCGTAGCCGACGCTCTTTTTTGCCGCTTCGACGATGTCCTCGTCCGTGCGAGGCGTGTATTCGATTTCTTTAAGTCCCGAATCTTTCGGAAAAACGGAATCGATGTCGATTTCATCCTCTTTCGGCAACGAATCGTTATATTTTTTCTCGATTTCCTTGAGTTTATCGACGACGGAGTTTTCCGCTTTCAACGCCTCGTCTATTTTTTTCTGTCTTTCGGACTCGATTTGGTCGTCCGTCTTAAACAGATTCTTAAATTCTTCCCATATAGATGATGCCATAAATCCTCCTTATGCGCCCGTTTCTTCTGACGTAGACGGAGTCTTGAGTGCGTCCACGTCGCTTTGCAAAGCGGAGACGGCATTTTGAATTGCCGTAACGTTGTTTTGGAAAGCGGAGACGGCATTTTGAATTGCCGTAACGTTGTTTTGGAAAGCAACGTCGCTTTTCTCGAGCAGACTCACTCTCACGACCAGTTCTTCGAGCATTGATACAATTTCGCCTATATTCATATTTACCTCTTTGTCAAATCGACGTTGACGCACAGCGGCGCGACGTATGCGTTTGCCGTCTTGCTTTCTATTTCGATTTGAAGCACGCTGCCGCACTTTTCTACGATTACGGATTGCAACTTTTCGCTGCCTCTCACTTTGCGCTCGTACTTCTTTCCGTCCAGAACCACTCGCAAAGTCACGGGATACTTGCACAAAAGCGTAATGTCGCGCACGGTTTTGACGTAAGGATATTCCGCAATATCGGTGGTGCTTTTATACACTTTCGTCAATGCGTTTCCAAACAGTTTACCGCTATCCGAAATCATTCCGATTCTATATTTGTTGCCGTCTCCGAACACGCACAGCATATCCGAGCCGTTGTGAACTTTTATCGGAGAAAGCCACACGCAATTCATTCCGTTGAGTATGGAAACCGAGCCGTTTTTCACGTCGAATATAACGATAGAATCGTTTGCGGCGTTTACGTCTTGAGACAGATTGCAAGCGATATAATACTTGTCGTCGAGGAAACTCGCTCTCAACGTATTCTTGTTTGCGATTTCGGGAATTTCCTTTCCGACGCGCGTCGACGTATATCCGTCAAAAGCAAAAACGCCGTTCTCCGCACAATACATAATTTTGTCTCCGCATTGCACAATCGAATCTTTATATATTCTTCCCGTATCGGTAAACACCTTTTTCAGCAAAAAGTCGTTTTGATTTCCGTAAGCGGTAAGTCTGAATATTCCGTACTCTCTGAACACGAAAAGATAGTTTGAAAACGACACGACTTTGATAACTTCCCCGAAGTCGTCCGCAAAGTTAATATACCCTGCCTCGTCCTGACTTACGTTCCAGTTGGACGGTTTGAAATCGTCTGAAAACCACACTTGATTCTTGCTTCCGTTGACGCTTCCGAACACTCTTTCGTTGTGAATGGCAATGGACGAAAACTTCGGTGCCTTGCCCATAACGTACGCCTTTTTGTCGTCAATCATAAACACGTTCTGACTCTTTTCTGACAGGAACATAACGTCTTTGTCGTTGTATTTATAGTTGACCGCGTCCACGTTTCCCGTCATCTGCAATACGGGAACCTGATGCCAAGTGTCCTCAGCAAACACAGACGTATACCAAAACGTTCCGTCGTCCAGATGCGCAACGATTCTGTCGTCGTGTTGTTCGTCGGTTATTTTGCGATAAAGAAAAACCTGCAATATGCCTTTGTCTGTTGCAAACGCAGGAAATGCGTGTCTTTGCGTGCTTGGATACGGAAAATATCCCTGCGCCTCGTCGATACCGATTTTACCCGTCAAAACCCCTTTGTCGAAGGCAAAATTAAAGCAGCTTTTTGCACGAGACATATCCGTAACGCTTTCGTCCGAGGAGCTGACCAGCCCGTCGAACCCGACTCTTATTTTCCTTTTGGATACGGCTATGTCTTTCACGCCTGCCACCTCCTTTCTTTTATGGTTATTTCCCTACCCTTGTATTTGAGCAAGCTCATTTTTGCTCTGAACTCTGCGTCGAAACTCTTTGCGAGGTCAAACACTTTGGCTTGGAAATAATATTCCCCCAACGCTCCAACGCACAATGCGCTTTGCGTAAGTCTGTAATCGGGAATTTCGCTCTGAATGGTAAGTTTCGTCGTCGGCAGATAAGCGTAGGTAAACTCAGCGGGTCCGTTTATTTTGGCGGTAATGTCGTAGTTGGTTATGAGAAAATCGATTTTCTCTCCGTCTACCGTTAGTTTAAGCGGATACAGCATCTTAAACGTAAGTGCCGAACGCGCACACTTGTTGTTGGTAAACGTAATCGTTTGAGTGCAATAAAGAGGACTGTATTGAGTCAACACCTCTCTATACGCAATATCTATTGCCGATACGAGTTTGTTTTGCAACTCTTTTTGTTCGTCGTTGAGAGTGTATTCGCCCGTTGTAAAATCGTATTCTCCCATTCTGTGCAAGCATTCGCTTACGACGTCTCTGACTTTCATAATATCTCCTCCGTTAAAGCATAAGTTTTTTCGCGAGCGTTCTTTTCTTTCAAAGCGTCGAGAACGGCGTTGTTTTTTTCGATTTCGTCCATAATGCGATTAAGGTTTTCTATTCTCGTTTCCCTCACGAAATCAACGCTTCTTGCGTCGAGGCGGTCAAAGGGCAATGCGACTTGCATTGCCCCTTTCGCATATACCTCGAATCGCCAAAGCTTGCGATTGAAATACAGCTCGTATTGACTGTCGATTTGTTTTATTCTTCGAGCTATATGAAACAAATCGTCTCTGACTTTGACGAGTTCCATAACTTTACGACCAAGACGCAACGAGCGTCGTGTCCGAAGTGATAGGCGAGCTGAAGTTGTACGCCGCGCCGTCGCGTTTCCAGCCTGCGAACGAGCTTCCCGCTTTCGTCGGAGCCGTAGGACAAACCGCACAACCGCCGGGGATAACGATTTGGCTTGCAACCGCGCTTCCTCCGTTGGAATCGAACGTAACGACGAAATAGTCTCTGTCGGCAGAAACGCCCTTGAAGGTAAGTTTTGCTTGTCCCATCGGGCGTTCGCAGAGCAAGTCCGCGTATTTGACGAGAGTTGCGCTGTAGCACGCTTTGTCAGGCACCTGATGCAACACCGTACCGCCCTCGCCTTCGAGCCAACGCCAATCGCAGAGTTGATGAAGTTTGAAGTCCGAACTGTTGAGCAAATACATACAATCGTCGTCGACGAATCGGTCCGCAACAAACGGAATACCCGAATAAGACAACGCCTTATATCCGCCGTCGAGAGTGAGATAATCGACGTTGGTGCGACGTTTGGAGAGATAGTCGACGTATTGTTTTCTCATCTTGTAAGATGCGACGATATAGTCGATATTGCCTCCCGAAGTGCATTCTACGGCGTCGATGGCGTCCTGAATCGCGCCCGTGCTGACAGCAGCGTCGATAGTCTTGTTATACGGTTTGAGGAAGGAATAATCGCTGCGTTTCAAGCCGTAAAGAGTATCGCTCGTTCCGAAAATCGCTTCAAGACCCGTAATTTCGTTGCTCTTTGAGCCTTGAACGAAAACGTAGCATCCTGCGCCGTAAACGGTAGTACCGTTCTTGTCGCAAGTTACGATATTGTTCTCTCTGTCGATAGAAACGATTCTCGTACCGCTGAAAATGGGGTCCAATGCGCCGACTTCGGTATAGAAATCGATTCTCATACCTTCCATAAGATTTCTCGTGCTTGCGACGACGATTTTATTCTTTGAAGTCGTGGTGTTTGCGACGGTTCTTGTGAGAATACCCAAGCCGTTGCCGTAAAGCATACGACCGAAGTTAAATTTGCTTGCTTTCAAAAGACCGTCCATTTCGGCATTGAGCAAGTTGACGAATGCGCCCGCGCTGTTTTGAGAGGCACGGATAGCCTTGTCGGAGAGTTCGATTTTGCCGTAGAGGTTTTTGAGAGTAAGCGTAAACTGTGCGTAGTTGTTTCCCGCGCTTTGAGGAAGCGTATCCGTTTCCGCGCCGCTGCCGATACCGCCGTTTATTCCGTAAGGAGCGAGTTTTTTGATTTCCTTGCCCCATACGTCGGCAGAAGTATGCTCGATTTTCGCAAAGAACGGGTTAATACCCACGTTGAGTTGGTCGGCGAGAACGCCGAGATAAAAAGTTTTCAACGCTTTATCCGCGTTTGATATTGTTACCATAATAATCTCCTTTATTTATTGTTTTTAAGAAACATTGCGCCTGCTTCCTCGATGGTTTTGGGAGGACGGTTGGGAGCGACGCATTGAAGTCCGCCCCTCGACATAATCGTCGGCGGCATACCGTTGCGCATCTCCTCCAAATAGCCGGCTATAACCGCCTCTTTGACCGTATCCGAGCAAAGCACGTAATCGTTCAAAAATTGTCCGTCGGAAAGCAGTTCTTCGGGCGTTTTGAACTTTTCCACGAGTACGCTCGTAAGCGCGGCGTCCAAGCAATTTCTGTCTTGCTTCATATCGGGATTGTCCATAATGACTTTTGCGATTTCTTTCGCAAACGGTTTTGCGGACGGGGTTCTTTCAAAGAACTTATCCACCGCTTCTTTCCAATCCTCCTCCGTCTTGAACGGAGTACGCATCTCGTTTTCGAGTTCTTTCAGCCTCTGCGATTTTTTGGTAAACTCCTTTTCGAGTTGACCGTAAGCACGCAACAACTCCTGCGGGTTTTTGAACTTGCCTATTTCTTGATTTGTTTGCTTTTCGGATTTTTCGTCCTGTTTTGCGACGTCCTCGTTTTTCTCGTTTTCTTGCACGTCGTCGGTTTTATCTTCTTGTTCCGTAACAGTAAAGTCCGCATTCTGTCCGTCGTCCATAATCGCGACGGCAATATTTTCGTCGTCGCAAGCGTCTTTAATCTTGTCGACGATTCTTTGTCTTATAGCTTCTTTGACGTCATTTTCGTTCATATCGTTTTCTCCTCGTCAAATTGTTTTTGCATTCTTTCTACGCCTTTTGCAAGCGAAAGCAATTCGTTGTGTTTTGCTATATGGTTTGCAACTCTTTCTCTCATAGCCTTATCTTTTGAACATCTCGACGACACGATAAGTCTTACGTGTTCGGCTATATGGATAGCGTGATTGTCGTATACGTCGACGGTAGCGTCTTTGGTTTGCAATTCCATATTTTCTTTAAGAGCTTTCTTTCTGTGCATCTCGTCGTCGTTGCGTCCGTTCTCCCAGTTTCCGAAGCCGAGAATTTCAAAAAGTTTGGTTTTCGTAACGGATGAAAGTCTGCCGTCATCGTCCTCGAAAAGTCCGAGTTTGAGCAAGTCGTACACCATCGCTCGTCTTGCCGACAGCGTGTCCTCGATGTCGCTTATCGTATCGAAAACAATATCTTCGCTGTCGATGTTTCCTGCGGAGAACGAGGCAAGTTCCACCTCTCCGTTATCTCCCGTAATGCGTTTCACTCTCGGGATTTTCGCAAACTGTCTGTACAGTCGCAAGACGTGTTTGCTTATGCGTTTGACGCTTTCTCTAAGGCTGTCCGCCGTAAGCGCGATACGAGTGTCGTCTTGTTCGAGAAGCAAGGATATTGCCGTACCCGACGCCACGTTCGCAGGCACTTGCGAATACGTCGTAACTTCGCTGACGCCGCTTATCATAACGAATTCGTTGAGCAACTTTTCTTCCTCTCTCGAGAATTCGCTCGGCACCTGCGTCGGAGCAAGCGGAACGGGCGGCGTACTGCCTTGTCTGTAAATGACGACTTTTCCGGGCGGCAATCCTTCTTCTTGCAGATTGTCGGTGTCCACCGAGCCGTCCTCTACGGCGTAAACGCCCACCGCCATTCTGTTCATATACTCGTGTTTTCTGTTTTTGACGGTGTTGTACGCTCTTTGCACGGGAATGATTCTCTCCACCACGGACGTGCCGAAGAAGTTTGAGAGGTTGTCTATGCACACCTGCTTTGAAAACGGATACCCTCTCGTTCCGTCCTCTCCGTTTAGATAAGGCATATCCCCTTTATAGAGCAAGGTATCTCCCGCGACGATGATAAGTCGGCCGTTGGGATACTCTCTCGTGGGTTTTTCATATTTTTCGATGACGGTAACGCTGTCCGCTCTCGTCTCGCTGACGATTTTCGGAGCGGTTGCGGTATAGCCGAATCCTCCTCCCACTTGTATATTGTCAAACGAGAACACGCTCACGTCTCCGCCTTTGACGTCTTTGTTCCAGATGCGCTTTACTTCTTTTACGGGCAAAACTTTTGCGTGGATAATCGAAGATTGTTCGTCGATGCTTGTGATTGCAATATCTTCGGGGAAAATCTCAAACGGCGGACACAAGTCGATAGTTACGTCTCCTTCTTTTATCAACCCTTCTTTATCCAGAGCGTGTCCTTTTTCGCTGTCCCAACTGATTTTGAAAAACGCGCTTCCCGTAATCTCGCTCCAAGTATTCGCAAGTGCCAGTTGCGAGGAAAAATCGTTTTCTTTGCACACCGCGTCGATAAGTTTCGTAGCAAGCGAAGCGGAGGCAACGTCGTCGTCATCGCTCGTCGCGGGGCGCACCTGCGCTTTCGCTTTGACTCTGCCGAGTTTTGCAAGACGAGTTTCGAGAATAGGCGCGATGTGGTTGTACACCTCCCTCTCTTGCCAGAAATATTCTTTTCCGCTTTCCTCTATATCGCCTTTCGACGATATTTGAGCAAACTGGTTTCCGACGACGAAATTCATATTAAGTCGCCAATTCAATTCCACCGGACGTCTCGCTTCCTGCCGTTTTTTGAAGTCCGCGATAACTTCCGATACGATTTGATCTTCGATGTTGGACATATAGTTGTCTCCTCCGTTTATTTGTTTGATTTGTCGTTGCAAGCAAGAGCGCACTCATTTTGAGTGCGCTCCTCGTTTTTTTCCTGTTCGAGCAATTCGTTTAGCAACCTGTGCTTTTCTTTTGCCAGTTGCTCGTCCGTATAATGCGATACGTCTTCGTTTTCCTCGCACATATCCATATACGTCTTAAACGCCGCAGAATCGGGCGGACAGTATTTTTTGACCACTTTTCTTTTGGTCAGAGCAATCTCTCCGTCCTCTTTCACGCTGTATTCTTCCTGCACCTCGTTGTACTTATAGCCTTTGGCTCTCTTAAGTAGCGATTTTTTCAATTCTTCATCCATAATCTCTCCCTGTTTACGTTTCGAATCAATTTTTCCTTATCCTGTTGTATCTGCGTTTTCGGAGGCGGAACGGGCTTTGCAGGCTTCGGCAACGACATCACGAAATACCTCAACGCGTCAAGCGCGTGGTCGTCCTCTTTTTTCGGTCTGTCGTTCGAACCCCACCAGTAACCCTTGAGTTCTCGTATTAGATTCACGCACGTTTTGAAGATATAGATTCTCGGCGGTTTTTGCTCGAATAAGGACTTTATGCGTTGAATACCCGTATATAAATCCTTGTTTACGTTGGTATTGACGATAATTCCTTTTTCATAGAACAATTCCGCCACGCTCTTTTGGCTTGCCAGAGTGTGCTGATTTGCCGCGCTGTCGATAAGCGCTCTGAGCCTGCCTCTCTCGTCTTTTTCCCACCCCAATTCGTCGGCGAGCTTAAAGATTTTCGCAACGTGCGTATCGATACTTACCCCTGCCTCGAAATGCTCTCCGACGACGTATATCACTCCGTCGTGGTCAAGAGCAAAGAACAGACAACACGTCGCATTCGTAAGTCCGGGGTCTATCGAAATGTTGTTTTGCCACTCGTGCGGCACGTCGAACGGCTCTATGACGTGTACGCTCTGGTCAAATTCGGGATATACGAGTCCTTGTCCGCTCGAGAACTTTCCGAACCTTCTCGAAAGTTGGTCCTCTTTGGATACGGACTTGCACATAGCCTCGATTTCCGCCTTGTCGAGATACGGGTTATCCTCCCATTGCATATACTCGCACCACACTTGCGGGTCTCCGCTTTGATTGAGTTCGATTTCGTCGTACACCCAAGTAAGTCCTTTCAGCGGAGTCATCGTGCCGAAAATATCCCCTTTTTTGTCGAACACTCTCATTCGGCATTCCTCGTATATATCCCTCGGCGGTTCTTCGTCAAACCATACGAAATCGAGCGACGCGCCCTGAAACTTTTCTCTCCCTTGGTCGCAGGATTTGAATCCGATTTTGCTCGTTCCGCCCAAATCGTTTTTGACGACGATATAGTCGATTATTCCGTATTCGGGAGAAGTGCGCTTGCCCTCCTGCATCACGACGTCGACGATGTATCGCGGCGACAAGTATTTGAGAATCTTTGCTTGCGCAACGTCTCTTTGCACCTGTTGCGAGAGGCTTACCACCCACCCGAAAACGTCCTGCCTGTTCTGTCTGAAAGGATGAATGCCCCTTGCCATCCACACGCTTTCGACGGCTCCGCACTCCGTTTTTCCCGAGCGGTTACCGCCGAAAACCCAACGATTTCGCTTGTCGCATTTGTGAAACGCCATCTGTTTTTGATGCACGAATTGCTTGTTATAATTTGCCAATGCGTCACGCTTTCGAAGGTTGATTTCGTTTTCTATTTCGATAAGTTTTATCAATGCGCTGTTGTCTTTCATAGCAAAAGCATAAGACCGAAAATCTCAAAAAAGCAAAAAATTATGACTGTCAATTTTTTCTATTTGCCAAAAAAACTCTCGAAATTGCAATTAAAGACTTTTATTTTGGCAACAAATATAGTATCATTATAACTATGAAAAAAGTTGCTATGCTAATTTCATCGATAGTGCTATGCGTTGCGCTCGCTCTTGCGATTTTGGCAGGAGTGCTTTTGCCTTGCTCCATAGCCTACGCTTCGAGCGAAAAAGAAGCCGTGCTTGCCACGGTGTCCAATCTCGAAGGCAACGCATATCCCATAAAATCCGCTATCGTTTTGAAGAACTCGGACGGAGAATTTGCAATTCCCGAGAGTTATTACGTTACGGACATAAAACAGGCTTTCGGCAATCTTTACACCGTAAATTATTGCGGACAGACCTTTTATTTCGACAATAGTCTGAATATGCCCGTATCCAAAGTCACTTTCTCGGACGACGTATCTCCCTACCCCGACGTCGCTTTGACCGTTGTCGGCGAAAACTTGGTTTTGAACGGAACAACCGTTACCAACGATTACACAATCAAGTTTTTGGGATACCACCTTACCGACGATTCGCAGATTTTCGTAATGGCAACGTATGACGGCAACACGATATACGGCTTTGCGGCAAAAGATTCTTTCAACGCTTTCGTCGTTCCCTATCATCCGATTGCTCAAGCCGAGCGCGAGCGTATTCTCGAAAGCAAAAAGCCTGCCGAACCAAAGAGCGGCGACATTCTCCCCAACACTTCTCTCGCATTGCGCATAGTGCTTATAATCGGCATTGCCGTGCCTGCGATTATCATCGTGATATTGCTTTTCAAGCCCTCTAAAAACGACCGTTCCGCAGGTAACAACCGACTTCGTCGTTCACGCAGAAGGGACGAATTCGACTACGATTCCTCCCGCACTTACGACCGTCCTTACGACGACAGAGATTCCGACCGCAGAGCGTACGACGGCTACGACGACGGAAACAGAGGCTACGACAGAGGCAGAGACGACCGCCCTTACGACAGAGGTTACGAAAGAGACGGACGAGATTTCGACGATTACGACCGTCGCGACGGCAGACGCTAAAAAACGACATTAAAAAAGCCCTCGTTTTCGAGGGCTTTTCTTATACCTGTTTTTACAAAATCGATTTTACTTTTCTTCGCTTTTTTCTTCTGATTTTTTATCGGGTTGAGCAATTCCCACCACGTTGTCCACGGGCAACGCAAAAGCAATGCCGTGCGCGGGAGTATGCGTTCCTACGTTTTTATAAAGCGCGTGCAACACGTCGTCTTTGATTTGGTCGTCAACCAAAATCATTATCATTTCTTTTTCGGGCTGTATTTGGATTTGGAACGCTTTTTCCGCTTCGAGATTTGCCGTACCGCGCGCCGAAAGCACCGTGCCGCCTCTTGCGCCGACGTCTCTCGCGGCGTCCATTGCCTCGTCGGCAAAGCCGTTGTTCACTATGCAAATAACCACTTGATGGTCAAATTTACTCATTGTTTTTCCTCCTTGACAGTCCTCAAATCGTTGCTCAAAAATCCGTATACGGCAACGCCTATGACGCTCGAAAACGGCACCGTAAACGCAACGCCCTTTCCTCTTTTTATCGTGTTGAACTTATCTTCCAACGTCACGAGAGCCTCTTTGACTCTCTCTTGTTTTATAACGCTGAATATTACGGTTTTGTTCTGGTCGGTAAACCCTGCGAGAGTAAGCATTTGCGCGTTTGCCGTGCCTCTTGCTCTCGACGTAAACTGGAAGTTGACCTCGAACATAGATTGCAACAAATCGGTATAGAATTCCGCCTTATTGCTCGGCACTATGGTCACGAGCATTTCGAGTTTGTTGGAATTGACTTTTGCGCGAGCGGTAGAGGATTTTTTAATTTCTTGAGCGCGCGCTTCCGCTTTTTTAACGGTTTTTTTCACGGCTTTTGCGACTTTTCTTTCAGCCATAATCCCCTCCTCACATGAAATCTATAATCTGTTCGTCGTCGGCGTCGAGAATACGCTTCATAACGATTTTTTCTTTGACTTTCGCACTCGTGATAGCTCTGAAACCGAGCAGCTGAATCGTGATAAGCGGAGTCATCGCAACCATAGCCACGATACCGAACGCAAGGTTAAGAATTTCGCTTGCGTCGCCCCAAAGCGCGCTGCACGCTCCTATTGCGAGAGGCAAAATAAAGCTGGACGTAAGCGGACCCGAAGCAACGCCGCCCGAGTCGAATGCGATTGCCGTATAAATCTTCGGCACGAAGAAAGACAATCCCAGCGAGAGCAAATATCCGGGTATCAGATAATAAAGCAACGAGAATCCGTAGATTATTCTGATAACGCTAAGACCGATTGACAAGCCCACGCCGATTGACAGCGCAATCAACATAGACCTTTTGCTTACGGCCCCGTTGGTAATCTCCTCAACTTGCTTGTTAAGAACGTGAACTGCAGGCTCGGCAAGAACCACCACAAAACCTATGACAAACGCAAACACGATAAGCAACGGTTTGCTGTAAGACGCAATTTCTACGCCGAGCTTAAAGCCGATAGGCATAAAGCCTACGGTTACGGACGTGAGGAACACCACAAGTCCGACGTATGTAAACACGATACCTATTGCGATTTGCACCAGTTTCTGTTTGGGCAATTTCAAAATCGTGCATTGAAGTATCACGAAAAACACCACTATAAGTCCGAGCGCGATAAGCACTTCGAGCGCGACTCCGCCGAGTGCCTCTCCGAAGTTTGCGCCCAAGTTTGCGTCCACCGAATAGTCGGGCAAGGTATAGGACAAATCGCCTTTAGACGCAAGCGAAAGTGCCATAACCGCCAGCATAGGACCTATCGAGCAAAGCGCAATCAGACCGAAGCTGTTTTCTTTTGCGTTGCGGCCGCCCGTATTGAGCGCGACGCCCACGCCGAGTGCCATAATAAACGGCACGGTAATCGGACCCGTCGTAACGCCGCCCGAATCGAATGCAAGCGGAACGAATATGCTCTTGCCGTTTTCCATCATTATTGCGCAGAGCGCAAACAACACCATATAGAAAAACAAAAGCAACGACGACAAATCTTTTCTGAAAACGATTTTCGCAATGGAAATAACGAGGAATATACCCACGCCCACGCCGACCGTCGCAATAAGCACGACGTTATCCATAACCGCGCTAACCTGCTCTGCAAGCACGGACAAATCGGGTTCGGCAACGGTAATAAGCAAGCCCATAATAAAGCCTACGCCGAGCAACAGCGGAAGTTTTTTGGACTTCGTCAAACCTGCGCCGACGTATTCGCCCATAGGCGTCATAGCCATATCCGCACCTACGTTGAAAAGCGCGATACCCAAAATCAAAAATATTGCCGATACGACGAACGCAACGATTTCTTTCGTTGAAAAATCGGTTATCGGAGTCAGCGCAAAAATAAGCACGATGACCATAACCGGCAATACGGAAAAAAGCGACTCTTTGAGTTTGGCAAGCGAATTTAAGCCCACGTTTTTCGCAAGCGACTTTTGCTGAATGAGGTCTTTTGCGATTTGCGAACGCGCTTCCTCTCTTTTTCTTGCTTTTTCTCGTGCTTTTTCGTCTTTAGACGGCGTTTTAACGTCGTCGGTTGCATTTAAGCTCGATACGTCTGTGCAATCCGAAACGCTTTCCGTCACGCCAACGGACTCTTTTGCCTCGTCTTTGGACAATACGTCGTTATTCGCGTTTTCGCTTGCCGTTTCGCTCTCTGCTGTTACGCCGCAAACGACGCTATCGACGTTTTCGCAAGGCGCATCGGCCGCGCCGTTTTGCACGTCGAAATCCGCAAGATTTTCACTTGCGCTTTCGTTTTGTTTATAGGTGGCGGTCAATTCGTCTTTCATCATATTATTTTGAGAGGGGATAAGGCTTTGCCTTCTTTGTTTGCTAATTATTAGTTAATAATAATTAAATTCAGCAATTATTATTACATAAAACTTGATTTTTGTCAATCGCGCTCCTCTCCCTATAATGGTCATAAGTGTATTAAAAACGTATTAAAAAATCGTACAAATGTATAATATTTTTTTTGTAAATCGCCAAATTGTCAAAACGCTTGACTTTTATCATAGAAATTCTTAATCTTGTTTATGCATCACGGAAACGTAGTTTCCGCGTGGGTGGGAATATGAAAAAACTTACTTTGGACAAAAATCAAACGACGTACTGGCTCAAGATATTTGCCTTGATGGTTTCGCTCTCGTTTTTGAGGTCGTTTTCGGCATATCTTTTTATCAATCCGAACGGCTTTGCCCCCGGCGGAATCGGCGGACTTGCCGCACTTATCCACCTTGCCGCTGTAGACAGCCCCATCGAGGGAGTGCGTATGCTTTCAAACAGCCTGTTTGACCCCGGTATTTTCACGATAATAATGAATATTCCCCTTTTCTTGATAGCATACAGAGTGCTTGACAAGAGATTTGCCATAACCACCGCGATTTGCGTGCTTATATTCTCAGGTTTGATGTATATGTTTGCGGCGGTCGGTTGCCCTCAATTTATGGTAAACGGCAATTACGGACTTATGCTCATCGCTGCGCTTGCAGGCGGTGCCTGCGCAGGCGTATCTATGGGCTTTATGTTCAGGCAAGACCTCAGCATAGGCGGCACGGACATCATAGGCAAGATGATATACGCTCATAATCCCGCGGCTCACACTCAATGGTGGATAACCGCCTGCGACTGCGTGGTGGCAATCATTTCGGGCTTTTTGAGCATCCCTAAAGTCAAAGGAATGTCCGACCCGTCACAGATTATGGTCACGTTGCTTTCCCCCGTTCTTTTCTCGTTTATATCCTTGTACACTCAATCCAAGGTTTGCGACATCGTGGAATCGGGTTTGATGTCCTCGCTCGTATTTACAATAATCACGGACAAATCGGACGCTATCGCGCACGAACTTTCCGTGCAACTGCATAGAGGCGTAACCGTATCGAAATCCGTCGGTTACTACACGGGCAGGGAACACAACGTGATTCTTTGCGTCACGTCCAAAAAGCAAGTCAACCGCGTCAAAGACATCGTAAAAGCGTGCGACCCTCAAGCGTTTATGTACGTCACGCAAGCGGCGGAAGTCGCAGGCAAAGGCTTTGCAGGCGGCAGACTTTTGAGAAAGAACGAAATCGAAAAAATCGATATGTCCGACTTTATTCCGTCCGAGCATCTGCACGACAACGACTTTCCCTCTCAAGTCGACGTAGATACCAACGTGCAAGAGGCGCAATTCGTAGCGGCGGACGTCCAGACAACTCCTATCGTCACGGATATTCAATCCGAAACGACGCAATCGACAATCGAATAAATTCAACTCACTTTTGCAAAAAATTGAATCGACAAAATCCACGTCATAACGAAAACGAGCGAAACAAACTTCGCTCGTTTTTATATTCCGTATCGGTATTTCATTTATATCGTGTCACGTTTCGTTTTCGTACTCTCAATGCTCGAGTATCTGTTCGGGCGTATCGACAATCACTTTTGCTCCGCTCTCTAAAAGGCGCGCTCTGCCGCGGAATCCCCAGCTCACGGCAATGAGGTCGAGTCCTGCGTTATTTGCGGTCTGCACGTCCACTTCGCTATCGCCGATATACACCGCGTCTTGCTTTTGTACACCGAGTTCGTCAAGCACGCTTCCCACTTCGTCGGGATACGGCTTTTGGCGCACGCCGTCTTTTTGACCGACAACCGCGTCGAACAAGCCGTCAAAATAATCTTTTGCAAGTTTCTGCACCGCCTCGTCCGCTTTGTTGGATATTACGGCGCATTTTGCTCCGCCGTTTTTGAGAGAAAGGATAACTTCTTTTATATGCTCGTACGGCTTTGTATTGTCGGCACAATGTTCGACGTAATACTCTTTGAACGTGGCAAGCGCGCGTCTTTGAATATCCTCGTCCGCGCCGCTCGGCAAACTCAAACTTACAAGCCTTGCAATGCCGTTGCCTGTCCTATCCGCAACTTCGTTCTTTTCAAGCGTGGGATAACCGTATTTACGCATAGTGAAATTTACCGCACGCCACAAGTCCGTCAGCGTATCGAGAATCGTTCCGTCAAGGTCAAAGATGTATAGTTTATATTTCATATCAACACTTGTTTTTGATTATGTAGTTATTTGGCAATGCGTATAGTAAGTATGTGTGCGTGACAACAAGTTTTATTCGGGTGTGGGTGTCCCACCCGAAATTATTAATTATTAACTATTAATTATTAATTTGTAAATTATTCCTTGTCGTAGGTTTGGAAAAGCCTGTCTTTCATCATATACTGATTCATTTCTTTGAGGTCTTTTCCGTCAAACTTGCGCATACGTTGCACTCTTGCGGGAATACCCGATACGAGCGTAAAATCGTCCACGCTTTTCGTGACGATTGCACCCGTAGCCACAACCGCTCCCGTACCGAGTTTCACACCCGGGAGTATGGTTGCATTTGTGTACACTTTTGCGTAAGCTCCGATTTCCACGCCGTTGTATTCTCTTTGCATATGGTCGTGTTCGCTATGCGAATGCGAGAAAATCTTGACGTACTCCGTAAGCATCGCAAAATCTCCGAATTTCACTCCGCCCTTGGAATCGATATAGCAACCTGCGTTCCACGACACGTTGTCTCCGATTTCGATTTGATGCGCGTAGTTAAATCTGCATCCCTCGTTCGCAACGAATCCCTCTCCGCATTTTTTGAAAAGTTTTTTTGCGATGATTTGTCTGAACGGCACGGCAAAAGCGCAGTTGATTCCGAGCGGCACTCTGTCCACGCTCTCCCACAAAATATGAAGATTGCGTTGCTCCTCCGTATAAGGATTCTCATCCGAAAGAGGCATATAATCTCCCCACAGTCTGAAAGATTTTACGGTGTCCTCGTCATATCCGTCGATGCCTATAATTTTAAGAGCTTCGACGGTGTTTTTTGCGTTCATACCCTCGTCTACGAGGTCTTTAATTTGCTGCAATTTGGTATCGATAACACTCATTTTGCACTTTATCCTTAATTTTTGATGCGTTAAAACGCTGTTTTTGTCATTTCGTTTGAAAAACGTATTTGGTATACGCCGTATATTTTTGTCCTTTATCGAGAGTTATGCTCTCAAAAGACGGCACGTTGCAAGCGTTGGGATAACCTTGCGTTTCCATACAGAACGCGCTTTGATGTCCGTAGTTTTTCTTGCCTTGCAAACCGTCGAGGAAATTGCCTGTATAAAACTGCATACACGCTCTGTCCGTGTACACGCTCATCTCGATTCCGCTCTTTTGCGAATATGCGCTTGCAACCTTTCTCACGCCTTTGCCGTTCAGAACGTAGTTGAAATCGTATCCGCCTGCAACCTTGAGCAAACGCTCGTTTGCGCCTATATCTTTACCGATTTTCTTCGGCGTAGAAAAGTCGAAAGCGGTGCCTTTTATATCCGCCAGTTCGCCCGTCGGAATAAGCTCGTCGTCTACGACCGTAAGTTTGTCAGAGTCGATAAACACTATATGTTCGAGTATGCTTTCAAAGTCTCCGTCAAGATTGAAATAGGCGTGATTTGTAAGTGAACACAACGTCTTTGCGTCGCTTTCCGCCTCGTAGCGAAGTTCGAGAGCATTGTCGTTTGTAAGCGTATAAGTCACGCTCACTTTCAAGTTTGCAGGATACCCTTCTTCCCCGTCCGCAGACAACCTCGTCATTTTCACGCTGTCGTCTCCGACGATTTGCGCCGTCCAGTCTCTCGAATCGAAACCGACCTTGCCGCCGTGCAAATGGTTGTTGCCGTCGTTTTTGTAGAGGTCGTATTCTTTTCCGTCGAGCGTAAATTTTGCGCCGCCTATACGGTTGCCGACTCTGCCGATAACCGCGTTGAAATACGGATTTTCCTGTCGAAATCCGTCGGGCGTACCGAATCCTGCCACGACGTCAATCTCTTTTCCGCTTCCGTCCTTGACGAAAAGACGAGAAATACGCGCGCCGAAAGTAATAAGTTCCACTTTCATACCGTTGTCGTTTTCTATTGCGTAAGTTTCTATTCCGCTTTGCGTCTTATCTTTAAGATATGCTCTCATATTTACACCTCGTCGTTTCTTTTTACTTCAATAAGCACGTCGTTTTCCACGTCGAGTCCTTCGAGCGTGCTGTTGAAAAGTTTCCCTTTCAACTCTTTGATTCTGTCGTTATCGAGAGCGGCGGTCGGATAAAAACCGTCGTCGTCCTCTTTTACCGTCGCGAAGAAAGATTCGAATACCCAGTCCAGCGTGAGATTGTGTATATCTCCCACTCTGCCGTATTTGTCTTGCATCCCCACGAGAACGGTCCAAACCGCGCTGTCGTAAAGTTTTTTCTTGCAAGCGGTTCTTCTTTGCGGTTCTTCTTCGAGAAATTGGTCGTAAGCGACGGGCATACCTGCGTACACGTCCATCGCCACGCCCTTGTCGGCAAGATATTGCATACAATCGGCAAACACTTCCGTAGTGGACCTGCCGTTCACTTTTTCTCCTACGCCGTCGAGTATTTCTCCTGCCGAATTACCCGAGAGTTGATAAAACAGGTCTCCGAGATACGGGTCGGCAAAAGTCATACGAGTTGGTACGATATTGCTCTTTATCACGCCTTTTTCGTACATTCTTGCGGTTATGTACGCCGTGGCAAGCGCGGAATGCGCTCCGAAACTGTGCGACACGAATCTGATTTCTTTTTCGTAATCGGCAAAACAATCTATAAATTCTTTTGCAAAACGGCAACCTACGGAATGGCTTCCCTCAAACTCTATCCAAATTTTTTCAAACAGCGTTTCGAGGTCCTTTGCGTATCTTGCGTAGTCAAGCACGCAGACGTTGTATCCTTGCTCCGTCCAACCTCTGCACACGGATTCCGACGAAAACGCAATTTCCCCCTTCGATACGCCGCTCGGCAACCAACCGTGGAAATACACGATAGTCGGTTTGTTTTTGTCGAAATAACGCGAATCGAGGTCTTTGGAGTATCTGACGTACGAAGCGTTTTCGTCAAGAAAATACAGCCCGACTTCGCTTTGCAAATCGACGCTCAAATCCGTTTCGATTTTATCCTCGTCGTCGACGTCGTTTTTTCCGCCGTCGTCCTCTACGGTCTGAGGCGTTTTCGGCGGTTCATTATCGTCGCACGCGATAAGCGCAAACGCGCACGTCGCGATAAGCGCGATTAACAGTATAGATACAACGATTTTTTTCATATCACACCGCTTTTGCATCTTTGATGCGATTTATCTTCTGCGCAACAAACACAGAGTCTCGACGTTGCTCGTCTGGGGGAACATATCGTAAGGAGTAACCCGCACGACGGAATATACGTCGGACAAAATCTTCAAATCTCTCGCGAGAGTTTGCGGATTGCAAGAAACGTAGGTAACGATGTCGAAATTCGCTTTTTTCGCGGCTTCCAGCACTTCTTTGTCGCACCCTTTTCTCGGAGGGTCGAGAACGAGCGCAAGAGGCTTGCGCGCCGCTTTTTTCTCTCCGAGATAATACGGAGATTGCGTAATTTCGTCGGGAAGCGAATCGTCTTGCGACGCGTCGTCGATTTGTAGCGTTTTCATAAAATCGAGAGCGTCGGCGCACACGTTCGTCACGTTTTTATCGAGCGCAAGCGACTTCATAAGAGCGTTTGCGTTTTCGGTGGCGTCGGGAGCGATTTCGACTGCGGTAATCTTTGAGTCTTTCAATCTCGACGCGAGTTGCGCCGTAAGCAAACCGACTCCCGAATACAATTCAACGATGTTGCCGTCAAAATCTTTGAGGCATTGACATACGTCGTCGTATATCGCGTCACGCACTTCGTCGTTGACTTGCAAAAAACTCATAGGAGATACTACCGCCGAGAACGCTCCGAGATTTTGCTTTTTCACTTTTCCGTAAACGAGTTTCGCTTCGTCTCCGAAAATGGCGTTGGTGTTTTTGGTGTTTTCGCTTATAAACACGCACACTCCCGAAAAGTCTTTTTCGAGCCTCGAACACAAATCGTCGAGATACGGCACGCCTTTTCCGTTTACCACGAGCGTAACCGTGAGTGTGTCGAGTTTTCTTGCGACAACGTGACGCAAAAGTCCTTTTCGAGTGTTTTCGTCGTATACGGACACCGAGTGTGAATTTGCCCAATCGGTCACGTCCGCGATAAGCGTAGCCGCCCACTCTCCGTGTAGCGGACACCATTTCATAGGCACGACGCTATGCGAGCGTTTTTCAAAGAATCCGAGCGTGACTCTGCCGCTCTTGCTTTTGTATCCGAACGGAAGCGCAATCTTGTTGCGATACTCCCAATCGTTGAGCCGCACTACGTCGTCCACGGTCACGTCGAGTCCTGCGATTTTGCGCAATGCGTTTTGCACAGTAGTCTTTTTCAAAAGCAACTGACTTTCTCTCGACAGGTGTTGCAAGTCGCATCCGCCGCAACGGCCGAAATACGTGCATTTGGGTTTTATCCTATCGTTTGATACCGATAAAACCTCGATTAGTTCCGCAAACGCATAATCTTTCTTTGCGTGGCGCACTCTCGCTCTGACGGTTTCGCCTTTGATTGCAAACGGCACGAAAACAGCGTAGGAGTCGATTTTCACGATTCCTTCGCCGTCGCTCGCAAAGTCCACCACTTCGCCTTCTATAACGTCGCCTTCCTGCACTCTCAGCACTCTACTTTACCTTTCAAAGCCTTTTTGTAATTGTTCATAAATTTGTCGACTCTCTTATAGCCGACGCTCATATCCACGCCTCTTTCGGCTTGTTTTTTAACGTACCAGCCGTAAAGCGCAAGCATATCATTGCGCGCAGGCGCAAACGGGAATCTCAAAACGTAGCAATGGGCTGATTGAAACAGATTTTTGCCCACTCTGTACTCGTTTTCCACACCTGCCTTGTCAAGTGCTTTGGACATTCTTTTTGCTTCTCCGAAACAAAGCGGGTCCGTCATACCGCCGTTGTTGTACGTCGGCGGAAAATCGGGATTGAGCCAGTTGTACGGGTCGCTTTCTTTATAATACTTCCACGCTCTGAACGCTTTGCGCGATTTTTGTCCCGAGAAGTAACGCACCATAAACAAATGCGTAAACGGAATGCGATACATAACCTCGAAGCTGAACGCGCCGCTAATAGTAATAATTGCGACGGGTTTGGTCTTTAACGACGGCAATTCGAGATTGTTGCGATATTCCTCGCTCGAAGCGCAGCATCCGAGGCACATTGCCAAATGTCCGCCCGACGAGTCTCCCGTGAGCGTGATATTGTTTTCGTCGATGCCGTATTCGTCAGCGTGTTCGCAAAGGAAATTGTATGCGTCCACGCAATCCTCGAGGTCTTTTGGGAAAAACACTTCGGGGCAAAGCCTGTGGTCGATAACGGCAACCACCGCTCCCAAAACGGCAAAGCATCTTGCGTATCCGTCTCGTCTGTTGCGATTATGAATCATCCAGCCGCCTCCGGGAATGTCCATAATCGCAGGAGATTTTTGCGCTATCGGGTGCGAAGGAAGATATATATCCATATGCAAATCCGTTCCGTCCGCACTCTTATATACGACGTCTTTGATAACCTTGATTTCGTCGTTAAACGGAGTCCTTCCGTTGGGCAACGCTCTCGATTCTTCCACAACGTCGAAAACGTCTGCCATAAACGGACGGCGCATCATTCCGTATTCTTTTCTGAATTTCTTTTCAAGCCTTTTGTCGAGCGATTTCAACGCTCTTTTATCCGCCGAATATTTCGCTTTGAGGTCGTGCGCTTTGGAGCGGTACTCCGCAACGCTCAGATTCTGGTCGTCGCCGACGGCAACCATTTCGTTCACAAAGTCTCTTTTCAGCTTCTTTTTATCTCTGCGATACCACACGGAGAAAAAGTCTTTTTGTTCCGCCATAATATTCCCTCCTTATGTGCGAAAATCGGCTGTCGGCGCGGCAATGCGATTTGCGAAGCCGTGCCAAAAGCCATAAAACCATTATATTTTTTACCCCTGATTATTTGCCTGCGTATACTTTTTTGAGTCTTGCAAATCTGGGAAGTCCGTTTTCGAGCGGTGCTTTTGCGTCGCCTTGAATGAGCGGAAGCGCGTATTTCACAAACTCGTCGCTGACGTAAGTGCCGTCGTTAATAATCCATTCGAGCGGAACTTTCTTTTCGGTATTTGCCGCAAGTTCGAGAGGCATAAGCACGTTTTTGCAAACGTAGTTGCCGTTCTCGTCGCTTTCGCGCTTGAAGATAACCATTTTGTCAGTCTCTCCATCGCACGCGCTCTTGACCGCAAACTTACCTGCGTTGAACGCTTCTTCCACGTCGTTTTCGGACGCAAGATGCGCTCCGCATCTTTGCATAAGGCTGAGTTCGATACCTCTCGTCTTATATCCCGTTTTCTCTTTGATGAGGTTTGCGAGGATAGAAGCGACGCCGCCGAGTTGAGCGTGTCCGAAACTGTCTCTTGCCGCCGCCGCGCCTACGCTTTCGCAAATAAGCGTGCCGTTCTTGTCGTGAATACCCTCGGATACGACTGCGATGCACTTGTTGTTGTTTCTTGCGCAAACCGCCTTGACATCCTCGACGAATTTGTCCACGTCAAAGTCGATTTCGGGCAAATAAATGAGGTCTGCGCCGAGTCCGTTCACACCTGCCAAAGCCGCCGCCGCAGTAAGCCAACCTGCGTGTCTGCCCATAGCCTCGATGACGCACACCATCGGCGTGTCGTACACTTTCGCGTCGAGGTTGACTTCCATAGTAGTGGTCGCTATGTATTTTGCCGCGCTTGCGTAGCCCGGGCAATGGTCGGTGCCGTAGAGGTCGTTATCGATGGTTTTGGGTACGCCGATAACGTTGCATTCGTATCCGACGGATTGCAAATACTTGCTTATTTTGTTGCAAGTGTCCATACTGTCGTTGCCGCCGTTGTAGAAGAAATAACGCACGTTATACTTTTTGAACACTTCGAGAATGCGCTTGTAATCGGTGTCGTCGACGGATGCGTCTTTGAGCTTGTAGCGCACCGAGCCGAGAGCCGACGACGGCGTATATTTGAGCAAATCGAGTTCTTTTGCGTCCTCTTTGGACATATCGAAAAACTTTTCGTTGAGAAGTCCGACGATGCCGTGTTCGAGACCGTAAACGGCTGTAATATTGTCTTGTTTGAGAGCCTCGGTAAATACGCCCGCGGCACTACTGTTGATGACGGACGTAGGACCGCCGCTTTGTCCGAACATACACGCGCCTTTCAAATTTTTCATATTGTCTCCTTTTCGCTTATGCGATTCCGCATTGAGCGGATATTATATATGTTTTTATTTTATCTGCTGATGATTTGAGCGAGTTCGTAAAGTTTTTCGTCAAAACCTTTCTTGCACGCAAGTGCTTCGATAACCGTAGTATCGAAGATTTCTCCGCCCTTGATACCGATAACTCTGCCGCTTTGTCCGCACTCGACGAGTTCCACCGCTCTGCACGCCATTTTTGCGGCAAGCACTCTGTCCTCAACGGTCGGAATGCCGCCTCTTTGCATCCATTTGAGAGCCATATGATTTACTCGTCTGCCCGTAGCGTCGCTTATCTTTTGGGTAAGCTCGTCGGTAAGTTCCGTCTTGCCCTCGGCAAGCACGATAATAGAGGAAGATTTGCCCTTGTCAAAGCCTTGCTTGATGGTTTGCGCCACTTCGTCGACGTCGGTAGGCACTTCGGGTACGATGACGTATTCCGCGCCGCCTGCAACCGCGCTGTTGAGAGCGATGTTTCCGCATTCTCTGCCCATAACTTCCAAAATCATAATTCTGTCGTGAGACGTAATCGTATCGCGCAATTTGAGAATAGCGTCCACAACCGTGTTGCAAGCCGTGTCGAAACCTATCGTCGAATCCGTATATCCCATATCGTTGTCAATGGTGCCGGGAATACCGATAACGTTGAGCGGCGTGTTTTCGTGCATCGCTTCCATACCTCTGAACGAGCCGTCTCCGCCGATAACGATAAGATTGTTTATTCCCTTTGAAAGAAGATTGTCCACCGCTTTGAGCATCACTTCGTTGTCCTTAAACTCGGGGCATCTGGAGGAACGCAAAATCGTACCGCCCGCGTGTACGCAGTTGGACACGGAAGAATACTCCATTTTGAAAATTTCATCGTTGACAAGACCTTTGTAGCCGTGCTTGACTCCGTAGACTTCGTATCCTTGGCTGAGAGCGTAGCGCACGCAAGCACGCACGCAAGCATTCATACCGCTGGCGTCGCCGCCGCTTGTAAGCACCGCAACTTTTTTGATGTCGGAATTGTTTTTTGCCATATTATAACCTCTTATATAAAAGTTTGTTTTTTATTATGGATGGTAAAGCCATCCAAACGCACGCTTATTCAAAGCGCACTTATTAACGGAATGTGCTTGTTCGGAGCTTCGAGCCGCAACGGCGGCGAGCGTGTGAGCGCCGAACTTGACGTTTTGTACCGTCCGACTGTGACGTGTTGTTGCGTAGCAGTCACACAAAGGACGGTGGCATAATGAGAGAAATATCCCTATCTATGTGAGTGCCGAGTGTCGCCCCCACGAGCGACGGACAACGTTGTAGAGAATTGCCCTTATACGAGTGGAGGGAGAAATACCGGCGTGTCCGGAAAGAGGGGGCTATTGTATTTAGAGGAGTTACGACACACTCTTTCGGCGCAATTATTTCACGACGTATTTCACTCTGCTTGCACCAAGCACGTCTTGAAGCCTCGTAAGCAAATCTTCGCAGATTTCCACCTTTTGAGAGAACTGCATAAGTCTCGACGTTCCGTTTTGTCTGACTTGCGCCTGACAAGGCGTGTCGCCCGGGTGCAACGCAAGCACGTCTACGACCATATCTTTTTCAATCGAATTTTGCAACAAGACGTAAAGCACGCCCTTGTTCTTTTCGGGTTGAACGGTGTTTGCAATCTTTTCCGCCTTTTCGTTGTGCCATATCTCTGCTTTTTCGATGCTGATTTTCGGTTCGCTTTCGTCTCTCAAATCGATTCTGCCGTACACTTTGAGAGGAACGTCCGCGCCGAGCAATTCGCCGTATTTTTCGTATGCGCGCGGATACATCGAGAACGAGATAGACCCCATTCTGTCCTCCACTCTGCCGACTGCGAATTTTTGCTGTTTTGCCGTGGCTTTTTTCTCGAACGAGGACACTATACAGCCGAATTTTACGCTCTTTCCCGAAAGATTTTGGTCAACTGCCATTTCGACGTTGCCGTTTTCGTCCGCCTGTTCCACGAAAAGTTGTCCCGTATCGAAGTCAAACTCGTGCTTGTCATCGTTGTAATCGTCGAGAGGATGTCCCGAAAGATACATACCGAGGACCTCTTTTTCGTATTTGAGAATATCGGCTTTTGCGTATTCGGGAGTCTCGGTATACTTTATCTCCGTATCTTCGATAAGCTCGTCGAACAGCGACATTTGTCCCGAGATTTTGCTCTTTTTGTCCGCAAGCACGGTGTCCATAATGCGCTCGTACGACGCCATAAGCGTGGCTCTCGTCTTGCCGAAGCAATCCATTGCTCCGCCCTTGATAAGGCTTTCTATCATACGCTTGTTGACCTGTCCCGCACATCTGTCGAGGAAGTCTCGTATATCCTTAAACTCGCCGTTTTGCGCTCTTTCCGTAAGGACGTATTCCATAGCCTGTTCGCCGACGTTTTTGATGCCCATAAGTCCGTAACGCACGTTGTCGCCCTCGATTGAGAAGTTCTTTTGCGAACGGTTTATATCGGGCGAAAGCGTCTTGACGCCTATACGCTTGAGGTAGTTCATATAGTGCTTCACTTCGTCGGCGTTCGTGATACGGTTGTTGACCACAGCCACGATAAAGTGCGTCGGATAGTAGCATTTGAGATATGCCGTCTGATATGTGAGGAAAGTGTACGCCGCCGCGTGCGACTTGTTGAATGCGTAACTTGCGAATTTCAGAATCTGGTCGAACAAGTGGTTTGCAATCTCCTCGCTAACGCCGTTTGCCACGGCACCCGGGACGTATTTGCCCGTCTTGTCTCCGTCAAGTTTTCCGCCGTGCAGGAAGATGTCTCTCTGTTGTTCGAGAACGGACAATTTCTTCTTTGCGATAGCACGTCTCATTATATCCGCTCCGCCGAAACTGAATCCTGCGATTTTTTGCGCTATCTGCATAACCTGCTCCTGATAGACGATACAACCGTAGGTATTCTCGAGTATATCTTTGAGAAGCGGATGCGCATACTGCACCTTGTCGGGATTGCGTTTGCCCTCCAAGAACAGGTCGATAAACTGCATAGGTCCGGGGCGATACATCGATATACCTGCAACGACGTCCTCGAGGCAGTCGGGTTGCAGTTGCGCCATAAACTTTTTCATACCGCCGCTTTCAAGTTGGAACACCGCCTCGCAGTCTCCCGACGCTATCAGTTCATACACTTTCGGGTCCTCGTAACCGAGTTTATGAAAGTCGAGTTCAACGCCTTTGTCCGCTTTTATAAGTTTGAGTGCCTCGTCTATATCGGTAAGCGTTTTAAGCCCCAAAAAGTCCATTTTGAGAAGTCCCAACTCCTCTACGATAACTTTGTCGAATTGAGTGGTAACGACGTCTCCGTTTCTCGAAAGCGCGCAATGCTCCACAATCGGGTCGGCGCAGATAACGACGCCTGCGGCGTGCATCGAGGTCTGCCTCGGCATACCTTCGAGTTTCATCGCAACGTCTATGACCATCTTTGCGGTGGGATTGTTGTCGTACAGTTTTTTGAAATCTTCGCTGTAAAAATCGCTGCCCTCGGTCAGCACTTGCGGAAGAAGCGGCTTGCCCATAGCAGGGATTTCTTTAACCCAGTTTGCGGACTCGCCGTACGGCACGTCAAATACTCTCGCGACGTCCTTGACGACCGCCTTTGCGCTCATCGTGGAATACGCGATAATCTGCGACACGTTGTCTTTGCCGTATTTTTTGATGCAATAATCGATGATTTCGGGACGGCGCACAAAGCAGAAGTCCACGTCGAAGTCGGGCATCGAAACTCTTTCTTCGCTCAAAAATCTTTCAAACAGCAGATTGTATTTGAGAGGGTCGATGTCGGTAATGCCTATGCCGTACGCAACTATCGAACCACAACCGCTGCCTCTGCCGGGGCCTACGGGGATTCCCATTTGTTGCGCCGCGTGAACGTAGTCCCACACTATGAGGAAGTAACCGTCAAAGCCGCACTTGTGGATAACGCCGAGTTCGTATTCCAAACGTTTTTGAATGGTGTCGTCTATGTATCCGTATTTTCTTTTTACGCCCTCGTATGCAAGGTCTCGAAGGTATTGCGCCTCGTCTCTGTCTCCCATTTCCTCGTTGGTGTATTTAGGGATTATCGACGAGTGTTTGGTTATAAAATAATCTCCGTCAACCTTGTCCGCAATCTCTCTGGTAGACGCGATAGCCTCGGGACACCAACTGAAAAGTTCCGCCATTTCGTCGCCCGTTTTGAGATAAAATTCCTCCGTCTCGAAACGCGCGTTGTTTATCTCGCTTTTTTTGCAACCGAGCGTGATACACATCATCGTATCCTGCGTATCGGCGTCCTCTTTTTCGATGTAGTGAACGTCGTTGGTCGCAACCACTTTGACGCCTATCTCTTTTGCGATTTGGCAAAGCGGATTCATAACGATTCTGTCCTCTGTGAGATGATGGTCCTGAAGTTCGATATAAAAATCCCCGGGAGCAAACATATCTCTCATTTCTATCGCAAGTGCCTTTGCTTTTTCGTACTCGCCTGCAAGTATAAGTCTCGGGATTTGTCCCGCAAGACACGCCGAAAGACATATAAGCCCCTCGCTATGCTCTTTGAGATGTTTGAGGTCTATACGCGGTTTCATATAAAAGCCGTCCACAAACGCCATTGACGAGAGTTTCATAAGGTTTTTGTATCCCGTCATATTTTTTGCGAGCAAAATGAGATGGTAGCGTTGTTTAAGCACGTCCGCAGTCTTTGCGTACATATCGTCCGCAACGTAAAACTCCTCTCCGATAATCGGCTTTATTCCGTCTGCGCGAAGAACGGAGACGAACGTATGCACGCCGTACATATTGCCGTGGTCGGTTATCGCAACGGCGTCCATACCTCTGGCTTTAAGCGCGTCGCAAAGAGGGTGCGTTTTTATCGTCTTTTTGGGGTCGGAAGGGTCGGGAGCGACTTGCAAAAGCCTGACCGCTCCGTCCAACAGACTGTATTCGGTGTGTAGATGAAGATGTACGAAATCTGTCATTTGTGTTCCTTTTATATTGCTATTCTCGCAAAGCGAGAGTGATATTGTTGTTATCGCAACATTGCTTATTGCTTTGAACGAGTTTTGGATTATTCCATTAGCGTGCAATGCACGCCTAACGTCACTCGTAGACAGGCGGAGCCGTAGTTTATAACTCGACGAAGTGTCGTTGTGAGCATCAACTATTCGACTGAGCAACCGCCGAGCCGCCTCAAGGTTGCGAACCATTACGCACAAAAGCAATGCTCCGATTGCTTTTGTGCAGGACGTTTGCGCCTAAATATGCGTCAAGTTATCTCGTAGAGATAAGTGACGCGTGTTTAGCATTCGGCGCAAAGAAAATTATTAATTCTCAAGTCCCGATAGTTCCACTATTTTCCTCAATCTGTGATTGAGGCAACTTTTGCTAACGCCGAGAATGTCCGCAAGTTCCTGCAAAGACGCCTCGGGGTGGTCTGCCCTTGCTTCCGCCGTTTCTTTGAGTGTCGGAGCGAGAGTGTCGAATTCGTCTCTGTTTTTCAGTTCTCCGATAGCGAGCAAATGCTTGCTTGCGGCGGCAAAAGTCTTGTCGAGGTTTGCCGTCTCGCAAATTATCGCGCGATTGAGGCTGTTTGCCGTTTCCCTTTCGTCGATAATCGACTGAAGTTTCAGCACGCAATCGACAAGGTCGAGTTTGGCAAGAATCTTGACTATTTCGTCTTTATCCTTGACGTAAAGCAGTCTGTGTTCGCCTCTTTCGCTCATACGAGTGTTTATACGAAGGTCGCTCAAAAGTTCCATAACGTCTGCGGCAAAGAGGTCGTCGTCAAGTTGCAATTCAAAGTGATAGCCGTCTCTCTTTTCCGTTTGATTCGCGCCCGAGGGAACGTATACGCTGCCGCACCCCAAAAACAAGCCTTTGAAATACGCGATTTTACATTTTTCCGTGCGAACGAGGTCTTGCGGAACGCCTTCGATAAAGTTGACGAATTCGTCGGAATTTATCTGCATCAATTCAAAATCTTGCAACGCCTGTTTCGTGAATCCGCTCGGCACTTGAAGCACGCACACTTGCGCACCTTGTTTTACGCCGTTTTTGGCTTTTTCAAAAGACAATTCGAAATCGGCGGGATAAAGTTCCTTGAACAAATCCACCATTTTTACGCCTTCTTCGTAACTGTCCAACTGCAAACAAAGATTCAATCTTTTTTTGACGATTTCTATGCTTCCGCACGCTTTGGAAAGTGCGCTCAAAAAAGCGGTTATCTCCTCTCTCGATTGCGGCAATACACCGAGCAATTCATTGTGTGCGCTATCCTTAAATGTCATTTTCGTTTTCTCTCCACTTAGTCTTGTCTTTGAACGTTGCCGTCCGTCCGTCTATTCCGAACACTCTTTCAATCGGTATGCCGTGCGCCTTTATAAACGCTGTTGCCTTTTCAAACTTTCCCGTTTTCTTCGCGTCGTGCGCGTCGCTTCCGAGGACAAAATTCACTCCGCTTTGCACCAAATCGTCGGCGTATTCTTCTATCGCGTCGAGGTGCTTCTCGTTGAGTTCGATATACACGCCACTCTCTTTTGCCTTGTCGCACACTCTCTTTACGTCTACGAGCGCGCGATGATTGAGATGCGCAATCACGTCAATCGGAAATTTGTCCATTGCCTCGAGATATGCTCTCGTATTGACTTCGACAAGTTTTTGCCTCGTCTTTTTCGAACAAAATCCGTTCTCGAACAGCCACTTGCGAGCGTAACCGCCCCTATGCTCTCCGCAAAAGCCTATATATCTGTGAAAGCCGACTATAAGCACGTCTGCGTCTCTTATGACGTCGCAAGGCACGTCTATATCTCCGCTCGTATTGACGAGGTTCGATTCCACGCCGTGCAACACTTTCGCTTTGCAACCGAGATTTTTTATCTGCGTCTTTTGTGTTTTCCACTTGCGCTCGGTAAGATGAAAAATCGTGCTTGAAAAACTGTGGTCGGTTATTGCGATTTGTTCAAGTCCGAGCAAATCGGCTTTTTTTGCGTGCGAAAGAATAGAGCATCGCCCGTCGCTTGCAAAAGTATGAAGATGATAATCGCAACAAACTTTCATATCTCTCGCGTATGTCCGCACGCATATGCGTATAAACATACTCTAAAACATTCTATATTAAATTATCAAATTTTTCAACAACTCCGCGTTATTTTTCAAAATCATTTTACAAAAACAAATTCCTCTTTCAAAGTTTCTCCCGTTTTTTCGAAAACGACTCTTTTGCATTCTGCCGCCAAAGCAAGATAATCGCTCGCGCTTGCTCCGCCCTCGTTTACGATAAAATTCGCGTGCGTTTCGCTCACTTTCGCGCCGCCTATTTTTCTTCCCTTAAGACCGCACTCGTCTATAAGTTTTCCGCTCGGTATTTTTCCGTTTTTGAAAACGCTGCCCAACGACGGCAACGACGGCTGCCGCTTGCGCCTATACGAGATATAACGCTTTGCCTCTTTTATCGATTCGTCCTCGCTTTTCTCTCGGAGTTTCAACACGACGTCAAGCAGTATTCCGTCCGTGCCTTTTCTGTATCCGAAACGCAAATCGTCGGCGCAGACCTCGTTTATCGATATTTCATTGTTGTTTTCACAATCAATGTTTAATATGCGCATTTTGTATATATAATCTGCCGTTTGCGCAGAAAAAGCACCTGCATTCATGCGCACCGCACCGCCGATTGAACAAGGAACTCCGCTCAAAAATTCCAGTCCTCCGAGGCTATGTTTTCTGCCCTCTTTTATTATGCTTGCAAGGCTTGCTCCGCACTCGCAACGCACGCAATCGTCCTCGATTTCGATGTCGCAAAGCATAGCCGTACTTATAAGAACGCTATCGCAGATTCCGTCGGAAATAAGCGTATTCGAGCCTTTCCCGAGCATACCGAAATCTATTTTTTCCGCGCTCAAAACTCGCACGATTTCAATCAATTTTTCCGTGTTTTTGGGCTGAAAAACCCACGCTTTTCCACCGCCCTTAAACGTCGATAAATGCTTTGCCTCTGCAAGATAAAGTTTGCAATTCGTTTCTGATGCTATGTATTTTTTTAAGTCCATCATTTATTATATGTAAATCTTATTCGCTGAATGTGTAACTTCAAAGACGTAACACGAGTCGCAAGGCGGCGAGCAAATCGAGCGTCGAGGTTGACGAAAAGTACAAGCGACTGCGCCATTCTGTTGCGTAGCGGCGCACAAAGCGCGTGACACAACAAGTGAACGAAACCTATTTATCCGAGTACCGAGTGTTGCCCCCTGCGGAGCAGTTCCGTGGGTTCCCTCAAGCACAGCGCAGAGGGGGAACGGAATAGGGGAAACACCTGAGGAAGGGGGAAAGTTGCATTTAAGGAGTTACGACGCAGTAATATAAAAACAGCCATATCGACAATTAGCGATATGGCTGTTTTTTATTTGATACTACTATTTACTGTTCAGTTCATTGAGAATTTTCTGCGCAAAAGAGACTGATATTCCGTCCACTTTCGTCAAATCTTCAACGCTTTTTCTCTTGATTTCTTCCACCGAGCCGAACTCTTTTATGAGCTTTGCGCAAGTCTTTTCGCCAACGCCGTCTATACTGCGAAGCACGCTTTCGCTGAGGTGTTTGCTGCGCAAATTTCTATGGAACGTGATTGCAAACCTATGCGCTTCGTCTCTTATTCGTTGCAACAGTTGCAATGCGGGGCTGTCTTTGGGCAACATAATCGACGTGGTAGGCGCGCTACCGAGAAACACTTCTTCTTCCCTCTTTGCAAGAGACAAAATTTCGATGTCCTCGCAACACGTTTCTCGTTGCGCTTCCATTGCGTAGCCGAGTTGTCCCTTTCCACCGTCTATAACCAACAAATCGGGGCGTGAAGAAAAACTTTCGTCCTCGCTCGTTTTGAGTTCGTTGAGTCTGCGGATAAGCACCTCTTTCATACACGCAAAGTCGTTGTTGCCCTCTACGGTTTTGATTTTGAATTTGCGATAATGCGCTTTTCTCGGCTCTCCCCTCTCAAAAACCACCATACTCGCAACCTTGTCCGTACCCGAGATATGCGATATATCGTAGCACTCCATACGGTTCGGCAAAGTGTGCAGATTAAGCAAATCGGCAAGTTGCCTGACTGCGCCTTGCGTGCGCAAAATTTTGCGTTCCTCTTGGCTTCCGTGTTTGGTCATAGCGTCGTATGCGTTGGAATGCGCAAGCTCGAGAAGTTGTTTTTTTGCGCCCTGTTTCGGTTCTATTACTTTTACGGCGTGTGCGCAAAGCGGCGCAATCGCGCTCTCGAGGCTTTGTACGTCCGCCACGCAATCGGTTACGATTTCGTCGCAAAGCGGAGAATTGTTTTTGTAGTATTGATAGATATAACTTGCGATGTCTTCGTCCGCACCGTCCGTAACGACGTTTTCTCCGCCTACGAGTTTGCCCGCGCGCACGACGAGCATATTGATTGCGGACACCATTCCGTTGCTTTCAAATGCGAAAATATCGAGATTAAAGTCTTTCGGAAGCGCGCTGACCTGCTTGCGCACCAACTTATCCAAAAGCCTGAGTTTGTTGCGGTAATTGAGAGCGACTTCGAAATTTTCTTCCTCGGCAAATTTTTGCATCTTTTGCGTAAGGGCTCTTTCCACCTCTCTGTCGTTGCCTCTCAAAAAGTCGATTACCTTTTGCATTTCGACATTGTATTCTTCCTTGCTGACCTTTTGAGTGCAAGGCGCAAGGCAACGTCCGAGATGCATATTGAGACACGGGCGCGAGGGCTTGGACATATCTCTGTTGCAATCTCTCACGCAAAACGCCGTGTGAATCAAATCGAATATATCCCTGATGTTGACGGACTGCATATACGGGCCGAAATACTTTGCGCCGTCGTTTTTGAGTTTTCTGACGAGTTGTATCGTCGGATACGCCTCGTGCATATCGATACGCAAAAACGGATACGCCTTGTCGTCCTTAAGCAAAATGTTGTATCTCGGCGAATGCTTTTTGATAAGGTTGTTTTCGGTAAGCAAAGCGTCCACTTCGCTTGCGCAAATAATATAGCGGAAATCAGCGACGTGTTCGAGCATTGCCGACACTTTTTTCGGACGATTGGACAGATTGAAAAAGTACGAGCGAAGCCTGTTTTTGAGGTTTTTGGCTTTGCCGACGTAAATAATCTCCCCTCTGTCGTCCAACATCATATAAACGCCGGGATTGTCGGGAACATCTTTGATTTTTGCTTTGAAATCAACCATTTTCTTGCGTTTTGTCCTTATCTGTCGCTTTATGCGGTTTCTTGCTCGAACAGCGCGATTTGCGTTTGTTCGACGTTGTTTTTCGCAAGGTTGAGAGCAATTATCTCCTTGCTCTTTCTTGCGCCGAGATAGTCTCTCATAATTATGTTGACGCAATCGAAATAATCTGCGTTCGGAAGATTTTTGACAAATTCGGACGCGTTTTTATCGTGCGTGCTTTCCAAAAATTTCGGACCTACGATAGCAATCGGGTCTGTCAGTTGCATTTGCATAACGAACAAGCCGCCGTTGCCGTTTTTATATTTTTCGACATATTTCGGAATTGCGGTTTCTATATACTTCTTTGAAGTTTGCTTATTTAGTTTGCCCTCGTAATAAGATTGCAATACGCTTCCCTCTCTGTTTCCGCTGTCGTTGTTACGTTGGAAAACGTCGTTATGCTCTTTTACGAAATCGCAAGCGGAATTATCTCCGAAAAAATTGCCCCAAAGCACGAGTGCTTTTCCTCTGACGTCGCCGAGCGTCAACGATTTTATAAAGGTCAAATCGTCGGCTTCCGTATCGTTGGCAACCGTTTTCCCCTCGAGTTTTGTCGACAAAACGTCGTAAACCGCCTGCATAACGCCGTCGCCGTTAAAATGCTGAAAATCGAGCAATACCGTCTCGGACGGGTTGTTTGTCAAAAATTCGGAAACGTCGTCGATAATCGGCGCAAATTCCACACCCGTTATCGGACCGTGAAAAATAACGAGCTTATCTTTCTTTTTTTCGACGCGGACGTCAAAATAACGCACTCCGCATTCGAGCATTTGTCCGACGCTCTTGTCCTGCGTTTCGGCAGCCCACATCATAGAAACGGAACCTGCGTCGTGCGACCCGGGAATAACCGTATTCGTCAAAAGCACGTCGTCTTTGATAAAGCCCATCCACGACGACAAGAAAGACGTGCAGGCGGTATCGTCCTTGGCTTTTTGCGCAACGCCTGCCATTGTACCTACGATAACGCCGACGCATACGACGACGCACACGATAGCGATAACTGCCGTCTTTGCTTTTTTGCTCATATTACTGCCTCCGCGCGATTGATTATATATATTTTAGCAGTAATACGAGATAAAATCAACGCCTATCTCAATCTATCTCAATCGATTGACAAATTGCGTTTTATATACTGCGATTGCAATAGCAATCGGTATCCGTCGAACTCGCCGTGGTCGTCGACGAGGAATTTGTCAACGCAAGAGCCGCAAGTATTGCCAGCATAACGCAAATCTCCCTCTGCGAGAAATCTCCGTCCGATATGAACACAATCATTATGATGAGCAAAAACAAAAACCAGTTGTCGTCAAACATATTTCGTCTCCTTTGACTTTTTACCACAATATGCGCCACGATTCATCAAAGTTACCGAATTTTTGCGAGCGCACGAGTCGTATAATCGGGATATGGAAAACCTACTCGATTATGAAACGGAACAAACCGTAATAGACTATATTCCTCGCAACGCAACACTTCACTCGCTTGCGGAATTTTTCTCGGCTTGCAGCGACGCGACGAGAGCGAAGATAATCTGCGCGCTGTGCATAAGCGAAATGTGCGTGAGCGATTTATCCCGAATACTCGGCATAAATCAAACCACTTGCTCGCATCAGTTGCGACTCTTAAGAGCGGCGGACATCGTAAAACAACGCCGCGACGGGAAAATCATTTACTATTCGTTGAAAAACAAAAAGATAGAAAACGTGCTTCTCGCAGGCGTCGATTTTTTGGATTTATAACGAGACGGAGAACGAGGCAAACACGTCTTGCGGCATCTCCGTTTTACCTAACGCAAATGCGTTGACAACAAATGTATTTAGGTTGAACGTCGATACGATTACGATTGCCGCGCTCGTATCTGTTATAAACGCAGTTATCCGTCGAATAATCACGAACGATGTTTTTTATCTACAAAAATAAGCGTTTAACGTCTGTTTTGTGCAAATACCTTCTAAAAGAGAACGAGTGCGCCGTGTTCGGCGCACTCGTTCTTATTTGAATATGTTTTATTGATTTTTATTCGATTCTTTCGTATTCAATACACGTTACGCCCTCGTCGGCGTGTATCGGAACGTTGACTCTCGCGCTGTTTATTGCCGTCATCAATTCGTACCCCGTAAGGTTTGCTATGTCCGTCTTTTTGAATATATCGCTCTCGATAAATTCCTTCGGATTGTCGAAACGAGTGAGGTTTTTTATCTCGACGCGCACCCATTCGTTTCCTCCCTCGAAATCGAACAAGTCTCCGAAATCGCCTACGCCAAGGTTGGACGCTTCGTCCCACGTCGCAAGCACTTCTATGCATTTGCCTTCGTTCAAGAGGGCTTGGTGTCTTTTGTGAGTCGTTCCGGTTTTGAAATAATGAGGATGCGTAAACAAGTTTTCGTCTACGTTTTCTTCGGGATAATTATGTACCGTGGTGCAACAATCCATATACCACCCCATATATCCCATTTGAACGCCGTGATACTTTCCGAGATGTGCGATTGCCATAATTCCGCCCCACTCGCGCATACTGCATCTCACGGCTTGAGCGGTATTAAGCACGGGTACGCATCCGCTTTTGTTTTGATGCGAATCTCCTCCGAACGAATAGTCGTGTTCTCTTATTTCGTCCGCAACGGCATCTATTACGTCGTCGGTAAGCGGTGCGTCCTTGTAGTCGCTATCGTTCCACCACGTCCAACCTACGACTTTATACGGATTTTCTTTCTTATTTTTCATAACCATATCCTCGACATATACTTGCCGCTCTTAACCGAGCGAATCGTCGTCGCTTGACGAATCGCTGTTACGTTCCGACGATTCGTCCGATTGAGAATCGTCCGCGTTTTTCGCTTCGTTCTGCGAATCTTTTTCGTCGTTTTGGCGTTCAAACTCGTCAAACGGACTTTCTCCGCGTTCGTCGTCGGAATCTTCTTCGTCGTCTGCTTGTGCAACCGTCTTTGCGCTTGTTCCCTTTTTGCGAAGTGCTTTGGACAGCAATATACCTGCCCTCGAATACACAAATTGCAGCACGTAATCTATGGCAACGAGCAAGACCGTGCCGACAAGCGCAATCATCCAATACTGCAATTTGTCCGCAATCGATTCGTCAATAACGACGTTGTGACACAAAAAATACAAAATAGCGAGCGCGCCGTTGATATATGCGACTTTGACGAGCAACGCAATCCACCATTTGACCTTGTTCTTGTGATTGAACAAAACCGCCGTGATTATTCCCATAGGTCCGAAATACACGACGTAACCCATTACCGAAAAAACGTCTCCCGCCACCAAAAACGACAACCCCGCCGAAACGACGTATGCGAAAATCGACGAAACATAATACTTTTGAGAAGCAGGAACCATAATCGCAATGCTTGCGGCAACAAAAAACGCCACCGTGCTGAAACGCACGACGACGCCGAGCCAAACCATAAGCAAAGCCACCGCAGCGCTGATGCCTGCGAGTGCAACGGCATATATGGTTTCTTGTCTGGATATTTTGTGCTTCATTTTTGAAATTAATAATTAATAGTTAATAATTAATAATTGCGGAATATTCCATTGTAGCGTGCAATGCACGCCAAACGGCTCTCGTAGACAGGCGGAGCCGTAGTTTATAACTCCACGAAGTGTCGTTGTGAGCATCAACTATCCGTCTGAGCAACCGCCGAGCCGCCTCAAGGTTGCGAAACCTTACGCACAAAAGCAATGCTCCGATTGCTTTTGTGCAGGACGTTTGCGCCTAAATATGCGTCAAGTTATCTCAAAGAGATAAGTGACGCGTGTTTAGCATTCGGCGCAATAATCAGCAGCAGCGAATAAGGTCTCCACCCATACACTCACAACAACAATCCGCACACCAAAGTGCCTGACACGCGGCGCACATTCCGTCGGCAACGTCGGAGTCGCGTTGGGAATAGGTGCGATGTGTATGCGTGGAATTTTGAGAACGCGAGGTCTTGGATTCGTCGTTTGAAAACGGACGCGAACCGTCGATTTTCTTTTTCAGATTCTCAAGCGCACGGGAGTATTTTTGATTTGAAGGCTCCATTTCAAGAGCAAGTTCGAGTTGCTTCTTGCTGTCGTTGAGCCAATTCTTCTCATAAAAAACTATGGACTGATAATAGTGCCACTCCGCGCCTCTGTAGGACATTTTGTCGAGTTCCTTTTGAGCGGTGTCGACGTCCTTGTTGCGAATGGCTTGCTTTACGCCGTCGTATACGGACTCGCCTTCTCCCGAAACTTCGGAGCATTCCTGAGCGGTCTCCATTGCCTGTTGGTAAGCATTGTCGAGTTGCTCGAGCATACGAGCGGCTTGCGCGCCTGCCTCGCCCTCGTCGAAAACGTGCTGTTGATACTCGGCTCGTTTTGCTTTGTACGCTTCGAGGATTTCGCTTTGAGAGGCGTTTTGGTCTATACCGAGAATTACAAACGGGTTAATCGGCATTTATCTTCTCCTTTGAGCAGTCGCTCCATTTGCATTTTTATGCCCAGATATACGGTGTTTGAAAGCACGCCTTCATACAACTCTATATCCATATCGTTGTAGCTTGCAACCATCTTATTGTAAGTAGAATTGAGCAAAAAAGACAGTTCATCTGCGTTTTTGGCAAGATAATCCGCTTTATTTGCGCATTCGCCGTAATTGAGCAAAAGAGGATTGTATCTCTTTTTCTTTTGGTCTTTCTCTACGTCGTCGACAGCGTCGAGCAAATACACGAGTCTGCCGAGATTGTATGTGAACGTGTCAATCGTATCGTCCGTTTTAATAAGCGTGCGAGTGATGTCTCTCATAAGCGAGGCAAACGTGTCCGCCACCCTGTCGATACTGTCGCACTTTTCTTTTTCGAGCGCGTTGAGAGACGCAAAACTGTTCTTCATCAACTTGTCGATTTCGGGCAATCGTTTGGCGGCTTTTGCCTTGCGGAGCGCAAGCCTCCACTTTATAAGAATGCGCGATTTTTTGCCGTCGGTAACGTCGTCCTCTGCATTATAGTAGACGAGCAAAACGGCAATATCCGCCATTTTTTTAGACAATTCGTCAGTGGTTACCACCACTTTTTTCTTGCCGTTGTACACGCACAGTTTGCGCTGAAACTTTACTTCTTTTTTTGCAAGCGAATGCAAAAGAACGTTGTAGAACGTGACGTCGTAGTTGGTGCAAAGCCTCGTTATCTGCGAGCCTGTCTCGCCGAGGGTTTTGCAAAGTCCGCAATAAAACGCCTGAAATACGTTGAAATCTTTGATATACATATTCTGTTTATCGGGTATGACGTATCCAAACATATTATTGCCTCGATTATTATCTTATTGCGATATTATTAAAACCTCGTTAAAATCACGCTTGCACGAAGCCGACTTTTCTATAGACTTTGGACAGCGTTTTGTTTGCGATGCGCATTGCTTCTTGCGCGCCGTTTCTCATAACGTCCTCGAGATAGTCTTTGTGTTGCATATAGTATGCGTGCTTTTCTTGGATAGGACGCAGATACTCGACGACCGCTTCGCCCACTTTTGTCTTGAAATCCGCATAAGACGCACCTGAAAACACGTCTTGAACCTTGTCCACGGGCGTGTCGGTTATGACGGAATAAATCGTAATGAGGTTGCTTATTCCGGGTTTGTCGTCGGAAAGCACGATTTTATCGTCGCAGTCCGTAACCGCCCTCTTGAACTTGCGCATAATCGTATCGGGGTCGTCCAAAAGATGAATAACGCCGTTGGTATTGTCGTCCGTCTTGCCCATTTTGGTAGTCGGGTCGAGGAGATTGAAAATCTTTGCGCCTACCGTCGGGAAAATACCGTCGGGGACTACGAAAGTCGGCGAATACTTGGAATTGAAACGTTGCGCAATGTCTCTTGCAAGCTCGAGATGCTGTTTTTGGTCCTTGCCTATCGGCACGAGGTCCGCCTGATAAAGCAAAATATCCGCCGCCATAAGCGTGGGATAGGTAAACAATCCCAAATTGACGTTTTCGGGTGCTTTTTGGCTCTTTTCCTTGAATTGAGTCATTCTGCTTGCCTCTCCGAATTGAGTGTTGCAGTTGAGAACCCACGCGAGTTCGGCGTGTTGAGGCACTTGCGATTGCACAAAGAGAATGCTCTTTTGCGGGTCGAGACCGATTGCAAGGAATATTGCCATAAAATCGTAAGTGCGACGGCGCAAGTCCGCAGGAACGTTGTCGACCGTGATTGCGTGCATATCCGCAACCGTATAAATGCACTTATGCTCGTCCTGAAGTTTGACCATATTTTTGAGCGCGCCGATGTAGTTGCCGAGTTGCAAATCTCCCGTCGGCTTGAGTGCGCTGTAAACTATTTTCGTATTATTGTTTTCCATACTTATTTTTCCGTTTTGTTTTCTATAACGTCGGCGGTATCGAGAACTGCTTTTTTCATCTCGTTCCGCTCGATGATTTCGGTGTGAATTTCGTCGTTTTCTTCGACGTCGACGATGCATTGCGGGCAATCGAGCGCCGTGAGGTTGTAAAGTTTGACAACGGACTTATAAACGTCCTTTTCTCTGCTTCCCAACGCGTTCAAAACGCTTTGAGAGAACTTGTACGGGTTTGCCGTGGAGAAAACTACCGTGGGCGTTTCGTCGTCGGTTTCGCAAGAATAATCGTTATATACGCTTGCGGCAACTGCGGTATGCGTGTCCATAATGTAGTCGTCAAGGTCAAAGAACGTTTCGATTGCGTTCTTCGTGTCCTCCTCGTCCGCCCAACCTGCCTCGAATACGTCTGCACGCACCGAGTCTTTGTCGAGAGCGAATCTGCCGTCTTTTTTCAGACTTTCCAGCACTTTCGTCATCTCCTCGTCGTCCCTGTCCGTAATCTCGAAAATGTACCTTTCCAGTTCGCACGGCATAAGAACGTCCATAGAAGGAGACGAAGTCTTGAATAAATCTCTCTTTACGTCAAACTCTCCGTCGTTGAAAAAATCGACGAGAATGTTGTTTGCGTTCGTTGCGACGATAAACTCGTTTACTGGCAATCCCATACGATAAGCGTAATATCCTGCAATCGCCGTAGCGAAGCTGCCCGTCGGGATAACAAAGTTCACTTTGTCTCCCAAAGTTATCTCGTCACTTGCGACAAGGTCGCAATAGGATGAAAAATAAAAAACGATTTTGGGGGCAAGCACGCCCCAGTTTGCGCTGTTTGCGACAGCCGCCGACAAGCCGCGCTCTTTCAAAGCCTTTGCGACGTCCTCGTCGCAAAGAACTCGCTCGAGTCTCGACCTTATACCGTCGTACTCGTCTCTCACTCCGTACGCGTATGCGTTTTTAGCGTCGTGCGTGACAATCTGACCGCGTTGAATCCCCGTCAAATCTGACGGATAAAACGCCGCTACGCTTGCACCCTCGAAGTCCCGAAAACTCTCCATTGCGGCAACTCCGTCGTCTCCGCTCGTGGCAATCAACGCCAAAGAGCCGTCCTCGCGCGAAAGTTTTTTCTTACTTGCGCGAAGCAAATACGGGAAAGTCGCCAAAGACACGTCCTCGCAAGAGCAAGTCGGTCCGTGCCACAATTCCGCCATATAAAGACCGTCCTCGACTTTAACGAGCGGACAAACGTCCCCGTCGAATTGCGAATAAGCCTTATTTGCGTAATCGAAAAGCTCCTCGTACGAAAACTCGTCAAGCAACGACGACATTATTTTTGCGTATCTGCTCGTATAGTCGAGATTGATAAGCGACTTTATATCGTCAAGGCTAAAAATCGGGAATGACGACGGAACGAAAAGTCCGCCGTCATCCGATATTCCTTTTACGATAGCCTCGCTTGCAGAAATTTCGATTTTGGAATTTCTGGTGCAGGTGTATTTCATAAAACTCCTTCGTCAACGAACAAAGTCCGGAAGATTGTCCTCGTCCTCGCTGACAGTAATGACGAATTGCGTATTCGTGTCTTTTGCCACTTCGCGAATATCGTCGAAAAAGTCTTTCATCTCGTGTACGGTCTTGCCCAGCATTCTGTGCGCGCCGTCGATGTAAAGCGTTTCTATATCGTGATTGCCCGCAAGCAAGCCTTTGATGAAGCCGATGAGTGCTTCCTCGCTGACGGGTGCGTCGCCTTTTTTGAGTTGTTTGGCGTTGACGACTCTAACTTGATAACGCAAAGAATACATATATCTGTCCGTATCGGTCACAAATACGATGTCGCCTTTTGCGGTATCGATGTTGTCGTTTGCCATATCGATGATATTTTTGGTTTTGCCTGTGCCTTTTGCTCCGGTAATAAATTTAATCATAAGCACCTCCGCTTATATTATATATAATATATCGCGCGATTTCAACCCGCAATTTTCATTTTGACGTATTTTTTTGTTATTGCCAAAATGCAAGCGGATAGAATATCGATTCTGCGATTTTACGAAAGATACGAGGAGAACAAAGCGTGCTTTTGAGGAGAAATCAGATTGACCATAGCGTCGAGTTCTCTGTCGCTTATAGCGGTCGTGCGCCCCTCTGCGTATTGTTTGTCCACGAGTTCTTTCATCTTTTCGACGAGTTCGTCTTTTTTGTCCACTTTGGCTTCGGTGGGCAATTCGTAATAGGTGTCTATCCAGTAGGCTATGCCCGCAAGTCCGCTGAATGCGTCAACCACCACTCTCGGCGCTCTGCCCAAAATCTTTTGGGTGTCGAAAATGTTGTAAATTTCCTGATTTTTGAGCATACCGTCGGCGTGAATACCTGCCTTGGTAACGTTGAAGTTTTTGCCCACGAACGGCGTTTGCGGCGGAATGTGATACCCCATTTCGTCCTCGAAATAGTCGGCAATCTCGCTGATGACTTCGAGGTTCATGCCGTTGGACGTGCCTCTGAGCGAGGTATATTCGATTGCCATTGCTTCGAGCGGAGTATTGCCCGTGCGCTCGCCTATGCCCAAAAGTGTGGTATTGACCGTCGAGCAACCGTACAGCCACGCCGTCGCGCTGTTGGTAACTGCCTTGTAAAAATCGTTATGTCCGTGCCATTCGAGTTGCTCGCTCGGCACTTCCGCATAGTAACGGAAACCGTAAATAATACCCTGTACGCTTCGGGGCATTGCGGTACCGGGATAGGTAACGCCGTAGCCCATAGTGTCGCAGGCGCGAATTTTGATGGGAATACCGCTCTCTCTGCTGAGTTTCATAAGCTCGATTGCAAACGGCACTACGAATCCGAAATAATCCGCTCTCGTGATGTCCTCGAAGTGACAGCGAGGCACGATACCTCTGTCGAGTGCCATTTTAACGATGCCGAGATACTTGTCCATTGCCTGACGACGAGTCATATTCATTTTTTTGAAGATGTGATAGTCCGAGCAACTTACCAAAATACCCGTTTCTCTTATACCGAATTCTTTGACAAGCTCGAAGTCTTTTTCGCTCGCGCGTATCCAACTCGTAACTTCGGGAAACTCGTATCCGAGCTCGAGGCACTTTTTGACGGCTTCTTTGTCTTTGTCGCTGTAAAGGAAAAACTCGCTTTGGCGAATCATACCGTTTTTGCCGCCGAGCCTGTGCAACTTCTTGTAAAGTTCCACTATGTCCTTGACCTCAAACGGTTGCATCGCTTGTTGACCGTCTCTGAATGTGGTATCGCTTATGTACAAATCCTTGGGGCATTCCATAGGAACGTGACGCATATTGAATGCGGTTTTGGGGATTTTGCCGTAAGTGAAAACCTGTCTGTGGAGGTTGGGGTTATCAACGTCCTGAAGGGACGGCTTGTAGTTGTGTTCTTCGAGCAAATGGTTGCGTTTGTTATACTCGACTATCATTGTCTTGCCTCCGTCACTCGATGTTTTCGAGCATCTTATTTTGCACCGCAATCTGAAGTGCGGAAATCATCTCGTCCATATCTCCGAGCATAAATTTGTCAAGCGAATAAAGCGTAAGTCCGATGCGATGGTCGGTAACTCTGCCCTGCGGAAAATTGTACGTTCTTATACGCTCGCTTCTGTCTCCCGTGCCGACTTGAGCGCGGCGGTTTTCCGCATATTCTTTCTGCGCTTGCGACTGATAATAGTCGTAAACTCTCGATTTGAGCACTTTAAGTGCCTTTTCGCGATTTTTTATCTGACTTCTCTCGTCTTGACATTCAACCACGATACCCGTGGGAATATGCGTCATTCTTATCGCGCTTTCCGTCTTGTTGACGTGCTGTCCGCCTGCGCCGCCGCTTCGATAAGTGTCTACTTTTATGTCGTTTTCGTTGAGCGTGACCTCGACGTCCTGCGCCTCGGGAAGCACCGCGACGGTAACCGTGGACGTATGCACTCTGCCTTGCGATTCCGTCTCGGGAACGCGTTGCACTCTATGCACTCCGCTCTCGAATTTGAGCTTGCCCCACACGCCTTTGCCCGTAATCATAAACACGAGTTCTTTTGCGCCGCCGAGTTCGGTGTAATTCATATTGACTTCTTCTATCTTCCAACGATTGTTCTCGGCGTAATGGCGGTACATACGCATAAGTTCCGTGCCGAAAAGCGCGGCTTCGTCTCCGCCTGCGCCCGCGCGTATCTCCATAATGACGTTGTTGTCCTCGTTGGGGTCTTTTGGAAGCAAGGAAATCTTTATATCTTCCGCGTCTTTGTCCAAAGCGGCTCTCAAATCGTCGAGTTCCTGCTTTGCGAGAGCCTTCATCTCCGCGTCGCTTTCGAGAGCAATCATCTGTTCGCAATCGTCAAAATCTTTCTTGTGCTTAAGATAAGTCGAATACGTCTCGACTATCGGCATAAGGTCGGAATGCTCTTTGGAAAGAGCCTTAAATTGCGTTTGCTCCGCAATCACTTCGGGCTTTGACAAAAGATGTCCGACTTCGTCGTATCGGGCCTGTATTTTTTCAAGTCTTTGAATAAGTCCTTCGCTGATTTTCATTTTCTTCTCACGATTGCAATGCGCTCCACGCCTTCGATGTCCTTTTCGATAACGACGTCGTAGTCCGCAAAAATTTCCGTTATGCTCTGCGCCTGTCCTATGCCGAATTCAAGCATCAGCACTCCGCCCTCGTTGAGTTTGGAATCAAGCCCTTTGCATATCGTTCTATAGTATTTCAAACCGTCTTTGTCTCCGTCAAGAGCGAGAACAGGCTCGAATTTTCTCACTTTTTCGTCAAGTTTTTCTATGTCCGCACTCGGTATGTACGGAGGGTTGGACACTATGACGTCAAACCGTTCGTCGGCGCACGCGTTCCACATATCTCCGCACGCGAAATCGATTTTAACGCCTGCGTTGAGAGCGTTGGCTTTTGCCACGTCGAGTGCTTGTCCGCTTATATCAGTCGCTTTCACGGTTGCGTTCGTATTCTTTGCGATTGCAACGGCAAGCGCGCCGCTTCCCGTGCATAAATCGAGTACGGAAACGTTTGCGCCTCTGCGTTTTATCTCCTCGATGGCTTTTTGAGCCAATTCCTCCGTTTCGGGACGAGGAATAAGCACGTTTTGATTGACGGACATCTTTATTCCGTAAAAATCGGCGTATCCGAGCGCATATTGCAACGGCGTGCCGTCCTGCATACGCTTCGCTATGGATTCCGCGCTGTCGTATTGCGCTTTCGTGAGCGTTTTGAGCGCGGAAAGCTCGCTTCTCTTTACGCCCGTAACCTCAACGAGCAACCAATCTATATCCGCTTCGTCCGCACCTTTCGCAATGTTCTTTATGCGGTCTCTGGCAATGCCGTACGGCACTTTTACGTCAAATTTTCTTTCTTCGAGATTCGGATTTGCGTCCATTTCCAAAACCGTCTTGAATGCGGTTATGGACACTTCGAGCATATCGTCGGTAGGCTCTTTCGTCGTGAGTTTCTGAAGAAGCATACCCGGGGCGCGCAATATGCGCACAAACAAACAATCGCTCTTTGCAAGCAGTTTCAACAGTTCGTAAGATATGCCTGCCACCACGGGTAAAAACAGCAGTTTGAAGCCAAGTTTTATAAGCGCGTTAAGCACTTTGTATCCGCCGACGTCGCTTGAAACGACAAGTCCGCATTTCGTAATCATAAAGTTTACGAGGACGAATACCATTATGCTTACCGCAATTACGAAAAACAAAAACGTAGTTCCGCAACGAGAATGCTCTCTGCGCATTTTCTTTGCGTTTTCCACCGTCAAATCGAGTCCGTGTTCGTAGCAAGTTATGACCTTGTGTTCCGCGCCGTGATACATAAACACTCTGCGCACGTCTTTCATAAGCGTTACCAAAAGTATGTAGCTTATGAAAATGAGCAACATAACTCCGCCCTCTATGAGGCTGTACCAAAGGCTCTTGAGCGAGGAAGCGTTTATCGCTTGGATATTGTCGCAAATAGCACCTGCGATAACGTTGGGCAAGAATACGAAAAGTCCGACCGCAAGAAGCACGCCCAGCACCACCGAGAACGCCATAAGTACGTTCATCGGATTGATTTTGAGCTTGTCCGCCATCCACTTTTCGAATTTGGACGGCTCTGCGTAATCTCCGTATACCTCCGCAGAACGCATCATTATGCCCGTACCTTGGAAAAGTTGCGTAAACAGATTGACAACGCCTCTTATAAACGGCAAGCGGAAAAATACGTTGCGCTCTTTTGCGCTTTTGACGTATTTGCTTTCGACGGTAATACTACCGTCCGCCGCGCGCACCGCAGTAGCGATAGAATGTTCGCCTTTCATCATAACGCCCTCAAGCACGGCTTGACCGCCGATGTTTGTACGACGCACCGCCTTTGACGTCTTGTCAATGACGTTCTTGACTTTCGGCTCTTTGGGTTCTTTATTTTTTTTGTTTTTTTCTTTCATTTCCACTCTTATAAATGGTTTGATTTTTATCTTTTTAGGTAAAAGCGTAAAGCTATTTTTATTCTAACGCGAAGTTAGTTTTAATCGCAATATTGAGATGAAGAACAAGGAAGATGCGTTTGCACGGCAACCCTAATTTACTATGCGTAAATGAGTTGACGGGCAAATGCATCTGACGCAGTTATTCGCTCAATATTGCGATTAAAGAAAAAATGCAGGCGTAAGGTGACGTAATAAATATCCCAAGTGCCTGCATTTTCTTCGTGTGTTAGTCGAGATTGTATCTCTTTTTGAATTTGTCAACGCGTCCGCCGGTGTCAACAAGTTTTTGTTTGCCCGTGAAATACGGATGGCATTTGGAGCAAATTTCAACTCTAAGTTCGTTGACGTTTTTGGTCGTACCCGTTTGGAATGTGTTTCCGCACGCACACACGACCGTTACGTCGTGGTATTGAGGATGGATTCCTTCTTTCATTTTGATTCTCCTAACTCGTTTTTTTATACCCACACGCGCCAATTCGTTACGCGTATATGACATAAAGTTTCTTTATTATATATTTACGGTAACAAATTGTCAAGCAATACTGCCGTCAATTTGCATTATTTTGTTCCGTATTTTGTTCGGTAAGCGTTTTGAGCAGTTTGCATCTCTCGTTCTCGAGCCTTATATCCTGCACTTCTCTGTCGCTTTGAGGAATATCTATTCTTCCCTCGCACGCAACGGACACGGGATTGCCTTCAAGCACGACGTAATTGTCTGCGCACAAAACGCACTCGTCCACCGAATGCGTGACGAACACAATCGTTCTCGGTTGCATTTCGTTGAGTTGCACGAGCTTGGATATAAGCCTCGATTTCAAAGCGATATCGAGTGCTTTGAACGGCTCGTCGAGCAGCAGTATTTTGCTCGGATACAAAAAGGCTCTTGCCATTGCCGCTCGTTGCGCCTGACCGCCGCTAATCTCGTTTGCACGGTTTTGCAAAACGTCCTCGATTTCGACGAGTTTTGCCATATCTTCAATCGTTTTTTTACGAACCGATTTATCCTTATAAACGGCTCTCAATACCAAATCAAGGTTTTTATATACCGAAATCGTAGGGATTAACCTGTCTTTTTGAAAAATATAACTGACTCCGCCGTCTATTCCTTCTATGCGTCCGTCATACTCTTTCAACGAAGCAATCGCATTGAGAAGCGTCGTTTTCCCCACTCCGCTTCCGCCGAGAACGACGTTGATTTTGTTCTCGTCGAAAGTGATGTCGAAGCCGTCGAATATCTTTTTTTCCGCATAACCGCAGACGAGATTTTTTATAACGATGTCACTCATCTTGCCACCTCCCAAATCTTCTTTGAGAGTGCGACAACACCCTCGAGTGCGAAGCTGAAAACGATTGCCACCAGAGTATACGCAAGCAAATACGCAATCTCGAACGAGGCGTTGGCAACCTGTATTTTTCCGCCGATGCTGTTCGTTACGTTGGCAAGTATCTCCGCCGCAACGACGACTTTAAGCGTGAGCGAAAGCGTGGATTTGCTCGTATCGAAAACGCTCGGCGCGACAAGCGGAACGTAGACGTATCTGATTTTGTCGACAGAGCGCACTTTATAAACTTTTGACATCTCTATCAACTCCTCGTCCACTCCGACTATTGCCGAATAAAACGACGAATACATAATCGGGAAAGCAATCAGAAATCCGACGACCACCGCCATCGAACTGCTGCTCAAAAAAGCGTAAAGTATGAGTATAACCGCCACCGTCGGCGCACTGCGCATAACGGAAACGATGGGCGACATTATTCTGTGAATGGGGTTATACAATCCTCCTAATATCGCAAATATCATCGCAAAACCGAACGACAAAACGAAGCAAATCGACGTACGCGAAAGCGTTCTCCCCACGCTCAGCCAAAATCCTTCCTCTGCTCCGAGCGTGAAAAATCTTTCAAACACCACGTCGGGCATAGGCAATACGAGAGGATTGTCCTTTACCTTTGCCGCTATAGCCCAGACGGCGAGCATTATTCCGAGCGCGATAAGCGGATATACGACGTTTTCAATTATCCGCTTTGCCACTTTTTTGTCAACGTTTATCTTTTTCATTCAGTCACGATTTCGATTCCGTTTTTCTGCATAACGTAGCGGAAAATGAGTCCGGGAACACCCGTTTGCCCTATACACGCAATCTTTTTACCGACAATATCGTCAAAGGTAATCTGACCGCCCTTTTCAGTGTTGCCGACCATATAAAGGCTTCCGTCCACCGCAATGCTCACAAGTTTGTAATCGGCACCGTTGCTTATCAATTTCGCGCCCGCGTTGACAGGCATGATGACAACTTGGCTCTTATTTGCCGCCATTTCGGATGCGATATTTGCAGGATTGACAACCGCATATTCGACTTCGTGCGCACCTATTTGCTTTTGATTGCTTGCAAGGGTAAGCATAGCGAGCGCAGGCGTCCCCTCCGGCGCAGAAAATCTAATTTTGTCGCTTGTCTTTTCCGATACCGGGATATCGAACAGTTTTGATTTTTGTGCATTCCAGTCGATTGTATTGCCTTTGCCGTCGGA